>Ga0070741_10015523_pt1 | contig 12881 bp, 12 predicted proteins | sample Coa_R1_4_FD_66440 | JGI IMG/M metagenome (GOLD analysis project Ga0070741, IMG submission 66440) | Surface soil microbial communities from Centralia Pennsylvania, which are recovering from an underground coalmine fire - Coalmine... | ecosystem: Environmental > Terrestrial > Soil > Unclassified ...
GAGCATGTTGGTGCGGCTTGATCCCGGAACCGATTATCCAGGACACAGGCATGCGGGCATCGAAGAACTGCATCTTCTTCACGGCATACTGAAGGTTGATGATCGAACACTGTATCCCGGCGACTTCATCCACAGCGAGGCGGGCAGCGTCGATCATCGTGTGTGGAGTGAAACCGGCTGTACCTGCTTTCTGTTGACCTCGACGGAAGACGCCATTTTCTGATCCGCTCAATTTGCGAAAGTCACACCCGAACTGAGATTCGATCAAAGTCAATGGCGGTTTGTAAACTTCCACGCTCATTGAAGCTTTTGAGCGCAGTCGCCTGCTTTCGAGAATTGACCCCTATACCGTTCTAGGATGGCCGACAAGCCGAGTTCTCCCCCACCTGTTCTCGATTGCTCTCGCGTGCTCATCTTGTGATAGTCAATGACATGCAGTTCTCAGAACTCGGCAAATATGATTGGGCCAAGCCGCCAGCCAGTCAGCGTCCTTCTGCAGGGCTTCAGGACTAGTGATGCTCGGGATTTAAGGTTAACAGGTCTCCAGAAGGGACTAGGCCCAACACTGCAGGCTAATTGCCTTCAGGCTTACTGCGCCTTTCGATTTCCGCAACTCGTTTCTCTATGGTGTCCAAAAGAGTGTTGATTCCCAAGACAAGTTGGCAGAGCCTCTCCGGATCTTGTTCCTTGGCAGCTTGTTGTATCAATTTCTGGAGGTTCCGGGACATCGAGTCATCAGGTAGCATCGAGGAACTGTGCTCCGAAAAGAGCTGCGCAAATTCTCGTCCGGCCCTGAAACGGATTTTATAAAGTCCCGCCAGGATTGGAATTAGTTCGCAAGTCCATCGGAAGCCCCCGAGTCAGGCGCTTGAACCGGCAGCCGATGTCATGGAGGTATTCTTACCCTTCGTCTTGGTGAACGACTGAAGCAAACCTTCTAAGAAAGAGAAAAACACATCTACAGCATATCCGAGGAGAAAAGCAAATGCTAAGGGCGGAACGGAAACACCCTGAGTGATCGTGAAATTGTTGAACAAACCGACGACTGCACCGCAGATTCCTGCAATCAGAAAACGCGCGGAGTCAGCGACGGAAGGAGTGAACGTATGTGTCGCAAGTTGCTGCTCGAAGCTGCGCAAGAGGTATGCACACGTACCTAACAACGCATAGAGAACAGGAAGCACACAAGTGGTAAATGCCCCATAGTAGAAAGAGATATCATCCAGAGCACTCTGTGCAAAATATCGTACGTCCTGGTAAACAAATGTGCGGTCACTTGCAGCACTCGCGTAGTTCAGCAATCCCGTTGGAAGCTGAAGCTTATTGTGTATAGCTACAGAATCTTTTCGTATTGCTGAGAACGGATCTCGCTCGATGTGAAACAAAAGAAAGTTCAACTGTCGGGCGCGATTATCTACTGCTCGAATGATTGAGGCGAACTGCTGGAGTTCGGTAATGACATCTGTCTCGTTGAGTCCCTGGGGGAGCGGGCCCGCCGTATTTGACGCGGCACTGGGCGAAGCTGAATCGACTTGGACTGGAGGCCCGAGTTGTGCTCTGAGTTTTACGGCTAGCTCATTCGCTGTAGATATGTCTGTCCGAATAGCGGTAGAGATTGCAGTGGATACAAAACTGATAATCGAGAATGGAACGATGATTAATGCGAGGCACGCTGCCACGATCCAATAAGTATGGACGGTTGATCCGGTACCTTCCTCACAAGCTTTTAGGCTTTCCGCGGTGACCGGCTTAAGCTGAGCCGCAAGTTTCGTGAGCGCCGCCAATAGATTCGCCGTTGTCCCTTCGTCCCACTTGGTGCCAGCAGTTCTTGCCTTCAGAACATGGTCACGAGTAGTTGTGTCAACATCCACTCCGCTTTCGGCTGCATACTTCAACAACCGTTCAGCATCTTTCAGGGCAACATTAAAGTAAGCGGGGGACTGCTCCGGTGCTGCCAAAGGGATCGCCGAGGCGTCCTTTGCCGAATCGTTCATGGCTACCGCTGCCGCGGTGGTATCAGGAGCGAGCTTTGGTTGTGGCATCGCCGTACCTCTTGAAGATACATGCGTCAGTCCTCCCACTTACACTGTAGGGAAAACATACGCATTCGTAGGTTCCGTTTCATAGCTCATTGGCAAGTTCTTTGGTCTATACGAGGGATCGACCCTGCTCTTATCTTGCACACTTGCATGTAGCACCGAGGCTTGCGGGATCGACCGACTCGCCTAGGGGAATTCTCCATCTGACCTTCTTCAAAATTGGATCGTAATAGGCATGCGGGAGACAGCTTGACGACATCAGAATTGTGATCCCCGAATTCGTTCCCAGTGGCGTCGCAGCAAACTACAATATTTTTCGACATTGTGACTTCGAAGTATCTTGGCGAGCTTCTACTGATCGTCGAGGTCAACCCACTGACTGCCGTCCCAGACTTCGATTTTGGTAATCGGATGGATTTCCCAGAGAGTTGACCGCAATCCCTCATTGATCATGTCCTGGTGTTCAGGGTCGATCATTAACCAGCCGCTAATCCTTACTTTTTGGTGGTTGTAAGCGGTGTTGTTTTGATTACCGTTGTGAGCAGTCCAAGGTTTCAGTCGCGCGGTGGTCCAGTTCGGATGGTTCTGTCGAAGACGTGGAGTAGTCTCGACGATGATAGCTACGTTCTGTCCCTCACCGTCATCAGCGGTTAATGGCATATGCCAATCCACATCATTAGCGAGATGAGCGTGACAGTTGGTTGACTCACCGCCGGACGCGGCGTTAACACTCGAACTCTCCACCTTTACTTTGTACAGGTAGCCCTCAACAGAGAGTGCAACGCCCTCAACGGGAGCAATTTGATCCAGCTGTGATTGGCTCCAGTCCGCTCGGCTGCGCGGAGCGCCTTGCGGAAAAGGGAAGGTATTGATTGCACTCCACGCGACGGGATGATACTGGTCAGGAACATCAACTCGATTTTTACGCCGATTAGTGTCGCTATCTCCGCCATCGCCCGTCCCGTCGCAGTCCCCCTCGTCGCCGTGGAATATGCTATCTCGCGGAGCTGGTTTGTCCCAGGCTGATGAGATCGCTATTGCAGGCGGTCCTTCGGTAGAACTTCCGGCGCTGCTAGGGGTTGCTGGCGCCGATTGAATTTGGACATTCTTACTCCAAACCCACCCGCTGTCGGCACCTGACTGAGCATGGAGGAAGCCATTGATTGCGTTAACGTCCACAATGTCAATTTGCGTCCCAGGCGTGAGCTTCTTGATCGGAACGTTGGAGGTAGAAGGATCTGACCGAAGGTTGACGTTTCGCTTAACAACAGCAGTTTGCGCTCCGGATGTTATGACGAAGATCCAAGAGAGCACGAACGCTTGTAACGATTTCATCTTTCACCCCACGTCGAAGTGAATTATCGTGGCCCGGAGATTCCCAATGGTGAGTCGCCGTGCGAACACGGCACAGGTGAGTGAACGAATTTTACGCTTCCAATTGAACTAGTCAACAGGAAAACTGTGCTTGTCGGGTACTAACCTCCCGAGTTGCAACGCAGCGATGCGAGCCAACTTGACTCCGCGTGCGGGCAGAGAGAGAATGTGCGCAAATTGCGGCCCGACCCGCGTAAGCCTAAGGCACCCCGCACAGCCGAGAGACAGCCGGGCGTCGCATCAGGAGTGAACTATGACCCCCACTCCCGCTTCTGCTCCAACTCCACCGGAGCCCAACGCCGCATTCTCTGACCCCGCGGAACATGTACTCCCTTCCGCCCACGTACTGAAACAAGTCGTACTCCAGAGTTTGGGGCGCCCGTCGAATTGCTGCTGAGGTATACGCAAGAACCCACGTGAGGTGATTTGCAAAATCCTGGGCCCCTAAATGGTCCCAGAAAAGCGCGTTGGAATATGACTGGGTTGCGGAGATGTAAAACTCCGTGCTGCTTCCGTTTTTGGAGGGGGAGGTCGGGAGCTGGGACATCCAAGGAATCGGCATTGTGAGCGCCTCCTGCAGAAGTGGTACAGGAAGCCTATTCGGTAGTGCTCTGATCGATATTGGTGAACGTTTGGGTGGTGGCTTGGCTGAGACCGCAAAGGAAAACAGTCAATAACAGGAGAGGAGAAAATCCATCTCGTAGCCGAAGCTACACGAATCGAGCTCACTGGAAGAAGGATGATCGAAAATCGGCGACACGTCATGTAAGACACCACCTTGCTCTTGTCTTGTATTGGAGATTTGGAGTACAGTGAGTCTCAATTCCCGCCCTAGCCGGTGTTCCCTTCGGAGGAACGCTCATGCATAACATTCCCGAGGACAAGACTCTGATCGACGGGGGCGTCGAAGGCCCTTTGTCGCGGATTGGGTCCTATCGCCTACTCGAGTTGCTTGGTGAAGGCGGCATGGGTGAAGTATGGCGGGCCGAGCAGACCGATCCCTTCTATCGCGTGGTTGCACTCAAGCTGATTAAGGCCGGTATGGATACCCGCGCGGTTGTGGGTCGCTTCGACTCGGAGCGACAAGCATTGGCATTAATGGAGCATCCCACGATAGCGAAGGTCTTCGATGCTGGTGCGACCCCAACCGGTCGGCCATATTTCGTGATGGAGCACGTTGCCGGCCTTCCCATTACCGACTATTGCGACAGACGGCGTCTGACAATCAGGGAGCGCTTGACCTTGTTTATGCAAGTTTGTGAGGGTGTGCAACACGCTCACCAGAAAGGCATCATTCACCGCGATCTCAAACCGTCCAATGTGTTGGTCCAGGAAATCGATCAAAAACCGGGACCCAAGATTATTGACTTCGGTCTGGCCAAAGCTATGGGGCAGAGGCTCACGGATATGACGATGTTCACCGATGTGGCAGGCGTGCTGGGAACACCCGACTACATGAGCCCGGAGCAGGCCGATCGTACCGACCACAACGTTGACACCCGCACCGATGTGTATTCGCTGGGCGTGATTCTCTATGAACTGCTTGTTGGAGCGTTGCCGTTCGCGTCACAGCAGTTGCGTGATGCTGGAATGCAAGCCATGTTACAAACCATCTGCCATCAGGATCCGCCACGTCCTAGCACAAAGGTGAGGTCTTTGGGTGAATCCTCAAAGGATTTCGCGGCAAGGCGAAACGAGGAGCCACAGTCGCTGGAACAGCATCTGCGAGGCGAATTGGACTGGATCACGATGAGGGCTTTGGAGAAAGATCGGGCTCGACGCTACAGTTCGCCATCGGAGTTGGCTGCCGATCTGCAGCGGTACCTGGAGAATAAGCCGGTATTGGCGGGGCCGCCCAGTGCCAGCTATCGTGCCGGGAAGTTCGCGCGGCGGCATCGTTTTGGAGTAACTGTGGCACTCGCAGCACTGGTCTTGCTGATCGGCTTCGCGGTGACTATGGCCCTTCAAGCCAGACGTATCGCTAAAGAGAGGGACCGGGCGAATCGGGAAGCGGAGACCGCAACAGCCATCTCGGAGTTTATGACCAACATGTTCAAAGTGTCGGATCCCGGTCAAGCGCGAGGCAACAGCATCACAGCCCGGGAAATTCTCGATAAGGCTTCAAAGGATATTCAGGCCGGACTCGTCAAAGACCGGGTGGTCCAGGCCGAGATGATGCATGTCATGGGTGGCGTTTATGACAATCTCGGCCTCTACACTCAAGCCCAGTCGCTATTCACGAATGCCATCGATATTCGACGGCGTGTTCTCGGGCCCCAGAATCCAGAAACGCTCAAATCCATTAGCAGGCTATCCGGCACCCTCCGGGAGCAAGGAAAATATGGGGATGCGGAGAAGTTGGAACGCGAGACGGTTGAGCTTCAACGGCGCGTCTTAGGATCCGAGAATCCTGATACTTTGGCTTCCGCCAGCCAACTAGCCAGCATTCTTTACAGTGAAGCTCACTATAGCGAAGCGGAACAGATTGGTCGCGAAACCCTGGACTCGCAACGCCGGGTACTCGGCCCGGAACACAAGGACACACTTTCGTCCATGGATGTGTTGGCCAGCATTTACTTCGACGAGGGACGCTTTGCCGACGCGGAGAAGCTCTACCAGGAAGGTCTTGAGATTCGCCGCCGCGTCCTCGGCCCCGACCATCCGGACACCTTGGCGCTCATGGATGGCTATGCCACCACGCTAGCCACGGAACACCGGCAAGATGAGGCAGAGCAATTATTACGAGAAACGCTCGACATTCGACGGCGCGTGCTTGGGCCTGATCATCGAGACACGCTGATGTCAATGAACAACCTCTCTAACATGTTATTTCTCGAACATCGCTACGAAGAGGCAGAAAAACTACAGCGTGAGACCAGAGAGCTTCAGCGTCGTGTGCTCGGGCCTGACCACCCGGATACTGCCATGTCGACATACAACCTGGGCGGCATCGCACTGCACAAAGGAAAACCTGACGAGGCGTTGTCACTACTACGGGAAGCTGTTGATCACGGCTTAGCGCCAAACATTGCACTTTACATGGAGAAAGATCCTGATCTCCAAGCGCTCCATAATGATGCGCGTTTCACTGCACTGATTACCCACGTGAAGGAGCGTGCTGCCCTTGTCGCGAAACCACAATAGTCCGATTTTGTAATAACATCGCATCGATATTGAGCGGTTTTGGTTATCAGTCGCGTCTTGTGCGTCTTTCCAGTCTCATACCGAAGCTCTAGCGGTGACGTGTTTCAAACCTCAGTTCGACAGTAAATACAAAACACCTGAGACTCTCCACCGACATGCGATTTTCGGAGGTCGTCTTATTTTTGACAACGGGCTTTTTTTCCCTAGGATTGCGACCTACAATTGTGGATCGTCGGTAAACCATGGCGAATACAGCTTCCAGATTACGTCCGGCGAGACCCGAGAGGGCTAGTTGCGGATTCGAGTTGCCCCACCCTGTCGCGCCGGATTTTGGCAGGCGACAGGGTGGGCATACAATTCGCGGTATTTAGCTTGCGCGTCGCATCGGCTTATCCGTGTTCGAGAAGTCACCTTTCTCTTCTCCGGTGGAGGACACATCGTTGGCTCCGGTGCGCTCGAGGATTTCCTTCGCCTTGCGCGTCCAGTCTGAATTGTCCGAGTGGACGGAAAGAAGAATGCCCCCTCCTTTAACTCGCCCCTCGTAGCGTTTTGCCTCATACTCCGGAATACCCATTCCGATCAAAGCGCCACTAATCCCGCCGATTGCGCCTCCGACACCGACTCCCGTGAGTGCGGCCAGGATTGGTCCGGCGGCAATGAGCGGGCCAACCCCGGGAATCGCGAGCGCTCCAATTCCCGCCAGCCATCCCAGCGTGCCCCCGATGACTGCTCCCGTGCCTGCACCCGTGGCCGTTCCCTCCGGCGCCTTGGTCGACTTCTCATGGGCAAAATCTTTCGTGCCTACATTTTCCGGGAACAGAACTGATATGTCGGTGCTGCGGAAACCTCCGGCTCTTAGGCTATCAACTGCCCCTTCGACGTCGGCTCGGCTACGGTAAATTCCAAACACTGCTGTATTCTTTCCTGCCATTTGAGGATCTCCTTAGATGTTTGTGACGTGCTTGGGTACTGCAATGGTCTACTTGCTGGGCGCGACCTGAAGCTCGTTGTTGACCTTGCCAGGTCCGGCAATTTGGGTCGCTTTGGCTTCGATGGCCTGCTTCTCCTCGTCCGACTTTACTGGCCCCTTCAGAGTTACAGACCCGTTCTGCGTGATGATCTTTACGTTATGAGCGTCGGTGGACAACGATTTGTCTTTCACAATCATGCGCCGTATTTGGCGCGTCAGCTCGCGGTCGTTTGAGTTTTCCTTCTGCTGATCGGCTGTAGGTTCATCCTGGCTGCGATCGCGTTGATTGACTTTGGTGTTGTCAGCAGGCACCTGCTGCTGTGAGCTGTCCTGCTGCGCAAACGCCAGGCCGCTCAGAAAAGCAAGCACCAGCACTGCTCGCGTGAGTGTACGGATCATGCTTCACCTCCTTATAAGTACGAGAGATTTCATGTGAAAGTGAGGGGGACAGGATGGCTTGGCCTGCTCTCAAATCGAGAGCAGAAGCTACCATAACGAAGCCCCGACGGGAAACAGGAAAACCGGAACTGGGCTACGTCAATTGCTCCAGGTCGATTCTTCAGTCAGAGGCCACTTCGTGCCTGATCGGAGTAGGTGAGCATGATCGTAAAGCCGTGTTCTTTTGCATATTGTTCGATCACAGACATCCGATTGGCGGTCGAGTATTGTTGGTGTTCTGTCGACATCCGAAGGTACTGTGCGGCAGGTATTAGCGAGCTTTCGCCCATCGGAGTTCTCCTTCAAGAACTCCATCGACGAGAACCAACAGAACTTTAGAGGGGAAACAACGGCGCTAACACGAAATCTCGGGTCAAGTCCACCTCCCATCATTAGCCCCACTCCTGCAGCCCAATATGTACGTATGTCGGACGACGCGCAGCAGTATTCGATCGAGAACCAACAGGCTGCAATTCGTGAGTACGCTTCAAAACATGGTTTTGTGATCGTTAGAACATACGCGGATCACGGAAAGAGCGGAATCATAGCGAAGAACAGACAAGGACTAGGAGAACTGATCAAAGATGTGGTCAGCGGTGACGCCGAATTTAAGGCCGTATTGGTCTATGACGTGAGCCGTTGGGGCCGATTCCCGAATAACGATGAAGCTGCCTACTATGAATTTCTGTGTGCACGGTCCGGGATTCCGCTTCATTATTGCGCCGAACCGTTTTGTAATGATGGAACTTTCGTCAGTTCTCTTTTAAAAGCTCTGAAACGCAGTATGGCCGCGGAGTACAGTCGGGAGCTCAGCGAAAAAGTAACGAGAGGCAAGGCCCGACTGGTTCAGATGGGATTTTGGGGAGGGGGGCCGCCGGGCTACGGTTATCGTCGTTTGATGCTATTGGCCGATGGCACTCCCAAAGAGCTGATGGAACCAGGTCAACACAAGAGCTTCAAGACGGATCGGGTGATATTAGTTCCCGGCCCAAGCAAAGAACGAGAGGGAATCAAACTGATGTTCGATTTAGCAATCCGTCGGCTTGGATGCACGGAGATTGCTCGAGAACTGAACAGGCTAGGCTTTCATCAGGAAGGCAAACCGTGGGCCAATACGACGGTTTACAACGCCTTAACGAATCCCAAGTACTCCGGTTGCAACGTTTGGGGTCGTACGACGCAGAGATTGCGCTCGAGTCGCATCCCTGTGGATCCCCAGTATTGGATTCAGAAGCCCGGCGCATTTGAGGCGATTATCGACCGGCAGAGTTTTGACCTCGCGCAAGCCAGGCGACTTAGAATTGCAGACCTACGCTGGACCGACAATGAGATTCTGAAGAGACTGCGAAAGCTTTTAAAGGCCAAGGGGAGAATCACCGAAACCTTGATTTTGAAGGCACGCAACATGCCCACCCCGAACACGATCAAGAATCACCTCGGCAGCTATCGGCAGCTGTGTAGGACACTCGGATGCCCACTGCGGGAACACGATTTGTATCGCGGTGAGCAGTGTGAGCGCTCGATGGAACTGCGACGAAAGTTGGCCGCGCAGATCGCGAACCTCTTTCCGGAACACATAGTAATTACCCATGTGCCAAAGGGCACTCGGTCGATCTTGAGGGTGGATGATACCTTCATGGTTTCGCTTTTGCTTTGCAGAACGAAGCGAAGGGAAGGTGGTTTTCATTGGGTTGTCGAACCCAGTGCGTTGGAACGGGAGTACATAACTTTGCTGTGCAAGCTGAATGCAACGCACGACAAGGTTTTGAGTTACTACCTATTTCCTCGGATGGCTTTCAGATCGCATCGATCTTACGATCACGACCCTTGGTTGAAAACCGCCATCCAGCTGGATAGGTTGGAGGATTTTTATACCACTGCAGGCAGACTCTGGGCGCAAAAAATCGTGCCCGCCCCAGTCGGAAAAGCCCGGCCCATTTGGAACTAGTGATTGGCAGATGCTTGTTGACCTGACAGTGACGTTTCGGCACGACTATCAGGAACTCGAGACGGAGCCATACGGTACCAAAGAATGCTTACTCGCGGGAAGTTGGAGGGCTTAGGGAGCGTTGCCCAGTTGGACAGTCCACACGGGGGACTCCCCCGGCACCGGGTTCGCAGAAAAAAGGATGCTTTTTACGGCATCGCTTAAAAACCTTGATTTCTTCGCGATTAAATTGGGGACTACACTTTTGTGCTGCAATTCCTTCCCGCACTTCAAGCGGTGCATCCAACTCGTGCAGCATTTGCGGAGGGCTTTGAATGGCAATTCCAGCTGCACTATACCTGCGAATGTCCACCGAACATCAGAAATACTCGTTTGAAAACCAAACCTATGCCGTCAGGCAGTACGCGACAGTACACGATTTCGAGGTAATTCACATCTACTCCGACCCTGCGAAGAGTGGACTATTGCTGAAGAACCGGACGGGACTACGTCAGTTGCTGGTGGATGTTGCCGGGGGCAAGGCTCCATTCCGAGCAATTCTCGTTTATGACGTGAGCCGGTGGGGGCGATTTCAGGATACAGACGAATCTGCCCACTATGAATTTTTGTGCAAATCGGCCGGAATCCCAGTTCATTACTGTGCGGAGCAGTTTACCAACGATGGAAGCATCCTTAGCTCAATCATCAAGAACCTGAAAAGAGTGATGGCAGGCGAATACAGCCGCGAATTGAGCGTCAAGGTTTTCGCAGGACAGAAACGGTTAGCAGAGCTCGGTTTTAAACAAGGTGGTCCGCCGGGGCTTGGGTATCGAAGGATGCTCGTCTCCGCCGATGGAAATCCGAAACACGTTCTTGCTTGGGGAGAAAGGAAATACATAGCAACCGATCGCGTGCGGCTCGTTGTCGGCCCGCCGAAAGAGGTGGAGTGTGTGCGAGGTATCTTCCGCATGTACGTAGTTGAGAAACTGAGCTTGAAAGCTATAGCCCGTGAGCTAAACAGGCGCAAGTTTCCATCAGTCAAAGGTGGGCGTTGGACGCACAATCTCATAGTGGACATGCTCTCGCACCCCAAATATATAGGGTGCAATGTATTCAACCAATCAACCGGGCGGCTCGGAGCGTCACGCTCACCTACGCCGCGCTCGCAGTGGATTATCGTTCCTGGTGCTCACGAAGCCATCATTGACCAAGACATTTTTGACCGGGCTCAGGCGAGGTTAGCTGGCCTTTTTGTCCGAAGAAGTAACGATGACATTTTGGAGAATCTTAAAGCTCTATTGGCAGAAAAAGGGAAACTAGATCTTTCCATCATTGCCCGCTCTGGAATAGCTCCGAGCGGACTGCGCTCCAGGTTTGGGGGCGTCCGGAGAGCTTACAAATTGATCGGATACGGGCGACTCGGAAATATTGGCGCCTGTCCAAGCCTAGAAGTTCTACGAGAGGATTTGCTGTCTCGCATTCACGCTCTGTTCCCTGATCATGTGTACGTCACCGAAGGCAAGTGGGGTCTGGGGTGCTTAAGGCTGCGGGACGGCACCATGTGTACGGTTCAAATCGCACGATGGGTCAGGAGAATGTGGAGGATTTGCGCGAGCGAGCAGAGGCTGAGCTGTCCCACACTGATAGCCATGCTCAATCCGAACGGCCACGATTTCTCTGAGTATTACCTTTTTTCGCGAGTGGATCGGCAAGGTACATTTTTCGTTGGACGCAACAACGCGTGGCTGCAGAGCGGTAGGCACTTTACGAATCTGTGTGAATTCGGCGAACTGATCCAGCAAGTCCGATAGTCGACAAAATATCCACAGCTAAAAACGCCACATTTCATTTGACGTGTCTTACATTCTGCCGAGGGTGGAATGAGGCAAAGTGGACATGAACTCCTGAGAGGGGGAATACAGGATGGAAATGAATGCCCGCCTTTGGCTCATGGCAGGATGTTCCCCCCGAACTTCCGAGCCAAGCCACAGACGGGCATTCTGGGCCTTCAGCAGTTGCGGGAGAAATCCTACCCTCTTTTTCGCTGAGCGGAGCAAGTTTTTTGTCCTTAGAAGCGAACGCCTGCCGAACAACGATGAGGAACAGACCAATGCCTGCTGAAACTGCGAAAGCGCAAAACTGCCGAGCGCGGCCATCCCTGAGGACAGGCCGGACAATCGGCGTTGCCGACAGCGCGGCCCCATGCCGAACACTCGGCGCTCATGCCGAATAGTCGTCAGAGTGTTACGTCGGAATGCTCATAACAAGTAGTTTTCGTTCTGGAACTGGAAGTGCCTACTCCTTGCCATGACCTGTCAATATAGATGTGAGCGGATTGATGACCTTAAAGCAGAACTTGACCTGCTTATCCAGCTGGATGCGGTGCCAACTGTGATCAATGTCGCGGAATGGAAAGCTCGCGGAGAACGGCGGCTAGAGATTTTGGATCAGATTAAATTAATTTGGCGCGAATGCCAGAAAGAGCAGCATCCGACGTGCGGCAAGGTAACCTGCATCATACTCCCTCTCTTCGGTGCACCTGCCTGCCCGGTCTCAGCAGCAAACTTGCAGGCTCAGAACGTTTCTCCTACGTTTGACGACGGGCCAAATGCCTTACCGCATTTCAGGCAGCGCAAGCGATCATTATCTAGCCGCTGACGTTCGTTCGGCGCAAGGGAAGCGCCGCAGTGTGGGCAGGTGACGTTCAGCGAGCTAAGCACTTTGGCGAGATTGATCTTCTTGCGGGTGGGCATTGCCGCTTTAGGCGGCATGGGCATGAGACTTGCGAGATTCGCTTAGCAAAGATTCGATGTATCTTCCGAGCGCCCTTTCCATGTCGTTCTTAGCTGTTTCAAAACTCGGTGCATGAATTGATAGACCAAGAGACTCTATTGTGGCGTGCCAACCGTCATCCTCAAGCCAGAATTTACAGTCCAACCGAAGGCATGGCGTGACTCCGAGTCTCACGCTGTGAGGGTGATTCATAGGG
>Ga0070741_10015524_pt1 | contig 12881 bp, 17 predicted proteins | sample Coa_R1_4_FD_66440 | JGI IMG/M metagenome (GOLD analysis project Ga0070741, IMG submission 66440) | Surface soil microbial communities from Centralia Pennsylvania, which are recovering from an underground coalmine fire - Coalmine... | ecosystem: Environmental > Terrestrial > Soil > Unclassified ...
TTGCTTCGCCGACGAACCTGATTAGCTTCTGAAAATGCGATTTCTTCTCCGGCGACATGGTTGCCAGTTTTTCTTCGGTGGTTTTCTCCTCCGTCGGAGCAAGAATACTCCGCAAGGTTTCAAGTTTCTTGGTTACAAACCGGATAGTATCCGCGTTTGGTATTGCCTTGTGTATCGCCAATTCAGCTTTCATCAATCCTCCGTTGTAGAATACGATCCAAGAAATATCCTAGCAAAAACGGGCGCATAGTCAATTACATAACCTGTGGAATTCTAATTCCCAACAAATCCAGGCCGATGGTCATAACACTAGAAAAGGCCTTGGTCAAAGCGATGCGATACGGCGACGTCGGATCATCGGCGTCGATAATTTTATGATCGGCGTAAAAGGAATTAAATTCTCCGGCAAGATCGATGAGATAGGTGACGATATGATGCGGAGCGTATTCCCTTCCGGCGCGCTCGGCGATTTCCGGAAATCTGACAAGTAATCTTTCCAGGTTCGTCGTCGTCCATTTTTCCGGAAGTTTTGAATCTCCTCCGTCGGTTTTTTTTAAAAGCGAATTTGCCCGGACCGCGGAGTACTGGAGATACGGACCCGAATCCCCTTCGAATGAAAGCGATTTGTCAAAATCAAAAACAATATCTCCGCCGACAGCCTGCCGAAGAATGGAATACTTGATCGCCCCTATTGCAACTTGTTCTGAAATTTCATCAAGCTGAGCCGCATCCATTTCCCTGTCTTTCATTTTTTCTTGTATTTTTTCTTTGACTTGATCGATTAAGGCTTCGGCTGTGATTATGTTTCCGGTTCGCGATGACATTTTGCCGCCGGGTAATTTTAAAATGCCATGGGAAAGATGCTCTAATTTTCCTTTAAGTTCGTTAAACACTTCGCCGATGGCAATCTCGACAACATCAAAAAAACTATCCTGTTCGTTGGCAACAATGGTAACCGACATATCGAATGGAAACGTTTCTTTTTTGATTTTTGCCAGGCCGAGCTCTTTGGCTTCATACGTCGGCAAACCGTCCGAGTTTAAGAATACTCGAGTGTGCAAACCGAAATTTTCGCCCTTGAAAACTACCGCTCCTTCGCTTTTTTCAAAAACTTTACCGATATTTTCTTCGACAAGCTTTTTGCCGACAGGCCCGGAATCGCTTTCATAGAAATGATAATCGAAATGGCTATCTAGTTTTTCATACAGCATTTCAAAATATTCAAGCGACTGTTTTCTGCCTTCCTCGTAGACTTTATTTATTCCAGAATCGCTTTTGTCGTAAATTTTTTTATTAATTTCCGTGATTTCTTTTTTTGCGCCCTCATTTTCTTCATAGGCCTTGCTACCGTAGGCATAGGCCTCTTTGAGATTAATCCCCTGCCGCAAAGCCCAGACGGCCTTGGCCACATGCAGGCCGACATCGCCGTGATAGCTTGCGGTTTTGACTTCGGCGCCCGTTGATTTGACAATGCGGGCAACCGATTCGCCGATGACATTATTCATCAAATGGCCGATATGAAATTCCTTGAACGGATTCGGCTGGCTATGCTCGATGAAATATTTTCTGTCTGTATTACATTCAATCAGTTTCAAATCAACCTTTCCGAAATAATCGGCATCAAAAAAGAAATTGATAAATCCCGGCGAAACCGCATCAATGCGGTCGATGCGGGGAATTTTCCTGTCCCAAAGCTCGTCGCGGATTTCCTCGGCCAGATCGATCGGTTTGTAGCCAAGCTCTTTGGCGTATGCCATGGCCGCATTGCTCGACAAATCTCCGAGCTGAAACCTCGCCGGATAGTCGAAATTCACTTTCGGATTTTCGATTCCCAGATTTTTCAAAACCGAAATTATTTCTTTTTCGATGTTTTGTTTCATTTTGCCGATTTTTTACTCTGAACCCATTTTCCGGTCAAAGATTCATGCCATGCATTCGGGTTAATTTTTTGTATATCATCCCACATTTTTTTAGCAGTCTTTGTATAGAGTTTTTTTGCCCTGATTGTCGGCCGATGATGTTTTTGCATCCCCATAGCGCCGGAATCTCCAATCTTAGATAGCTCCTTAAGTTCCAAATCGACGTCTAAGTTATCAGCATCTTTAACAATTTTTGCTTCCAGAGATAGTCTGTCCTCATATTCTTTCAAAAGACTTTCAGATTCTTTTTCAAGCAGCGTATCCTTAAACATATGCTCTGCCGCGAGCTCCTCATGTCTTATGACATAATCCCTATGCATAAAGGCAATATCGCCCGCTCTGGATTCGCACATATCATGAATGAGAGCCATTTTGATGACTTTCTCGGTATCAGCTTTTTCGGCAATAGCAATTATCCAGGCAATTATTGTCACCCGGAAAAGATGCTCCGAAATATTTTGAACCTTGCCTGTTAGAATTTGTTGCCATGCCCTCGGAACATTCCGCAATGACCCGATTTCATACAAAAAGTCAATATTTCTGTCGGTTTTCATAGAATGTATGATAACATTTTTAAACGAAATTTTTTGGAATCGGAAACTTTTTGGCCAGGGCTTTTATTTCCTTGCGAACCGATTCTTTTATTTTTTTATTATCTTTATTTTTCAAAACTTTAATCATGAGTTCGGCAACGCGGACACACTCTTTTTCTTTAAAGCCTCGGGTGGTGATGGCCGGCGTTCCAAAACGTATGCCTGACGGATCCATCGGCTTGCGCGGATCATCGGCAATCATATTCATATTGAGCGTGATGCCCACTTCGTCCAATACGGTCTGGGCCTCTTTTCCGCTTACACCAAGCGAACTGTAGACATCGGCAAGAATGCAATGATTGTCAGTTCCTCCCGCGATCAAGCGTATATTATTATCCTTAAAAACCTTTGCCATGGCTTTGGCGTTTTTAATAATCTGAGCGGCGTATTTTTTGAATGCAGGCGTCAGAGCTTCGCCGAAGCAAACGGCTTTGGCAGCCACATGGTGCATCAAGGGACCACCCTGGAGTCCCGGAAAAACTGCTTTATTTATTTTCTTGGCGATTTCTTCGTCGTCTCGAATTAAAATCATGCCGCCTCGCGGACCGCGCAATGTTTTATGCGTCGTCGTGGTCATGACATCAAAACCATAATCAAACGGATTTTTGTGAGCCCCTCCAGCAATCAAGCCGGCAATGTGGGCCACATCGGCCACAGCCAGAGCGCCGACTTTTTGGGCAACTGCGGAAATTTTGGCGTAATCAAGCTCGCGGGTATAGGCTGAAAAACCGGCCAGAATAATTTTCGGCTTTTCTTTCTTGGCAACCTTGAGCATGTCGTCATAATCAATTTCACCCGTCTCAATATTTTTCATTTTATATCGGACAAATTTAAAAATTTTGCTGATATATGTTGTCGGACTACCGTGAGTCAAATGACCCCCATGCGACAAATCCATGCCCATAATAGTGTCGCCGGGCTCCATCAAAGCAAAATAGGTTGCCACATTTGCCATCGCTCCGGCATGCGGCTGAACATTTGCGAATTTGCACTTGAATAATTTGCAGGCCCGTTCAATGGCCAGACGCTCGACTTCGTCGGTGAAATCCTGTCCGCCATAGTACCGCCTGCCCGGATATCCTTCGGAATATTTATTGGTAAAAACCGAACCGTTAGCTTTCAAGATATCCTCGGAAACATAGTTTTCGGAGGGAATAAGTTCCAGGCCTTCAGCTTGGCGCTTTTGTTCTCCCTTTATCAGCTTTTCAACAGTCTTGTCTTTCATAATTTCATGATATTGGAAACTAACTAAAAAGCAAGCTATAATCCTCCCATGAAACCCTATCCCGAACGAACCCCGGATAATCAGTACAAACGGCTGCTTAAGGAGATTATGGAAAAGGGCGTGCGCATTCCCAGCCAGCAAGGCACCGATGCGCTCACTTTGATCGCTCCCATGCCAATGCGCTTCAGACTGGACAACGGCTTTCCGATGATCACCGAGCGCAATATGAATCCGAAAGTTTCTGACCATTTGCCGGTGACCGTCTGGCAGCAGGCCATCGGAGAAATTTGCGGTTTTATCAATGGCGCCCGGACAATTGAAGAACTGGAGAAGTTCGGCTGCTACTGGTGGAAGTCCTGGGCAACGCCGGAGAAATGCGCCAAGCGCGGACTGAAAGCCGGCGATATCGGCCCGGGCTCATACGGAGCGGCATTTCACGATTTCCCCACTGCCGACGGACAAAGTTTCAATCAATGGAAACATATTGTCGAGCAGATAAACGAAGAGCCGCAGCTGCGAACCCATTTTGTTTCGCCATGGATCCCGCAATACATCGGCAGAGGCAAAGGCAAGCAGCAAAAAGTTGTGGTTGCTCCATGCCACGGCTGGGTCAATATCAGAATTATTGACGGCAAACTTACTTTGCATATGATGCAGCGCTCCGGCGACGTGCCGGTCGGCGTGCCCTCAAACATGGTGCAATACGCGGCGCTTGCCATGATGATCGCGCATGTTACAAATACAATTCCGTTTGAATTCGTGCACAGCATTTCCGACGCCCATATATATGTAGACCAGATTCCGGCGGTAGAAACAATGCTTTCGCGTGAAGATCGCCCGTTTCCGACAGTGACCATGAATAGAAACAAAAATAATATTTTCGATTTCCGCAAAGAAGATTTTGAATTGTCCGACTACAACCCTCATCCCGGAATCAAAGCCATTCCGGTAGCTATATGACCGAAAACAACTTTATAAATATGAATACGGTCAGACGGGCCGATCAAAAGGAAGTCATGGAGGAAATCAAGCGCCAGGGACATTGCCCGTTCTGCCGGGAGAACTTGGAAAAATATCACAAGGCTCCCATTATCAAGGAAGGAAAATTCTGGGTTTTGACCGACAATCAATGGCCGTATGAAAAAATAAAGCATCAGCTGCTGGCAATTTATAAAACCCATGTCGAGCATATTAAAGACGTTGACCCGGAAGCGGGCAAAGAACTTTTTGAAATGTTCGCCGAAGAGGCGCGAAAAAGAAATATTCCCGGCGGCGGCATTGCCATCCGCTTCGGCAGCAATCCGGAAAAAGGAAATTACGGGTCAAGCGTGTATCACATTCACGCCCATATGATTGAACCCGATCTTGAAGCACTCTCCGAAACCGAAGCCTGGAAATTTAAATTCGGTCAGCCGAAAAATTATAAGAAGCCGTTTAATAAATCCGCCGCCTGATTTGACAACACTTCCAAATAGCCTATAGTTCCATTTGGAAATCGGGAGGTTGTCATGAAAAAATATGCCTATGTCTGGTATGGGGTATGCGTCTTGTCGATGCTCGTCGGTGTTCTGGATTGGAAATTTAATTTTTTGTCGCCTCAACGGGAAAACGGCCTCGGTTTTATGATCATTTCGTCTTTCTTTTTTGCCAGAGAGACAGCATTAAGAAATGAGCTTCGGAAAGAAACTTACAATTTCGGAGCCTTCCTGCGCTTCCTTAATAAACTAGAGGAGGCGAGAATTCCGCAGACAATTTCGGCCCGGGCACTCGCCATATCGCACCTCGAAGGCAGAATTTCCCTTACCGAATCTGATTACTCCGGCTTCGACGAAAAATTTCGACGATTTTTTGAAAATTGGAAAGCTTGGGAAGAAAGTCTTAGACCAAAATAGTTTCACAAAAACGGGTCTCGCATTATGCGAGACCTTCTTTATTTGACAAAGTCTTCTTTCATGATATATTAATTTCAGACCGCAATTTGTGGAAAAGGAGAGCTAGATGAGCAAAGAGTTGGTAATCCCTGGTCTTGATAACGAAGACTTAGGGACCCTTCTGAACACCCGTGATTACAGCCAATACGTCGAAATGGTAGGCTGGATTTTATCCAGAATCTGCAAATTCTGTACTCTGGACAAAACTATTAATAAGGTCGTGAATGAATGCGACGAGTGGAGAACATGGATCAACCCATTCCCATCAGCGCACACATCGGAACACCTTATTATTGCCCCGACTCGCCACATTACTCACATCAAACAAATGTCAGTAATAGACTGGAATTCCTGGGCAATGCTTATGAGCCTTGCTGTCGAAAAACTCCCGGGTGGCTGCGTGGCAACTCGTTTCGGCGATCCCAAGCGGAACGCCGGAAGCGTCCGTCACTTGCACACCAATATCATCGTTCCTGATGGCACCGGCAGAGTTCAAGTGACTCTTGCTAAAAATCCGGCCGAGATAGAGGAGAAGAAAAAGCTTATTGGTGTCTGGGAGAAGCTCCGAACCGGTACGCCGATGGAAAAACTCTCCGCCGTCGACAAAGCCATTCTCGAAAAACGAGAGAAAGAAAAGTGACAAATCAAACCCATTCTGTTGGAGGACAGAATGGGTTTTTACATCTCAACATACACCAACTCAATTCCCTTTCCTTTCAAAATGCGTTCCTGATCGAGCATCTGATAGCCGCCGGCGTAATAAATTTTTTTAATTCCGGAAAAAGCGATTTGCTTGGCGCAAAGCGAACACGGAAAAACAGTCACGTACAACGAAGCATCTTCGAGCGAAATGCCTTTTCGAGCCGCTTCGGCAATCAGTTTTGCTTCGGAATGAATGGCGGTGGCAATGTCGGTGCCGAGACCCTTATGCCCGATATTTCGCGGATCGCCGTCGGCATACGGAGAATGCGGCGAGGGCAAATGCTCGTTATGAGCCGTTAAAATAATTTTTTTGTCTTTAATAATGGCCGAAGCAATGCGCCGCCACCAGTCGGAACTTTTTTCAGCTTCTATTTTCAGTTTTTCAATTATCTCCCTGTCGAATGTTTCTCTGGAAATTTTCTGATCGGCATTGACCGGCTTTTCTTCCATCGATTTATGCTTGTCCCAGCGCAGAAAAATCGGATCGAAAGTAACTTTCTTAACTTTAAAATACTTTTCCGCTAGATCTTTGCAGACGTCTTCGTCCGGCATGATAATTTCTTCCGCTTCAAGCGAAGCAACATCTTCCTCTTCTAAAATTCCGACTTTTTTGAAAATTTTCCAGCTTTCGACGGCTTTTTTTACAAGCTTGGGATCGAGCTGCCGGATTTCCTTTGCAAGATAGTCGTATTTTTTTATGAGACTTTCTCCCAAAATATACAGCGTGGCATCCGTATGCTTTTCAAACAGGCGCCGATAGCCTTCGTGAAGCACCGGCACATAGGCAATAACCGCTTTTTTCATTTTACTTCGGCTAAAACTTCCTCAATGGCCCTGAGCAATTTCGGAGTGAGATTTTTTTGGAATTTTTTGGCCGTATCAATGGTCATCTGGCGAATCTTGGAGCTGGTCGAGGTCGTAGCCTGGCGCTCAAGCACGGTCACTTTGCCGCAGAATTGTTTCAGGTCCTTGATCTGTTTTGAGGTGTAATTTTCTTTAATAGCAATTAAAACATCCGGCCTGATAGTCTTAATCAGATGCCATTTCGGATCGCCAAGCTCTTTCATAAAAACCAGGTCGACATAGCGCAAATGGGTAAGCATTTCCAGACGCTCGTCCTGCGGAATAATCGGACGGTCAGGACCTTTTCGGTGGCGGATTTTTTTATCGCTGTCCACGCCGACAACCAAAATATCACCGTGGCTTTTTGCCTCCTTTAAATACCTGCCGTGGCCGACATGGATCATATCGAAAGCCCCCTGAGTCAAGACCACTTTCATACCGAGGCCCTTGCAATGGTCGATGACTTTTTGAATATTTTTATAATCGGTAAAAATCCTGTTTTCAGAGCTGGTTTCGGAAAAACGATTTTTGACCAATGCCGCGTGTTTCATGTATTGTTTACCAAGTATAGAGAGCCGGACTAACCATGTCAAACCAGCAGAAAAACGTTAATATTGTGGTAGCTGTAACCCGTAAAAATGCCGCTATAGGCAACGGCAAAGAACTGCTGTTTCGGATATCCGACGATTTGAAACGTTTTAAAAATTTGACCATGGGACATCCGATTATATTCGGCAGAAAAACTTTCGCGTCCATTGGCAAGCCGTTGCCCGGAAGAACAAATATCGTTATTTCCAGAAATTCGGATTTTAAAGCTGAAGGATGCATTGTCGTATCGTCTTTGGAAGAAGCAATTGAAAAAGCAAAACAAATCGATAGTGAAATTTTTATCGGCGGCGGCGGCGAAATTTACAAACAAGCGTTGCCGCTGGCTAACAAACTTTATTTAACGATCGTTGACAGCGACGCGGAAGGAAATGTTTTCTTTCCGGACTGGACCAAAGATTTTACCAAAGAACTTTTTCGGGAAGAAAGATTCGATGAAAAAACAGGTTTAAAATATACGTGGATTGATTTGGAGAGACAATAATATCAACGATAAATCCTCGGCAGTTTCGACAGGAGGGGCCGATACATATCATCTCGTATATCGATATGCAATTCTTTCTTATGAATTTTTTCACAAAACTCAGCGCCGGATTGGCTGATAACAGCTAGCGGCTGGCGCTCATCTCCTTCGCCCATGACAAGCACTGCGGCAGTAGCCAACGCATCGGATACATTTACGCGGGAGTATGCAAACTTTCTTCCGAAAATATCCGGCTTGCCGCGATAATCCTTCAAACCGCCAAAACCGGCATAGCCCATGGCAATCCCCGTCACTCCGGCGCGCCATGGAAGCGTTCGGCTGTCAGTAATGAGAACGCCAAGTTTCCTGAGCCTGAATTTCCGCATTAACTTTTTCCGCAGCAAACCTGCCGTCTTAAAACTGTCCTTCGGCAGAAGAATGAACTTGCCGTTTGCATTGGATTCGTCGATCCCGGCCGAGGCCATAATCGTGCCTTGCAACACCGTCAGCCAGACATATTTACTCGGTATGGCTATTTCACTTTCCCGCTTGATGAGTTTTTCTTTGGTAGAGCTATTTTCCTTTGTAACTGTTCTGCGTTCCGCTAAAGCGACAATTTTAGAAGTTATGACAATAACGGATTCCTCCGGAATTTTTTTGATATGAGCTGTTATAAAATCGAATAAATCTTCTCCTTCCTTGAAAATCCTGGTTTTAATTGGTTTGATGATCATGAGAGTAATTTAGGTAATAAAAAATGCCCTTGCGGGCAAATTTTAATTTTTAAAAACAAAAATTTGCCCTAGGTGATAGAACCTACAGAAACAAAACCAGACCAAGTTTGAATGTTCTTATTAATAAGCATGTTATTTAACATCCACCCCCATGGACCGCGCGGATCCGGCGATGATTTTCATGGCGGCATCGATGTCGTTTGCGGAGAGGTCGGGCAGTTTCTTTTCTGCGATTTCTTTGAGCTGGGCTTTTGTGAGCGTGCCGATTTTCGATGTGGCGTTTTTACCCGAACCTTTTTCTTTTCCCAAAGCTTTTAAAATAAGAGCCGAAGCCGGAGGAGTTTTGTAAATCATCGAATAGCTGCGGTCTTCGTAGACTTCGACAATAGTCGGAACCAATTCGCCGGCGCGGCTTTTGGTCTCTTCGTTGAAGCGCTTGACGAATTCGCCGATGTTAATGCCGGCCTGGCCGAGCGCAGGGCCCAATTGCTGGCCAGGAACGGCCTTGCCGCCCTCGATGACCAATTTCAGTTTTTTAGTGACTTTCTTTGCCATTTCGTTAGGGTATATTAAATCTTCTTGACTTGCAAGAAATCAAGCTCTACCGGCGTTTCCCGCCCGAACATCGCCACCAATACCTTTACCTTTCCTCTTTCTTCGTCGACATCTGAAACTTTGCCTTCGAGATCCTTGAATGGACCGTCGACAATGGTGATAATATCGTCTTTGGACAGATCGATTTTATGCTTGACGCCGGTGGCATTCATGCGCGAGAAGAGCTCGTCGATTTCTTTTTTATCAATCGGCACCGGATGCACGCCCGAACCGACGAAGCCGGTCACACGCGGCGTATTTCTGACCACGAACCAGGAGTCGTCGGTCACGATCATGTCCACGAGGATGTAGCCCGGATAAATTTTCTCCTCTTCCTCGACGCGCTTGCCGCCTTTGATCTTGATCTTCTTTTCGGTCGGCACGACCACGTTGAAAATCTTGTCCTCGTAGCCGAGCGATTCGATGCGCTGCTTCAGATTGCGCTCTACGGCATTTTCGTACCCGGCATATGTGTGGATGGCATACCAGTTTCGGCCGCCATGAGTCTGTTCCTGTTGTTTTGGCATCTTTTTTTATATTACGAATTTTTGTAAAATCAAACGGAAGATATAATCAAAGAAACCGAGGAAGAAGGCCACGAAAAGCGACACCAGCACGACCACAATGGTAAAAGCGATGGCCTGATTCCTGGTCGGCCAGGACACATGCCTCAATTCTCCCTGCGTATCTTTTAAATATGTCATTAAGCTCATATATTTTTGTTATGAAAAAACCCCCGCGGGGTTGTTTTCTGTATTGGTCCTACACTATTCTATTCCACATAAAAAGTCAAGTTGACTTTACAATATCTCCGCTTATACTGTATCTGTGTCTGTGGGCGAAAGCCTTGTTCAGCACAGGGGAGATCCCGAAGCCGAAGCCAGGCACATCAAAGCCACCATCTGTACGATGGTGTTTTTGATTTAGTGTTTCATAATACTTCTGAACATTAGATTGCCATCTCCGATTTTTAGTAAAATAACTCTGACTTCCACATTTTTCTCTGCGACTTTAGCAACCAATGCATATGTTCCGGCTTGTTTGATTTTTGCACTCTTTTTCCTGCTTTCTTTAATTTTTATATTTCTTTGCTGATAAATTGACGTTGCATTCTGAATCACCTCTTTCGCAAACGGCAGTAATTTAAGTTTATGTATAATCTCACTCATGCTCCTGGGCGCATGATCAGACTCATTGAGAAGATGATGAAAACCCTTGGCATTAAAAACCACATTTTCTTTGAGCACTGGACATTCAACAGTACCAATACTTTTCTTTTCTTATTAATTTTAATCAACCTCGTACGTAATGCTGACATTTGACGTCACCATATTCTGGCCTGTCGGAATTTGCGGAGCGGCTGCGGGAGCCGCCTGAGAGTTCAGTGCATTAAAATAAATCGGCTGATTGACATTTTCAACGAAATTGACCACTTTGTCCAAATGAACGCCGAGAGCTTTTGAAAGTCCGCCGGCTTTGGCTCGGGCATCGGCAATAGCTTTGTCGCGGGCCTCGGCCTGCAATGCATCCGGATTGTCAACGGTGAAATCCAGACCGCTGATATCGCTGACATTCAGGCTGCCCATTTTCGCCAGCACGTCTCCGGCTATGTCGGTTTTTCTGATTTTAACCTCAATTGTCTGGCTGACTTGATAGCCGGTAATTGTCTGTTTGCCTGTTCGGCACGGATATATAGCCGAAGTACCCGCATTCAACGGACACGGGTAATTCGTATAGCTGTACGTCGGATATGAATTGTAGGAAGTCGTTTTAATGTCGGCATCGGCAATACCGAAAGTTTTCAGGGCGGAAATTGCCGCATTGATTTTTTGGCTGGCCTGATTTTGCGCATCGGCAACTGTTTTTGCAGTTTCGGAAACAGTGAAAGAAAACGTGGCAATGTCAGGAATTGCAAACACCTGTCCGGTACCTGTAATAGTAATGGTACCAGGAGTAGAACTTCGGCCAATATATGAAAGCCCTTTGATTACCGAAATAGCCTCAAAAAGCAAAAATATACCCAGAAAACAAATACTTATAATGATTATTTTCGCAAGCCATTTTTTTTGATTTTCGGTGAAAAAGTTTTGCATGCCTAAAGTATATCATACCTCCCATCTCGCAAAGATTCCGGCAGGAAGCGGTTTATCGGAACTTTTGATGGTTAATTCGCCGGAAGAAACGTTGTCTCCGAATATCGAAAGCATATTGGCATAAGCAATATGAGAATAAATCGAGGCATAGCCGTTTAAGAGAACGATTTTCGGATTCAAATTTTTTAACCGGATTAATAACGGCATTAAGTCTTCCTCGATTTTCCAGACTTTATTGCCTTTGCCGTATATCGGCGGATCGAGAATGATAATGTCATACGTTTTCTTTCTTTTAATTTCCCTTTCGACAAATTTTCTGACATCATCGGTAATAAAATGAATCGGCTTGTCGGATAAATCATTTAAATCGCGATTTTTCATTGCCCAATCTACCACAAACTGCGAACTGTCGACATGAGTCACTTCCGCTCCGGCCTTGGCGCATGCCAAAGTCGCCCCGCCGGTATTGGCGAAGAGATTTAAGACGGAAAATTTTTCTTTATTGATTTTTTCCTCAAGCCATTTCCAATTTTCCGCCTGTTCGGGAAAAAGCCCGACATGCTTTGACGGCAAAAGTTTCAGCGAAAATTTTAATCCCTGAAAATCAATTACCCAATCTTCTTTTTTAATATTCCACTTTCGGTCAAACACCGCATCGGCTTTTTGCCATTCAGAATCCGAAAGCAATTTCGGCCACAATGCCTGCGGATCGGGCCGATCAAGAACGATTGAACCAAAGCGTTCCAGTTTGCGCCCGTTGCCGCTGTCGATTAACTCGTACATGCTAGAACTGTACCGTAAGCGGACTTCCTAATCCAGTGATGTAGTCGTAATGGGCGTGGGCGTCGCAGAAAAATCCGCAGTCGCCATTCGTGCCGGACCGGATATCGCGGAAAAACGATTTGGCTTTTTTGCCGATTTTATCCGCGTAAAACTTGGAATTATCGGCCGAATCGCCGAGAGCCTTGATGCCCGCCCAGGCCGGAGCGGCCGCCGACGTGCCGCCGAGAACGTACCAATTCTTTCCAAAATAAACTGACACGCCGGAAGCCGGGTCAGCATTGAATGACACGTCGGGAACGGCTCGCATGCCTCCTGCTTTGGAAATTTTGTACTGAGTCTGATAGTCGGGCTGGCTTTCATAGGCACTTACCCCGCCGCCGGATCCGTCCCAGGCA
>Ga0070741_10015525_pt1 | contig 12881 bp, 9 predicted proteins | sample Coa_R1_4_FD_66440 | JGI IMG/M metagenome (GOLD analysis project Ga0070741, IMG submission 66440) | Surface soil microbial communities from Centralia Pennsylvania, which are recovering from an underground coalmine fire - Coalmine... | ecosystem: Environmental > Terrestrial > Soil > Unclassified ...
GGCTACTACAAAGCCGAGCTGATAGGAGGCCCGACCCGCCAGCAGCCCTGGAAGACCATCGAGGACGTCGAGCTGGCCACCCTGAGCTGGGTGCACTTACACAACAACACCCGGCCTCACGGCTACCTCGACGACCGGCCCCCGGCGGAGTACGAAGCCGCGTTCTATTCTGCCCACGGGACCGACCAACACCGGCTCGGAATCCATAGACCGAGCCTCCATCAGATCCAGTGCGGTTCAACATGCTTCGCGGGCGTCGTTTGGGTCGGGCGGAGATCGGTGTGGCGTCGTGGACGGGTTGCGTTCCAGGGCGTCGGCTCGAACGGCGAGACCGCACACTGCGGACAGGACTGTGCGGGTCATCTAGGCGGTTGAGGCGCCGTGTTTGCGGGCGATCGCGGTGAGGTGGCGGTCGACGATCCCGGGCGTGAGTTCGCGGACCCGGAGCTGGCCCAACGAGGGAATGATCTGTTTGTCGAGCTGATCTCGGTACTGGCTGAGGGTGGTGACCGAGCGGGGTTGCCCGACAGCGACTCGTACCAGGCTTAGGCGAGGACGACGAACTTGGTGTCGGCTTTCAGCTCGGCGGCGCTGTCGATGCGGGCCCGGTCGCGAAGCGCGGCGCGGAAGGTCGCTTTTGTCCGCGTTCACGTGAGGTCGGCGAGGATCCGGTCCACCTGATCTTGCAGGGAACCGAGTGGGCGGATCGTCTTGATGTCGGTAATCCGATCCAGGTCGGCTTGGATCGACTCGGGGGTGGCGGACCTGTCCACCACGCCGGTGGTCTCGCCGACCACGATCGAGGTGAAGCGTCCTCCGGTGGAGGAGAGGATCTCGCCGTTGAGCGTGCAGGACTCGTGCGCGAGATAGGCGACCAGTGGTGCGTTCAGGGCCGGCGGCATCAGCTCGCGGCTCGCGCGTTCGATCTCCTCGGAGACCGCGCCGTCACCACCGCTCTGCACCTGAAAGAGACGGGTGAAGCCGCCGGGCGCGATGGCGTTGACTCGGATGCCGCCGGCTGCGCCCTCCAGGGCAAGGGTCCGGGTGAGGCCGAGGACGGCGGCCTTCGCCGCGCCGTAGGTGCTCAGGCCGGGGTAGCCGAGCATGGCACTCGAGACAGTGTTAATCACGCGACCGGCACCTGTCCGGCCGAGGTGCGGCCAAGCAGCGCGCAGCACGTTCACGGTCCCGAAGAAGTTGACATCGAAGCTGCGGCGGAAGTCCTCGGCCGAGGTGTCCGCGAACGGGGCGCTCAACATGATGCCCGCGTTGTTGACCACGATGTCGATGCGACCGAACTCTCGGACCGCGCATTCCACGACCGAGGCACCGCCTTCCTCCGTGGCGACGGTGTCGGTGTTGATGACGGCGGCGCCGCCCGCTTCCAAGATCTCGGTGACCGCCGTGCGCGCGGGCGTGTCGGACGTCCCGGTGCCATCGGGCTCGCCGCCGAGGTCGTTCACGACCACCGCTGCTCCCCGGGCGGCGAGCAGCTTGGCGTACTCGCGGCCGAGCCCGCGGCCAGCGCCTGTGACGATCGCGACCCGGTCGTCCAGCCGGAGTTCGTCCATGTCGATCTCCTCCTCAGTCCCGGCGAACATTACGGGCCTCATCGGTCTGAAACAAGGTCTGAAGTCCATTGCAGTCCGCTGCAGTCCGTAATACGCTGGCCGGGTTCAGCGGACATCGGAGATCAGATGCTCAAGGCGTACAGCCTGGAAGAAGTTCAGGCGATGGGACCCGACGAGGTGCTCGGGGCTCTCATGTCGAGGCCGGCGGACGTGTACCCGCTGTACCGGCGGCTGCGGGAGATCTCTCCGCGATACGTCTCACCCACCGGGGTGCGGTTCCTCAGCCGCTACGAGGACATCAGGGCCCTCCTGCGCTCGCCGGTTTGTTTCCAGGCGGACGCCGAGGACGATCCACGCTCGGCGACGAGCGACTGGTTGCGGGTCCGGCCGTTGACCCTGCTGTTCTCGAACCCGCCGGCGCACACCCGGATGCGGTCGCTGGTGTCGCGCGCGTTCACGGTCAAGGCGGTTAACGGGCTGCGGCCGTTGATCCAGAACTTCGTCGATGCCCGGCTGGATGCGTGCGCGGAGAAGGGTGTCTTCGATCTTGCCGAGGACCTCGGCAACGTGCTTCCCACCGAGGTGGTGACCACGATGCTGGGCATCCCCGACGAGGACTTCGGGCGCATGTCGGAGTGGGCGCCGCGGATCAACGCGGCCGCCTCGATGTGGTGCACCGACGAGCAGCTGAAGATCGCCGATGAGGCGGTGCGCGGGTTCATGGAGCTGCTGGACCGGTTGCTGACGGAGAAGCGTCGGCGACCCGGCGACGACGTGCTCACCGTGATGCTGGAGGCCGAGGAGGATGGCGAGCGGCTGAGCTCGGAGGAGATCAAGTCCCTGGCGCTCACCCTCCTGGTGGCCGGAACCGAGACCTCGACCCACCTGATCTCCTCGGGTCTGGTCCTGCTGCTGCAGCACCCGGACGAGATGGCCAAGATCCGGCGAAATCCGGAGCTGATCCGGGCGGCGACCGATGAGATCCTGCGCTACGACGGTCCGGTCAGTGTGGGCATGGTGCGCGAGGCCACCCAGGACACCACGATCAACGGGATCGAAGTGACCAAGGGCCACCAGATGTGCGGGCTTCTCGGCGCCGGCAACCGTGACCCCGAGGTGTTCCCGGAGCCGGACCGGCTGTGGATCGACCGGCCGAATCCGAAGCCGCACCTGACCTTCGGCGCGGGCGTCCACGTCTGCCTCGGAGCGGCGGTGGCCCGCCTGGAGTTCGACATCGTTGTGCAGAGCCTGCTACTCGACAGGCACCCCGACCTGGCGTTGGTGCCCGACGAGCCCATCGAGTACGTCACCGACTTCCCGCCGCTGCGTGGCGTCACCCGGGCGATGGCGACCATCGCGGGCGCCTGACCAGGACACCCCTGGAACGGCCACGACGCCGAGCGGTGGGAAAGCACCCGCTGCTCGGCGTCGTCTCACCCGTTTCAGCGCGCTCGTTTGACCACGATCCCGGCCGCTTCGCGGTCCCAGGTGGACTCGGTGACCCCGCGCTCCTTCAGCACGTGCTTGCGCACCTTCACCGTCGGCGTCATCGGCAGCTCGTCGAGCAGGTCGACGTAGCGGGGCACCATGAAGTGCGCCATCCGAGGGATGAGCCAGCGCACCAGGTCGGCGGCAGACAGCGTCGAGCCCTCGACGCGGACGACCGAGATCATCACCTCGTCCTCGGCGCCCTCGCCCATCGGTGAGGGCACCGGGAACGCCGCGCACCGCTCCACCTCGGGGTGTTCACAGACGTCCGCCTCCACCTCGGCGGAGGAGATGTTCTCGCCGCGCCGGCGGATGGCGTCCTTCATCCGGTCGACGAAGTAATGGTTCCCGTCGACGTCGCGGCGGAAGGCGTCGCCGGTATGGAACCAGCCGTTGCGCCAGGCCCGGAAGCTGATCTCGGGCATCTTATAGTAGCCCTGGTTCATCACCCACGGCTCGAGCGAGCGCACGATGAGCTCGCCGGTCTCGCCGGGAGGAACCGGCTGGTCGTGCTCGTCGACCACCAGGCACTCGAAACCGGGCCGCACCTTGCCCACCGTCGCGTAGGTACGTGCGTCCACCCCGGAGCCGTCGCTGGACAGCGGCGCGGGCATCTCGGTCATGCCGAACCCGGTGACCGTGCGCACGCCGAAACGCTCGTTGAACTCCTCCACATACGGCGGGCACGGCGCGGCGATGCTGATCCGCAACGGATTGTCGGCGTCATCGGGCCGGCGCGGCTGGTTCCAGACGAAGTGCTGGATCACCCCGATGAACGTCATGATCGTGGCGTTGTGCTTGCGTACGTCGTCCCAGAAGTCGGATGTGCTGAACACCTCGCGCAGGATGATCCGCCCACCGACCGCGGTCATCGCCATGACCGGGTACTTGCCGCCGACGTGGAACAGCGGCACCGGCACGTAGTGCCCGTCCTCGGCGGTGACGTCGCCGTAGTGCTGGTGCACGGTGCCGAACGACTGGTGCAGCCCCCAGGGGATGATCACACCCTTGGACGGGCCGGTGGTACCCGAGGTGTAGAGGATCGTGGCGGTGTCCCAGGGGTCGGGGCCCTCGCGACGGACAGGGTTGGCGCCGGCCAAGAAGTCCGAGCGACCGATGACCTCGAACGGCAACGTGTGCTCGGCGTCGTCGGTGTCCACCAGGACGAGCGTCTCGAGGGTGGGCAACTCCTCGGCGATCGCTTCCAGCCGGGGGAGCGCGGACCGGGTGGTCATCAAAACGGTGGCGTCGGACTGCTGCAGGACGTACTGGAGCATCCGGCCCTGGTAGGCGGTGTTCACCGGCACCTCGACCGCCCGCAGCCAGGCCAGGCCCAGCCAGGTCCAGATGAAGTCCAGGGTGTTCGGGATGAGCACCGCGACGTGGTCGCCCGCGTGCACGCCACGCCGGGCGAAGGCGTCGGCCCAGCGCAGTCCTTCCTCGAGGCCCTCGGCGTAGCTGACCACGTCACCCCCGATGACGTCGATCCATGGCGCATCGGGAGTTGCATCCGCCCAGTGCGCGACGCGTTGTGGCCAGAGATCGTCGCGGTTCATCCAGAACTCGCCCTCCTGTGCGTTGCGCGATGTTCGACGGTCGGTCAGGTCGGTTGGCGCAGTTCGAGGACGTCCACCCCGGCTCCGCAGCTCAGCGATCTCAGCGTGGCGGTCCGACAGTCGGTTCACCTTTCTCGGAGGCCCGGGGGACCGTTGCGCCGGCACGGTGACGGTATTACAGTCCGTACCGGTCCGCAATACCGTCGTCTCGATCACCATCGGGACGCTGTCTGGAGGACAGATGCCGGTCTCGTATACCGCCGAAGAGGTGCGGGCGATGGATCCCGTGGGCGTGCTGGGTGCGCTCATGTCGCGCCCGGCGGACGTCTACCCGCTCTACGACCGGCTCCGGGAAACCGCGCTGAACTACCTGTCGCCGCTCGGAATCCGATTCCTCACCGGGTACGAGGGCATCAACGCGTTGCTGCGCTCGCCCGCATTCGTCCAGGCCGACGTCGCCGGTGACCCAAGGTTCGCCGACAGTTCCTGGCTACGGGTCCGCCGGCTGACTCTGCTGTTCGCCAACCCGCCCCAGCACACCCGGCTACGCGCGTTGGTCTCGCGGGCGTTCACCGCCAAGGCGGTCGAAGAGCTGCGGTCGGCTACGCAGAAATTCGTGGACGCACACCTCGACCGATGTGCCGAGCTGGAGGTGTTTGACCTGGTAGCCGACCTCGGGGCGCATCTGCCGACCGAGGTCATCACCACCATGCTGGGAATCGATGAGCGTGACGCGGCTTCGGTGGCGAGCTGGGCACACGCGGTCGCCAGGGCCACCTCGATGTGGTGCGACGACGAGACGCTCGCCGCCGCCGATACGGCCACCGACGGATTCATGGACCTCATCGGGGGGCTACTGGAGGAGCGGCGTCGGCAGCCCGGTGCCGACATGCTCACCGCGCTGCTGCACGCCCAGGAAGGTGATGAGCGGCTGACTCCCCAGGAGATCCAGCTGCTGGCGATGACGCTGCTGGTCGCCGGGACCGAGACCTCCACCAAGTTGATATCCACCGGGGTGATGCACCTGCTGCAGCACCCCGGCGAGGTGGCCAAGCTGCAGCGCGATCCCGGCCTGCTCAAACCGGCCGTGGAGGAGCTGCTCCGCTTCGACGCGCCGATCAACGCCAGCATGATTCGGGTGGCGACCGAGGACACCGAGATCGCGGGCGCCCCCGTCGGCGGAGGCGAGCAGGTGGTGGCGTTCATCGGTGCCGGCAACCGCGATCCCGAGGCGTTCGACCAGCCGAACCGGTTGTGGATCGACCGGCCGAACCCCCGCCCGCACTTGTCCTTCGGCAACGGTGCGCACTTCTGCCTCGGTTCCGCGCTGGCCCGGATGCAGGCCGGGATCGTCCTGCGGTCACTGCTGGTCGACCGGCTGCCGGATCTGCGGCTCAAACCGGATGAGCGGATCGAGTACCTGGAGGACTTCCCGCCACTGCGCGGCGCGGCCCGAGTCCTGGTCTGCCCGGGCGAACGCGGCGACCGATGACACCGTTCGACCACGAGATCGTGATCGTCGGCGCGGGGGTCGCGGGAATCGGCGCGGCCATCGAGTTCCAGCGGCGTGGGTTGACCGATTTCGTGATCCTGGAGCGGGCCGACGAGGTCGGTGGCACCTGGCGGGACAACGTCTATCCGGGCCTGACGGTCGACATCCCGACGTTGATCTACTCGTACTCCTACGCGCAGAAGCCGGACTGGTCGAGTCTGTGGGCACCGCAGGCGGAGCTGCTGGACTACTGCCGGGACACCGTGGAGACTCACGATCTGCGCCCCCGGCTGAGGTTCGGTTGCGAGGTGCTGGAAGCGTGGTTCGAGGCTGAAGCCGGCGGCTGGCGGGTGCGGCTGGCCGACGGGACAGAGCTGAGCTGCCGGTTCCTGGTCAACGCCAGCGGATACCTGAGCACTCCGAAGTGGCCGGACCTGCCGGGCCTGGCCGCCTTCCGGGGCACCAGGCTGCACTCGGCCCAGTGGCCGGAGGGGCTCGACCTGGCCGGCCGACGGGTCGCGTTCATCGGCACCGGCGCAACCGGCATCCAGCTGGCCCCGAAGCTGGCCGGCGTCGCCGACCGGCTGCATGTGTTCCAGCGAACCCCGATCTGGCTGCTGCCCAAGCCGGCGATGCGGCTGCCGCGCGCCCTCCAGCGGACCTTCCGTCGGCTGCCGTGGACCCAGAGGCTGGCCCGGTTGCTGGTCTCGGGGTTCATGGACCTGGTGGTGTTCCGCCGATTCACCTTCTACCGGCAGGTGGCCTGGCTGGGCTGGATCGCCGAATGGGCCTGCCGCAGACATCTGTCCGGCCAGGTCGAGGACCCCGGCCTGCGCGACCGGCTGACCCCGCGGTTCGCCTGGGGTTGCAAGCGGCCGAGCTTCTCCAGCGACTACTTCCCGATCTTCAACCGGCCGGACGTGGAGCTGGTCGACGACCCGATCGAGCGGCTGACGCCGGACGGGATCGTCACCTCCGACGGCACGGTCCGCGAGGTGGATGCGGTCATCTGCGCCACCGGCTTCCAGGCTTTCGAGAAGTCCGCGCTCCCCACCTACCCGGTGCGCGGGCGAGACGGCGAGGACCTCGCGGACTACTGGGACCGCGGGCGCTACCAGGCGTTTCGCGGGTTCGCGGTCCACGGCTACCCCAACTTCTTCTTGATGTTCGGCCCGTACAGCGTGTCCAGTTCGTCCTACTTCGGGATGGTGGAGACCACCGCCCGGTCCATCGCCCGGTGCCTGCTCGAGGCCCGCCGCCGGGACGCGGGAACGGTGGAGGTGGATGCCCGGTCCCAGGCTCAGGAGTTCGCCCGGATCCTGCGCGCGAAGGAGCGCTCCATCTGGGCCGGCAGCGCCTGCCGCGGTTCCAACACCTACTACCTCGACCGATTCGGCGACACCCCCGGCTTCCGGCCGAGCAGCCATCCCCGGGAGTGGCTGGCCAGCCGGTTCGCTCCGATGAAGCACTTCCGGTTCCAGCCGATACCGGCACCGCACCCGCGCGTGGAGCAACCGGCGGAGTCGGGGTGAGCGGGGCCGGACGCGTCGCGGTGGTCACCGGGGCGGCGAAGGGGATCGGCGAGGGCATCGCCCGGGTGCTGGCCGGCGCCGGTTGGTCGGTGGTCGCCTGTGACATCGACCGGGCCGGGGCCGAACTGGTGGCCAAGGAGACCGGCGGCCTGGCGGTGACCTTCGACTTGGGCGATCAGGACGCGGTGGAGGCGGCGGCGGCCACGATCCTGGGCCGCGCCGGCGGCTGCGACGCGCTGGTCAACAACGCGGCCTGGGAGAAGATCATGCCGTTCGAGCGGACCGACCGACAGCTACGGGACCGGATCCTCGCGGTCAACCTGGTCGGCCCGATGACCCTGACGCACGCGCTGCTGCCCGCGATCAAGGCCCGGCACGGCCGGATCGTGAACATCGCCAGCGCTGCCGGGCGGATGGGCGCCCCGTGGGAGGTCGTGTACTCCGCCACCAAGGGCGGCCTGATCAGCTTCACCCGGGCGCTGGCCCGGGAGTGCGCCGCCGCGAAGGTCACGGTGAACACGGTCTGCCCGGGCCCCACCGACACCCCGCTCTACCGGCAGATGAGCGAGAGCAACCCGGACGCGCTGAAAGTGATCGAGCGGGTGACGCCGCTGGCCGGGCCGTACGGCCGGATCGGCACGGCGGAGGAGATCGGGCACGCGGTCGAGTACCTGCTTTCGGATAAGGCGGAGTGGATCACCGGCCAGACCATCTCGGTCGACGGCGGAATGTTCATCGGATGAGGGACCCAGATGACCCTGGATCACGGCCTGTTGTTCACCTTCCGCAACCCGGCCGGCGCCGGCCGGAGCTTCGTGGAGGTCTACGCCGAGACTCTGCGGCAGATCCAGTACGCCGAGGACCTCGGGTACGACACCATCTGGCTCACCGAGCACCACTTCGCCGAGGACGGGTACTCGCCGTCGGTGATGCCGATCGCCGGCGCGGTGGCCGCCCGCACCCGGCGCGCCCGGATCGGCAGCTACCTGGCGCTGACCTCGTTCAACAACGCCATCCGGTTCGCCGAGGACGCGGCCACCGTGGACCTGCTGTCGAACGGCCGCCTGGACCTGGCGCTGGGCATGGGCTACGCGCCGCACGAGTTCACCGGGTTCGGCGTGCCGCAGTCCGAGCGGCGATCCCGGTACCTGGAGTTCATGGACGTCATCCAGGGTCTGTGGACCAACGAGTACTTCTCCTACCAGGGTCGGCACTACCAGATCGACAACGCCCGGTTGATGCCCAAGCCGGTGCAGTCGCCGCACCCGCCGATCTGGGTCGGAGCCCGCGCGCCGGCTGCCCTGGACCGGGCGGCCGCCGCCGGATTCCACTTCGCCGGCGGCACCGGCAACGTCGAGGAGCAGCGGGTCTACGACGAGGCACTGCTCCGGCACGGCCGGCGGCCCGCCGACCACCACGTCGGGCAGCTGTACTGGGTGCACGTGGCCGAGTCCGACGAGCGGGCCTGGGAGAACGCGGCGGCGGCGTATCACTGGGTGGCCAGCAGCTACGGCGCGATGCTGGCAGCGGCGGGTGACTTCGCCGGGGACGAGCTGGTGCAGCAGGTGCCGCCGGTGACGCAGCTGCGGGCCGAGTTCGAGGCCAGGGTGGCCGCCGGTGAGCCGATGCTGTTCGAGCCTATCTTCGGGTCGCCGGAGACGGTGGGTGACCGCCTGGAGCGCGCGGTCCGGGGCAGCCGGCACACCCACCTGGTGCTGTCCATGCACCTGCCCGCGCTCGACCCGGTGCACGCGCAGCGCTCGATGGAGCTGTTCGGCAAAGAGATCCGGCCGCGGCTCGACGCCGCGGCGCGATAGCGGGCGGATGCCATGGGCTACCAGCTGGGCGTGGACATCGGCGGGACCTTCACCGACTGCGTCGCGGTCGACGACGCCGGTCACACCTGGTTCGCCAAGACGTCCTCGACGCACGCCACCAGCCCGGTCGAGGGGGTGCTCCGGGGACTCGACCTGCTCGCCGAGCAGATCGGGGTCGAGCCGACCGAGTTGCTGCTGGACACCGAGCGGTTCAGCCACGGCACCACGATCGGCACCAACCTGGTGGTGGAGCGCAACGGCGCCCGGGTCGGGCTGCTCGCCACCGCCGGGCACGGCGACTCGATCCTGATGATGCGAGGCAACGGCCGCACCGCCGGCCTCCCGGCCGATCGGGTGTTCAACGTGCACGCCACCGACAAACCGGACCCGCTGGTGCCGCGCCGGCGGATCGTCGAGGTCGCCGAGCGGGTATCCGCCACCGGCGAGGTGCTGGCACCCATGTCGGACGAGTCCGCGCGGGCGGCGATCCGGGAGCTGCTGGCCGACGTCGAGATCGACGCGGTGGCGGTTGCGCTGCTCTGGTCATTCCGCAATGACGGCCACGAGCGACGGCTCCGCGAGCTGCTGCACGAGGCCGCTCCGGGCCTGTTCGTCAGCCTGTCCTGCGAGGTCTCGCCCCGGCAGGGGGAGTACGAGCGGACCGTCGGCACCGTGGTGAACAGCTACGTCGGGCCGGCGTCCAGTCGCTACCTGGCCGAGCTGGAGCGGACGCTGGCCGACCGGGGTCTGCGTCGGGCCCCCTTCATCATGCAGGCCGGCGGGGGTGTGGTGCCGGTGTCGGTGGCGTCGCGGATGCCGATGGAGACCATCGGCTCCGGCCCGGCCGGCGGGCTCTCCGGCGCCGCCGCCATCGCCGGCGCGGCGGGCCACCGCAATGTGATCGCCACCGACATGGGCGGCACGTCGTTCGAGGTGGGGCTGATCGTGGACGGCCGCCCGGTGCTCGCCCGGCAGCATGTGCTCGAGCAGTACACCTTCCACCACTCGCACCTGGACCTGCGCTCGATCGCCTGCGGCGGCGGCTCGATCGCCCGGGTCGACGGGCACAGCGGTGGGCTGCGGGTCGGGCCGGAGTCGGCCGGTGCCACCCCGGGGCCGGCCTGTTACGGCCTCGGGGATCGGCCCACGGTGACCGACGCCGACGTGGTGCTCGGGCTGATCGACCCCGGCGGCTTCCTGGGTGGCCGGATGAAGCTGGACCGGGGCGCCGCGGAGCGGGCTGTCGGGAAGCTGGCCGGTGAGCTCGGGTTGAGCCTGGAACAGGCCGCGGCCGGGATCCTCCAAGTGAACAGCCATGCCGCCGGGACCCTCATCCGGCAGCGCACCGTCGAGCGCGGCCTGGATCCGCGCGCCTTTGCGCTGTACGCATACGGCGGCGCCGGACCGGTGCATGCGTTCGGGTTCGCCCGGGCCTTGGGCGTGGCCGAGGTGGTCGTGCCGCTGGGCAACGGCGCCTCCCTGCTATCCGCCTACGGCATCGCCACCAGCGACGTGGTGCGCTCCCTCGAGCGGGAAGTGTCCCTCCCGGCGCCGTTCGAACCGGCGGCGTTGGCCGAGGCGGTGACCCGGGTGGAGACCGAAGCGCGCGCGGGGATGCGCGACTCGGGCTTCGCCGACGCCGAGGTGGAGCTCGAACGGTCGGTGTTGATGCGATACGCCGAGCAGTACCTGCAAGAGCTGGAGCTACCGGTCCCGGCGATGGACGCGGCCGGCTGCGCCGACCTGGAGCAGCACTTCGGCAGGGAGTACGTACGGCTCTACGGCGAGGGTGCCCGCGCGGTGTTCCACGCGGTCGAGGTGTTCGCGGTACGGGTGACCGCCCGGATCCGGACGCGTCGGGCGCCGTGGGCGAGCTCCGGCGGCGTGCCGGGATCGGATAGCGAGCCGATCGGCCGGCGAGACGTGTACTGGCCCGACGTCGGCGCCTGGGTGCCCACCGCTGTCGTACCCGGCACCGGCTTGGGCACCGGAATAGCGGTCGAGGGCCCCGCGGTCATCGAGCTCCCGCACACCACCGTGTCGGTGGCACCCGGCCAGCGCGCCTGGCGGGATGCCGCCGCGAACATCGTCCTGGAGTGCGGATCATGACGCTGACCACCCCCGAGATCGGATCGTTGCTGGACCTGTGCCCGCCCGCGCGGCCGGCGCAGTTCTGGGACGGGGTGAACCACAGCTACCTCCCCCCGGCCACGCTGAGCATCGCGGCGAACCTGCGGCTGCACGATGAGAGCAGCGAGACGGTCGACCCGGTCACCTCCGAGGTCATCCGGTACTCGCTGGTCAACGCCAACTTCGAGCACGCCGCCCTGCTGCAGCGGCTGTGCATCTCGCCGATCACCATGCTCTCCCGAGATTTCCAGACCTCGATCCTCACCGAGCTGGGCGATCTGGTGTTCCTCGGACCGAACCTGCAGTACTTCTCCAACAGCCATGAGTTGTCGGTGAAGTACGTGCTCGAGCACCGCTCGGCGGCCCCGGGGATCCACGAAGGGGACGTGTTCCTCTGCAACGACCCGTGGATCGGCGCCCCACACCAGCCCGATACAGCGCTGCTGGCCCCGGTGTTCGTGGACGATCGGCTGTTCTGCTGGGTGGCCAACACCATGCACCACTCCGACGTCGGCGGCAGCATGCCGGGCAGCTTCTGCATCGACGCGGCCGACACCTTCGCCGAACCGCTGAGCTGGCCACCGATCAAGCTGATCGAGCGCGGCACCGTCCGGCCCGACGTGGAGGCCCTGTTCGCCCGGCAGAGCCGTGCCGCGCCGGCCCTGCGGATGGACCTGCGCGCGGCCATCGCCGGCATCGAGGCGACCCGGACCAAGATCGCGGACCTGGTCACCGACTACGGCGCCGCAGCGGTCAAGAACGTTCTGCGGGCCACGCTGGATTCGGGTGAGCGGCTGTTCGCCGAGCGGCTGGCGGACATTCCGGACGGGCGGTGGAGCCACCGGGTCTACACCGAGGCCGCCGTCCCGGGTGACCGGGGCACCTACGCCTACCAGGTCAACCTGACCAAAGTCGGGCAGCGCCTCGTGGTGGACAACGCGGGCACCGACCCGCAGGCCGGGGCGATCAACCTGACGTTCGCCGCGTTCGCCGGCGCGGTGCTCGCAGCGATCACCCAGCAGCTGACCCCCGACCTCGGTGGCGCGTACGGCGGCGTCTACCGCCTGGTCGAGTTCCGCCCCGAGCCGGGCCTGCTGAACTGCGCGGACTTCCCGGCGGCGGTCAGTCCGTCCGGTGCACTGACCACCGAGCTGCAGCTCAACGCGGCCGGCATCGCGGTGGCCAAGATGCTCTCCTGCGGGTCCGACACATCGCGCGCGCACATCCTGGGCCCGTGCATCCCACACTTCTACGGCCCGATCCAGGCCGGGGCCGGCACCGACGGCGTGCCGTTC
>Ga0070741_10015526_pt1 | contig 12880 bp, 9 predicted proteins | sample Coa_R1_4_FD_66440 | JGI IMG/M metagenome (GOLD analysis project Ga0070741, IMG submission 66440) | Surface soil microbial communities from Centralia Pennsylvania, which are recovering from an underground coalmine fire - Coalmine... | ecosystem: Environmental > Terrestrial > Soil > Unclassified ...
ACCCACGGCGCAAAAGGCGTCCTGAGTGGGCCCATCCGCCACACGCCGAATTTCCAGCGCGGGGCATCCCCGCTCCGGCAGGCGCAATCTTTCGGCCACCATGCCGGGCAGCTCCGCCGAAACGTGAAGGCCGTGATTCCGGAAGACCTGCCTCGCTCGACGCCTCACCTTGAGCGCCAACCAGTCCTCGCAGATCCAGTAGGCCCATTCCTGCTGCCGAATGGCGAAATGCGTTGCCGCCGCGGCGATTCTCTTTTCCAGCTCACCGTCAGACTCGACCGGGCTCGCCAGGAACGCGGCATTGAACATCTGAAACACCACGCCGGCCGATGCAATCGTGACACCGTCCAGCTCGCGAAGCTCACCCGACGGGCGATGCGACGCTAACACGCGAAATGAGTGGCGTAGATTCGATTCGACCGAACGAAAATCGAGCGATGCGCTCCCGCCTGGGGCCGCCGCTTGCCCCCTCACGCGGGCTCCCATGCATCCTGATCCAAATTGGGAAAGCTGATCTTACAGCTTCCCGGATCGAAACCCGATACACGCGCGAAGCCGTTTTCATCGAGCGTACCATCAGCCACTTTGCCGTCAGGCAGCGTTACCCGGTACGCCTCGCCGGGGATGGGCTTACCGTCCTCGCCCACAAGCTTGATCTCAATCCACGAAGTCTTCTGCCGGTTTTCTTCGGCTGACGGGTCATGTGTAGGAGCGTCGGCTGCGGCGGATTGGCGAACCACCTTTGCCGGTGTGATCGTTTGCAGCGAGAGGCTGGCGGGAGTGCGCGTTTCCGCGCCGGACACCTGCGTTCCGCCCGCGCGAGCGACATCTGCCTCTTTGGGCGCGGTGGGCGAAAGCGGCGACAAAATGGCTGCCGCGGTCCCTGACCCCGCCATCCCGCCGCTGTTGATCATCACCATGTTTCCTTTGATAAACACGCCGCCGGAGTTGATGTTGATAAAGTTCCCGCCCACCTTGATCGTCAGGGTAGCAGACGCCTCGATCACTACGTTCATAGCTTTCAGGTAGAGATCCTGCGAAACTTGGCTGCTGTGGCTCGACTTGAATTCTTCGATCACGTTGCCCTGCACGGTCAGCGATTGCGAACCGGCAATCTTCACGGCCTCCTTTCCGGCGATATCCAGATGATGATCCCGGCCCACTTTTTCGATTTGATCGCGCGTGATGGTCGCGTGCGTATCGCGCCGTACCTCCTCAAAGCGGTCTCGCGCCACGATCAGGTGACGGTCCTGTCCGATCCACTCCTTCGAGTCCTTCTCAATGCGAACGTCGAGATCTTTCTGGCCGTGAATGAATATCTGCTCGCTATCCTTCTTATCCTCGAAGCGGATCTCGTTGAAGCCCCCGCCGCCCTTAGAGCTCATTGTCTTGATGGCGCTCTTGGTCTGCTCGTCCGGCAGAGTATATGGCGGCATGTGCTCGGCATTGTATACTGAGCCGACTATGATCGGCTGGTCGGGGTCGCCTTCTAGAAAGTCGACGATCACCTCTTGGCCGATGCGAGGAGTAAAGACGGAGCCCCAATTCTTGCCGGCCCATCCTTGCGCAACGCGAATCCAACACGAGCTGTTTTCGTCCCGCTTACCTTCGCGGTCCCAGTAAAACTGCACTTTGATCCTGCCGTACTTGTCGGTCCAGATCTCTTCGCCGGACTTTCCGACCACGACGGCCGTCTGTGCTCCTTCAACCACGGGCTTACGCGTCAGGCGGGGCGGCCGGAACGGTACGGAACTGGGAATTGCTTCAAAGCGATTCTCATACTCGAAGGGATCCGGATTTGTGGCGCGATAGCTTGTATTCCTGGCGGTGTGCTCGAGAGCAACGATGGTATACGCCTTGTTCGCATCCGAGCGGAAATGTTCGGTCAACTGGAAGCGGTAGCCGCACTGGAAACCGCGGCAGTTGCTTTCGCCGAAAATTGTGGCGAAGTGGACCTCCTGCTCTTCAAGCCGTATGCGGGCATAGCGGTCGCCGTCATTCTTAGTGCGATATTTTCCCGGATAGTCATACGCCTGGCCTTTCAGCGTCCCCGCAAGCATAGCATGCAAGCCCGTGTTCGGCTTCTCGAAATCGTAATCGTTCAGCGCAACCGAGCCCGTATGGATTCGCTGCTGGAGCCGAAGGTGGTGAACGGTGTCGTCCTCCAGCACCGCACCGGCGGAGGACAGATACCGGGCGGAAGCTTGTGTGGGGCAGGGCGCGAAAGCCGAAGGAGAGTCGGCGAGGACGAGCGTGTGTTTCTGCTCGCTCTGTTCGAAGAAGTAGAAGATGCCCTCGTCTTCGAGCAGGCGTGAAATGAAATTCAAGTCGGTTTCACGGTACTGCACACAGTAGTCGCGCTTGGCGTAGGAGCCCTGAAGCTGCAGCTTGTAATCGGAGAAACCACGATTGCGAAAGATCTGTTCGACGATCTCCGGTACGCTCTTGTTCTGAAAAATGCGGCAGTCGGCGAAGAGCGACAGAAACCACAGCCAGGGCACGACTTCGATTTCGTAAGCGATCAGCCCGTCTTCACCAATCTCAAGCTGGGCGATGCGAGAGACGTGGCCATGCACGTGCCGCTCTGACTCGTCCGGAAGCCGGATGGTGGTGACCGCCGGCTTGCTGAGCATGTCCTGCAGCGCGATGTTGGGCTGGTCCGAGAGCGCCCGCAGGACGAAGCGGAAAGGCGTGGACAAACGTTCGTACCCCTGAAAGCTTTCAAGCAACAGGACATCGTCCCCGAGCGGCGTCTTCAGCCGCAGCGGGCGCTCGGTTTGGGTGTAGAGCAACCAGCCTCCTTACGAGTAAACGAACGCGCCGTCGGGTCCGATTCCGACGTGAATCGATTCGGGTTTCTGCCCTTCGGCCATCAGGCTCAGCAGCCGCATCGAGACGTCCGGGAGCAGAGTACTTGTCAAGATATTATCTACGTTCCGGGCGCCGCTCTCGACTTCCGTGCAACGCCCGGCGACCGAATCGATCAGCGCGTCGTCCCACGAGAGCCGGATCCGGTGGGATTCTTCGAGCCTTCGCTGAATTTTCGTAGCTTCAATTCAACGATCTTCCTGAGAGCCTCGTCCCGGATCGGGAAATAGGGGATGATGACCAGGCGTCCGAGAAACGCGGGTTTGAAGATCTTGTTCAACTCGGGCTTCAGGGCATTGACCAGGCCGGTACTGCCGGGCATCGTCTCCGGATCGGCGCACAGTTTCATTAACGTGTCCGTGCCGGCATTCGATGTAAGGATGATGATGCAGTTCTTAAAGTCGATCTGGCGGCCTTCTCCATCTTCCATTCTGCCCTTATCAAACACCTGGAAAAACAGCTCCAGAACGTCAGGATGGGCTTTCTCGACTTCGTCCAGCAGCACGACCGAGTACGGCCGCCGGCGCACAGCTTCGGTGAGCACGCCGCCCTCGCCGTAACCCACGTAACCCGGCGGCGAGCCTTTCAGGGTGGAGACGGTGTGGGCTTCCTGAAACTCGGACATATTGATCGTGATCACGTTGTGTTCGCCTCCATAGAGCAGATCTGAAAGCGCGAGAGCCGTTTCGGTTTTCCCGACGCCGCTCGGGCCAACGAGCAGAAAAACGCCCACGGGTTTATTGGGGTCGTCCATTCCCGCACGCGCGGTCCGAATCCGGTTGCTGATCGCCTCCAAAGCATGCGTCTGTCCGATTACGCGAGCTCCGAGGTGTTCCTCCAGATGGCGGACTGTCTCGATCTCATCTTTGAGCATTTTGCCGACGGGAATGCCCGTCCAGCCGGAGATCACTTCTCCGATAATGTGAGCATCCACGCAGACGCGCATCAAGGGCGCCTCGCCCTGGAGAGCTTCGAGCTCAGTATTTAGGCGGTTGAGCTCGGCCCGAAGCTCTTCGGGATCGGCCGGCTGCGCGGGCGCAACTTGCGGCGCAGCGCCGGCCGCCGCCGCGGGACCGGGTCCGGGTCCCGTACTCGGGCGACCCGCAGCTTCGGCATCGGGAACGCTGCGGGCTTGGGCGGGAGAACCGGCGGGCACCTGGTTCGCGAGGCGCGATTCCAGTTCTCCGCGAATTTCGCGCAGGCGCGCAACCAGCGACCGCTCCTGTTCCCAGCGGGCCTGGAGCGCCTGGAGCCGTTCCTGCGTAGCGGCACGCTGCTGGGCGATCTCCGCAATACGCACGCTGTGATCCGCGCCAGCCGCGCTTTCTCTCTCGAGAATGCGCATCTGCACGTCGAAGTCGTCCAGCATGCGAATGGCGTCTTCGATCGGGCCGGGAGTCGCATTTTGCCCGAGCGCCAGACGGGCGCACGTCGTGTCGAGCACGCTAACCGCCTTGTCCGGCAACTGGCGATCCGGCAGGTAGCGGTGCGACAGCTTTACCGCGGCCGCGACGCCTTCGTCAAGAATGCGAACGTTATGATGCAGCTCCAGCGCAGGAACAATGCCTCGCATCATGAGCTCGCATTGCGCCTCGCTGGGCTCCTCAACCTTCACCAATTGAAAGCGGCGCGCCAACGCGGCGTCCTTTTCGAAGTACTTCTTATATTCGGACCAGGTTGTGGCCGCGATCGTGCGCAGCTCGCCGCGGGCCAGGGCGGGTTTCAGCAGGTTGGCGGCATCGTTCTGGCCTGCTTGCCCGCCCGCGCCGATCATCGTATGAGCTTCATCGATGAAGAGAATGATTGGTGTAGGCGAAGCCTTCACTTCCGCAATCAGCCCCTTGAGGCGATTTTCGAACTCACCTTTCACTCCCGCTCCGGCCTGCAACAGGGCCAAGTCGAGTGTGTGGACCTCCACGTTCTTCAGCACCGGCGGAACGTCACCCTTCGCAATTCGCAGCGCGAAGCCTTCAACCACGGCCGTTTTGCCGACTCCCGCTTCGCCGACGAGAATGGGATTGTTCTGGCGGCGCCGCGTCAGAATATCGACCACCTGCCGGATCTCGAAGTCTCGGGCCAACACCGGGTCGATCCTGCCGCGCCGAGCGTTTTCCGTCAGGTTGATCGTGTATTGATCGAGGTGAGGCGTTTTGCCGCCGGTCGGGCGCCCCGGGCCATCTTCACCTGCCACCGGCTGTCCAACAGTTTCTTCGCTTGAGGGCGAAACTATGTTCGCAAATTCCGCCCGCAACGCCTCAGGTTGAATCTTGCGAAATTCGCGGCTGATCTCCCGCAGGATTGCAGACAGGTTCTCGCCGGCTGCCAGCGCCAGAATCGTATGTCCGGAGCGGATCTGCGTAGCCCCGTAGTCGATCGATCCGATGGTCCATGCCTCCGTCAACATGTCCCGGACCTTCGGGCTGATGGCCGGGTTGCGGGAGTTGCCCGATTTCAGCCTGTCCAGAGCGCGAGTCAGCTCGGCTGCAAACCGCGAGCGATCGATTTCGAAATGCTTCAGGATGGCGGCGCAGTCGTTATCGGTCGCATCCAGCAGTTTCAGGAGGTAATGTTCCAGCTCGATATCATAATGAGTGCGCGATAGGCAGAGCCCTGCCGCCGCTTCTAAAGCATTGCGGGTAGCCGGGTTCAACTTGGCAATCAGGGATCGAAGATTTACTCCCATAGCTGATGTGGCTCCTTAGTTCAGCAACAGAATCGTATCGCCCGGGTTGCGGTCAAATGTCGCCCGGGAATGCATCCAGCTCAGCCACCCAAGCATGGGGGAAGCTTCCTGTTCCGAGCCCAGCTCGCATGGCGGCACTTCTTCGCGCCTCAGAATCAACTGTACTTCGAACTCCAGCTCATCGCCGCTGAAAAATCGGGTGAGAGCCCGAAGCGGCTCGTAAGCGGAACCGGAAGGCAGGAAATCGAGATACTGGGACACGGTCAAAGGTCCCAGGCGGATGCGCACGCGCGATTGCTGCTCCCAGACTGCATCGCCCACCACGACGCCGCAGGCGAGCAGCTCGGAAGGAGATTCATCTCCCTCAAAGCCGCACTGGCTTGCCGGGTCGAGCGCGTGCCATGCGCCGACAAATTGCTCGGCCTCCACGGGAACGCCGAAATAATCGCCCAACACCTGCTCGAGCGCCGCGGCTGAGCGGGGCTGTAGAGAGAACAGCCCGCTGTAAAACAACAGTGACGTGTCCGCCACCGGCTGGCGGTCGCGTAAACCGTCGGTCCCCAGCCCGATCAGGTGCAGCAGGTAGCCGGAGAAGCGGTCCTGCCGGTCTCGCTCGAACCCGACGAAGAAGCGGTATTTCTCCCACGCCTGATAAAAAAGGGAGATCGCACGGTGATTGAAAATGTTCAAGAATTCGGCGAGCGCGAAATCTTTGGCGCGGATACGCTCGTTGACCAGTTCCGTGTAGTACTGGGGCAGCACTCCCAGCGGCCCGGTCAGCCCCATGAAGTTGACCGTTATCACCGGTTGGCCGTTCTCGTTCCACTCGATTGAATGAATCTGCGAAGGCGGAAAGACCAGGGCATTATTGACAACAAACCGCACGACTTCCCGGGTCGGATGCGCGAATAACCCGACGGGCTGCCGGCTGCCGCCAAGCAGGCGCTCGAGCAGCCGTACAGCTTGAAAAAAGTCGAAGCTCCCCGGACGAGTGTGAAGCCTGCGCCCCAGCAGATCGCGGCTTACATCAAGATCTTCCGGCCGGCTCGCGGCGGCCATGCGCGCAGGACCTCCTTTCTCTGCTGCGTAACGGCTGTCACCTGGCTGAAGCTGTTCATGGAAACATACAGCCCAAGAAAGCGCTCCAGCACGGCCGCAAACAGGTACACTCCGCCGCCTACGAACTGCTCCTCATCGAACTCGATCTCGACGTGTGTTCCCTTTGCGAATGAAATGCCGTTTTCCGAAATCATCGGCGCAAACTGCCGCCGGCTGCGCAGCGCCGAAATGCCCTCGATCATTCGCGCGGAGAAGCCGGAATCGGTGAAGTTGTACAGCTTGAGAATCTGCTGAAGCGCGCCCTTTCCTTCCGTGACGAGTGAAAGGTAATTAAGGGAGAGCGCCGAGATCAGGCGCCAGAGCGCCGCCTTGCCCACGGGCGGGCGCGTCGGCGCGGTCGGCTTTCGGAGAGCCAGAATCTTTTTGACCGGCGCGCTGTTCTCCAGTTCGAAGTCGCCTGCCTCGCTGCCGAAAGGCAAACGCGCCGGAAGGTCGCGATTCGTGCAGGTCGTGCGTACGGTAAGCGCATCTCCCTTGGGATGCAACGGCCGCAGCGAAAGGTCCACTAGAGAAAGATAGACATCGGTTCCATCGTCGTTGGGACGGCCCGACGCGCGGCGATTGGCCAGCCAGAACGTCTCCTGTTTTTCCGCTACTGCCGCGTGCCGAAACGAGTAAAAGGGCTGAAATTTGACGATCTCCTGCTTCTGATGGCTGATGCTCGCAACTTCGTCTACCGAAAAGATCTCCATAGCATTCGGCCGGCGAACATCCGGAACAATAGGGTACTCGTATTTTTGCTGATCCAGCAGGATAGGCTCGGCGGTCTGGGCGAACAGGTTGACGACCGGCGTGCAGCCAATCCGGAATGTCCGGACGGAGACTCCGGCCTCGAGTGCCTCGTGCCGACCTTCCCGCTCGAACCGTGAGAAAAGAAAGATCAGCTCGGCATTCGCCTTGAAGCCGGCAGCCCACACCTCTTCCAAACCGGTCAGCTCAATAAAAAAGAACTTTTCCGGAAAGCTGAAAAACTCCTGAAGCAGGCGGTATCCGATGAACGAGCGCGGCGAATAAGGCACCATGCCTTCGTCGGCTTCAAAACCTACTGGCCGCAGGCACGATGGCGCGAGCGTCACCGGCTTCACACGCGAGCCCGGCGTGGGGTCGCGTACGACAATGCGCATCAGATTGCAGCACAGCAGTTCATACAACGTGTGGACGAAGCCGCTTTCACCAGAAAGAAAGAACCGGAGCCGGTCCATCCCCAGTTTTGGAAATTCCACGTCCTGGCCGCAGCGCAATTCCAGGCGAACCGCGCCCGCCGCGCTGCCCGCCTTCACCGCGGGCGGCAGCCGGTCCGGCGATTGCCACTCCGCATGCGCCACGCCTAACGGCCAGAGCGTCGTGTCGTAACAAGTCCGAAATTTGCACGGCACGCCATCGACAGGCTTGGAGTACAGCACGGAATCACGCGGAATATCAAAGCCGGTAGAAAGCTTACCCTGCTCCAGGTCGAGACTGAATTCGACGATCGACATCGATGGGATGGGCCGGATCAAGTGTGGATAAACAATGCTAAGCAGGGCCTCTGTAATTTCCGGAAACTCGTCGTCGATCTTCAGGTGCACGCGCGCGGCGAGGAAAGCGAAGGCTTCGATAAGCCGCTCGACATGCGGATCGTCGCACTTATCGGCTTCCAGTACGAGGCGGGATGCAATTTTCGGATATTTCGCCGCGAACAGTTGGCCCATCTGGCGGAGATAAGTAAGTTCGCGGTCGTAATAGAGCAGCAGATCGTCACGCATCCGCGCCTCCGCGTACGGCATACTCTCCGTTGGTCAGCTCGAGCACGGTATCGAACGAAATGTGCTCGGGTGCGGGGTCTATCTGGAGCAGCCCATCGATCCGAAAATGCAGGCTGTGCGAGCGCGCGTCGGGCACGTCCACCTGGACGACCTTGAGGTTTGTGAGCCGCGGCTCAAAAAGCCGGATGGTGGCCTGGAGCACGCGCAGTAAGCGGGCCTGATCGCGGGGCGAGCTGAGACTGTAAGAGGAAAAATCCGGCAGCCCGAACAAATACACGGACCGGTTCAGCTCCCGCAGGCCCTCCGGAGGCTCAACCGCGACGCGTCGTGTGTTCAGCAGCCATTCCAAATCCCGGCGCAGTGCTTCCTTAAGCTGCCGGACGGACTGCGAGCGCGTGGGAACCGCCTCCGAGGAGTGCTCGGGTTCCCGGTCAATCAGCCGGTCGAGAACGGAAAGCGTGACGGTGGAAGCACCAGCGGCTCGCGGCATCCGGATTCCCTAGAAATTCAATGCCTGCACGGGATCGAGCCGGCAGATCCGCTCGAACATCTTCTGCTTCTCTTTCGCATCCCCCTGGATCTTCTTGCTGGCCTTGGCGATCGTCAGAAGCGCCGAGGCGATGACCTCGCGGTCTTCCCACTCTTCGAGCTTGTGGGCATCCAGCGCGGCGAGCAGATCTTCGAGATAGGGCTGCGCGATGGCATCTTTTCCCGTTGCAATGCACAATTGTACGAGTTGCAGCTTGCGCTGGAAGCGTCCCCGGCCGGAGCGCTGGCGGTCGAGCTCGCGATAAAGGATTTCGAAGGCTTTCTGCTCCTGGCCCGCGCGCAAGGACTCAAGGGCGAGCTGATAGGGATCAACGAATCTCTTGCGCCATCCGGCGACCGCCGGATCGTCGAACGCCGGCGGCACTCCGTTGTTGCTCAGCGCCGGAGCGCCAGGCTCGGCCATCAGGTCGCGGATCCATGCCTGCGTCTCGGGATTGGCGGCGGGCGTGTCGTCCATCAGATTGGCGTCGAGCAACTGCGGTAGATCGCGCAGCAGCGCCTTCAATTCCGAACGTACGGCGATTGCGATCGCGTGGTAGTCGCTGCCCAGAGCCACACACGCCTCTACTACAAACCGCTGCAAATCCAGCCAGGCGCGGCTGCACGGCAGGGCCATGGCGTTTTCCGCGGCTTCGAGCACGTCCCGCCATTTTCCGTCGAGCGCCAGCTTCTTGATATGGCGTCTCAGATCGGTCGGAGGCGGTTCGAGCATCGTGGGATCGGAGTGGGCGGCCGAAGCCCGCAGTTCGCCCCACCGCAAGCCGCGCAGCATCAGATACGGCGCAGGGCTTGTGGGTTCACGCTTTCTCAAGAAAGCCGCTGCCGCGGCCACAGACGCAACAGCTTCTCTGCGATCGGCGGGCTCGGCCGAAACATACGCCGGGACCGGCGCAACGGGTTCGGAAATGCGCGCCAGCGCGGGTGCGGCCGCTGCCCCGCCCAAGCCCACCCTCTCCATTCCGGCCGCTGACAACGGCTCCGGTTCGACAGGCTTTTCTTCCACCGGGTCCGGCTCGATCTCCCGCTTTTTCTGTAGCAGCGTATGCACGAGATGCCGGACGTCTTCGAGGGCCGTACGCAATTTCCCGAACCCGGGCGCCACATCGCCGAACTTCGCCTGGCAAAGTGTGTCGAGCGCGCCCAATGCCTCCAGGCAGCCATCGAGTTCCCTTTCCGCAGTCGCATAGAAGGATTTCGGAGTCTCGCCAAATGCCTTGTCGAATGCTTCCGGCGAGAGTTTCCCTTCCTTCAGCAATTTGTCGCGAGTCTTCTTTTGCGCGTCGGTTTTGGCCTGATCTTCGTAATTTACTTCGCGCGATTCCTTGTAACGGTAGAAGCTGTATCCTGCGGTAACGAGAGGCGCCCTGCGGACCGCGTCGTCGAGCTTGCTGCCGACCCAATCAAGGGGAGTCGCACGCAGTTCGGCATCACCGTCTTCCAGCTCCGGGTACAAATTGTCCCAGAACTTCTCGAGGAGCTCGCGCAACAGCCTTAGCGCCTCGCGAAAACCGCCGAAGCCCTGTTCCTTCAGTAAAGCCTCGGCCAGCCATGCCGCGATCTGCAGATCCTTGCTCCGCTGGGCCAATACCTCCTGGCACAGGCGGATTACGAGGGAATAATCGGCGAGCTTGCGCTCCCGCTGCCATACGCCCTGTGCAAGATCCTCTTCCTCCCGCCGTGCCTCGCGGATCTTGTCATACACCGGGTCATAGCGCAGATCCGCTCCCGCGGAATTTGGGCCGTCAATCGGGTTCAGCAGATCGTCGCGTAAAGCCATTGCCGGGGTCCTGATCAGCTCACGGCCGCCCGGCTGGCGGTAAATTCGAGTGAACGCAGTTCCAGAATCGGAAACTCTTCGCCGTCTACGATCAACAGCTTCTGGCCGACGGGGAACTCGTTGCCCTTGTCGTCCACGCTCCAGCTCGTACTCCGGCCGAGCCACACGGATTCTTCGGAATCCTTCCAGGAGAACGGATAAATGGCGGGAATCAGCACTTCTCCCAGCTCCGTGCCTCGAAACGACGGTCCGGTTAGTACAGCCGCGGGGGCCCACAAGGTATCGCGCAAACGCCGAGGGGCTTCCATCGAAACCGACTGAATATGCTCGAATGGAATCCACAGATACGCGCCTGCGGCGAATACTTCAAGGCGCGCACCAATCTGCGGGTCGGCATCGCTAATGGTTTGAAATGGTCTTCCGTTGAGCACGCCGGCCGGGGACTGCAGCGCTGGTGTCTTGGGATAAACCTCTTTCTCAAACAGCTCATGACGGGTCTTTTCCGCGTGCAAAGCGGAAAAATAGAGCACGGCGCCCAGCTCCGTCTGGCCTCCACCTTGAGCGAGCACATGAAGCTGCTTTTCGGCGCGGGCAAACTGACCCGAGAAACACAGCAGCTCGAACAAAAACGTCCTCTGTGTGGTATCCGCGGGATGATCTCGAAGGTAGGCGCTCAGTGCCTGCTCCGCTTCCCGTACCCTGCCGGCGTCCAACAGTTGTTTCGCGGTCATGGTGAAGATACCGGCGAAGAACGCTCCCTGCGGTTGCCGCCCGGCATGCGACGCCGCTTCCGAGCCGCAACCGCGCGGGGGTTTCCGACCGGATTACTATGCGGGTGCAGCCCACGCCTCGAGTTTGGCGACATCGAAGCCCTTCGGCACCCAAGCTCCCAGCGTGCCTTCTTCTTCTTCCGCCTTGTACGCCACCTCGATCGCCTGGTAGGCGAAAGATATAGACTCCACCGGGTTTTCTGAGGAGCCGGAAAGTTGTACAGAAGTGATCAGCGCATCGTCAAGCGTGATCCGAAAATAGTCCTCCTGTTTCCCGTTGACAGTTTTGTCGTAGAAGACTTGCACCTTGGGGATGACTTTGCCGTTTACGCAGTGCTCGAATAAGAACGGCGAAGTCTTATCGAGCACTTTCATAATTGTGATATTGGCGAGATCCGCCCGGCCGGCCTTCGCCTCCTTGCCCGAGGCCCCGACCCCGTATGTGGCGGTCTGGCTGGCCCCCCAACTGAACGAGAGGATGTCGATAGCTTTTTCCCGGCTGGTGCTGGGTCCGGGGATGCCGTCAATAATCAGATACGCATTTACAGCCATTCAATTCTTCTCCTAAACGTTTGATTCCGATCCAGAACTCAGCGGCTTCGACGCTCCCCTTCTACTTGGCGGGCGCCGGAAGTTCCGCAACCAATCGCAACGAAACAGTCAACTCATCCAACTGGAAGTGGGGCCGCAGGAATGCAACCGCCCTGTAACATCCGGGTTTTCCAGGTATCTCCGCTACGTCGATTCGGGCCTCGCGCAGCGGAGCTTTTGCCTTCGCCGCGGGGCTTGCGGTGTCGTCCGGCAGCACGTAGTTCAGGATCCACCGGTTCAGGAACTGCTCGGCCTCGGTACGCGACATGAAGCTCCCGATTTTGTCGCGCATCATCGCCTTCAGGTAGTGAGCAAAACGCGAGCACGCCATGATATACGGCAATTGGGCCGAAAGCCGCGCGTTGGCATTGGCCGAATCGGAATCGTACACCTTGGGCTTCTGGGCAGTCTGGGCGCTGAAAAACGCGGCGTAGTCGGCGCCTTTGCAATGCACCAGCGGGATAAATCCGAGATCCGCAAGCTCCTTCTCGCGGCGATCTGTGATTGGGACCTCGGTGGGACACTTCATCGCGACATCGCCTTCGTCGGTATAAAAGTTATGCACCGGAAGACCCTCGACCAGACCGCCGCCCTCGACGCCGCGAATGGACACGCACATACCATGGCGGGCGAACGAGTTAGTGAGACGGGTTCCGAGTGAATACGCGGCGTTCATCCACAGGTACTTCGAATGATCGCTGCCATCTACCCCTTCTTCGTAGTGGAAAGCCTCTACAGGCTTCGTATCCTTTCCATATGGCAGGCGCCCCAGTGTCCG
>Ga0070741_10015527_pt1 | contig 12880 bp, 10 predicted proteins | sample Coa_R1_4_FD_66440 | JGI IMG/M metagenome (GOLD analysis project Ga0070741, IMG submission 66440) | Surface soil microbial communities from Centralia Pennsylvania, which are recovering from an underground coalmine fire - Coalmine... | ecosystem: Environmental > Terrestrial > Soil > Unclassified ...
CCCGCCCGGCTAGCAGCCTCTGTTGCATAATGACCGCATCGTGCTTATAGGCGTAGCGGATATCCAGACCGAAATTGCGGAAGGTTCGTTTGATCAGGTCTTTCATGGCAAGTTCACGGACAGCGCACGCCACGTCTCGCCATCCCATGGAGAAATCCTTGAGGAGGCATCTGATATTCGCCGAGCGATCCCGGGGAGGCGGTGCTTGAATTGTAAATCTCCATTCCACGCCAAAGCCGTTTGGGGATGAAAGGCATTGAAGACGAAATAGTGATCGAAAGCGCGACGAATCGCCATTCGCGTACGGACATACTCCGCGTCATGCACAACCACCGGTAAGCCGGAAGGAGCCGCTTTTCCAACGGCTGCAATGGTGAGTTGGCGGATCGCATGATCTGAGTCGTCGATGAAAACAAGATCAGCTACAAGCAATTCACCGCTAACCACGTTACTTAAATTTCCTTCAATTTCTCGCAGATCAAGCCGCCCGTCGGCGCCAAAATTTTCCCGGATTCGCTCGTACCAAGCCGCATCGTTTTCCAGCGAAATAAGCGATTCCAGATGGGGAAACACAGATCGGTTCAGGAAAAGCCCCGTGCTGTAATCCCCTGCACCAAATTCAGTAATTCTCCTGGGCTCGACGAGGCTCGATAATGCCGCCAAAATGGGAACGTGCGTAATGTAAGGTGAATTGTGCCGGGATTGCAACCTAATCGACCATTGATACAACTTCCACGCAGATCGTTTTACTGCTGGCGAGCCCTTATATAAAGCCCACAGAAAATTTCGCATAGTAGGAGTTCTAACGATTCCTCGTTTCGGAGGACCCGGGGTGGGTTTTGTTAATCTGTTGAATACTCAGTCCAACTCCTCATCTGCCGCCAGCCAACTCCTCCAAAATTGAATTGAGCGTGGCGCGGTGTACCGTCAGGTCGTAATAACGCGCGCGCAGTGCTTCGGCGCTCTCGTGGTGACTTGTGGGGAACGACGGCGAGTCGAGCATCGAGTGGATGGCGGACGAACCGTCTTCCGGATTTAGAGTTGTCCAAGCGCCAAGAAACCCATCGGTCTTGGGTAAGTCCTTCAACGAGGTCCCTTCAGGTGCATGCAAAAGTATGGGCCGCGAAGCATAAATGTACGTGCTGAGCTTGGTAGGAAAGGAGGTTTCCCCGAGAACCCGATTGAGTCGGCCGAATGGATAGTTCAGGTAGAGTAATCCACATCGCCGCAGTCTCTCAATGGATTCCGCTTCGGGAATATGGCCGGTTACCTCGACTTCGATTGCGCCCTGCATCTCTTGCCGCAATCTCGCGCCGAATCCTTCTCCACAGATGATGATTCGCGCGGGCACATTATGGCGGCTGGCTAGGGATGCGATGGCTCGGCCGAGAACGGGCAATTGCTGATACGAATACGTGTTTCCCAGAATGCCCACGCTCAACCCATCACGCCTCAGGTCGTAGACGGGGGACGGCGAGGGAGGTGTGGACAATCCTCTATGGAGAATGGTCGATTTCACTCCGTACTTGCGTTCGTAGCGCTCAGCCATCGGACGGCAAACCACGTCAATGGACTTCGCTTTGCGCAAAACAAAGCCGAAATCCCGGGAAATCAGCGGAGCAAGCAGCGCCAAGCGCTTGGACCGCAGCGCCGTCGCATGTACCGGATCATCATGTACCGTCACGTGCAATGGAAGCTTCCCCGACTTCGCCAAACGCGCAGCGATCGCAACGGTGGCCCCATGCATAACGGTCCAGATCCCACTTGCCCGCACGCGGTGGGCGAGATCTTCCAGCTCGTCTGCCAATCTCGCGCGGTTCTTTAAGATATCGTCCAACAACGAGAATCTGCCGGTTTGTCCGAGGGATCCGGAGCGTAGACCGAATCGCCCGGACTTCAGATCCTGCTCAATCCGGCACGGCGTCACCCAAACGATGCCATTGCCGATGGCATTCTCAACTAGACTGCGCAACAGCACGGCCCCACCGCCAGCCCCGTCCCAGGGCTGATCGGACACCAGGATGATTGGACGAGAGGCAGTGACGCCGGCCGGCATCCAACTTCGCTCTTTTTGCACTGTCATTTTCGAGAAAGATTCTACCTAAAGGTCAAGCGCGCTCCAACGGGAACCGGCAGCGACACTTGACGACGATTCCTACCGGGTACGACCACCTCAGAAGTCTCTGGGGTAACGGATGTCCAACCCAACAGCAGCATGAACAGAAGGCTGCCCGGAACCGACGTGAGCATTCCGACTCCAATAAGACCGGTACCGAAGTTCAGAATGCAGAGATACCACGCCATCCGCCGCCCGGGGAACCACTGGTCCTTAACGAATCCTCTTCGATTAAATATGAAAAAGACGACAAAACCCAACCACAGCAGCAGTCCGACCACGCCTTCTTCCAGCAGGATTCTGCAGTATTCATTCTCAACCCAGACGGGCCGGTTCACTTGAGAAGCCAGAAAATACGGAATGCTGGTCCCCCCCCCTCCCAGACCGTTCCCCATGGGGTACTCAACCAAAACCTCGAGAAAAGAACGGTTCACGCTGCCTGCCACCCGCTCCTGCAATGTATCGGAGTCCAGTTCCTTATATCGTTGCCACCGTTCGTTGTGCATCGCGCTCCAAACAATTGCAGCGATGCCCACGGCCCAAATGATGCGTTTGAAAGAACCCAATTTCCCGCTCAGGCTCGCGATCACAGCCAGTATTCCCGCCAGAATAATATTAAGCCGCGTGGCGGCCAGCAACACACCCATTAAAGCGGCGCCCATACCGAGGACATAAATGATCTTGCGCCAGCGAGGTTCAGACTCGAGCGCCCAAGCTCCAAAGAGCATAGGAAGCGTAAATACCATCACCCCGGCATACGTGTGGGCGTTAGAGAATGTCGAAGGAATACGATGTCCCCCCGCGGAATCGAGGCTATTGTAAATTATCCCGGTTAGCGGCCCCTCAGGAAAGAAAGGCTCGATTCCTTTAAAGTATTCCGCCACGCCGAAAGCCAGCGCAATTAAATTCAAAACCGAGAAACCCAATGCCAACCAGCGGAGATCCCGGTCTCGCAGGCGAGTCCCGAGAAGAACCGCCGGAAGCATAAACATGTTCCCGCGCAGACCGACAAGCGAAACCAGGAAAGTCTGAAACGGCATCAAGAGCAGCAACAGAGGCCAACCCATCAGGATATATACCCACATGTTGAGCGACCGGTTTTCGGTCGCGTCCCTTTTCGTTCGTCCTGCGACGAACTGGGATGCGTAGAGTCCGATAAGAGCGCCGTCGAATAAGAAAAAGGAAAAAGTCGACTGAAAATTGGCGCGGAAGATCCCGAAAATGTAGCCATACGCGATAACGACTAATAACCCGGCGGCCAGGAAACGCCGGCCGAAGAAGAAAGCCGTAAGCGGTGCCAGGATAACAACTAGTAAGGCGATCATGAGTTTGAATACCTGACGAGGCCGCCTAAGGCGGCTGATTCCGCCGGGCGTTGATGCTCCACGATAGAGACAAAATCGGCAGCGGTATCTCGCCAGGAGCGATTCCGAAGCCGTTCGCCAAAGCGTTGAAAACGCGCTAGCCAGTGCTGTTGCTTCGCTCGCCAGCCAAGCAGCCGCTCCACAAGATCCTGAATGTTCTCGGCGTTCGGCAGCAATAGCGGAGCGAATTCAGGAGCATACTGTTCGGCAACTCCGGCGGACGCCGTAACCACGGCCGGAATACCCCGGCAGATCGCCTCCTGAACGTTCAGGCCGTAGGACTCGTAGCGGACCGGACTGACCAGCACATCTGAAGCGGCCAGGAGGGTCTTCACGTCTTCGGTGAAGCCAAGCAGACGAATGCGCTGCTCAAGGCCTGCTGCCTTGATCTGGGACTGCCACGCCGGCACCGCCGGACCGCTACCGGCGGCTACCAGGTCCACGTCCCATTCGGGTTTGGCGCAAAGCTGCTTCCAGGCGCCAAAAAGGACATCGAATCCTTTCCGATCGTCGTATCCGAGGGCGCCCACAAAAGCCGCCAAAGGCCGGTCTTCGGTCACCTGAAGAAGCTTCCGGGCAGAGGCACGTTCCTCTGGGGAAATTGGACCCCAGCCTTCGGTTCCTAGGTAAACCGTATGGACGCGATCCGGTTGCACGCCGAAGTACTTTACCAGTTCGGCGGTGGTCCGCTTGGAATTGGAAATAATAATACGCGCCTTTTGAAAGGCGGCCTTTTCGGTACGCCGCGCCCTGCGGGATGCCAGGGCGTCCTTCAGCCGATATGAGATAGGACCTCGTTTCGGCGCCGTCCAGGCGCAATGCACGTAATGCGCCCAGTTGATGCCTGGCCAAACGCAGTTGCCGCCGTTGGAGACGATTTGTGCCGAAGGATTCTTACGCAGCACATCGCGAGCGACCTTTCTTCCGGTGGCGGCCAGAGCGAATTCGCCGAGATAAAACGAATTGCCGGGACGGGCGACAATGTGCACCGTTGCCAATGGGTGCTTTTGCAACACTGGGTCCGCGCTGTGAGTCACCAGATGCACCGGAATTTCCCGCTCAAGCAAATAATCGGCAAGCGCGTGATTGGCTTTATCCATCCCGCCTTTTTGATGGAAACCGGCGGCGATGACCACCCACGGCGCAGTCTTGACCTGGTTCCACATGCTGTATTTCTACGCCACCGCGTGCAAAGGCACGTCTCTGGCCAGGGTATTATCCAGCGCCGCCCGCGCCCACAGCTCCAGAACAAACAAAGTCCAAAGCTGCTCGCTCCAGTTCCGCCGCTGGGCCTGATGTTCGCCGATCATCCGATTCACCGCGTCCGGCCGAATCCAGTTGCGCTCGGCAAACGACCGGCTTTGGAGCACTGTCCGCAGGCTGTCTTGCAACTCGCCGCGTAGCCAGTTCGAGATCGGCATCACGAATCCGCGTTTCTTGCGATAAACGATCTCCGGCGGTACATAGCGCGCCGCAAGCTTCTTCAACAGATATTTCGTGTTGTACCCGCGCAAGCGTAATGACGCTGGAATGCGCGCCGCAAACTCGATCAGCTCCGTGGCCAACAGCGGCGAGCGCGCTTCCACGCTGTGCGCCATGGTAGAAACGTCCATCTTGGTCAGTAATTGATCGGGAAGATAAGTCTTGAAATCCAGGCACAAGACGCGATCCACATCGTCGCAGCCGTCCGCCTGCTCCCAGACGGCGCGGTAGTATTCGCTAGGCGCGAAGGCCGACGTTTGCGCGCGAAACTGATCCGTATACATCGCGTCGCGATAGCGCTCAAACCCGCGGTCATAGAGGAACCCCAGATGCCCATCGTGCTGGCCGGCGCGCGCTAGAAGTTCCGCTTTGCGGAACACTCGGCTCTGACTGCCCGAGAACCAGTCGCCCAACGATCGCCGAATTGGCGCCGGCACCAGCTTCTTATAAGGCGCCGCCGCGCGCGCCACTACAGGCCGCGAATATCCGCCGAACAGCTCATCGCCCCCGTCCCCGTTCAGGACTACCGTGACGTGCTCACGCGCAAATTTCGAGACGTAGTAAGTCGGGACCATGGAAGGGTCTGCAAACGGCTGCCCGTAATGCCAGACGATTTCAGGTAAATTATCCAGGGCGTTCACCGGCAGCTCGTGCTCATACAGGTTTACGTTCAGGTGCCTGGCCGCGGCGCGCGCATGGCGCCGTTCGTCGAACACCGGATCGGCAAATCCAATGACCACAGATTCCACAGGCTGCTGCAGCTCTTTCGCCATCATCGCGACCACCAGGCTCGAGTCGACGCCACCGGACAGGAATGCGCCCAGCTTGACGTCGCTCATGAGCCGCTGGCGAACCGCCCGGCGCAAGCGCATATCCATCTCTTCGAGGACTTCGCCTTCGGACAATTTCAGTTTCGGCGCGTAGGACACGTCCCAATACCGTTTGATCTCGATCTTCTCGGTACCGGTGTCGAAAGTAAGCTGATGTGCCGGAGGCAGCTGCCGGATTCCACGATAGGCTGTCAGCGGCGCCGGGATGGCTTGAAATACCAGAAATGCATCGATCGCCGCGGAATCCAGCTGAGGCCTGCAGCGCTGCAATTCTAAAAGCGCGTTGAGCGTGGAGGCGAACACCAGTTGCCCGCCCGATTGCGAATAAAACAGTGGCTTCTTCCCTGCCCTGTCCCGCGCCATATGCATGCGTCGCGCACGTTTATCCCAGATCGCGAAAGCAAACATACCGTCGATGCGCTCGAGCAGCTTTTCCCAACCCCAGGCCCGATAGCCGTGCAGCAGCGTTTCCGAGTCGCTTTGAGATACGAACGGATAATCCCGCTCCAGTTCCTTCCGCAGATCGCGATAGTTGTAAATCTCCCCGTTAAAAACCAGGACCGTATCGCCGTCCCGGCTCAACATCGGCTGATGGCCGGCGGGGGAAAGATCGATGATGGCTAGCCGGCGGAATCCCAGGGCGGCATGCTCGTCTGTATAGACGCCCCAATCGTCGGGGCCGCGATGCCGCATGAGGTCCGCGGCGCGAGGCACGCGCTCGGCCATTTGCGGCGCGTCTGCACCGATCGCTCCTAGAATTCCACACATAGCTCAGGTTCCCGGGGACTTACTCAGCCGGCAGTCGCCATTTCAGCTTCCCGTTCCGCAACCGGCAGCCCACGCAACCGCGCGTAGAGCGGCACGATTTGATCGCCTAAGCGCGCGCGGTCGAAGCGGCGCTCGGCCGTACTTCTGGCGGCCCGGCCCAATCGAAGACGAAGCTCAAGGCTCTTGATCACTTCCGTTAGGCGTTCGGCCAGCGCGGCATCGTCGCCCGGCGGATGCGAGAGAGCGTCTTCACCTTCTTGAATCAGCTCCGCGGCGCCGCCCGTGGCGCTCGAAATCACCGCCCGGCCGCACGCCATTCCTTCGGCGATCACGCGCCCAAACGGCTCCGGCTGTGTGCTGGCATGAACCAGAACGTCCAGCGCGCGAATCGCGCCGGCCGTATCCGCCACGTATTCGGTGAATCCCACACGGTCGCCGATCTTTAGGCTCGCGGCCAGCACGCGCAATTCGTCCAGCGTCCGCTGGCTGCGGTCAGTTTGATAAATCGGTCCACCCACCACGTAGGCGCGAAAGGGTAAATCTTTCGGCATCCGCGCCAGAGCGCGCAGGAACACTTCGTGTCCCTTCCAATGCGCCAGAGTGGCCACCAAACCGATGCGCACCGTTCCTGCCGGTGCCGGCGCAAAGCCGGCCAGCGCATCCAAATCCGTCTTGTTGCCCCAGGGCGAAAAGCGTTGGAGATCGATCGCGTTGTAGATGCAAACCGTTTCCAGCCGGGACCCGCATACCTGGCGAATGTCCTTCGCCACGCTCTGCGAATTGCCGATCGCTGTCGCGCACTTGCCGGCGTTCATGGCCAGCAGTCGCTTCATTACAGGCCGCGTGCTCACATAATCCCGCACGTGCCACACCAAAGAAGCATTTTTCGGCTTCGACCACGCGCCCATGACGTGCATCTTGAACCCATTGCTATGCACAATGTCGGGCTCTAGCTTCCCCAGGATTCGCCGCAATTCAGACTTGTAAGCCAGGGTTGCCGAGCCCGCCTTCAAGCCCGACCACAGAGTCTCCAGGCCAGCGCCTCCTGAATCGCCTGACCGAGCGAGCGCCGCCGGGAACGGCGCTACCATAACTTTCACGCCCGCTGAGCGAGCTTGCTCCACCAGCGGGCCGTCCTCGCCCAGCACGAGGTCCACCCGCCACTCCGGTTTGCGCGCGCGCAGGCTCGCCACCACATCCATCAGGCTGATTTCGCCGCCGCCCATGCGGCCGCATGGATTTAGGAATGCTACTCGCATACAAAATCGCTAATCGGCATGCCGAAAGTTCTCGGCCAACACCGGGAACATCAGTTGCGCGAACTGTTCCAAACGTGGCAGCTCCTGGCTGGCATCGGACGAAGGTATGCCTTGCACCAAACGCACCAGGCTGACGTCCGAGCGCTGGTAACGGATCAAGTCCGGCAGCAATCTTAGTTTTCCCTGGAATTCCTGCGCCCATGCGTTGCGGTCATTCTGATACCAATACAGAACCAAAATGTGTTGGTCCGCTTTTTCCATCACGAACTTGTTCACCGGAACGGCGGCTTCTCGTCCCGCAACGGGAATGTTGACGATCGCGTTCTGCCGCACCAGCCAGCCGTTGCCCGGCAAGCAAACCGATGGAGAATGGGGCCCGTAGCCGCTCTGTAGCGACTTAAAATAAGCCACAAATACATTCACCGGACTCGCCGGCCCCGCGCTGGCGTAATCGCGAAGGATATAAGAATCGGGCCGCAGATATTCCTGGACGCCCGGATCCAGCGCCATCTCGCTACTGCTTTTCCAGTCGCCGATCTGGGTTGGCACCTTGGTCAGTTGCGGGATAACCAGGCTCTTTTCAGGAATCGACAGCACGTGCAGGGCAGCGCCCTGCGCAGCCAAAATTACGATTGCCGGGAGCAGCCAAACCTTCAGCGCGGAACGAAACAGATTCGATTTGGAACTCGCATTAGGCATGCCGCGTCACCCTCGCTTTTTCCCCACGCATCTTGTCCCATCGCACAAGCGCCAAGTGGACGCCTACGCAACCCGCTGCCGCCACCACGACACTCACATAACCGAACGCCTCGTGCGTCGCGCCTTGCACCCAGGCATGGTTGTATTGCCCGGCGATGCCGCTCGCTACGATCCGCACCGTATTTCCGAGAATTGCGATCGGAATCGCGCATGCCAGAATCCAGATCCGCATGGATTTTTTCTCCACGAAGAAATAGTTGTACAAAACGCACAGGAAGATGATGGCAATCAAGGAACGAATTCCGCTGCACGCCTCTTCCACCGAGAGCTTGATTCCCACCATTTCTATAATGTTGCCCTCGCGCAATACCGAAAATCCCAGAGCCTCTAAAGCGGACGCACCCAGCTGGCTGGCCAGCAACTGGAGACGCAAGGTCAGCCGCTCAAATACAAAGTTTGGCGGCGCGATCATTAGCAGCAGCGTACAAAACGGATACACCAGCTCCTTGAGCATTCGAGACCCGTAGACCAGAAGGATGCAGCCTACTAGCGACACCATAAATGCCATCCGGCTGACCCACACCCACTGCCCCAACTCGCCGAGCATGGCTTGCAAAGCACCCCAACCGATCAGTGCTATGCCCCACCACGATCTCTGAGGAATCACGGTGGCAAGCTTCTCGCGCTTGGCCCAAACCATATAAGCCGCGGCGGGAACCACCAGCAGCCCATGTTCCATGTAGGACCGCTCGTCGAACCAGCTCCCGTAGATGCCGGCTACCACCGGCCAAAAAGCGGCCAGCAGCACCGCGCCCAGCAGCAGAGCCTGGATACCGGCCCGATTGTGAAGCGCCGCGGCCGGATCTTGAACCGCCCCGGCCGGATTTTCCAGCGCCGGATTTTCCAGCACCGGATTTTCCACCGCTGGATGATTGAACGATGATGCCGCCATGGTGAGCTCTTGCTCTTTAGGCCCGTGGTGGCTCGCCATAGTCGTAGTAGTATTGACGCCTGCGGTCGCTGGTGAGATCGTAATCCGTCAGCACCGTCCCGAGCATTGTCAGGCCGTCTTCCTGGATGAGCTGGTAGGTTTCCATCGCGGCGTCGCGCTGAGTGACGCCCGATCGCAGAACCAGAATCAACGCATCGGTCAATGACGCAACGATGCGCGTATCGGCAACACTCAAGATCGGCGGCGCGTCCACGATTACCATGTCATAACGGTCGGCCAGCGTCTCCAGAATGGTGCGCAGGCGCGGCGAATAAAGCGCCTTCGATATGTTGTGATGCGTAATGCGATTCGGCAGAATGGTCAGGCCCGGGAAACCCGTGAACACGCCCAACTGTTCCGGCAGATACTCGTTGAGCGGCCGGTCGTCGCACAGCAAATCGATTAAGCCCCATTCGTTCGATAAACTGAATTTCCGATGCAAGTGTGGGCGGCGGAAATCGGCGTCTACCAGCAACACGCGGCGGCCCGATTCGGCCAGTGCGATCCCCAGGTTTTGAACCACCGTGGTCTTGCCTTCGGCCGGTCCCGGGCTGGTAATCAGAATCATCTTTTGATTCTTGTTGCCGGCTTGGTTCCGCAGAATCGAAGCCAGCGTACCGCGGAAGGACTCCGTGATAAAGGCCGGTCCGCTTTGCCATGTCGCCAACGCGGTCGAATCGTCTTCCAGCCCGTTGTTCAGCAGCAGATCCTTCGCCCCGCGGCCATTCAACTTGGTAACGACATTGCCGTTGGAGCCCAGGTTCGGGATGACGCCCAGTTCCGGCGCATTGAACAACCGGCGGGAAACGCCCGGATTCTTGATGCTGCGGTCCATACGCTCCCGTAGGAACACTATGCCGCCGGCAATCACGATACCGAACAGAGATCCGAGAGAAATGTTTAAAGCGGGTTTGGGCTTGTAAGGCGCTTCCGGAACGCTCGCCTGTTCGATGATACGAATTGGATTGATCGGCACTGAGCTGCTGACGTTCGCCTGGCTCTGTTGCACCAGCAAGGTCTGATACATCTGATGCTGCGTTTCCACTTCGCGCTTGAGCGAGTTGTACTGCGCCGTTCGGGCAGCCTGGGCTCCCACTCTGGAAGACTGTGCATCGTACGCCGAACTCAGCAATTTCTCCTGCCGCAGTGACGCTTCGTAATCGTTCTTGATGCGTTTCACGGTACTCGCAATTTCGTTGTCGTACGCTTTCTGAACCAGCTCAATCTGAGCGTCGATCTTCTCTACCTTCTTGTCTTTCGGTGTGTACGTTACGCTCAGGACCGCGCGGTCGCGCTTTAATTGCTCCAGCTGGCTCTTATAGCCGCGCAGATTCGCATCCTCCAGCACCTCTGCCAGCGCCTCGGGCGGGCTGTGCTGGGTGAGTTCATAGCGCGTTTGCCGCGCAATGCGCTCACCTTGAATGTGGGCTAAGTCCGCTTTGAGCTGCGCCAGCTTGTTGTCGTCCAGCGGTGCATCCAAACCCGCGAAAATGTTGCCGTTCGCGGCCGAAAAATCGCGCAGCTTTTCTTCCGCTTCCTGCACCCTGGCTTTCGTTTCCTCGATCTGCTGCGCCAGCCATTCACTGGTCTTCTGCGCCGCCTGAATCCGGGAGTGGGCATTGTCCTCCTGAAACTCCTGCGCCATGGCGTTCAAGAATTGGGCGGCGACATCTGGACTGGTCGATTCGCAGCTCAGCTCGATCAGCCGCGTGCGAGTCACCGGGCGGGCATCGAACGATTGCACCGCCACTGTCAGACCGGTCTTCGCAGCCTCCAGCGGATCCTGCGTGACAGGATGTATGCGCTGCCGGATGCGGGAGAAAATATCGCGGCCGGTCGGAGCTAAAGGCACGCTTTCCGATTGGAAGCGCTCGGCGCCCCGCCGCAGGAAGGTCTGGCTATGCAGGATATTTACCTGTGTTTGAATATCCACTTCACTGGTTTCCGAGCTGCTTTGCTGTATGCCCCCGGTCGGTAGGACACTCGTCGGATTTTGCACCTCGATCAGCAGCACCGTCTTGTACATGGCCGAACTGAGCACGATGGAGGCAAACCCGGCAGCCGCCCCCAGCACTAGGAAGCAGCACAAAAGCAGCCAGTAGCGGCGCGCGGCTCCCAGTACATCAAATGCTTGTGGCGCCTCGGCATCTTCGCCCGTGGCCGGAACGATGTACGGCTGGCGCGGTAGCGGGTATACAGCCCGTTCAGGAACTAGGCCGTTCATGGAATCATCAGGACCGCTGGGAAGGAGTTGCATTATTCTTTCCTCCGGCCGTTCTGCTCCGAGCCGTTATCCCAATAAAAATGGTCGCGCCCATTGGATATCGCCGCCATCGACGTTGCGCCGCTTTGCGCCGACAAAAGTTGTAACTGCTCCGTGACGGCCGCTATGAGTCGCTCTAGGACCTGCATCTTTTCTTCCAGTTCCTGCCCGTCCCGCTGCCGTTGGCCTTCCGCGATTAATCGCTGCACCGCATTGCGGGCTAAATCGGAAACGCTGCGGGCGCCGGCCTGTTCACACACGCTCACAAATTGACGGAATTCGTCTTCTGAGACGCGGAAATAGACCAAACGCTCTCTTGGTTTTAGTACAGCCACGCATTTCCTCCTATATGAATTCGCGCTTCGGACCTGCCGACGTTTTGGCAAGCTACCGCCGTTTCGGTCCCACTGTGGGCCCGCTCGCAGCTCGCCGGCACGGCTTCAATATGTAACTGCACGCCAAAACTTCTTAAAATTCCAATCTTTTACAAACGTCAGCGTGCTTCCTGGAGTATGGCGGATCTTAATGACAAGTGTCAATGAACTCGTAGACCCAGGTGGTCCTTAGGTAGTACCGGTACTAGCGACCCTCATGACAAATCCGTGATTCTGAGAGACACTATGGACGAATGCTGGCTCGATCCACCCTGGCCCTAGCTGTCTTGGGCGTGCTGGCAGCCCTTGGGGCGGCACAGCAGCCGCAATCGCCCTCCAAGCCCAGTTCCACCCCCCCCAAATCCAAAGCGGCCCAGGTGCCGCAAAATTCAAACCTGCAGAACTGCATCCATGGACTATCGGGATGTGATGTCTCCGCCCTTAGCCCGGACGAGATCAAACAGGTGTCGCAAGTCTCAAAGAAGCGCAACCTGGACTCCTGCCTGGAAGGCTCCACGATCTGCGATCCGACCCGGCTCACCGCCACCGAAGCTGCCGCGGTGCAGGCCGCTCGCTATCGTCAGAATCTGTCGAAGTGCGATACCGGGTCGCCCACCTGCCAACCCCTGCTTCTGAACCAAAAGGACGCCCAGGCGCTGCGGAAAACAGTGGATGACCGTAACTACAACAAGTGCTTGGACGGCTCGCCTAACTGCGATCCTACGCGGCTGACC
>Ga0070741_10015528_pt1 | contig 12879 bp, 15 predicted proteins | sample Coa_R1_4_FD_66440 | JGI IMG/M metagenome (GOLD analysis project Ga0070741, IMG submission 66440) | Surface soil microbial communities from Centralia Pennsylvania, which are recovering from an underground coalmine fire - Coalmine... | ecosystem: Environmental > Terrestrial > Soil > Unclassified ...
GATCAGCGGCGCTCGAACCCGGCCAGGATCTGCAGCAGCCGGGCCCGGGCGTCCTCGACCGGCCAGGCCGGGTCGAGCAGCGGGCTCTCCGTGCCCTCGAGCAGGAGCCGCTCGCAGGCGACGGCGCAGGCCGGCTCGAGCGTCAGCTCGCCGTCCTCGAGCGCGGCGGCGAGCGCGTCCAGCTCCTCGCTCACGGCCGCGACGCGGTCGCGCAGCGCGAGCCCCGGCTCTGCCACGAGCCTCCGGGCGGACGCGGCCAGGCGAGCTCGGTTCTCGGCTTCCGCCGCCCGCGCCGCACGAGCGCGGACCTCTGCGATCGTGTAGGCGTCGCGGTCGCCGAGCAGGCGGTCGAGCAGCTCCCAGTGCCGCCAGGACGCCCGCATGGCGAGCCCGGTCTCGACGAGCGCGCCGACGAGGAGCGGCACGACCAGCGTCCGGTGGGTCTGACTGGCAGCGACGGCGAGGCCGAAGCAGAGCACCGCCAGGGCCGCCTCCGCCCACTGCTCGTGTCGCAGCTCGCGGAGCCGGGCCCCTCGCTCGTCGACCAGTCGTGCGTACATGCCACGACTGTGCCTCTCCGCGGCGGGACGCGCATCCGCACGGGGCCGTAGGCGGCGTGCGGATTGTCCGCGATCGTCGGCTGCGGCGGCCGCGGGCGGCCCGGTTACGCTTCGCGCCGTGGAAGCTGCCTCGGCGAGCGGTCGCAAGCTGCGCGCGCTCTTCCAGGCCGGAGTCGCGATCAGCTCGGAGCTGTCGCTGGACGCCGTCCTGCAGCGGCTGGTCGAGTCCGCGGCGGAGCTGACGGGCGCGCGCTACGCGGCGCTCGGGGTGATCGACTCCACCGGCTCGCACCTCGAGCGCTTCCTCACCCACGGGATCGACGCCGAGACGCGGGCCGCGATCGGCGAGCTGCCGCGCGGGCGCGGCATCCTCGGCGTCCTGATCCGCGACGCCCGCACGCTGCGGCTGCACGACCTGAGCGAGGACCGGCGCTCGGTCGGCTTTCCGCCCAACCACCCGGTGATGCGGACGTTCCTCGGCGTGCCGGTCATGCTCCGGGGCGTCGCCTACGGGAACCTGTACCTGACCGAGAAGGAGGGCGGCCAGGACTTCACCGAGGAGGACGAGGAGCTGGTCACGCTGCTCGCCGCCCAGGCCGCGGTCGCGATCGAGAACGCACGCCTGTACGGGTCTGCGACCGAGTGGTCCCGGCAGCTCGAGGCCCTGCACGAGGTCGTGCGCTCGCTGGCGGGCGAGACCGACCTCGAGCGCCTCCTGGGGCTCGTCTGCCGCCACGTCCGCGAGCTGACCGACGCCCGTCTCGCCCTGATCGCGCTCCCGGCGCCGGCCGGCGACCTGCAGGTTGCCGCAGCAGACGGCGAGGGCGACGACGCCGCGGGCCTGCTCGGGACGCGCCTCGGCCGAAGCGAGTCGAAGAGCGGACGCGTGCTCGACCGCAAGCAGAGCGCCCGCGTCGACTCGGTGTTCGAGGATCCCGAGGTCGACCAGGAAGAGGCGCGCAGGATGGGAATTCGCACGGGCCTGTACGTGCCGTTGGTCACCCGCGGCAACGCGATCGGGATCGTCGCCGTCCACGACAAGCGCGGGCCCGACGCCCGCTTCTCGGACGGCGACCTGCGGCTGACCGAGATCTTCGCCGCCCGAGCGGCGGTCGCGGTCGAGCTCTCCGAGCGCGTCGCCCGCGACACGCTGCGCCGCGTGCTCGAGGCACAGGAGCTCGAGCGGCGTCGGCTCGCGCGCGAGCTCCACGACGAGACGGGACAGGCGCTGACCTCGATCCTGCTCGGCCTGAAGTCGATTCGCTCCGCCTCGAGCGACGAGGAGGCGGAGCGGGCGGAGGCGGAGCTGCGGGAGCTCGTGGTGCAGGCGCTCCAGGACGTGCGCAGCCTTGCGGTCGAGCTCCGCCCGTCGGCGCTCGACGACTTCGGCCTCGTCCCCGCGCTCGAGCGGCTGACCGCGACGTTCGCGGAGCGAAGCGGCATCCGGGCCGCGGTCCAGGCGAGCCTCGGCGAGGAACGCCTGCCACCCGAGGTCGAGACCGTCCTCTACCGGCTGGTCCAGGAGGCGCTGACGAACGTGGTCAAGCATGCCGGCGCCGGCCGGGTCAGCATCGTCCTCGCCCGCCGGGAGGACGGAGTCAGCACCGTGATCGAGGACGACGGCCGGGGGTTCGCGCCCGCCGAGGTGCGCGAGGACGCCCTCGGCCTGGTCGGGATGCGCGAGCGGCTCGCGCTCGTCGGCGGGACGCTGACGGTCGAGTCGGCGCCGTTGGCAGGCACGTCGCTGGTCGCGTTCGTCCCCCTCCGCAGCGCAGCGGTGCCGCCGGCCGCCGAGGACGGCTGACCCTCGCGCCCCCGGTCCCTACGCGGTCCGGGCCCGGCGGGCGGCGAAATGCCGGGCGAGCTCGTGCAGCACGCCGGCGCCTTCCATGCTCGCGATCCGCAGGGGATCCGTTCGCCCGCGCAGTCGGAGGACGAGCACGGGCAGGCCTTGCAGCCGCTCGCCGTTCCGCCGGTCGATCGCCGCGGAGACGACCTCCGCGTACGGAATCGAGACGCGCTCCTCCCTCCCGGACAGCTCGAACCGGTCGGCGAGCGGCTCCAGCCTGCCGGAGATCGACCCGCGCTCGCCGCTCCAGAGCACGGCGTACGCCGACCGGACGGCCGGCGGGTTCACTGCGGATCTCGGCACTCTCACTCCTTCCGTACGCTCGGTGGCCTGCGGAGGGTAGGCGCCCGCCCGTCCCGCGCCATCCCGCCTCGACCGCAGAGCCACTACGGCTTTCCACGGATTCCCGGACGGCTGTAACGTCTCCCCGTGGCCGACCGGATCCGCGTCCTGATCGTCGACGACCACGCGGTCGTGCGGTCGGGGCTCCGCCTGCTCCTCGCCCAGGAGCCCGACCTCGAGCCGGTCGGCGAGGCGGGAACCGGACGTGAGGCGGTGTTCGAGGCCCGGACGCTGAAGCCCGACGTGATCCTGCTCGACCTGGTCATGCCCGACCAGGGCGGGCTCGACGTGCTCCCCGCGCTCCGTCACGAGCACCCCGAGGCGAAGGTGCTGGTGCTCTCGATGCAGGACGACCCTCGCTACGTGCGCGAGGCGTTCGCCGCGGGCGCGAGCGGCTACGTGCTCAAGGAGGCCGCCGACGCGGAGGTCGTCGCCGCCGTCCGCGAGGTCGCAGGCGGCGGACGGTACGTCAACCCCGAGCTCGGCGCACGGCTGATCGCGGCCGAGGCGGAGACCGAGCGCCTGGCGGAGGAGAACCCGCTCTCCGAGCGGGAGCAGGAGGTGCTCCGCCTGCTCGCGCTGGGCCACACGAACCAGGAGATCGCGAAGCAGCTGTACATCTCCGTGCGCACCGCCGAGACGCACCGGGCGCACATCATGCAGAAGCTCCGGCTGCAGAGCCGTGCCGAGCTCGTCCGCTACGCGCTCGACCACGGCCTCCTCGAAGGCCAAGATGAGTGAGGGCCGCCGGAGCGGCCCTCACCGTCCCTACGGTGGAGTCGGGCGCTTACGCCGTGGGCACCGCGGGAGCCTTGCGTGACCTCAGGAGCGGCTTCACGAGGCCGCCGAGGGCGGTCTCGGGGCTCCTGAGCGCACCGCCGATCGCCAGGATCCCGAACCCGATCCCGGAGAGCAGCAGGGCGACGCCGACCACCACTCCGAAGAGCGACAGCCGGTCGGCCATGTAGCTGGAGTTGAGCGCGGTCGTCAGCGCCGTGTAGGTGACCCAGATGTCCCGGCGGCCGTTCGCGACCGGCTGGTGGGTCTTCGCGTCGACGAGCGCGAACTTCGGGTCGTTCGTCGCGCCGAGGCCGTCGGTCGCCTTGAGCGGCGCTCCCGGCTTGGCGACGTAGCGTCCCATCTGCGAGTACGTCAGGCCCGAGGTGGCGCCGAACGTGTGGATCCGCATGTACTGGGCGAAGCAGCGCGCCTTGGTGCCGGTGTTGACCAGGTCCCCGGCGACCGAGCAGCTCGGGGTGTTGATCGGCGAGGGTGTGACCTTCGCCCCTGCCTGTCGCATGTTCGCGACCAGCTTGTCCTGCGCTGCCTTGGCGGCCGCGACCTCGCCCGCGATCGCGGTCGGCGTCATGTCCGGGCTGCCGTAGATCTGCTCCTGCTTCAGGTTCGAGTTGACGGTGCTGCGCCCGTCGATGCCCATCACGATCGCGGCGATCCCGAAGGCGATCAGCACCGCCGCGGCAACCACACCTCCGAATTCGAATGCCTTGCGCATGTCCCGACTCCTTTCCCTCGTGCGTATGGGCGGAGTCTCGGCGGAGGCCGCGACAAGGCCATCGGGGCGACCGCTGACGTTCGTTGCGGGCATCCCTCCGGCTCGTTGCGGGATTTCCGAAGCGGCGCACCCGCGTCGTCAGCCGTGCGGGCGGAGAACGCCCGACCCGGGACCGGCGCCGCGGTGGCGGTAGAAGTACGACTTCCCGGCCTCGGCGAGGGCGAGGTAGGTCGCGGTCATCGCGAGCAGGATGACGAGGAACAGCCACGGGAGAGAGCGGAAGCCGAGCGTGTGCGCGAGCGGCGAATAGGGCAGGGCGAGCCCGATCGCCACGACGACGATCGTCGTCGCGAGCAGCGGCCGGCTCGGGCGGCTGCGCAGGAACGGGATGCGCCGCGTACGGATCACGAACACGACGAGCGACTGCGTCGCTAGCGACTCGACGAACCAGCCGCTCCGGAAGAGCGGAGCGTGCGCGTCGAAGACCCAGAGCATGACCGCGAACGTGGCGACGTCGTACAGCGAGCTGATCGGCCCGAAGAAGGTCATGAAGCGGCGGATGAACCCGATGTCCCAGTGCTCCGGCCGCGCCAGGAGCTCCTCGTCGACGCGGTCGGTCGGGATCGTCAGCTCGGAGCAGTCGTAGAGCATGTTGTTGAGCAGGATCTGGCTCGGCAGCATCGGCAGGAACGAGAGGAAGAGCGAGGCGCCGGCCGCGCTGAACATGTTCCCGAAGTTGGAGCTCGTCCCCATCAGGACGTACTTGGTCGTGTTCACGAAGATGCGCCGGCCCTCGACGACCCCGTCGGCGATCACCCGCAGGCTCTTCTCGAGCAGGAGCACGTCCGCCGCCTCCTTGGCGACGTCGACGGCCGTGTCGACGGAGATCCCGACGTCGGCCCGGTGGAGCGCGACGGCGTCGTTGACGCCGTCTCCGAGGAAGGCGACGTCGTCCCCGTTCCGCTGCGCGGCCGCGACCAGCTCCGCCTTCTGCTCCGGGCTGACGCGCGCGAAGACGGTCGTCGAGCCGACGAGCGCCGACAGCTGCCGGTCGTCCAGCCCGGCCAAGTCCTCGCCGCGGACGACGCCCTTGACCGGCAGTCCCAGCTCGGCGCAGACGTGGGCGGCGGTGCGCTCGTGGTCGCCGGTCAGGACCTTCAGCTCGATTCCGAGCTGCCGCAGCCTCGCGATCGACTCGGCCGCGTCGGCCTTGGGCGGATCGGCGAAGACGAGGAAGCCGAGCAGCTCGAGCTGCTGCTCGTCGGCCTCGCCGTAGGACGCCTTGACCTCGACCGACCGCTCGGCGAGCGCGAGCAGGCGGTAGCCGCGGTCGAGGAGGCCGGTGAGCGTCTGCTCGACCTCGGCCCGGACGGCGCCGAGCGGGCTGCTGCCTCCGTCGGCCAGGCGAGCGGTGGCGCAGCGCGCGAGCACCTCCTCGGCCGCCCCCTTGGCGAGGAGCCGCCGGCGGCCGTCCCGCTCCAGCACGACCGAGGTGCGGCGGCGCTCGAACGTGAACGGAAGCGTCGCCACCCGCCCGGCGGCCGAGGCGGCAGCGGCCGCGGCGCCGTCCGCCTCGAGGCTGCGCCAGATGGCGACGTCGAGTGCGTTCCCGAGCGGCTCGCCGCCGTGCCCGAAGTCGAGCTCGCTGCAGAGCAGGCCCTCGAGGCGGAGGTCGTCCAGGGCCGCGCCGGTGGGCCCGACCGCCTCCCGGTAGCGGATCTCGCCCTCGGTCAGCGTCCCTGTCTTGTCGGTGAAGAGGATGTCGGCGTCGCCCAGGTCCTCGATCGACACGAGCCGCTTCACCAGCACGGCCCGCCGCGCCAGTCGCCGCGCTCCCGTCGCGAGGCTGACCGTCACGATTGCCGGCAGCAGCTGAGGAGTGAGGCCTACAGCGATCGCGAGCGAGAAGAGAAGCGATTCGAGAACCGACCGCCCGAGCACCGCGTTGACGACGAAGATCGAGACCGCCAGGACGCCGGTGACTCGCGCGAGGAGGGCCGCGAACGAGGTCAGGCCGCGCTGGAACGCGGTCGGCGGCTGGTGCTCCTGCAGCCCGCCGGCGACGCGACCCAGCCTCGTCGCCATGCCGGTGGCGACGACGACGCCGGTTCCACGGCCGCTGCGCACCACGGTGCCCATGTAGGCGCAGTTCCCGTGCACGGCGCCGGCCGGCTCGTCGACCGCGCGGGCGTGCTTCTCGACCGGGTACGGCTCGCCGCTGAGCGCGGCCTCGTCGATCGTCAGCTCGCCGACGTCGACCAGCCGCAGGTCGGCCGGGACGACGTCGCCGATCTGGAGCAGGCACAGGTCGCCGGGTACGAGCTCCGCGGCGGGGCGGTCGACCGGCGCTCCGTCCCGCAGGACCCTCGCCCGCCTGCCGGTGCGCTCGCGCAGCGACGCGAGCGTCCGCTCGCTGCGGAACTCGTTGAGGAACCCGAGCCCGGCGCTCAGGGCGACGATCGCCAGGATGATCCCGCCGGAGGTCCGCTCGCCGACGCCGATCGAGACGGCCGCGGCCACGAGCAGCAGGCCGAGCAGCGGGCTCCGCAGCTGCCCGGCGAGGACCGCCGACCAGGTCCGGCCGGCCTGGCGCAGCTCGTTCGCGCCGTGCCGCGCGAGGCGCGCGCCGGCCTCGGCGGCCGTGAGGCCGTTCCGGCCCGATCCGAGCGCCGCCAGCGCCGCCGGCGCCTCGAGCCCGGCGAGCCGATCGGGCTCCCCGGGCTCGACGGACGTCGGCGGCTCGTCCGGTCTCGCGGCCGCCCGCCGCGGACCGGTGGAGGCCGGCCCGCTCAGCGGGCCGCCGCTGCCGACGGCGGCGTTCGCGCCGCCACGTTCCGGGCGACCAGGACCGGCCGGCGCGCCTCGTGCAGGACCCCGCGCGAGACGCTTCCGAGGACGGCGCTCGCGACCGCCCCGCGCCCGCGCGACCCGACCACGATCAGATCCGCGTCGATCGTGTCGGCGTAGGCGACGATCTCGTCGACCGGATCCCCCTGGAGCAGCACCGTCGTCAGCTCGACGCCGTGCTCCTCGGCTTGCGCGGACGCCTCCTCGAGCGGCGCGCGGTCGTGCTCGTCGAGCTCGTGCGGGAGGTGGGCGGGGACGGCCAGCCCGAAGCCGGTGGGGACCAGGTCGGCGGCCGGCGACACGTGGACGGCGACGGCCTGGACGCCCTCCGCCTTCGCCAGCTCGAGTCCCAGCTCGACCGCCTCGTGTGCGGACGGGGAGCCGTCTGTGGCGATCACGATCGTGTTCATGACGTCCTCCTTGGTTTTCGCCTCGCGCTGTCTGCTGCGCTGCCTACGGTGTCCTCCATGGCGCGATCATCCGCCCGCGGGGAGCGGGGCGCATCGGGTCGGACGCCGATTCCACGCGGGGGAACTACGGATTGCAGCGCGACGCGCGTCGGTGCGGAAACGCCGCAGCGATCATCAGCGTCCCCACCGATGGCGGTCGAGCCGAGGTCGACGACGATCGTCCGCATGCACACGATCGTCCTCGACGCCGACGGGCCGGCCGAGGCGAGGAGCGCTCTCCGCCGGGCGCTCGAGCAGGCGCGGCGCGACGACGAGATCCCGGCCGAGCTGCTTCGCGAGGCCGAGGAACTGGTCGACCGGCTGCTCGCCGGAGAGGGCGAGGTCGACGTGCTCGACCCGTCGGAGGCGGACGCCTGGAGCGTCGCGCGTTCGCGAGGCCTGCGACGAATCGCCGCCCGGCTCGGCCGGCCGGCTGCACGCCGCCGGCCGCCGCGCGCGGTGGTGATCGTCTCCGGGCCGAACCCGGACGGCGCCTAGTGCCGAAGCTCTGCCGCATCCGGCGGGCGGTCGGGCAGCTCGAGGAGTGCCCCGAGGAGCGCTGCGCGTTCTGGGAGCCCGGCGGCGCCGTCCTCGAGGGCCGGTGCGCCTTCGACGGGATCGACGTCGCCGCCGAGCCCGACCTGGCGAACCTCCTGCTCGGGATCAGGTCCCGGCTGGAGGAAGCCCGGACGGTCGAGGAGGAAGCAACGAGCCGGCGCCTCCTCGACCGCCTGCTGAGGCGGCCCGCGGACGAGTAGGCCGGACGGCCGGGGCACGCGATGCGCAGCGTGATCGTCATGGGCGCCGGCGGGCGCGACTTCCACGACTTCAACGTCGTCTACCGCGACGACCCCGACGTCGAGGTGGTCGCGTTCACGGCCGCGCAGATCCCGGGCATCGCCGACCGCCTCTATCCGCCGTCGCTCGCCGGGCCTCGCTACCCGGACGGGATCCGGATCGTGCCCGAGGAGCGGCTGGCAGAGCTGGTGCGGGCGGAAGGCGTCGACGAGGTGGTGCTCGCCTACTCCGACCTCTCGCACGAGGAGGCGATGCACAAGGCCTCGATCGCGCTCGCCGCCGGCGCGAGCTTCAGCCTGCTCGGGCCGAACGCGACGATGCTCGACTGCGCGAAGCCCGTCGTCGCCGTCTGCGCCGTCCGCACCGGGTCGGGCAAGAGCCAGACCAGCCGCCGGGTGGGGCAGATCCTGCTCGACGCCGGCCTGCGGGTCGCGCTCGTCCGGCACCCGATGCCCTACCACGACCTGGAGGCGATGCGCGTCCAGCGCTTCGCGACGATCGACGACATCGACGCGTCGCGCCCGACGATCGAGGAGCGCGAGGAGTACGAGCGGCCCGTCGAGCTGGGGATGGTCGTCTACGCGGGCGTCGACTATGCCGCCGTGCTCGAGCAGGCGCAGGCGGAGGCGGACGTGATCGTGTGGGACGGCGGCAACAACGACTTCCCGTTCGTCCGGCCCGATCTGCTGATCGTCGTCGTCGACCCGCTCCGCGCCGGGCACGAGCTTCGCTACCACCCCGGCGAGACGAACCTGCGGATGGCGGACGTCGTCGTCGTGAACAAGCTGGACAGCGCCGACCCGGAGGCGGCCGAGCGGGTGCTGGCCGACGTCGCGGCGCTGAACCCCTCCGCGACCGTCGTCCGGGCGGCGTCGCCCGTCACGCTCGATCCGGGCCCGCCCCTCCTGAACGCCTCGGTGGTCGTCGTGGAGGACGGGCCGACGATCACCCACGGCGGCATGCCGTTCGGCGCGGGCACGGTCGCCGCCCGGGCGGCCAGGGTCGGGATGCGGGTCGACCCGCGCCCGTACGCCGTCGGCTCGATCGCCGAGACATTCGCGCACTACCCGCACATCGGCCCCGTGCTGCCGGCGATGGGCTATTCGGAGGAGCAGGTCGCCGAGCTCGAGCAGACGCTGAACGCGATCGACTGCGACGCGGTGATCGCCGGCACCCCGGTCGACCTCGGGAGGCTGATCGCCTGCCGGCACCCGATCCGCCGCGCCGCCTACGAGCTCCAGGAGCTCGGCGAGCCGGACATCCGAGCCGTTCTCGCCACGCTGGTCGAGGAGGCGCGGGCCGGATCCGTGCCCGCCGGCGCCGACCGCTGATGCGGATCGTCGCGGCGCTGGGCGGGAACGCGCTCCTCCGCCGGGGCGAGCTGCCCGAGGCGCACGTGCAGCGGGCGAACGTCAGAAGGGCCGCGCGTGCGCTCGCGGAGCTCGCCGAGCACGAGCTCGTGGTCACCCACGGAAACGGCCCGCAGGTCGGTCTCCTCGCGCTGCAGGCGATCTCCGAAGGCGGTGCGCGGCCGGAGCCGCTCGACGTGCTCGGCGCCGAGAGCGAGGGAATGATCGGCTACCTGATCGAGCAGGAGCTTGCGAACGCGCTCCCCGGCCGGCCGGTGGCGACGCTGCTGACGCAGGTGATCGTCGACGCGCGCGACCAGGCATTCGAGCGGCCGACGAAGCCGATCGGGGCGGTCTACGAGGAAGCGGAGGCACGGCGGCTCGCCGCCGCGCACGGGTGGGCGGTCGCGCCGGACGGCCGTTTCTTCCGGCGGGTCGTGCCCTCGCCCGAGCCGCTCGGAATCGTCGAGCTCCAGGCAATCCGGCTGCTCGTCGAGGCAGGCGTGCTCGTCGTCTGCGTCGGCGGGGGCGGGATCCCCGTCGTGGCCGACGGGCACGGCCTTCGCGGTGTCGAGGCTGTGATCGACAAGGACCTGTCGGCCGCCCTCCTCGCCCGCCAGATCGACGCGGACTTCCTGCTGCTGCTCACCGACGTCTCCGCGGTCGAGCGCGGGTGGGGAACGCCCGCGGCGAGACCGCTCCGGCGCGCGAGCCCCGAGCTGCTTCGCCGCCTCGACCTCGCGGCCGGCTCGATGGGGCCGAAGGTGGAGGCCGCGTGCCGGTTCGTCGAGGCGACGGGAAGGCCCGCGGCGATCGGCGCGCTCGAGGAAGCGGCCGCGATCCTCGAGGGCGAGGCAGGCACGGTCGTCGTCGCGGACGGCGTCGCGGCGGGTCGAGCCCGATGAGCGAGGCACGGCGGTCGACGCCGTTCCGGCCACGGCTCCGTAGAACGCGCAGGACGACGACCGGAGGGCCGGCCGTCGCCGGTCCTCCCGTCACGTCTGCGGCTACGCCGGGTGCCGGAACGGATGGCGCTCCGGAAAGCCGGCGAGCGCGCGGGCGACGTCGAGCGTCGACAGGACGCCGAGCGGGTGCCCGGAGCGGCCCTCGAGCACGACCAGGTGCGAGACGCCCTGCTCGACCATCAGCTTCACGGCGCCGGCGAGGGGCTCGCTGCTCGTCACGGTCACGGCCGGCGAGGCCGCCACCGCGCGAGCGGGCTCCTGGTCGACGTCCGCGCCCTCGGCGGCGCGCAGGAGGTCGTCGTCGGTGATCATCCCCCAGACGGCGCCGCCGGCGAGCTTCTCCTCGCCGTGCGCGGTGACGAGGATCGCGTGCACCCGGTAGGTCGCCATCAGCCGCGCGACTGCCCGCAGCGGAGTGTCGAGGGAGCAGGAGACGAGCCCCGGGTGCATCGCGTCGATCACGCGCAGGTCGCCGAGCGCGGGGTAGCTGCGACTCGCGTCCACCGGAATCAGGGCTCGTGGACGAGGACGGGCTCCTCCTCGGCGTGGCGGTGCCTGATGACGGCGTCGCTGCCGGGCGTGAAGATGCTCTCGTGCCCGTCGTCCCAGCGGACGCGGTAGTGCTCGCGGCCGCCGGGGTCGAGGACCTCGAGGATCTCGCCGACCCGGGCGATCTCGCCGAGCCGGTGCCCGTGGATCGCGATCAGGTCTCCCGCCCTCGCGTGTGCAGTTGCCATGTCGCCTCCCATCTCGATCGCTGTCGGGGCTAGCTGTCCCCTGCCCGATTCCCGAACCCGTGCTTCGCCACGGCCCTCGTCGCGAAGAGCGCGAAGAGCGCGACGACGATCCCCGACGGAATTCGTGTCGTCGCGCCGGAGCTGGCGCTGACGAAGTCCGGCCCGAACACCCCCACGAAGAGGACCGCGAGCCAGATCGCGACGATCGAGAGCATCGCCCAGAGGTCCCTGACGTCCAGCCAGGCCGGCCTGCGGGCGAGCGACGAAGGCTCGTGCGGAATCGTGGTCATGGTGCCTCCTCTCGTCGCCGTCGAGCCTCGCAGCGGGCGGGCCGGCGGGCATCCGCGAAAGCACGGAACGGCATTGCCCGCGACTACCGACCCCGAACGGCGCAGCAGCGCGCAGCCGGTGCTACCGATGCGGCGGGGGCTGCGGCACGCGCGGGTCGGACACCGGCAGCCTCGGCTCGTCCAACCGCCAGCGCAGCTCGGAGCGAACCGCGACCACGCCCGGGACCCGCGCCGTCAGGCGCTCCAGCAGCTCGGCGTCCGCCCTCGTGTCCAGGTCGCCGCGCAGCGTCACCTCGCCGTCGCGAACCGCGACCTCGAGCCGGTCCGGATCGAGCCAGAGCGTCCGCAGGGCGACGTCCTCGCGCACCTCGCGCTCGATCTCCGCGTCCGTGCGGACGAACGCGCGCACGAGGTCGGCGCGGGTGACGATCCCGACCAGCTCGCCGCTCTCGGTCACGACCGGGAGCCGGTTGATCCTCCGCTCGACCATCAGCCGGGCGGCCTGCGCGACGTCGAAGCGCGGCGGCACGGTCACCGCCGGCGCCGTCATCGCCTGCCGCGCCGTCCGGGCCTTCGCCTTCTGCGAATGCCTGTCGCGGCCGGCGAGCCGTGCGAGCAGCGTCGGCTGCTTCTCCGCAGCCTCCTGCTCGATCACGTCCGCCTCCGAGACGACCCCGACGACGGCGCCGTCCTCCACCACGGGAACACCCGAGATCCGGTGCCGGGCGAGCGTCTCCGCCACCGCCTTCAGCTGCGTGTCCGGCGCCACGTCGACCACGTCGCGCGTCATCACGTCCTCGACCTTCATCGCGCTCACCTCCTCGAGGCCAGCCTCGCGCGCCCGGCCGAGCCCCGCATCGGGGTCGCGACCGATCGCCCCTGCGGAGAAGCCGAAACGTCAGTAGTTCGAGGAAGCGCCGCTCAGGCCGCCCCCGGATGCCGAGCCGCCGTCCACGCGAGAGGCTCGACGCGTAATGCGCCCGAGAGCACGAAGCTGTATGCGCCGTCCCGTCGCGCTCGCCGCGGAAGGGCTCGCGGCGTGAGCGAGACGAAGCAGGACGGGAGGAACCGGGGACGCGCTCCCGCCCCACCGCCGGGCGCACAGCACCTGTCCGCCTCGTTCAGCGCGACGCTACGCGTCCACCTCGACAACCGCCCCGGGTCGTTCGCGCGCCTCGCG
>Ga0070741_10015529_pt1 | contig 12879 bp, 9 predicted proteins | sample Coa_R1_4_FD_66440 | JGI IMG/M metagenome (GOLD analysis project Ga0070741, IMG submission 66440) | Surface soil microbial communities from Centralia Pennsylvania, which are recovering from an underground coalmine fire - Coalmine... | ecosystem: Environmental > Terrestrial > Soil > Unclassified ...
GGACGGCGAGCACCTTCTTCGAGGGCGAGCGGCGGTTCGACATCACCGTCCGCTACCGGCCGGAGGCGCGCACCGATCCGTCGGCCATTGGCGGCATCCTCGTCACCACCCGCGAGGGCGGGCGCGTCCCGCTGTCCGAGCTCGCATCGATCCAGGTGGCCGACGGCGCCAGCATCATCGCGCGCCGCGAGAACCGGCGGCAGATCTCGGTCCGCACGAACATCCGCGGCCGCGATCAGGGCGGCTTCGTCGCCGACGCGCAGCGCCGCTTCGCGCGGCAGATCCGGCTGCCCGAGGGTTATCGCGTCGAGTGGGGCGGCCAGTTCGAGAACTTGGCGCGCGCACGCCGCCGCCTCGCCGTGATTCTGCCGCTGACGATCGCCGTCATCTTCGGCCTGCTGTTCGTCGCCTTCGGATCGGCGACCTTCGCCGGACTGGTGCTGCTCAACGTGCCGTTCTCGCTCGTCGGCGGCATCGTCGCGCTCTACCTGCGCGGCATCAACCTGAGCGTGTCGGCCGCCGTGGGCTTCATCTCCCTGTTCGGCGTGGCGGTGATGAGCGGCGTGCTCGTCGTCTCCGAGATCAACCGCCGCCGCCTCGAGCAGGAGGCCGACGCGCGCGAGGCCGTCATCCAGGGGTCGCTCGCCCAGATGCGGCCCGTGCTGATGATGATCCTCGTGGCGCTGCTCGGCATGGTGCCCGCGGCGCGCGCCACCGGCGTCGGCTCCGACATCCAGCGGCCCCTCGCGACGGTGGTGGTCGGCGGCCTCTGCTCGACGCTGGTCCTGACGCTCGTCGCGCTGCCGGCCCTCTACTGGCTGATCGCCGGGCGCCCGGCGGGGAGCCGGCCGTGACGGACCGCTGCACGCGCCCGCGCCCCCTGTGCGATCATCGGCGCGGATCGCTCGCCCGGGCTGTTTCGCGCCCGGAGGGCGCCGCCCGGTGGGCGAGCGCTGCCCCGGAACGGAGGGCACGACCGTGAACGCGCCGGTCAAGATGCTGCTCATCTTCGTGAACGAGGCCGATAGCTGGCAGGGAGTGCCCCTCTACCGCGCCGTCGTGCAGAAGCTGCTGCACGCCGACCTCGCTGGAGCCACGGTGCAGCCGGGACTCATCGGCTTCGGGCACCATCACCGGGTGCATCGCCAGGGGCTGTTCGGCATCTCGGACGATCGCCCGGTCACCATCAGCGCCGTCGATGCGGAATCGAAAATCCGACGCGTGCTGCCGGAAATCCGAAGGATGGTCCAGGAGGGGCTGATCCTGCTCCTCGATGCAGAGCTCGTGGCCGACGCACCGCCCGCGGCGCAGTGAACGCGGGTCCCGCCTCGCGCTCCGCGCCACGGCTCAGCGGCGCCCGGCCGGGAGCGACCGCCAGTACTCCGCCACGCGCTCCGCGGCGAACGCGGCGCCGGCGGCGTTCCAGTGGCTGTCTGCGGGGAGGTACAGCAGCTCGCCCCGCTCGGCAGCCCGACGCATCGGATCGGTGAGCGAGATGAACTCGACGCCGGCCCGCGCACAGCTCCGCTCGAGCTCCGATTCGAGATCCCACGGCTGCCACGCCGCACACGGGCTCTCGGGCGGGAAGCGCACGGCATCGCGGTAGACACGGAACTTGATCGGCACGAACACGACGACCAGATCGATGCCCCGGCGGCGGCACTCGGCGGCGGCCTCCGCAAGGGCGGCTTCGGTGACGCGCAGGCGGGAACGCTCGTAGTCGCCGAGCGCCCGCGTTGCGTAGAAATCGTAGAAATACATGCGGTGGTCGACGCCCTGCCGGTCCCGGAACCACGCGTAATGGTTCGTGCCGTTCGGAACCAGCGCGTTCGTCAGCCGCCGCAGCTCCAGGAAGGCCGTCCGCGTGAAGGATCGATCCACGAACTCCCGCCACCTGCGCGAGGCGGGCGGCGGCGGCCCGGCCGGCTGGTGCGGATCGGCGTGGAACGCCATCGCGTTCTCGAAGGCCTGATCATCGTCCAGATCGTTGCCCTCGAAGTAGAACAGGGCCACGAGACGCGGGTGCAAGGGGAACGCGTAGCGCCGCAGGACGCGCAGCTCCTGCAGCGACCCGTAGCCCGCCGTGCCCAGGTTCGCAACCGGCACCCCCGTGCGCTCGGCGAGCCGAACGCTCACCGTCTCGTCGTCGGAGAGCGCCCAGCCCTCCACGTAGGAATCGCCGAGGAGGGCGATGGCCGCCTCCGAGAGCTCCGTGCGGTTGCGGAACCCCCGGCTGTCGGTGGAAAACGTCATCGGACGGTCGACGCGATAGGGGAGGTTGTACAGAGACGCCATGTCGGTGAGCGGCCATCCCGTCCAGCGCACGTGCGGCGGCCGTCGGAACGACAGCGCCGCATCCTCGACGAAGTCGTTGGGCCCTTCGGCGCCAATGAGCGCCGATCGGATGCGGCGGTAGTCGACCCAGCGTGCGGCTGCGCCGATCTCGAGAAGACCGACGGCCGCGAGGATCACGGCCGTGAGCGTCACGGCTTTGAACGTCTGGCGGGCATCGGCCGCCCAGGCGCCGGCGAGCCGCCACGCCGTCAGATACGTCCAGCCGAGGGCCGACGCATACAGGAGTGCGGAAGGCCAGCCATCCGGCGCCGCACGCGCGGTGATCGCAGCAGCCGCCCACCAGAGGACGGCTAGCACAAACCAGGTCAGGCCGTTCATCGCCGAGGCCGACGGACTCGCTCGGCCGCGCGTGTCAGGGGCAAGCTCATTCGACCCGGGCGTTCGAGTGTACCGCATAGAATAGAGGCGGCGCGGACGGCTGCGAGGGCGGACCGCCCGGTCAGAGCTGTGCCGCGAGTGCCTATGGAGCGTGGTCCGAGGCCGCCGGTTCGCGTCGAGCCGCTCATGGCGGAGCTGCGGGCGCAGATCCGCGAGCGCCTCCGTCGGCGCCTCGTCGAGGGAGGCGGCGCACCGGAGTTCGCGGATCCCGACCTGTTCGCGCGCGTCGTCGACCTGCTCCAGCAGGCGGTGGACGCACGCGAGCGCGGCGGCCTCCTGCTCTCCGCGCTGCTCGGCGACGAGGAGGAGTGGACGGTCGATGCGCCGCTGCGATTCTCGAGCCATCGGCGCGTGTTGGGCCCCGTCCTCATCTTCGTCAAGCGCCGCCTGCTGCTACCCGTGACGCGCTGGCTGCACGAGTACAGCGCGGAGCGCTTCCGCCGCCAGCAGGAGATGAACCGGCTGCTCCTCGCCGGCCTCGAGACGCTCGCCCTCGAGAACGCTCGGCTGCGCCGCGACCTCGAGGCGCTCCGGCAGCCCGCAGACCGGCCTACCGCCCCCGAGTCGCCGGCTCGATGAAGCTCGCCTGCGTCATCCACCGCTACGGGGCGGAGGTCACCGGCGGATCCGAGGCGCACTGCCGCGCGGTGGCTCAGCGGCTGGCGGCCCGCCACGACGTCACGGTCCTCACCAGCTGCGCCAAGGACTACGTCACCTGGCGCGACGAGTACCCGCCGGGCGCCTCGATGGACGGCGCCGTCCGCGTGATCCGGTTCCGCGTGGCGCGGACGCGGAACCTGCACGAGTTCCGGGCCCTGAGCGAGCTGGTCTTCAGCGGCCGCGCCACCGAGGCCGAGCAGCGCCGGTGGTTCGAGGAGAACGGCCCGCTCGTACCCGACTTGATCCGGCATCTGGCGGCGCACGGGCGCGAGTACGACCGGATCCTCTTCTGGTCGTACCGATACTACCCGTCGTTCTGCGGGCTGCCGCAGGCCGCTGATCGGGCGATCCTGGTGCCGACGGCCGAAGAGGACCCGCTGATTCGCGCGTCGATCCTGCCCTCGTTCTTTGCCAGACCGCGCGCCTACCTGTTCCTGACGCCGGAGGAAGCCGATCTCGTGCGCGTGCGGCTGCCAGGCGCGTGCCCGCCGTCGGAGACGATCGGCATCGGCCTCGATCCGCCGCCGCCCGTCGAGCCGCCGGTCGCCGCGAGCGGGATCGAGCGGCCCTACGTGCTCTATCTCGGACGGATCGAGCGGAACAAAGGGTGCGAGTCGCTGTTTCGCCACTTCCTGCACTACGTCGAGCGCGGGGGGCCGCCCATCGGCCTGGCTGTCGCCGGCCCGGCGCTCATGGCGGTGCCCGCGCATCCGCTGATCACGCCGCTCGGCGTCGTCTCGGACCGCGTCCGCGATGGGCTCGTCTCCGGCGCCCGCGCGCTCGTGGTCCCCTCGCCGTACGAGAGCCTCAGCATCGTGCTGCTCGAGGCCTGGAACCACGGCGTGCCCGCGCTCGTCAACGCACGGTGCCGCGTGCTGAAGGGGCAGGTCCTGCGGGCCGACGGCGGGCTGTACTATGCGGACGCCGAGGAGTTCTCCGAATGCCTCCGGCTCATCGTCGATCAGCCCGCGCTGGCCGCACAGCTGGGCGCGCAGGGACGCGCGTACGTCGATCGCGAGTACCGCTGGCCGGGCGTGATGGAGAAGATCGAGCGAGTCCTCGCCGTATAGCCGGTCGCCGACGGGCGATCAGCGGCTGACCGTCCCCTTCGATTCGATCTGCTCGGTCCAGGTGTCGCCGAGCACGCGGCCGTCGGGCAGCTTGATCGAGACGAAGATGCCGCCGTGCTCGCCGCTCCGCAGCGGGTTGACGATCACCGTCACCTTGTCGCCCGCTTTGAGCAGCGTCGATTTCCAGCCGTCCTTGACGAGGTTGTTCGGGCTGTTCATCTCGACGCCCCACCGGTCGACGCCGCCGTTTGCGTTGGGCACGTCGAGCTGGATCGACGCGTGCGGGTTCATCCAGGCGAACTCGACGACCGTGCCCGTGAGCGCCAGCTTCTTCGTCCGGTCGAAGAGGACCGGCGAGTGGTGGGCGGATGCGGACGCGGCGGCGACGAGGAGCATGGCGCTGGCCGAAGCGATCAAGGACCGGTGCATGGCGTCGGCCTCCCAGCCGATACCTGGAATTTACATTCGACGATTCACGGTTGACAAGCCGATTCCCGCGGTCGGCTCGGCGGCGAGCGTCAGGCCCGGAAAGGAGCCGCTGCCAGGCGAGGATCGGGCTGGAAGCCCATCGCCCCGGCGAGGAATCCGACCTCGATCAGATAAGGGCCGAGGGGATGAGCCGCCGCGGGCGCGCCGTCGATGGTTTCGATCAGCATCCCGCGCGGCGCCGATTCAGGGCCGACCGGATGGCGGGCGCGGTCGATCAAGGCGTGTGCGACGGCGCGCGCCGTACGGGAGCGCTCGGGCTCGAGGTCCGGCAGGAAGGCGAGCAGCTGGCGGTCGCCCCGGGCGAGATAGGCGGCCAAGGCGCCGTCCACAAGGATGACCGTCGCGCCGACGGTTCGCGAGGGGCGCCCGGAGGCTTCCGCACCCTCGACCGCCGGAGTCGCGGCCCGGCGTGTCTCGGTGCACGCCGGCTGCAGCTCGTGCAGTCCAGTCCGGTGCTCGCCGCAGGCGCGGCTCCGGGGCCAGGGCAGCATCGCCCCGTACGGATTGCCGGGATCGACGGCCGAAAGGACCACGACTTCGGGCTCGGCGGGCGGGCGCCGCGCCGCACGCAACAGGTCGACCGCACCGGGCAGGGCAAACTGCGCGGCGCCGAGCCCGGCGACGAAGTAGCCGCGGCGGATCCGCCCGCGCTCTTCCATCGCCGTCAGCACCGGGTAGACCGTCGAGAAGCCGCCTGGCACGGTCTCGGCCGACAGCGCCTCGCGCGTCAGCACGCCGTAGCGCGCGAGCAGCTGCTCGGTGACGGCGACCGCCCACCGCGTCCAGCCCGGCGATCGGGGCTCGCGCGCCTCGGCTCGCCCCGCCACGACCGACCAGCGTCCTTCCGCCGACGGCGGGGCCAGACGCCGGGGCGCGAGCGCGGCCGGCGCCGGCCGCCGCGGCCGCGCGGCGGGGGCGCGCGTGTAGGCGCGTAGCGCATGGAAGGTGTCGTTCGTGACGAGGCCGCGCCAGGCCAGCTCCCACAGCGCGTCGACGGTCTCGGCCGGGTAGCCGCCGCCAGCGGCCTCGTGGATGGCGCCGAAGAACGACGCGCCGTGCGCCCGCAAGTACTCGAGGATGCGCGCCGGCCGATCGGCGCGTGCCGTGGCCTGCGCCCGGGGGCCGTGCGCCGCGGCGCGGGCGGGACCGCGCGGCTGCGGCCGGCCGTCCGCGGCCGAGGGCGGCAGCAGGCGACGAAGCTGATCGCCGAGGAAGAGCGCGATCCGGCCGTCGCGGTCGCCGAGCCGCTCGAGGCCGACCCACACCACGTCGCCCGCCGCCGCGAGCGCATCGAGGTCCGCCGGATCGTACCGGTCGACGCGCGCGGGGAGGATTTCTGTTTCGAGGAGCGAGGCGACGAGCGGCGCGCCCTGCAGCTGCTCGATGGCCTCGAGCAGTCCCTGCGCGCCGAGCCGGCGGCGCACCAGCCCCTGCCACGTGGTGATGAGGCGCCCGAGCGTCGGCGGATCCACCGGTGCGGCCTCGTGCCGCAACCGGGCGAGCGAGCGGCGCCGCAGCTGCCTGAGGACGTTCGGGTCCGTCCACTCGCGGGTCCGGCCGCCGGGCCGGAATTCGCCCTCGAGCAGGCGGCCGTCGCCGGCGAGCCGCCGCAGCACCGCCTCGGCCGCGCCAGGGGCCAGGCCGTAGCGGGCGGCCAGCTCCGACGCGGTGAACGGCGCATGCGTCCGCGCGTAGCGGAGCGCCAGGTTGCCCAGCGGATCTTCGGCCGGCGCCAGGAGGGCGGCGGGGATTCCTGCCGGCAGCCGACAGCCCACGGCGTCGCGGTATCGCGCCGCATCCTCGACGGCGACGTAGCGCGCCTCGCCGGCCATCTCAACCTGAACGGCGCGTCCGGCGTCGACGAGCGCGCCGATGAGCGCGGCGGCATCGCCCTCCACGCGCGCGGCCAGCTCGCCCTCGGACAGGTCGCCGACGGCCAAGAGCAGGTCGTGCACGGCGTCGGGATGGCGCGCGCGCGTGCCGGCGGCGAGGCGCTGCAGCTCCGCCTCGAGCTCGCGCGCGGCCTCCGCGTCGAGCAGATCGCGTAGCTCGGCGTCGCCGAGGAGATCACGCAGCTGCGCCTGGTCGACTGCCAGGGCCTGCGCGCGCCGCTCGGCCAGGGGAGCGTCGCCCTCGTAGAGAAAGTTCGCGACGTAGCTGAAGAGCAGCGACGCGGCGAAGGGCGACGGCCGCTCGGAGTCGACCACCACCACGCGCACCGACCGACTGCGGATGGCCGCAAGCGTCTCGACGAGCGCCGGCATGTCGAAGACGTCGCGTAGACACTCGCGGTAGGTCTCGAGCAGGACTGGAAACGAGCCGTACCGGGCTGCGATGCCGAGCAGGTCGGCCGCTCGCTTCCGCTGCTGCCAGAGCGGCGCGCGCATCCCCGGGCGCCGCCTGGGAAGGAGCAGCGAGCGAGCGGCGTTCTCGCGGAATTTCGCCGCAAAGAGCGCCGTCGCCCCGAGCTGCCGCACCACGAGATCCTGCACCTCGTCGGGATCGGGCAAGAACAGCGCCGCATCAGGCGGTCGATCCGCGTCCGGAAACCTCACCACGAACCCGTCGTCTCCCCAAAGCGTGTCGACGTCGAGGCCGGCGGCGTCGCGGATGCGCGCGGCGGCGGCTATCGCCCACGGCGCGTGCACGCGGCCGCCGCGCGGCGAGAGCACGCAGACGCGCCAGTCGCCCAGCTCGTCGCGCACGCGCTCGACGACGATCGTCGCCTCGTCGGGCACGGCGCGGGTATGCGCGAGCTGCTCGCGCAGGTACTGCAGCAGCGTCTCGGCGGCGGGCCGGTCGAGATCGTGGCGGGTCATCAGATGCTCGACGGCCGTCTGCGGCGCGAGCCGGAGCAGCTCGCGCGTCAGGCGGCCGATCGCGAGCCCGAGCTCCAGCGGACGCCCCGCGCGATCTCCCTTCCAGAACGGCATCCGGCCCGGTTCGCCGGGCGCCGGCGAGACGAGCACGCGGTCATGAGTGATGGCTTCGATGCGCCAGGACGAGGCGCCGAGAACGAAGACGTCGCCCACGCGGCTCTCGAAGACCATCTCCTCGTCGAGCTCGCCGACCCGCGCGCGCTCGCGGCCGGCCCCCGCGAGGAAGACGCCGTAGAGCCCGCGATCGGGAATCGTCCCGCCGCTGGTGACGGCGATGCGCCGCGCGCCTTCGCGCGCCCGGATCGTGCCGGCGCCCCGGTGCCAGGTCACGCGCGGACGGAGGTCTGCGAACTGGTCCGACGGGTAGCGGCCCGACAGCATGTCGAGCACGCCCTCGAAGGCCGCGCGGCTCAGATCGGCGAACGGCGCCGCCGATCGGATGGTGGCAAAGAGCCGCTCGACGTCCCACTCCTCGACGGCCGTCATCGCGACGATCTGCTGGGCGAGGACGTCGAGCGGGTTGCGCGGATAGCGCGTCGCCTCGACGGCGCCCTCGTGCATCGCGCGCGCGGCCGCCGCGCACGCGATCAGGTCGCCGCGGAACTTCGGGAAGATGACCCCTGCGCTCACCGCGCCGGCGCGATGGCCGGCGCGGCCAATGCGCTGCAGCCCGCTCGCCACCGACGGCGGCGCCTCGATCTGCACGACGAGATCGACGGCGCCCATGTCGATGCCGAGCTCCAGCGAAGAGGTGGCGACCAGGCCCCGAAGGGCCCCGGCCTTCAGCTGCTCCTCGACCTCGGCGCGCTGCGCCCTCGCGAGCGAGCCGTGGTGGGACCGGACCAGCCCCTCGCCGGCCAGATCGTTGAGGGCGCCGGCGAGCCGTTCGGCGAGCCGGCGGGAGTTGACGAAGACGAGCGTCGTGTGATGCGCCCGAATCAGATCGAGCAGCCGCGAATGAATCGCCGTCCAGATCGAGGGCGGCTGCGATTCGCCCGCCCCGGCCTCCGGGCCGCGGTCCGGAGCCGCGGCCGGTGCCGGGCCATCATCCGCGCCGAGCCGGGCCATCTCCTCGACGGGCAGCTGTACGGTGAGCGCGAGCGGCTTGCTCGTCCCGGCATCCACGATGGTGACCGGCCGGTAGCGCGGCGGCGCGCCGCCTCCCAATTCGTGCGCCAGCTCCACAGGGGCGCCGGCGGACCCGGCATCCCACCTCCGAAGGCTGCGCGACGCATCGGCCGTTGGCCCGGGTCCGCGCACGGATGGCTCGGCGCCCCCCAGGAAGCGCGCGACCTCGTCGAGCGGCCGCTGGGTGGCCGACAGCCCAATGCGCTGCGGCGGGCGCGCGCACAGGGCGGTCAGACGCTCGAGCGAGACCGCCAGGTGGGCGCCGCGCTTCGAGGCCACCAGCGCATGGATCTCGTCCACGATGACGGTCCGGACGGAGCGGAGCACCGTCCGCGCGTTCGAGGTGAGCAGGAGGTAGAGCGACTCAGGCGTCGTGATGAGGATGTCGGCCGGCTCGCGCTGAAAGCGCGCGCGGTCGGCCGCCGGCGTGTCGCCGCTCCGGACAGCAATCGCGGGCGCGACGTACGCCTCGCCGCGCGCGGCGGCCGCCGCCGCGATGCCGACGAGCGGCGCCCGCAGGTTCCGCTCGATGTCGACGGCGAGCGCCTTGAGCGGCGAAATGTACAGCACGCGGCAGCGCTCGGCGCGCGGCGGCACCTCGGCGAACATCAGCCGATCGAGACACCAGAGGAACGCGGCCAGCGTCTTCCCGCTCCCCGTCGGCGCGAGAATCAGCGTGGAGTCGCCGCGCGCGATGGCCGGCCAGCCGAGCGCCTGCGGCCTGGTCGGCTCGCCGAACGACGCGGCGAACCAGGTGCGGACCGCCGGATGAAACAGGTCGAGCGCGTTTGGCGGCGTCGAACGCACGTGGCCATCTTATAATTGACTCTTCCACGTCGCCCGAGGCGGGGCGGACCCGGGCCGGGCTCGCGCGCGACTGCAGCCCCTCCTCGGCGGATCGGGCAAGGAGACGCTGCCGAATGGGAGACGCTGGCGAAGGACTGATCGACGCGGAGTCGCGTATTCAGGAGCGGATGGACCAGCTCGAGCTCGAACGCTCGCGCAAGCGCGCCCGACCGGTCGCCGATCCAGAGAAGGTGCGCTTGATCGAATCGCTGCGGCTCGCGCGCACCGAGCTCGAGCGCCAGTTCGTCGCCACCCCGCACGAGCGCCGCCGCGTCCAGCTCCAGCTCGCGATCGACGAGCTCAATCGCCGCATCGCCGAGGCCGGACCGATCGACGCCCGCTGATCGCGCCCCCGGACCGCCTGCGTGACTGCAGACCTTCCAGCCGGTCGGCACAGCCCCGGCGCGCCTCGGGCGTTCGATCTCCTCGAGACGCTGCGCTGGACGCCCGACGAGGGCTTCTTCCTGCTCGAGCGCCACCTCCGACGGCTGGAGCGGTCGGCCCGCCGCTTCGGCTACCGCTGCCCGCTCGATCGCATCCGCGCGGCGCTCGAGGACGCCGTGGATGGCACCCGATCCCTCCGCGTGCGCCTGCTCGTCGGCCCGGACGGCCGGCCTCGCATCGAAACTGCCCCGCTCGATCCGCCGCCGCCGCTCGTGCGCGTGGCGCTGGCGGCCCGGCCGATCGATCCCGCCAACCCGCTCCTGTTCCACAAGACCACGAGCCGCGGCCATCTCGAACAGGCGCGCGTGCCCGGCGTCGACGACACCATCCTCTGGAATCCGCGCGGCGAGGCGACCGAAAGCCTCATTGCGAACCTCGTGCTCGTTCGCGGCGGAACGAGGGTGACGCCGCCGGCCTCCTGCGGCCTGCTGCCCGGCACGTTTCGCGAAGAGCTGCTCGCGAGCGGAGCCATCGTCGAGCAGCCGATTTCACTCGCACAGCTCGAGCAGGCCCGACGCTTCTGGCTGATCAACTCCGTGCGCGGGTGGTACGAGGCAGAGCTGATTCCGCGCCCCGCGGACAGGGCGGACTCCCGCGGCGAGGCGAGCCGGCAGGAGACAGGACCCTAATCCCGCGCGGCAACGAGGCCTACCTCCCTACGAGGTGCTCGACGTCCTTGTTGTTCTCCTGGCAGATGTACTCGATCAGCTCGCCGCGCAGGAGCGAGGGATGCGTCGTGAACGACCAGGGCCTGGAGAAAGTCTTCGGATCGTCGATGATGTGCTCGATCTCCAGATGCCCGAAGTCGGGCCGCCGGATTCGCTCGATGACCCGCATCTGCGACGAGTGGGGAATGCCCGACTGGTCCAGCCAGGTCCGATCGTTGAGGCCGACGGTCTCCACGACGAGCGTGTCGCCTTCCCAGCGGCCGATCGAGTCGCCGAGCCAGGTGTCCTGCACGTTGGGGTCGTGTCCGCGGCCGTCCAGGAAGATCTTCCGCCACACGTGCGCCCCGCCCTCGTAGACGATCACAAGGAGGTTCGGCGTCTGCACGATCGTCCAGGGATAAGGCGTCGTGCTCATGCGCGGCACGCCGGGCGGCAGGCACCGCGCCTCCGGATCGTCCCGGCTGACGTTGCGCTTGTGATCCTCGTAAACGGCCCGCGCCTCGGGCAGCAGCGGAACGTCGACGCCCGATCCGATGAGGTCGACGTTTTGCCGGATGGCGTTCGGCTGCCAGTTGCCAGAGAGATCCGGTTTGCCGTCGGCCGTGCGCGGCGTCGGCCCCTGCGGCGGCCAGTCGGACCTCGCGCCGGGCCGGCGCGGCTCCTGCGCGGCGGCCGCGATGGCCATCGAGACAGAGACGGCAAGCACGAACGCTGTGGCCCCGAAGCTTCGAGCTGTCACAGAATCCTCCCCCCTGATCCCGACATGCCGTCGATTCGGCGCAGGCTCCACCCGCGGTACCGGCCTCGGTCCCGAGTGGCCGGCGGCTCGCCGGCTCGCTGCCGCGAGCTGCGAGGGCTGCGCCGATCCAGGCGATCCTCCAACTTTAGTCTAATCTGAAGGGCGCTGGCCTTTGATGACGCGAGCCGGGGGCGCTCGAAGCGCGCGGCGAGCGCCTCGAGGACCCAGCTGCTCATCCGGCAAGCGGCCCGCCCATGACCTCCTCCACGCGCTATCGGCGCATCGTCGGCTTCTTCTCTGGCGCGGCGCTCCGACTGATCGTCTGGGAATGGCTGCTGCCCCGGCTCGGCTTCCGCCGGCTCGTCGAGCGGACGCGCGCCGCGCGTCTTCGTCGGATTGCAGCCCGCTTCCGGGGGCTGGCCGTGCAGATGGGCGGCGTGCTGATCAAAGTGGGCCAGTTCCTGTCGTCGCGCGTCGACGTCCTGCCGCAGGAAATCACCTCCGAGCTGGCGGGACTCCAGGACGAGGTGACGCCGGAGCCGTTCGCCGCGATCCGGCGTGTCATCGACGAGGAGCTCGGCCCGCTTGCGCAGGAGATCGTTGCGATCGACGAAACCCCGCTGGCCGCCGCCTCGCTCGGCCAGGTCCATCGGGCGTCGCTCGCGGCGCCCCTCGTGCCGGACGCGGGCAGCGCCGCGGACGGCCGCGTCGTGATCAAGGTCCAGCGGCCGAACATCGAAGCGCTCATCGCCACCGATCTCGCTGCCATCCGGACCGTCGGCCGATGGTTGGATCGCTGGCCGCCCATCCGGCGGCGCGCCGACATCCCAGCGCTGCTCGGCGAGTTCACCCGCGTCCTCTACCAGGAGCTCGACTACCTCGCCGAGGGCCGCAACGCCGAGGCGTTCGCCGCCAACCTGGCGGGGCGCCGCGGTATCCGCGTGCCGAGCGTCGACTGGCGCCACTCGACGCGGCGCGTCCTGGCGCTCGAGGACGTCTTTGCGATCAAGATCACCGACTACGCCGCGCTCGCCGAGGCCGGCATCGACCGCGCGGAGGTCGCGGCGCGGCTCTTTCGCACCTACCTCCAGCAGATCTTCCAGGACGGCTTCTTCCACGCCGACCCGCATCCAGGCAATCTCTTTGTCGAGCCGCGGGCGCCGGAAGCGGGCGGGTGGCGGCTCGTGTTCGTCGATTTCGGCATGGTGGGCCGGCTGTCGCCG
>Ga0070741_10015530_pt1 | contig 12876 bp, 8 predicted proteins | sample Coa_R1_4_FD_66440 | JGI IMG/M metagenome (GOLD analysis project Ga0070741, IMG submission 66440) | Surface soil microbial communities from Centralia Pennsylvania, which are recovering from an underground coalmine fire - Coalmine... | ecosystem: Environmental > Terrestrial > Soil > Unclassified ...
CCCAGTCCAGCGATCCAATCGCAGGCCGGTCGTAATGCCGGCCGGGCGTTTTCCCGAAGCCGCCCGGGAGCGGAGGTGACGAGCCCCTGCCCGCAGGCACCGCTCTCGCTCCACCAGCCGGAGTGACCGGCCGGCGTCCTTGCGGAAGCGAGACGGCGCCGGCTTCTAGTCGGCGCGGCGAGGGAGTCAAGCGGTATTGCGGATGGCGGGAGCGTATTGATTCAACGGCGATTTTGCTCTCGCTTATTTTCGTTGGGCGCGGCGGCACACGCGAAATCAGCGCAAATTTGCGAATCATGAACACCGCCCCTCGTCATTGCCGGGCTCGACCCGGCAATCCATGCGGCCAGCACGCTTCTGAAATTCGCCGCCAAGCATCATTGGCTGCACTTCAGCATGGACCACCGGGTCAGCCCGGTGGTGACGAGAGAAAGGGATGCGCCGTTTTGCTCAGCCGTGAGTAGTTTCGATATTGCAGAGGTTGTGCTTGAATGCGCGACATGGCCCGCGAGTCGCTCAAAATCTTCGTCTCCGCCGTCACCAGCGAATTCGGCAAGGCGCGCGACAAGATACGCAGCGATCTGCGTGCGCGCGGCCACACCGTCGTGGTGCAAAGCGATTTTCAGCAGGACCCAAATAGCGACACGCTGCTCGGCATGCTCGCGAATTATATTCGCGACTGCCATGCCGTGGTTTGTGTCATCGGCAAACGCAGCGGCGCCAGCCCGCCGGCACGTGCTACCGAGGGTTTCTCGGATGTTCTGCCGGCTGGGATCAGGGAAGCCAGCTACACGCAGTGGGAGTATTTTCTGGCCCGCCATTATAGGCGGCGAACGTTCGTCTATATCGCGCAAGCTGCCTACCAGCCCGACAAGGATGCAATAACGGGCGACCGCTCCGATCTACAAACCGCGTTTGTTGAATTTCTCAAGGCCGAAGGCGTGCGCTATACGCCATTTCCCAGCGCCGAGGAGCTTCGCATCGCTGTTATGCGCGATGAACCCAAGATCGCGGCGGACCCAACGCCAGATCACGATGGTCGAGCGAAAAGCAAACCAATCGTTCTGCCCTATCAGAGCATCGGCCCGCTGTTCAAAGGCCGCGACGACTTCATGGGGCAGTTGCGCGCGAGCCTAACGCGATCACGCGGCGGCCGAACGGCCATTGTGAGCCAAGCGCTCTATGGGCTCGGCGGCATCGGCAAGACGCGCGCGGCAGTGGAATACGCGTGGGCGAATGCCGACGAGTACAGCGCGCTGCTGTTTGTTGTCGCAGAAATGCCCGCGGCGTTGCGGCGCAATTTGGCGACGCTCTCCGCGACGCTGACGCCTCAGCTCGATACGACCGACGACTCAGTAAAGGTTGCTGCGGTGCTCGATTGGCTCCGCACCAACCCGGGATGGTTCCTAATCCTCGATAACGTGGACAGCAGGGAAGCGCTGGCCGAGGCCGAGCGGCTGTTGGCGGGTCTAACCGGCGGTCACGTCATTATCACTAGCCGGCTCGCGGATTTTCCGGGCGATATCCAGCCGCTCGAACTTGACGTGCTGGGAATCGATGACGCGGCGGCATTTCTCCTAGAGCGCACGAAGGATCGACGCCGTGTTGCGGCGGATGATGGGGCACAGGCACGTGTGATTGCCAAAGAACTGGACGGCCTTGCTCTAGCACTGGAACAGGCAGCGGCCTTCATTGGCAAACGCCGGCTCAGCTTCGCGCAATATATGGAGCAATGGCGCTCGAAACGCGACGAAGTGCTGGCGTGGTACGATCCGACAGTGACGGGTTATCCGCGCGCTGTCGCCGTCACCTGGCAGACCTCGGTTGCGCAGTTGACCGAGGGCGGCCGGAGGCTCCTGGAGCGGCTCGCCTGGCTCGCGCCCGAAAAGGTGCCGGAATCGCTGCTCGATGTGCCGGTCCCCGGCGCCGAAAGCGAGAACCTGCACGACGCCTGTGACGATCTCGCGGGCTATTCGCTGGTGACGCGCGACGCCGGAGGGCCGTTTTTTCTCGTCCACCGGCTGGTGCAGGACGTGACGCGCCGCAGCCTGACCGGAGAGGCGCGGCGGCGAAGTCTGATCGAAGCATTGTGTTGGATAAACGAAGCCTCCGCAGGCGACGCTCGCGATGTGCGCACATGGCCACGACTGGAACCCTTAGCGGCGCACATGCGTCAAGTCGCAGCTTACGCCGACGAACACAACATTGGCCAACCAACTGCCGACCTGATGAATCAACTCGCAGGGTTATTGTTTTCCAAGGAACTCCACCAGGAAGCGGAACCGCTTCTCCGTCGCGCGCTTGCGATCGAGGAGAAGGGCCGGGGCCCTGACCACCCTAAAGTTGCGATCCGCCTCAACAACTTGGCTGTATTGCTGAAAGCCACAAACCGACTCGCCGAGGCCGAGTTGCTCATGCGTCGCGCCCTTGCCATCGACGAAAAGACCTATGGACCGGATCATCCTGAAGTCGCGACCGACCACAACAACCTCGCCGCATTGCTGCATGACACCAACCGGCTTGCTGAGGCCGAGCCGCTGATTCGCGTGCGCTGGCCAGCGACGAAAAGAGCTACGGGCCCGACCATCCTAACGTGGCGATCCGGCTCAATAACCTCGCTTCATTGCTGCAAGCCACCAACCGGCTTGCTGAGGCCGAGCCGCTTATTCGCCGCGCGCTGGCCAGCGACGAAAAGAGCTACGGGCCGGACCATCCCAATGTGGCGACCCGCCTCAACAACCTCGCCATATTGCTGCACGACACCAACCGGCAAGCGGAGGCCGAGCCGCTGATACGCCGCGCACTGGCCATCGACGAAAAGAGCTACGGGCCGGACCATCCCAACATTGCGATCCGCCTCAACAACCTCGCCGGACTGCTGCAAGCCGCCAACCGGCTCGTCGAGGCGGAGCCGCTGATGCGCCGCGCGGCTGCGATCGTCGTCGAATTTACACGCCGGACCGGCCATAAACATCCGCACTTGGAAGATGCAGTTGTTAATTACGCCGGCCTGCTTATGAAAATGGGCAAAACAGAAAGACAAGCTCAAGCCGCGTGCGCCGACTTAACGCGGCCGTTGGCGGATAGTGGAAGGGGCGCAGGCGACAATCACAATACCTCGGGGTAATTGCTCCGGCGCCCCGGCCTCATCCTTCGAGGCTCGCTTCGCTCGCGCCTCAGGATGAGGGAAATTGATTACGTGCTATCGCCGCTGCTGTAAGCCCTCACCCCGCCAGCGCCCGTCGCTCCTTCGCCCCATGCAGCGCGTCGTAGATGACGCGGCCGAGCGCGGCGATCTGGTAGGGCTTGCGCAGCACCGGCCAGGGTGGGTCCTGGTCGAAGACTTTTGAGTAGCCGGTGGTCAGCACAACCGGGATGCGCGGGTAGCGCTCGGCACAGACTTGCGCCAGGGCGGCGCCGTCGATCGTGCCGGGCAGGATCACGTCGGTGAAGACGAGATTGATCTGATGGCCGGAGGCGAGGGTTTCGAGCGCGGCGGCTGAGTCCTCGACCGCGATGGTGCGGTAGCCGAGCTGATCGAGCAGCGACACGGCGACGCCGCGGACCTCTTCATTGTCTTCCACCACAAGCACGGTGTAGGCGCCGTCGGCACGATACGACGCGGTGTCCTCCGGCAGAGCCGGCGCCATCGGCGCGTGGCAGCGCGGCAGAAACAGCGTGACATTGGTGCCGGCGCCGACGTCGCTTTCGATCACCATGGTGCCGCCGGAACGCCGGGCGAAACCGTAGACCTGCGACAGCCCGAGCCCGGTGCCCTTGTCGGGACCCTTGGTGGTGTAGAACGGCTCGGTCACCCGCGACAGATGTTCATGCGGAATACCGCAGCCGGTATCGGCCACGGTCAGTGCCACGGCTTCGCCGGGCGTGTCGCCTTCGCGCAGCTGCACGTTGGCGGCGGTAATCGACAAGGTGCCGCCGTCCGGCATGGCGTCGCGCGCGTTCACGGCGAGGTTGACCAGCGCGAGCTCGAGCTCCGGCTTGTCGACGCATACCGCCCAGACCGTGTCCGGAATATCGACGGCGAGCGCGACGTTGACGTGCAGCGAGCCGGCGAGCACGTCGCGCAGGCCATTGATGGTGTCGCGCAGGCTGAGCACGCTCGGATCGAGCGGCAGGGTGCGGGCGAAGCCGAGCAGCTGGCGGGTCAAATTCTCGCCGCGCGACGCCGCCTTCTCGATGGCCTGCACGGCGCGCACGTCGCGGGTTTCGCCGAGGCGGCCTTTCAGCCGCTGCGCATGGCCGCTGACGATCATCAAGAGATTGTTGAAGTCATGGGCGATGCCGCCGGTGAGCTGGCCGATCGCCTCCATCTTCTGCAGGTGCGCGGCGCGCAGCTGCGCCTGCTCGAGCGCGGCGGCGGCTTCCTTCTCCGCCGTGACGTGGCGGCCGGCGACGTAGATCAGGCCGTTGTTCTCGGTCATGGTCCACTGCAGCCAGCGGTACGAGCCGTCCTTGTGGCGCACGCGATTTTCCGTGCGCACCGACGAGGCGCCCTGCGCCAGCTGCTGCACGGCGGCAAAACCCGCCGACGCGTCGTCGGGATGGCGCAGTTCGTTGACGTGCATGGCCTTGATCTCGGCCTCGCTCCAGCCGAGCAGCCGCGTCCACGCCGGATTGAGGCTGATGAAATAGCCTTCGAAATTGCGGACGCCGAGCAGATCCTCCGACACGTTCCAGATGCGGTCGCGCTCCAAGGTGCGCCGCTCCACCTCGGCGCCGAGCGCTTCGCTGAGGAGCCGCAGCTCCGCTTCAGTGCGCTTGCGCTGCGTGATGTCGAGGAGCGAGGCGATCCAGCCGTTGACGTTGCCGGCCGCATCGGTCTCGGGCCGATAGGCGATGTGCAAAAAGCGCCGGCCGACAACGCGGAATTCCATCTCGCATTCGAAATCGACCGGTGTGCCGGCCAGCACTTTTTGGATGTGCGGCAGCAAGGTTGCGAAACAGATTTCGCCGATGGTCTCGGCGATGGTCTTGCCCAAAACCTCTTCGCGCGGCCTGCCGACCCACTCCGCATAGGCCTGGCTGATGAAGCGGTAGCGCAGGTCGCGGCTGCAGCGCACCAGCATGAACGGCGTGCGGTTGATGACGGTCTGCAGCTCGGCTTCGCTGGCGCGCAGCTCGTCCTCGGCGCGCTTGCGCTCGGTGAATTCGGCGAAGCTGCAGACCGCGCCCTCGACCCGGCCGGCCGCATCTTTCAGCGGCGCGACGCTCATCAGCACCGGGATGCGCGAGCCGTCGGGCCGCTCGATGGCAAGCTCGGCGTCGAGCAGGGTTGCGCCGGTGCGCAGCGCCACGCCGACCGGCGTCGCGGCGAACGGCAGCGGCGAGCCGTCCGACGCAAAGCGCCGGAACATGCCGGTATCGATCTCGGCAGGATCGTCGCATTGGGGCGCGCGGCCCCACAGCGCTTGCGCGCGCGTGTTATAGCGGCGCAACAGCCCTTCGGCGTCGCAGACGCACAATCCGGCCGGCACGGCGTCCAGGACGCTTTGCTCAACCTCGAGAAACGCCGCCAACGCAAAGGTGGTGGTGTCGAGGGCGGCACTCGAAGCGTTACTCATCGCGCCCTCGTTGCAGGCGACACGCTTCGTCCGGAACTTTCGAGTTCACGGACAAGCGCGGCGCCGGCTGCCCATCAGTCCATGCTCCGTATTGGGCGGTCTTGAGGCCGAATGATGACGGAAGCAGGCGTATTTGTTTCAACTGCGACTTAGCCCTGTTCCGCGCCCTTACTGCGCGGCCCATAGTACCATTCGCGAAGCTGCAGATAAGTTATCGGTTCGTATAGTGCCGGCCGGCCCGGACCCTGGCAGGTCGGCAGCACCTCGATCGGGGCGTCGCCGCTCGGGCCGAAAAACACCGGGATTGAATAGCGGTCCACCGTGTTGGTGTTGATCACGCGGTGCTTGGTCGACAGGTACTCGTCGTTGGTCCAGCGCACGATGAGGTTGCCGGTGTTCACCAGGAGCGCGCCCGGCACGATATCGACCGCGCGCCAGTGACCCGACGGCATGCGCACCGCCAGCCCGGGCACGTTCTTCTGGGCCAGAAACGTCATCAGCGCATTGTCGGTGTGCGGCGCGATGCCGTACTGGCGGTCGCCGACGCCTTCCTGCGGCGGGTAGTACAGGAGATTCATGGTGAGGTGCGGCGTGGCAAAGAACTTGTCGAAATAATCGAGGGGCATTTTGAGCGATTGCGCCCACAGCGGCAGGAACTTGCGGCCGAGCTGTTCGATGCGGCCGTGATAATCGAGCAGCGTCTCCTTGAATCCCGGCAGATCGTCCGGCCAGATATTCACCCGTGCATTGCGCTCGGCTTCGGTCATGGAGAGGCCGCCGGAGCCGCCCTCGCGATTGATGGCGTACTTGGCGACGAGATTCGGCTTGGCGTTGGAAATGATGTTGATGTTGGTACGCTGGTAGTCGTCCTTGAAGCACGGCTGATAGCCGGAGCGGAAGCTGCCGGCGGCGAAATACGGAATCTTGGTCTTGGTTTCGATCGGCAGTGCATGGAAGCGCCGCGACTGCTCGAACACGCCGTCGATCAGCTCCTGCGCGATGCCGTGGCCCTTGAGATAGAAGAAACCCACCGTCATGCTGATGTCGCGCAACTGCGCGGCGGCGGCTTCGAGCCCGCCCGCCTTGCCGGCGAGATACGGCGCGATGTCGAGCGTCGGGAGTTCTTCATCCGAGTCCGGATGATCCATCAGATAAAGCGCTTCTTCGTCGTCGCGAAGCTCGCCGCGCACGTCGTGCGCTTTCGCGTCCTGCATCCCGGCCTGTTGCATGTTCGGCTTCCTGCGTGACGGTGCTGGTGCCGATGAGAGTGTCACGGAATGCCGGGCGGGTAAATCGGCTATGGCAGTTGCAGCGGCAGGCCGAGCAACGCCCAGTAGGGCAGTGCCGCCATCGCCACGATCACGACCAGCGCCAGCATGCCGAGGCCGAGCCTCGCCACGTCGGCGCGATCGAAATAGCCGCTCTCGTAGGCCATCAGGTTGGCGGCGGTCTGCACCGGATAGAGGATCACCGCGTCGATCGTCATGGTGAGGATCAATCCGGTGACGACCGGGTCGATGCCGGCGCGCGCCGCGATCGCGGCGTTGATCGGCAGCAGGATGGCGACGCAGGCGGCAAGGTTGGTGATCGCCAGATGCACAATGGCGACCGCCACGATCAATGCCGCGATCAAAAATTTTGGCGCGCCCGAGAGCGGCGCCAACTGGCCGAGCAGGATGCCGCCGAGCCATGCGGCGGCGCCGGTCTTGGTCATCAAGGTCGCCAGCGACAGCGAGGTGCCGACCGTGAGGATGAGGCCCCACGAGAGCCGTGCCTCGAACGTCTTCCAGCCGATGACGCCGACGCCGGGCAGCAGCAACAGGCCGGCGCCGAGCAGCGCCGGCAGCGCCGCCGACAGATGATGCAGCGAATCGGTGAGCCAGAGCAGCGCGGTGAGCGCCAGCACCGCCAGCGTACGCCGCTCGGCCGGCGAAAACGGTGGGGGCTTTGCATCGGCGGCCGCTGCGGTTTCGCCGCGCTCCAAGCGTCCGACCAAAAACCGGATCACGAGCGCGCCGCCGCAGAGCAGCGCGTAGTACGGCGGCGCCATCAGGAAAAACCAGCGCAGCCACGAGAAGCCGCCGAGCAAGATGGCGGCGGTCATCGACACGATGCCGCCGGTCAGCAGCGCCGAGGAGGCGAGCGGATTGAGAATGCCCAGCGTGAGCATGACGGCACGGCCTGTGCGTGGCGCCTTGCCCATATCGGCGAGCGCGTCGCGATAGGCCGGCACCAGGATGGCGTTGCGGGTGATCGCCGAGGGAATCGCCAGCGCCAGCACCGGAATGCCGGCGATGAGTTGCGCGTAAAGCCGCGCCGGGCTGCCACGCGCGCTGCGGCAGAGAAACCGCGCCATGCGCTCGGCCAGGCCGCTGCCTTCGACCGCGGCGCCGATGCCGATAGCGCCGATCAAGAAGAACGTGACCTCGCCGGAGAAGCCGGATGCGGCGTCGGCGAAGCGCACGCCGGGGCTTAGGCCCAGCAGCAACAGGACCAGCAACGCGGTGAGGCCGAGCGGGATCGCCTCGGTCACCCACAGCACCGCCGCCGCAAAGGCGGCGCCGAGCACCGCTTGGGCCGGCGCCGACAAGCCGCCGAGCGACGGCGCCAAGCGCGCCAGCGCGTAGCCGCCGACGGCAAGCGTGAGCCAGACTGCCGGTGCTGCCGTTGTGAGAGATTTTCGCATTTCGCCGCCGCTGGCTGGGGAGGGGCAATCGCCTTGGAGCGGCTTACTGGCGAGTCTCGAGATCCAGCTCGGTGATATCGAACCCCAGCGGCGCCTCGCCCTTGGTGGGTTCGAGATACGTGACCTTCAGCGTCATGCCGACCTTCAGTTCGGAACGGTCCTTGATGCCTTCGAAATCGACGTCGCCGGCGGCGCGCAGATGCAGTTGCCGGCCGTCGTCGGCGGTGACGGTGAGGAAGCGGCCTTCCTCGGTCAGCTTGTTCACCGTCACGACCGCGGTGCGTTCCCGATACGGCGCGATTTCCGGGCCTTCGCCCTTGAGCTCGCGATAGATCGTCGCCGCCGTGGCGGAGAGATGCGCGCCGCGGTCCCAGTCGGCGAATTCGTGCATGTCGAATTTTTTCTCGATCGCGTCGAGCCCCAGGCCCTGCTGCATCATGGTGCGGACTTTTTCGCGGGCGAGCAGCAGATAATCGGTGAGCGTCGACAGCGCGGTGGCGTCGCCGACCGGGCCGTGTGCCGGCACCACGATGTTCGGGTGCAGCGCGCTCAAGACCTCCAGCTGTTTGAGCATGCCGGTGGTGGTGCCGTGGCTGTAATCGGGCCGGATGTCGGGATGGCGGCCGATATAGCCGGCGAAGCCGGCGTGCAGGACGCGCTCGGCCGGCAGCCAGACCGCGACGTCGCCGGGATTATAGGTGTCGTCGACATAAATGAGTTCGATGGTCCTGCCGCCGACGTGCAAGGTCAGGCGGTCGGAGAAGCTCACGGCCGTGTCGAGCGGATTGATGCCCTTGAGCGCGTCGGCGCGTTCGGCAAAACGCTTCTGCCAGGACTTTATCTGATACGGCTTCATCGAAGCCCAGTCCTTGGCGACGCGATCCTGCACGATCACCGTGGCGGGCGGCGAGAACAGCGGCGTGCCGCCGGTGTGGTCGCCGTGGTTCTGGGTGATCACCACGTAGCGCACCGGCTGTCCGGTCACCGCCGCGATGTCCTGGCGCAGGATGCGCGTCTCCGGCGGATTGTTGCCGGTGTCGGCCAGCACCACGCCCTGCGCGGTGACGATCACCAGGGCGTTGGCGTCATTGCGCTTGCCGACGAAGGCGTAGACGCCGTCGGCGAGTTTCTGCAGTTCGGCCTTGTCGCCGGTCATGGCCGGCGCGGCGGCGGGCGCCAGCAGCAAGGCGAGCAGGATAAGAGCTTTGGACAGCTTCATGGCGCGATCCGTTGGCGGTGCGGGCGGTGCTTCAGCGTAGCCAAAACCGCCGCAACGGCAACCGGCAAGGACCTTCGTCGGCGCGGCGCCATGGATATTGGGCCGGAAAATAACCATGTAGGATGAGCCGTTTAGTTGCCGCCGGCGCGAAAAGTTGACCGGCGCCGTCGGCACGGGGATAAAGCCCGGAACCTGCGGTCGAAGCTGCGCCCCAAAACAAGGAATGAGGATGTCCGACGCCGAAGAGAAGCCGGAGAAGACCGGCCACACGCTCGCCGATCACGTCTACGGCCAGAATCTCGTCCACGAGCACGATGAGTATTCCGATCACGACCACGATCACGACTACGACTTCGAGAACGACGAGATCCCGCTCGAGGACAATCCGCTGTGGCGGCAGGACAATGTCTCGCTGACCACGGTCGGCATCGACATCGGCTCGTCGGGCACGCAGGTCATCTTCTCGCGCGTGCATCTGCGCCGGCTCGCCGAGGATTTGACCAGCCGCTATTACGTGGTGTCGCGCGAGACCCTGTTTCAATCGCCGGTGGCGCTCACGCCGTATCAAAGCGAAGAGCGCATCGACGACCAGAAACTCGGCGAGATCATCGACGACGCCTACGTGGCGGCCGGCGTGCATCCCGACAATATCGACACCGGCGTGGTCATCCTCACCGGCGAGGCGCTGCGCCGTGAGAACGCGCAAGGCATCGCCGCGGTGCTGTCCGAAGCGGGCGGCGAGTTCGTCACCGCCACCGCCGGCCATCACATGGAATCGATGCTCGCCGCCTACGGCTCGGGCGCCGCGCGGGTGTCGAGCGACGAAGGCAAGCGCATCCTCAACATCGACATCGGCGGCGGCACCACCAAGCTCGGCCTGGTCGAGAAGGGCAAGGTGATCGCGACCGCGGCGGTGCATATCGGCGGCCGCCTCCAGGTGGTCGAGAACGGCAGCATCGTGCGGCTCGATCCGGCCGGCAAGCATCACGCCAAGCGCGCCGGATTTTCCTGGAATCGCGGCGACACCATCGATCCGGCCGACATGCAGAAAGTCGCCGACGTGATGGCCGACACGCTTGTTGCCGCCATCGGCAAAAAGCCGCTGCCGCACGACGTCGCGCACCTTTATCTGACCGATCCGATCGCCGATTTCGGCCATATCGACGGCATCATCTTTTCCGGCGGCGTCGCCGAATACATCTACGAGCGCGAGCAGCAGGATTTCGGCGACATGGGGCCGTGGCTCGGCCGCGCCATTCAGGCGCGCGTCAAGGCCGGCGCGTTTCCCTGGCCGGTGCTGCCGGCCGGCGAATGCATCCGCGCCACCGCGCTCGGCGCCTCCGAATACAGCGTGCAGCTCTCCGGCAACACCAGCTACATCTCGGCCCCCGGCACGCTGTTGCCGCGGCGCAATCTGCAGGTGCTGCAGCCGCCCTACGTCTGCGGCGACGCGATCGAAAGCGACAAGCTCGCCGCCGCGATCAAGAATCACATCACGGCCTTCGACCTCGCCGAGTCCGACCGCGAGATCGCGCTGGCGCTGCGCTGGACCGGTATGCCGGCGCACGAGCGGCTGCTGGCGTTCGCCGAAGGCATCAAAAACGGCCTCGCCGACCGGCTCGCCAAGAAGCAGCCGGTGTTCATCATGCTGGACGGCGATGTGGCGCAGACGCTCGGCCACATCCTGCGCGACGAGCTCGCGGTCGAGAACGAGCTTTTGGTGATCGACGGCGTGGTGCTGTGGGATTTCGACTACATCGATCTCGGCCGCATCCGCATGCCGTCCTACACGGTGCCGGTGACCATCAAGTCGCTGGTGTTCAGCGAAGACCCGCGCGGGCCGCGGCCGCGCCAGCGCATCCATCATCATGATCATGATCATGAGCACGACCATGATCACGGGCATCATCACCATCATCACGGTGACGGCCACCATCATGATCATGCGCATTCGCACGACCACGATCATTCGCATGAGCCGCACGAGCATGCGAGTTCGTCGCGGGTGAGGTAAGATCGGGAATGTAGTTAGCTCGACGGCTTTCTCTGATCGCTACGCAGTCTTAGTTGCGGTCAACGGAGCTGCGCCATGGACTTTCGCGATCGGCAGGTTGTGGTCTCAGGCGGCACCGGCGCGCTCGGCAACGCCGTGGTGGAAAAACTCGTCGAAGCCGGCGCGGTGTGTCACGTGCCGTGTCTCGACCACGGCGAGGCGCAGCGCTGCGCCTTGCGCGACCACAAGCAGGTGAAGGTCACCATCACCGGCAGTCTCGCCGACGAGGCATCGGTGGCCAGGCTTTATGCCGAGATCGCGCCGCTGTGGGCCTCGATCCACATCGCCGGCGGCTTTGCGGCGGGGCCGCTGCGCGACATGAGCGTCGCGACCTTGCGCCAGCAGCTCGACATGAATTTCGTCAGCTGCGCGCTGTGCTGCCGCGCCGCCGTCAAGGCGATAGGGAGCGCCGGCGGCCGCATCGTCAATGTCGCCGCGCGCCCGGCGCTGGAATGGCGCAGCGGCGCCGGCATGACGGCCTACACGGCGAGCAAGGCCGCCGTCGCCGCCTTCACCGCCGCGCTGGCCGAAGAGGTCGCCAAGGACGGCATCCTGGTCAACGCCGTGGCGCCCTCGATCATGGACACCGCCGCCAACCGCGACGCCATGCCGAAAGCCGATTTCGCGCTGTGGCCGAAGGTCGAAGAGGTCGCGGCGACGATCCTGTTCCTCGCCTCGCCCGACAACCGCGTCACCCGCGGCGCCATCGTGCCGGTGTATGGGAAGTCGTAGGCGCCGCATCCGGGGCGTGCGGTTCGATCACGAAGCCGGCTTAACCGGGATTTCCATTTTGCAGCTCACGCCCTCCTTCGCGAATGCGAGGTCGACCGTGCCGTCGAGCTCGTGGGGTATGAGATTGCGGATGAGATTGGTGCCGTAGCCGGAAGGGCGCTGAGAGACGACCGGTGGACCGCCAAGTTCGCGCCAGTCCAGGGTCAGCTTTGTCATGGCTCCATTTGGTTTCAGGTCCCAATTCACAAATACCTGGCCGCCCGGCGCCGACAGCGCGCCATATTTCGCCGCGTTGGTGGCGAGCTCGTGGAACACCCTCGCAACCGCTTGCGTTTCGGCCGCATCGAGCACGACATCGATGCCGCGGATCGTCAGGTTCGTATCGGTCGCATAGGGGGCAAGCAGATTGCTGGCGAGCGCGTTCAGTCCGACGCTGCGCCACCCGGTCGCGCTCAGCAGGGTATGGGCGATGGCCATGGCTCGGATACGTCCGTCGAGCGATCCAAGAAACTCATCGACCGACCGGCTGCTTCGGCGCGTCGAACCGGCGACCGCCGCAACCTGGGCGAGGACGTTCTTCACCCTGTGGTCAAGCTCCGCGACC
>Ga0070741_10015531_pt1 | contig 12876 bp, 11 predicted proteins | sample Coa_R1_4_FD_66440 | JGI IMG/M metagenome (GOLD analysis project Ga0070741, IMG submission 66440) | Surface soil microbial communities from Centralia Pennsylvania, which are recovering from an underground coalmine fire - Coalmine... | ecosystem: Environmental > Terrestrial > Soil > Unclassified ...
GCGATGAGCGCAATCATTTGCGGGCCGTCGAATTCAGAATCAATTTTTGGCGCGACGCGGTCATAAAATTTTTTCACGAATGCTGAATCCGGTTTGGTCACGCCTTCGCCTTTTGCAATCGCATCGAATGCCGGTTGAATTGTGCCGATGCGGCCTTGCCAGTCGTTGTTGCGCAACGCCCATGAAAAACTTTGCATTCCGATGCATGGCACGGCGACAGAAATGCGCGGGTCAATCGCTGCCGCCAAATATGTTTCCACGCCGCCTTTGGAAATTCCGATCAAGCCGATGCGATTTGCGTCCACATCGTCGCGTGTTTGCAAATAATCCACGAGCCGCATCACATCCCAAACGGTGTCGTAAAAAAAAGGATGCTCGCTATCACCACGATACGCGCGAACAATCGCATCGTCATAATCGCTCTGGCCCTTTCCGTTTTTGCGTTCGCCGTGATACGGCGCGTCAATTGCGACAGAAATAAATCCGCGCACGGCAAGTTTGCGGCATAGCGCGGCCATGTTCGCCGTGCTGCCGCCGGTTCCATGCAAGGTGATGACGACGGGCAATCGGCCTTGCGCATTTTCCGGCTTCATCAAAATTCCCGGCACGCGATTTTTTGCATCGGACGCAAATGAGAAATGAAATTGTTCAATTCCATTTGTCCCGGAAATTTTTTCATCTTGTGGCGCCAGCTCGACGCGGGGGCGTTCGATGATTTTTAGAAAATCTGCGCGCGGATTTGCCGAAGCTACATCGGCATTTTGAACGTGCGCGCAACCCGCGCACCAAAGAAGCAATATCACCAGCGGAATTAAACGCTTCACGCATTTATTTTTCGGAATGCCATTGGAAATGACAAGCTGTTATTTTCACAAAATGACTGCGCCAATGCTTTGTTCATGCTAAAATGCCGAAACTTTATGCCATCCAACCCAGACTCGCTTCGCAAATACGAAATTCCCGGCCACATAAAAATTTCCAGCGGCAATGGCGGATTGCCAAAAGTTCTCGTCACGACCAAATCCAGCACAGCAGAAATTTATTTGCATGGCGCGCACGTGACGGCATTTCAAAAAAACGGCGAGCCGCCGTTGATTTTTATGAGCCGCAAAAGCGAATTTGCCGATGGCAAAGCCATTCGCGGCGGCGTGCCGATTTGTTTTCCGTGGTTCGGTCCGCGCGAAGGCAGCGCCGTTCACGGCTACGCGCGACTGAACGAATGGAATCTCACGAAAACGTCTGTCGATGCGAACGGTAATGTGAAACTGGTTTTTGCAATGCCTGATGACGTCTCCGTCAAAGCAAATTGGCCGGTGGCGAAAGTGAACTTCATCGTCACCATTGCCGACAAATTGACGATGGAACTCGCCGTCGCGAATTTATCCACCGAGATTTTTGGATTCGAAAATTGTTTTCACACTTATTTTCAAGTCGGCGATATCAATCAGATTTCCATCTCCGGTCTGGAGAAATCGCCGTTCGACGATTTTGCTGCAGGCGCTGGTGGAGCGCGCAGAGCAGGGGAAAGCTCCATTTTGCGAATCACGAAAGAAACGAACCGCGTTTATTTTGATTCACCGCAGACCATTGAAATCCGGGACGAAAAATTGAAGCGCGTGATTCACATTGAAAAATTGAATTCCAAATCCAGCGTCGTATGGAATCCGTGGACAACGCAAAAAATGCCGGAAGATTGGGATGCGAGCGAACATTTAAAAATGGTCTGCGTGGAATCCGGCAACGTGAAGCAAAACAAAATCGCGCTGCCGCCAAATCAAACATTGGATTTGAAAGTCGTCATTAGCAGCAAGCCGCTTTAAATGATTTCTGCCGTCGAAAATCTGCCGACAGGCGCTGATTTAATTTCTCAAGTCGAAGAAATTTTTTCGCCGACGGGAATTCTTTCCAAAGCCAGCAATTTCGAATATCGCCCGCAGCAACAGCAAATGGCCGTGGCCGTTGCGCGCGCGTTGCAAAATCGTGAGCATCTCGCCGTCGAAGCGGGAACGGGCGTCGGCAAATCGCTCGCGTATTTGATTCCGGCAATTCTCTTCGCCATTTCGCAAAACAAAAAGGCGGTCGTTTCCACGCACACGATTAATTTGCAGGAGCAGCTTACCGAAAAAGATTTGCCGATGCTCGCGGGCGTGCTGGCCGCGCTGCCGACACCCGTGAAATTCAATTTCACGATGCTCAAGGGCCGCGCGAATTATCTCTGCACGCGTCGTTTGCAAAAGGCGATGCAACAAAGCGGCAATTTATTTACGTCGTCCGAAGCAGAAGAACTCAAACGTATTTATGAATGGTCGAAGAAAACGACCGACGGAAGCTTGTCCGATTTCGACATTGAGCCGGACATCAAAGTTTGGTCGCAGGTTTGTTCCGAACGCGGACTTTGCTCACCGAAAATTTGCGGGCATCCGTCCGATTTCGCCAAAGACCATGGCGTCTGTTTTTTCCAGCGAGCGCGGAACAAAATTCTTTCGTCCGACGTTTTAATTTTGAATCACACGCTCTTTTTCACGCTGCTCGGCGGGATTGACGAGGAAATTGACGGCGGCATTTTGTTCAAAAACGATTTTGTGATTTTTGATGAAGCACACACGGTCGAAAGCGTCGCGTCGCGGCATATTGGCTTGAGCGTTTCCAGCGGGCAAATGCGCTACTCGCTCAATCGCCTCTGGAATCCGCGCACGGAAAAAGGTCTGCTCGCCACATTGCGCAAAGGCGGCGCGGTGAAATTGGTGGCCGACATTTTGAGCGAAGCCGATAAATTTTTTGAAAACGTCGAGAGCGCCTGCGAAGAAATCCAAAGCGTCACCGGCAAAAATAAATTTGGCGGCAACGAACAGGAACGTCGCCGCGCATGGACGGAGCTGCGCATCCGCCGCGCCGAATTGGTTCAAGACAATGTAACGCTGCCGATTCAGCGTTTGCGCGAGGCGGTCAGCGAACTCATCAAGACCAGTGAGGACAAAGACATCGGGCAGGAATTGATTGAATGCAATCGCCGCCTCGCGGAATTGCGCGACGAAGTGAAATTATTTTTGGAACAGGCCGCGGATGAACATGTTTATTGGGTCGAACGCAGTGGCAAAGCGCACAAAACCATTTCGCTCAACGCCGCGCCGGTGGATGTCGCGGATTTTCTGCGCCGCCGATTATTTGAAAGCGACACGAGCATCATCATGACGAGCGCCACTTTGGCCGTGAAGGCCAAGGTCGAAAGGCGAGAGTCGAAAGTCGAGAGCCGGAAAAAGCCCTCGACCTTCGACCCTCGACCCTCGACGTCGCCGCTAAATTACTTTGCGAAAAGGGTTGGAGGTGAAACGGCGACTCTTTTGCAGGTCGGCACGCCGTTCGATTACGAGCGGCAGATGAAATTGTTCGTCGCCAAAAAAATGCCCGACCCGCGCGAAGCCGGCTATCGCGACGCGTTGATTCATCACATCGAGCATTTCGTGACCATGACGCACGGCAAAGCGTTCGTGCTGTTCACGAATTACAAACTCATGCAGGAAGTCGCCGAGGCGATGCAGCCGGTTTTCGACAAGCTCGGCGTCGCGTGTTTTGTGCAAGGCACCGGCACGCCGCGCTCCACGATGCTGGAAAAGTTCAAGGACGACGTGGACTCGGTGCTTTTTGGCACGGACAGTTTTTGGCAAGGCGTGGACGTGCCGGGCGAAGCGCTCTCCAACGTCATCATCACGCGGCTGCCGTTCGCCGTGCCCGACCACCCGCTCATCGAAGCGCGCATCGAGGCGATTGAAGCGCGCGGCGGCAATTCCTTCGGCGAATTTTCTTTGCCCGAAGCGATTCTGAAATTCCGTCAAGGCGTCGGGCGCTTAATCCGCACGAAAACCGACACCGGCATCATCGTGGTTTTGGACAACCGGATTCTGACGAAGCAATACGGGCAATCGTTTCTCGACGCACTGCCGAAATGTCCGATAGAGATCGTTTGAAAATTTACGGATTAACTGTTGTTCGCCTAATTACATTTGATGGCAAGCGAACCGTTAATTCATCGCTTGGGGTGCCGCTAATTTTGAAATTCGATTTATCGTAAAATGTAACAACAACATACTTTTGCTTATCAGAAATTTCCTGCACTCGTTTGATGATCTTGTCCTGCTGGGAAATATTTGTGACCCCGTAAATTTCAATTGTAGAACCCAACACCCAATGTCCGTGTTTGATATGAGTTTGTCCGTGTGTGTAAATCCCTTTTTTATTTGTCATCCCATCAATTGGAACATCAAATTCTGATTGAAGTCGCTCGACAATTGCGTGTCCTTGCTCGTCAAAGCCAACTAGCAGCGGCATTGTTACGACAATAAAAATCAACCATGCAATAATTGAAACCATCAAAATGCCAATAATTACTCGTCGCTTCATTTTCGAATTTACTACTCTCAAAAAAAATTCTGTCGAGAACAATTTCTTACGCCGCATCCAATCGCAACAAACAATGGCCGAAGTCCACAATCGGCTGGCCGGGTTATTTGCTCCCCGGCTTCATCGCCGGAATCGCTTTCAAATCCGGCGGCAATTTGTCCGGCTCGAACGCCTCCACTTGCAGCGATAGCAAGCTCACAAACGGCACACCGAATTTCACCGTGCCGTTCGAGCGGTCCACAATCGCCGCCACACCGACGACGTAGCCGCCGTTCGCGTGGACGATGTCAATCGTCTCTTGCACACGGCCGCCCTTGGTCACGACATCCTCGACGACGAGAATTTTTTCGCCCTTCTCAATTTTAAATCCACGCCGTAAAACCAGTTTGCCGTCTTCTTTTTCTGGAAAAATAAATCGTGCGCGCCGCTGCCGCGCCACTTCCTGCCCGATGACCAATCCGCCAATCGCCGGTGCGATGACGGTCGTCGTTTGAAATTTTTCAACCTTCTTCGCTAGTGCGCCGCCGAGTTTTTCCACGACGGGCATTTGCTGGAGCGCGAGCGCGCACTGAAAAAATTGTCGGCTGTGCAATCCGCTGCGCAAAACAAAATGGCCTTCGAGCAGCGCGCCCGTTTCCCGAAAAATTTGCAAGACTTCGTTGTTCGTCATTGGCCAATAGTTTCCAGTTTTCAGTTTTCAGTTTCAAGTTAAACCGCGGATTACGCGGATTCAAACAGACAATAATCCGCGTAATCCGCGGTTTCTTCTGGCTTCTGAATTCTGAATTCTGAATCCTTTCGCCGTGCCAAAATGGATTAAATTCATCATTGCCATTTTTCTACTGCCGGTTTGCGCCGGCGCGGCGATGGCTCTCTGGCGCGTTTTGCGCGCTTGCGGCACGGCGGACACCACGTGGATTCCATTTCTCGGCGGTGCGGCCTGTTGGTGCGTGATTTTCTTTCTGCTGCCCAAACCGATGTGGATTTACGTCTTCGGCCACGAATTGACGCACGCGCTGTGGACGTGGCTGTTCCGGGGACGCGTTAAACGCATGAAAGTCACGTCCAGCGGCGGGCATGTCGTCGTCAGCAAAACGAATTTTCTCATCACGCTCGCGCCGTATTTTTTCCCGCTGTATGCCGTCATCGTCATCGCCGTTTTTGCGCTCGGCCATTTGATTTGGAATTGGCAAACCTATTTTGTCTATTTCCATTTACTGCTTGGCGCGGCTTACGCATTTCATGTCACGCTCACATTTCACACATTGCAAACGCGGCAAAGCGACATCACGTCGCAAGGTTATTTATTTTCCGCCGTGGTCATTTTTCTCGGCAACGTCGCGATTTTGCTTTTCGGAATTCCGTTGCTCACGGCCAAAGTTGGATTGCTTAACGCCGCAGGTTGGCTGTTCGAATGCACCGGGCAGGTTTTTCATTGGCTGCAAAAAATTCTGTAAGCTGGGCACAACTTTCAATAATTCTGTCTTGCTAAATGGCGCGTTTCGGGTGAAATCTTTAGTCGCGATATGGATTTGGCAGACATTTTAGGAAAAGAGCAAATCATCCCGGATTTGCGCGCGGGCAACCGCTGGGAAGCGATTGACGAACTCATCGGCAATCTCGTCGCCACCGGTAAGATTCAGGCCGGCGACCGCGAAGCCGTCACCGCCGCCGTCAAAAAGCGCGAAACTTCGATGAGCACGGGCATCGGGTTTGGCATCGGCATTCCGCATGCTTCAACCGATTTGATTTTCGAAGTCGTCGGCGCGCTTGGTCGCTCGCGCACCGGCGTGAATTTTGAAGCGCTCGACAACCAGCCGGTCAAGCTCGTTATGCTGTTTCTCGTGCCGCAGGGACAATTTCAAAAACATCTTCACACGCTCGCCAACATCGCCAAGCTGCTGCACAAAGCCGAATTCCGCCAGTCGCTCGAACAAGCCTCCGACGCCGAAGCGATGCTCAACATCATCCGCGAGCACGGGAAAAAATAATCGGTAGGGCGAGCGTCCTCGCGAGCCGAAAAATCCGTGTTCATCTTTGTCCATCCGTGGTTAAATAATTTCCGTGCTTCCGCATAAACAAATCGAGCTGAAACTGCAATCCGCCGTCCGCGAAATTTTACCGGACGCTGATGTTTCAATCGTTTTGGTCCGTCCATGTCCTGACCCAAAATTCGGCGATTACCAAAGCAACGCGCTGATGTCGCTCGCCAAGCAGCGTAAAATGAATCCGCGACAATTGGCGGAAAATGTTTTGGCGAAATTGGATGTTTCAGACATTTGCGAAAAAGTCGAAATCGCCGGAGCCGGGTTCCTGAATTTCCGACTCAAGCCAGCTGCACTCGCGCTAACGCTCGAAGCCGCCGCACGTAGCGTGCATTTGTTTTTTGAGAAAACTTCCACGCCAAAAACCGCCGTCATTGATTTCAGTTCGCCGAATGTCGCCAAGCCGATGCACGTCGGCCACATTCGCTCCACGATTCTCGGAGACAGCCTTGCGCGCGCGTTACGGCTGCTCGGTCATCGCGTCGTCACGGACAATCACATCGGCGATTGGGGAACGCAATTCGGGATGCTGCTCGTCGGTTGGAAGCGGGAATTAAATTCCGCCGCGCTTGCGACCGATGCCATCGGCGAAATGGAGCGGCTCTACAAAAAAATTTCCGCCGAGTGCAAAGAAAATCCGGCTGTGCTCGAAGCCGCGCGACAGGAATTGGTAAAGCTCCAAGCCGGCGATGCCGAGAATCTGAAAATCTGGCGCGAGATGATTGCGCTGTCGCAAAAACAATTCGACGCGATTTACGGTCGGCTCGATGTAAAGTTCGATGTCACGCTGGGCGAAAGCTTTTACAACGACAAACTTGCGCCGCTCGTGGATGAATTGCTGAAAAAGGGAATTGCGCGTGAAAGTGAAGGCGCGATTGCCATTTTCTTCGAAGACAATCCGCAATTGAAAGCGCACCCGGCGCTCATCCGTAAAAGCGACGGCGGTTTTAATTATTCAACGACAGATTTGGCGACGCTTGCGTATCGGCTGGAAAAATGGAATCCGGACGAAATCATTTACGTCACCGACGGCCGCCAGCAATTGCACTTTCAGCAGATTTTCGCTGCGTTCAAGAAATGGCATGGTGAATCGAAAGCGAAATTGGCACACGTCTGGTTCGGTTCGATTCTCGGCGAGGATGGCAAACCGTTTAAAACACGCAGCGGCGAGACGGTGAAACTTTCCGATTTGCTCAATGAAGCCGAAGACAGAGCTTTCAAAATTGTTTCTGAAAAAAGTTCCGAGTTGCCGGATGCGCAGCGCAAAGAAATCGCGCGCGTCGTGGGCATCGGCGCGGTGAAATACGCGGACCTGTTGCCGAACCGCCAGAGCGATTACGTTTTCAGTTGGGACAAAATGCTCGCGCTGCAAGGCAACACCGCGCCGTATTTGCAATATGCTTATGCGCGCATCAAAAGCATTTTCAGGAAAGCGGAAAGCGGAAGTCGGGAAGCGGAAATTAAATTAGCTGCGCCGGAAGAAATTGTTTTGGCGAAGCATTTGTTGAATTTCGGGCTGACGCTGGAAGCGATGGCGGAGGAATATCGTCCGAACTTTTTGTGCAATTATCTTTTCGAGCTGGCGGGAAAATTCACGTCGTTTTACGAAAATTGTCCGGTGCTCAAGGCCGAAAACGAAACCACCCGCAATTCACGGCTGGCACTTTGCGATTTGACGGCGCGGGTTTTGAAGCAAGGCCTCGACGTTCTCGGAATTGAAGTCGTGGAGCAGATGTAATGTTGTTTATCCGTCTGCCGGATTCGATGGCGTAGGCAATATCAATTGATAAAACGATAAATTCAGCCATTTGCCAAATTTAAAACCTGCTTGTTTGATTGTGCCGCAAAAAGTAAATCCCAGTTTTTCGTGAAGGCGAATACTTACAGAATTTGTGGCATCAATGCCACCGATGAGCAGGTGATAATTTTGCTGCTGCGCAGCGACGATGATTTCTTGAAGTAATCGCTTTCCGATGCCTTGCCCGCGAAAACGCGCGTTGACATAGACTGAATGCTCGACCGAATATTTGTAAGCCGGCCACGCCCTAAACGTGCCGTAACTTGCGAAACCCATTAATTCGCCCGCTTCGTTTTCGAGTCCAATGACCGGAAACTTTCCCTTTGATTTGGCGTCGAACCATCCGGCCATCATCTCAATCGTTCGCGGCTTGTAGTCGTAAAGGGCGGTGGAATTGACGATGGCGTCATTGAAGATTTCAAGAATCGGTTTTGCGTGTCGGCTGTAATCGCATTGGACAACTCGCATGACGCGCGCCTTTGATTAACTCAACCGCATCGGCATGACGACGTAAAGGAACGGGCCGTTGATTTTCAAAACGCCCGGGCTCAACTCGTCAATCAGCTCGAAGAACACTTCGTCCTCGGCCAGCGCGGCCAGCGCGTCAATGAGATAGCGCGGATTGAAGGCGATGGCCATTTCCTTGCCCTTGTAATTGATGGCGAGCGATTCGCGCGCTTCGCCAACTTCCGGCGAGTTGGCGGTGATGGCGAGATTGTTTTTGCCGAATGTGAGCTTGACCGAATTCGCTTTTTCGCTGGTCATGATTTCCGCGCGGCGCAACGCCTGCAAAAATTCTTCGCGTCCGAGCGCGATGCGTTCCTTCGCTTCGCCGGGAATGACCTGCTTGTAATTCGGATAATTTCCCTCAATCAATTTCGAAATCACAAGGACTGAAAATCCTTTGTCGTCCTTGAGCGCGAACGACGCCTGATTTTCGCCGAACTTAATTTCGACGTCGCCTTTTTCCTGAAGCAGGCGGTTCAATTCGTTCACGGCTTTGGCCGGCACAATGAATTCGCCGCTGCTTTTTTCTGAGATGTCCACTTCCTCGTCCACGAGCGCGAGCCGGCGTCCGTCCGTGGCCACGAGCGTCATTTTGTTGTCCTTGAGGCTCATGAAAATGCCGTTGAGAACGTAGCGCGATTCGTCGGTGGAAATGGCGAACGAGGTCTTTTTCATCATCGCTTTGACCGTTTCCTGCTGGAGCGAAACTTTCTTGTCGTCCTTGAATTTTGGCAGCGGCGGAAATTCATCCGCGTTCAGGCCGTGAATTTTGTAAAATGACGGACCGCTGCGAATTGACGTGATATTTTTTTCGTCGGTTTCGATGTCAATTTCGTTGCCGTTCAATTCGCGAACGATTCCGAACAATTTTTTCACCGGCACGGTCGTTGCGCCGGGCTTTTTGACTTTCGCTTCCACGGAACATGCGACCGTCACGTCTAAATCCGTCGCGGTGAATTCGACGCGGTCTTTTTCGGCGCGCAACAGCACGTTCGAAAGAATTGGCAGCGTCGTGCGCGTGCTGACGACATTTTGGACGGCTTGCAGCCCGGCAAGAATTTGCTCTTTTGAAATGGTGAGGTTCATGTTGGGTTAATAGTAAATTCTTTTCTTAAAATACTCTTATTATTAAGGGCTGTGAATAAGGCAAACAACTCCGCGTGTCAAGGTTGCCGCTGCGTTTTGTGAATGGTTTGCCATCGCGCAACTCAAGTTAAAGAAACCAATAAAATTTGGAAGTCAAAGTTGTTGGCATTGTTGGTAATCAATTCACAAACTGTCGGCTAATTATTTGGCACGTTGTGCGCGACGAATAATTTCCGGCAACGCTTCGCAAACAAAATTAATTTCTTCAGCAGTTGTTTCGCGGCCAAGAGAGAAACGAATCAGCGAATTCGCTAAATCCTTTCTTCCAATCGCCACAATCACATGCGACGGATTGAGCGAACCCGCCGAACACGCCGAACCGCTCGAAGCACAAATGCCTTCAACATCCAAACCTGCAAGCAATGCGATGCTATCCGCGCCACGAACAACAAATGAAACCAAGTTTGCCAAACAATTTTCGCGCGGCGAAACAATTTCGCAGCCGTCAATTTTTTCAATTGTCGAGATTAACTTGTCCGTAAGCGATTTCATTTTCGTCGGCTCAAAAACCGGCAGTTTTACAAACTTCTCCATTGCGGCAACGAGGCCGATGATGCCGGCGACATTTTCTGTTCCTGCGCGACGTTCATTTTCATGTCCGCCGCCAAATAAAATCGGGTCTGGATGCAGCGGTGATTTTATCCAGAGCAAGCTCGCGCCTTTTGGCCCGTGAAATTTATGCGCACAGCAAACGGAAACCAAATCCGCGTTGAATTGCGCGATATTTTGAAACGGCGCTTTGCCGAGCCATTGAACCGCGTCCGTGTGAAAAACAATTCCGCGCTCGCGACAAATCGCGCCAAGTTCGGAAACCGGCTGAAGCGTTCCGATTTCATTGTTCGCCGCCAGAACGGAAACCAAAATCGTGTCTTTGCGAAGGGCTTTCTTTAAATCATCCGGCGAAACGCGGCCGGCGGCATCAACTGGCAGGCGCGTGACTTCAAAACCTTCGCGCTTTTCCAAATAATCGAAGCAATCCAAAACGGCGTGATGCTCGACCGTGCTCGTGATTAAATGTTTGCCTTTGGATTTCAACGAGCGCGCCGTGCCGAAAATGGCAAGATTGTTCGATTCCGTTCCACCGCTCGTAAAAATAATTTCGCTCGGTTTCGCGCCGAGAAATTTCGCCGCGCGGTCTCGCGCATCGTCGAGCAGCGCGCGCGCTTTTCTGCCGACATGATGGACGCTTGATGGATTTCCCCAGATTTCGCCGAGAAACGGCAACATCGCGTCGCGCACGCCCGGGTCGAGCGGTGTGGTGGCGTTGTAATCGAGATAGATTGTTCGCGGCATCGGTTGCAATTTTGATTTTACGAATTACGCTTTACGCGCAACAGGCAAATCTCAAGTGGAAACGAAAGTCAAAATCTGCGGCATCACGAATCTCGCCGACGCGCAAGCCGCCGTCGAAGCGGGCGCGGATGCGATTGGTTTTATCTTTTACGAAAAAAGTCCACGTTTCGTCACGATTGAACAAGCGGCAGAGATTTCAAAACAATTGACATCGTTCATCATGCGCGTCGGCGTGTTTGTGAATGCGCCGGAAGAATTTGTTTTGCGCGCGATTTCGGAAGTGGGTTTGACGATGTTGCAATTTCATGGTCACGAGAAGCCGGAATATTGCACACAATTCGGATTGATGAGCATGAAAGCCTTTCCAATGCGGAATGAGGAATCGCTGAAAAAAATTTCCGATTACCAAACCGATGCCTATTTGCTGGATGCTTACATGGAAAATCAGCTTGGCGGCACGGGAAAAACTTTCAATTGGGATTTAGCGGTGGAAGCGCAAAAATTCGGCAAACCTATTTTTCTTTCCGGCGGTTTGACGCCAGAAAACGTAGCGGGCGCGATTAAAAAAGTTCAGCCGTTTGCCGTGGACGTTTCCAGCGGCGTGGAAAGTTCCCCTGAAAAAAAAGACGACGCAAAAGTAAAAGCGTTTATTTCTGCGGCAAAATCGGCGCCCCAGAATGAGCAATTTTGAGAAATGCGGCCGGGAAAATTAGGAATAATTAACCCACAAATGCTTGCGTCGAAGCAATTTTTGGCTAAAGAATAGCGACCAACGAGTTTCGCAGGGGAAAAGTTCTGGTAGTTTGCACGCAAGATTTTTGAAAATGAAAATCGCCGTTCCAAAAGAAACTCATCCGGGCGAAACCCGCGCGCCACTCACGCCGGACAGCGCGGCTAAACTCGTCAAGCTCGGCGCCGAAGTCGCCGTCGAGGCCGGTCTCGGCACCGCCGCCGGATTTCCCGACGAACTTTACACCAAAGCCGGCGCGACGCTTTCCAGCGACCGCAAATCTTTAATCAGCTCCGGCGACATCGTGCTGCGCTTGCGCAAACCGTCGGTCGAAGAAATTTCTTTGCTCAAGGCCGGCGCGATTCACGCGAGTTTGCTCGACCCGTTCAACGAAAAGGAATTGGTCAATAAGTTCGCCGCGCAAAATGTCAGCGCCATCAGCATGGAATTCATTCCGCGCACAACCCGCGCGCAAAAAATGGATGTGCTGTCGTCGCAGGCGAACCTCGGCGGTTACGAAGCCGTGATTCTCGCCGCGCGTTATTCCAACAAAATTTTTCCGATGATGACGACGGCGGCGGGAACGATTCTGCCCTCAAAAGTTTTTATCATCGGCGTCGGTGTCGCCGGCCTGCAAGCCATCGCCACCGCGAAACGCCTTGGCGCGAAAGTCACCGCCTACGACACGCGGCCGGTTGTCGAGGAGCAGGTGAAATCGCTCGGCGCGCAATTTCTGAAAATTGATATCGGCGAAACCGGCCAGACAAAAGACGGTTACGCAAAAGCGTTGACGGAAGAACAAATCCAAAAGCAACGCGACGCGATGAAAAAAACCTGCGCTGATTCCGACGTGGTGATTTCTGCCGCGCAAGTGTTCGGACGCAAAGCTCCGATTCTCGTCACCACCGAAATGCTCAATGCTATGAAGCCCGGTAGCGTAGTGATTGATTTGGCGGTTG
>Ga0070741_10015532_pt1 | contig 12876 bp, 10 predicted proteins | sample Coa_R1_4_FD_66440 | JGI IMG/M metagenome (GOLD analysis project Ga0070741, IMG submission 66440) | Surface soil microbial communities from Centralia Pennsylvania, which are recovering from an underground coalmine fire - Coalmine... | ecosystem: Environmental > Terrestrial > Soil > Unclassified ...
GGCGTCCTGCTGCGCGAGGCGATGGAGACGGGACACTATCTGCTGGTGCTGGACGGTATCGAGGTGCTGCTCGTCTCCGACCGGAACCGCAAAGACTTCGGCATGTTTCTCGACCGCGCCCTGCGCGAGTTCCTGGACGGCGTTTGCGAGGGCAAAAGCAGCCAGGTGCTTATCTCGTCACGGTGGCCGCTCACCGAACTGGCGGACAGGCCCGGCTACAGGATGCTGCCGCTCGCCGACCTGTCGCCCGACTCGGCGGAGGAACTGCTGCTCTCTTATGGCGTCTCCGGCCAGGAGACAGACCGTGAACAGATCTGCGCGCGGTTCGGCTGCCACGCCCTCACCCTGCAGGTGCTGGCCGACTATCTGACCCGGTTTCACGGCGGCGATCCGCGCGGCATCGCGCAGATCGCGGCCTTCCCGCCGGACGCCAGCCAGGGTATCCGGCTGCAGGCGGCGCTCGACGGCTACTGGCAGAAGCTGGAGCCGGACGAGCGGTTCTTCCTCACGCGCATGTCGGCTTTCCGGGGCGGCGTGGATGAGCGGTCGTTTCCCATTCTGAACCGTAAAGGCGATGCGTTCAGCCCGCAGTTCCGCGCGATGGTCACGCGCATCATCAAGAGTCCGCTCGTCAGCGTGGAGCGCCGCGAGGGACGCCCGCGCCTGACCGCGCACCCGCTCATCAAGACCTTCTTCTACGAGCGCATGGGAGACAACGAGCGGGATCAGACGCACCGCGCTCTGAAAGACTACGCGCAGGGCCTCCCGCTCCCCGACCGCCCGCTCACGCTGGCCGACTACGAGCCGCTGCTGGAAGCCTGCCACCACTGCCTGCAGGTCGGCCTCTACACCGAGGCGTACCACATCTATCGGCGCAACAACATGGACAACGCGCTGCGCTGGTGGGGCCACTATGCCCAGGCCAACGCGCTGCTGGAGCCTCTCCGCGAAGCCAGCCAGGGCGATCTGCCCGCCTGGCAGACGGAACGCTGGCAGAAAAGCTGGGTGGAGAACGAGACCGCGCTGCTGGCGATGCTGCGCGGCGATACCGAACTGGCGCTGGAACGGTTCCGCAGCAGCGCGGAGATGGATGCGCAGTCCAACGACGGGCCGGGCGAGTCGGCCTCCTGGCAGAATGTGGCGAGCGTGCTGACTCAGCGCGGCGACTTCTGGGGCGCGCTGGAAGCTCTGGAGAAATCGCAGGCTATCGAGGCGCAGATCGGGCGCTACGAGAAGGAAGACATGCTGGCGGGGCTGGAAGGCGTCTGCCATGCCGAACTGGGGCAGGCGCAGGCGGCGCTCGAACTGCTGGCCCGCGCGCTCGGCATCAGCGCGCAGCGTCCGAACCCGCGCGCCATCTGCTACTGGACATGGCGGCTCGGCGACCTCTATCTGCGCGTGCGTCAGACCGACCGCGCGCTTGCCAGCTATACGCAGGCTCTGGAGATCGCGCGGCGCGAGCAGTTCAAGGACTATGAGGGCCATGCACTGCGCGGCCTGGGCGATGCCTGCCGCCTCAACCGCGATTTCCGCAAGGCGCAAACGCACTATACGGATGCCCTGCGCCTGGCGCGCACGCTCGGCAATCCCTATCTGGAAAATGAGGTGCGGCTGAGCCTGGCGCGGCTGGCGGAGGCGGAGCAGGCGCTACGGGACGCGCAGGCGCAGGCGCAGGCGGTGCTGACCCGCGCCGAAGAGTGCGGCTATCAGGTGCAGGCGACGGAGGCCCGCTTGATTCTGGCCCGCTGCGCCCGCGCTGCCAAAGATCAGGAGGCGCTTGCCGCCCACGCGAAAGCGGCGGGCGAACTGATCGAAAAAACGTGTCACTTCTGGACGCGCCAGGAGCGTGACAGCCTCCTCGCCAAAGAACCGTCTCTCCGGGAAACAGAGGGCTGAAACTCCGGCAGGAAGAGGGCGGTTTCCCGGCCCGGCTTGACAGGCGCGGCGCGGCAGGTTATGATAGACGCAATCCCAAATGACGGCCCGCTCTGGAGACAACATGCCTGAACAGAAGCCGCTCTTCCGAGGAAGGCAGGCCCGCGCCGCCTGCCGCCAGTCTTTTTGCCGCGTCGTCCTCCTGGCAGCCGTGATCGGCGGAGGCTGCCCCGGCGCGGCCCCGGCACAAGCGCCCGCCGCACCGCCGCAGACCGGCCCACAAGAGGCCGCGCCACCCGACCTCATCAATCCCGACCGGCCCGGTATCGCCGACGGCAGCCAGGTCATCGGGCCAAAACGCTTCCAGATCGAAACGGGCTATCAGAACGAGTTCCGCAAAGACGCCGGAAGCACGGAGCGCCGTATCTTCGTACCGACGCTCCTGCGCTTCGGCATCAGCAGCCGGTGGGAGGGGCGCATCGAGGGCAACACCTACACCTTCACGCGCACGACCGGCCCCGGCATTCCCGGCGCGGCGGAGACCGATGGGTTCTCCCCGCTCTCCTTCGGCTTCAAATACCATTTCCAGGATCAGACAGCGATCGGCAAGCGCGCCTCGCTCGGAACCATCTTCCGGCTCTTTCCTGCCTCCGGCTCCGGCGCATTCATCTCCAATCATCTCACGGCAGACCTGCGCCTGGCTGCCGATTGGGACTTCACGCCGACCCTCTCGCTCAACCCCAACATCGGCCTCGGCCTCTACGAAGACGATCAGGGCCGCGCCTTCTGGACAGGGCTGCTCGCCGTGACGCTCAACGCCTACAACCGCGCAAAGACGATCAATCCGTTCCTGGATTTCGGCCTGCAGGCTCCCGAAGAGACGGACGGCAAATCCGCGCTGATTCTGGATGCCGGAGTCGCGTTCCTCGTGGGGCGCAATGTGCAGCTCGATCTCAGCGCCGGAACAGGCATAGAAGGGCGCACGCCCCCGCATCCGTTTCTGGCCGGTGGGGTGAGCGTGCGCTTCTGACGTTGCCGGGCAACGCAGGTTTCGTGAGAGGTGGGCGATTTCCGGCTTCCGGAAGGGCTTCAACTGCCGAAGGCGGCGCGGACGCGCAGGCCGTCGCTGACCTGAAGGGTCAGGTCGCGCAGGCGGACATCTCCGAGCGAGAAGGCCATCAGGGGCAACTGCCGGCCCTCGAACTTCTGCAGGTGCGGCGTGATGAATCCGCAGGCCATCGCCCCGATCATCCCCTCTCCGTCGCAGGTCAGCCCGGATATCTGCGCGTTCAGTTCGTCGTCCACATCGAGCCGTCCCTTGACCCGGATCGTCGCGCCGAGAAAGCCCTTGCGCGCCCGAACCCGCAAGTCCACGCCGACGGAGCGGCTGCCCTGAGACGTCAGAGTAAGCTGGGTCTGCTCGACGGCGATGCCCTGGCTCTTCGCGGCAGCGCGGGCGCCGGCCAGCAGCAGCGCCTCGATGTCCGCTTTGGAGATCGCGGCCTCGACCCGCCCTTCCTGTGCCTCCGTGAGCGTCAGCAGGGGACGGCCCTCGATGTCGCGGTCGAAGGCGAAGCGCGCATCTCGCGCCGCCAGCGCCAGGGTCAGCGCCGCCTCCTGGTAGCGGATCGGGTTCCCGGCGATCTGGAGGCACTCCACCGTGATGCCGGGCTGCGGGTTGCCCACGCCTACGGGCCGGAGCGACTTGCGGCCCGGCTCCACGACCGCTCCGTTCAGGTCCACCCGAATCCGCTCCACAGCCGGGTACGCTCCGCCCTGTACAATGACGATGGGCTTGTCCGGCGGCAGCCGGAGCAGACCGGCAAACGACTCGGTCAGCGCGCCGCGCAACTGCTTTGCATTGGCCGGAAAATCGCGGCCTCCGAGATGAAACATGGTCTTTTCCTCCTATGCCTCCGGCCTCTTCGGGAGCGTTCCGGCGCGGCAAAGCGCGGCTGTCAGCCCCCGTTTCGGCTCGAGGCGGGCTTGGTTGCTGTGAAGAGAGAGGAACGCGGCCCTGCTGCGGCCCCCTGCTGGAACCGGATCGGCACCGCGTTCCCCGGCGAACTCCCTCAGTAGTCGTAGACGTCTATCCAGGTGCCGTCCGAGGTCTCACCGGACCCGGCCCAGTGGCCGAACCGGACCCCTTCCGAGGCAGCAGCGTGCGCGGCCTGCGCCGAGTCTGTCGCGCTCTGAAGCGCCTCGCCATGTCCCAGGAGGGCGTGCAGGTCGGCGTCGGAAAGCGTGCTGATGTCAACGCCGCTGGCGGCGAGAGCCTGCGCCGTATCGGCAGGCAGAGAGGTGGCGGCATCCCCGGTGTGGTCGGCGTGCGCGCCGCCCATCAGATCGTGCAGAAACTGGCCGATGGCTTCGAGGTGAAACATGGTTTTCTCCTTGTGCGTCGTTTGTGTCGTTGCGATCTGAGGCTCTGCGCTGGCAGAGCCAGGGTAGGGAAGGGAGGCCGGGCCGCGCGCCGCCGGGATACGGTCGTTTTGGCGCGGCAGGCTCCGGTCTGTCGGATTCAGGGCCGACACAGGATCGAGGAGCGTCGTCCTTAAGCCTGCGTCTGGCGGCTCTGCTGTTTGTGGGCGGCAAATCGCTCGCGCATCATCCGCCCTAGCTCCCGGCTATCGCGCACGCCTTTGAAGTAGGATTTGGCGCATCCCCCGACGGCGTAAGCCAGCGAGGCGGAGATCGTCGCATCCAGAGCGACTGCGCTCGCGTGTCCGATGAGCGTACTCGACATCAGCGCGGCAAGCACTTTGCTGCCGACGTTGAGGGCGCAAAAGGTCAGACCTGCGGCGCGAAAGAACTGGACGATCAGCTCCCAGGCTTCGTCTTTGGTGAGCTTGATGCCGTAGCAGTTGCCGATGCGGATGACGCCCGCGCCCATTGCGGTCGCGACGAGCGCCCAGTTGACATGGGCGGGGATGACGGCGGCCCCGACCATGCCTTTGACCATCGTGGCGATGACCTTGTCCGCCTGGGCGTCCGCCTGCTGTTGCGTGCTTTCCATCGTTGGCTCTCCTTGTCTCCGGTCGCGCGAGCGAATCACATGCATTCGAAGTGGCTGTGCGCTATCGGACCGTCACGCGGCCAGGGTAGTTCTCTGTAGAGGGCTGAGATCGCGGAAATACTCGATCATCATGGTTCCGAGCGTGCGGGTCACCCAGCGGGCGATAAAGCCTTTGGCGATCCAGCCCAGGACGGGAATGGCGCTCAGGCATTCGGAGGTCCACTTGGCCGTCAGCGCGCCGCCGATGGCCGTGATGATCGAATCGCGGTTGTAGTCGTATACTTCGAACTCCTGGGCGATGCGATTGATCATGGCCCAGTCTGCCGCGCCGAGTACCAGGCTGCCGCCGGGCATCCAGCCGCAGAAGAGGGCTTTCTTGGCCCACTGGTCTACGATCTCGCGGGCGCGCAGTTCAGCGATAGAGAGAGGGGTCATCGCGGTCTCCTTGTTTTCCGACACAGGGCGGCTCGGATCGCCGGGCTTCCAGGCAGGGAGGCCACCACAGGGGCCGCCGTCTCTGTGTGCGTGATGGCCCTATTATAAAGCGGCGCAAGGCGACCTTCCGTGACCGCGCGCACGCCAAAGTGTGATCTGCATCACCCTGGCAAAAAAGCGCCTTCCCGTCCGATTCCGAATCGGCTTCTTCCGGGGTTTTGGTTCTGTCTTGGCAGCGAGCGCGGGGGAGACATCCTGCCAGCACGTCCGGCGTGAGGAGGGGCGACTTGAAACAAGGAGGCGGCCCGCGAGACTGCCCCCTCCTTCCTGTCGGTCCGAGTGAGCGTACTGTCGTGCTATTTAGCGCAAAAAGAAAGCTGCATTAGGGCAAAATAGGGTATGATTTCTTAACAGTCTGCCGGATCGCATTACGGTGGTTGGCGCGTTCCTACGCCTCGGAGAAGGGACTAGGGGCCGCGTCTGCTTCGCGGTTCGATTCTATGCAGCGTTCTGACAGAGATGGAGTATGGCGCAGGAGCGAGCAATGGAACCGAGGCGGTTTTGGGTCCGGGAGCCTTTCAGTGGCATTTCGCATCTGGTCGGCGCGATTCTCTCCGTTGTCGGGTTCATGGCGCTGCTGATATTGGCGCGCGGCAAGCCCCTGCATACCGTCGGCTTTGCCATATACGGCGTGAGCCTGATCCTGCTCTATTCGGCCAGCGCGCTGTATCACAGTCTTCCCGTCTCCGAGCGTCACCTGGACGGCCTGCAGCGCCTGGATCATAGCGCGATTTTTCTGCTGATTGCCGGAACCTATGCGCCCGTGTGCCTTGTCCTCCTGCGTGGCGCGTGGGGATGGAGCCTTCTCACTGCCGAATACGTGTTGGCGGCTCTGGGCATCGTGTCGGTGATCGCTTTCAAAAGCAGACCGGACTGGCTGCGGGTGGTTCTCTATCTGGGCATGGGCTGGCTGGCCCTGATCGCGCTGCCCGCTTTGCAGGCGATCTTGTCCGGCGCAGCGATGGCCTGGCTGCTCGGCGGCGGGATTCTCTATACGCTGGGAACGGTGGTCTACGCTACCGATCGGCCTCGTCTGTGGCCGGGCAGATTCGGCCCGCATGACCTGTGGCATCTCTTCGTCATGGGAGGCAGCGCGTGCCACTTTGCCCTGATGTTGTCTATCGTCTCAGCTGGTTGAAACGAGCGTCATCGCCACTTTCTTTATTTTTTGCACCGGAATCGCGGATTCTGTGGTATAATAGGCTATCTGTTCGACGACACAAAGTTTAGATTGATCCTCTCTGGATGTCACTCCTGAAACGGCTCTTGTTCGGCCCTTCCATCTGTGCATTCTCCAGGCTCCTTCTCACTTTCCTGCCGCTCGTTTCGGATGGTGAAGATAACAACAGGCTTCACCCACTCTGCTGTCGCTTGCAGCGACGCATGTTTCCCTATGGGAAAGAAGAAAGGAGCCATTCAGAATGGCAAAGCGTATCTACGTGGGCGGACTGCCCTATTCGACCGTCGAGGAAGACCTGGAGAACCTGTTCAAGGCGTCGGGAACCGTCACTTCCGTCGCGGTGATTACCGACAAGTATACCGGCCAGTCCAAAGGGTTTGGATTTGTCGAGATGTCCAGTGATGCGGAAGCGCAGGCGGCCATCAATACCTTGAACGGGACGATGATGGGCGGGCGCTCGCTGACAGTGAACGAGGCCAAGCCGCGCGAGGAACACGCCTCCGGCAGCGGCGGCAACCGGGGCGGTTACTCTGGCGGTCGCCGAAATGATCGCGGCAGTCGCTGGTAGTTTCCGTTCTGCTCGTTGGAAGAGGCTGGTGGCACGCGCCACCAGCCTCTTCTTTTTTTCCGCTTGGTTGCCTCCTGCAAGGGAGTTGGAAATGGCGCGACGGAGGTCGGATCGCTGTGCTTTTTACGGAGGACGGAACAGAACGCGCAGTCGCTGTGGCAAAGCAAGGGAACCTTTAGAGCGGCTTCCTCGTCTGCTTCGAGTACGTTCCCGGTTTCGTATCGGAAGCGAACCAGAGACAGGAACCATCCTGGCACACTCCGCGCGAGGAGTTTCAACCCAAAACGAGGAGGCAACCAATGACCCTGCCGCTCCTTCCGAGCTTTGTCATTGCCGGTTTTGAATGCTCCACCCCGATCAATCGTGACCTGCGCCGCATAGATGAACTCGCCCTCACTCAGCATGACCGCCACGTTCGAGAAGACTATCGCCGCCTGCGCGAACTCGGCATCTGCGCCGCCCGCGATGGCGTGCGCTGGAACCTGATTGACCAGGGCGGGCGACTGGATTTCTCCTCCGTGCTGCCGTTTGTCGTCGCGGCGGAGGCGGAGGGCATCACCGTTATCTGGGATCTGTTCCACTACGGCTATCCCGACGACCTGGACATCTTCAGCGACGATTTTATCGTCCGGTTTGCCGATTACGCCTACGCCTTTGCGCGTCTCATCGCCCGCCGCAGTGACGCGGTTCCCTTCTACACCCCGGTCAACGAGATCAGCTATTTCGCCTGGGCCGCCGGGGATGAGGCACTATTTGCCCCGCACGCGCGCGGGCGCGGCCCCGAACTCAAGCGGCAGTTGGCCCGCGCCGCCATTGCGGGCATGGACGCGATCCTGGCCGTAGACGCCCGCGCTCGCTTCGTCCACTGCGAGCCGCTCTGCCGCGTCGTCGCCCCGCTGGACGCGCCGCATCTGGCCGGGGAAGCCGACTATTTCAACACACACTGTGTCCATGAAGCCTGGGATATGCTGGGCGGCATCGCAGCGCCCGAACTCGGCGGCAGCCCGCGCCATCTGGATATTTTAGGGGTCAACTACTACGGGTACAATCAGTGGGAACACCAGCGCCCGGAGCGCGTGCTGGCCCCGAACGACCCGCGCCGTCTGCCCCTCTCCGAACTGCTGCGCCAACTGCACGCGCGCTACGACCGGCCCCTGCTGATCTCGGAGACCTCCAGTCATGGAGAGTTCCGCCCCAGTTGGCTGCGGGAAACGGGAGAGGAGTGCCTGCGCGCCCTCGCGTCCGGCGTGGACCTGCACGGACTCTGCCTCTATCCCATCGTAGATATGTTCGACTGGCACGACTTTCGGGAGCCGCTCGGCATGGGCCTCTGGGAACTCTGCCCCGCCGAACACGATGCCGAGTGCCTGGAACGCCTCCTGCATGAGCCAACGGTCGTCGAACTGCGCCGCCTGCAGGCCCGCGTCGACTCGTTAGTTGCGCATCGCCGCGTCCATCGGCTATCCGGGCGCGCGCAGGACACTGTGAAGACTTGACCCTCATGGGGGACAGGGGGGGCTGGATCATGGCTCTTCTCGCGCTGCCTTCGACCGCGCCGGGAGCGACCGATTTCCTCTGGGCGACCGGCATCGAAGACACCTTCATCAGCCAGCCGGATCGCCGCACCGGGCGCATCCTGGACGAGTACGCGCTGACACAGCACTACGCACAGTGGGACGCAGACCTGGCTCTTATCGCCGCGCTTGGCGTGCCGACCGCGCGCTACGGCATTCCCTGGTATCGGGTCGAGCCGCGCCCCGGAGAGTTCGACTGGGCCTGGTCCGACCGCGTGCTGGAGACGCTGGTCAACCGGCACCGGATCGAGCCGATCATAGACCTGGTGCATTACGGCACGCCGGGCTGGCTGGAAGGCTCCTTCCTCAACCCGGACTATCCTGCCCGCGTCGCCGCGTATGCCCGCGCGTTCGCTGCGCGCTATAAGGGGCTGTGTTCCTGGTACACGCCGCTCAACGAGCCGCGCATCCACGCCTGGTATGCCGCGCGCCTGGGCTGGTGGCCGCCTTATCGCCGCACGTGGGGCGACTTCGCGCGGGCGCTGGTCGCGCTGTCACGAGGCATCGTAGAAACGCAGCGCGCGGTGCGGGAGGTCGAGCCGGACGCCGTCTTTGTCCATGTAGACGCGACCGATCTCTATCATGCGGAAGAGGAGGCGTTGGCGGAGGAGACCGCGCTGCGGCAGGAGATCGTCTTCTGCGCGCTCGATCTGGCGCTAGGGCGCATAGGGGAGGCGCACCCGCTCTACGGCTGGCTGCGCCGACACGGGATTTCGCGCGAAACCTTAGAATGGTTTTGCCGACAGGAGACAAAACCGGATATTATAGGGTACAACATATATCCGATGTTCAGCGCAAAATATGTCGGGCGCGCGGCCGGCGGCGGCGTGCAGGTCAAGATCAAAGCCTGCTGGACAGAGACCTTCACGGCGCTGACCCGGATGTACGCGCAGCGATATGGCCTGCCGGTGATGTGTACGGAGACGGCGAGCAATGGCCCGCCCTGGAAGCGTATCCGCTGGATCGAGGAGACGGCGCAGCAGGTCAACCGCTTGCGCGCGGAGGGCGTTCCGGTCGTCGGCTACACCTACTGGCCGCTGTTCTCGCTGGTCGGCTGGGCCTATCAGCGGAGTCGCCTGCCGCTAGAGAACTACCTGATTGACATGGGACTGTGGGACTTGCGCCCCGATCCGAACCGCCCGGACATCCTGCTGCGCCAGCCGACGCCCGCAGTCGAGGCATATCGTAAGATCGTCGTCGCGCCCGTCGCGCCACTCGGCGCACCGGACGCCGCCCGCGCGCCGGGCCTCGCGTGATCTCATCCGCAAGAATTTCGCAAGCATAGGAAAAGACCGTCTTGCTGCCACTCTGGATTCTCTGGGTTCTGCTGGGAGCCGGTGTCGCTGCGGCAGCGACCTGGCTTGTCGGCGGTTCCGTCGCCCTCGCCTACTTTTCCACGCATCCCCCGCGCCGCCGCCCGAAGCAGACGCCCGCCGCCTTCGGCGCGGCATTTGAAGACGTCCGGTTTCCCTCTGCGGATGGCGTGATGCTCTCCGGTTGGTATGTGCCTGCCCGGAAGACCGAGCAAGAAGGGGACAGGCCGCCGGGCGCGGTGATTCTCTGTCACGGCATGATGGCGAACCGGGCGGAGGTGCTGCCCTGGGCCGCGCCTCTGTGGGAGCGCGGGTACGCGCTGCTGATGTTCGACTTTCGCGCTTTAGGCGAGAGCGGCGGCGACCGATGCACGGCGGGGTATTCCGAGCCGCAAGACCTGCGCGGCGCAGTGGACTATCTGGCTTCCCGCCCCGACATGGCCGACGTGCCTATTGGGGTCTTCGGCTTCTCGATGGGCGGCGTCGCGGCGATTCTGGCGGCGGCGGACGATCCGCGCATTCAGGCGGTCGCGACGCATGGCGCGTTCGCCACGCTGGATCGGGCGCTGGCGCAGCGGTGTCGGCATCACTTCTGGCTGTTCGGGCCGGTCGTCGCCTGGGCAACGCGCACCGTGAGCCAGAAAGCGCGTTGGTTCACCATGTCGCCCTCCGCCGTCGCGCCCATCAACGCCATCTCCCGCCTGACGCCGCGCCCTCTCCTGCTGCTGCACGGCGGGCGCGATCCCATCGTCCACCCCGCCGACGCCCGCGACCTGCATGACGCCGCCGCGCATCCCAAGCATCTGGTGATCCTGCCGCGTTCCGGCCATAAGCGCATCCATGCGACGGTGCGCGATCAGGCGCGGGAGCAGTTGGCCCGGTTCTTCTGCGAGAACCTGAATGCGACCCGCCTGGCCGCGATAACGGATGGCAACCAGCGTCGCCATAGGCGTGATGACGAGCCAGTAAAAAACTAAAGCTTGCCCCGGCGGTTGAAATGACATACCGTCTGAACTGGGATTAGACTGTCTGAACTGGGATTTATGGGATTAGGGGATGGACTGTGATGCAGCCTGGTCTAATCACAGTCCATCCGTTAATCCGACAAATCCCAGTTCAGACAGTCATTCGCCGGGCCGTAAAGTGATAGGCAGGAACCTTGCAGAAGACAGTGGAATAGAGAGGCGCGCAGTTCTCCGCGTAGTCTTGCAAAGGAGGGACGGACGCCGTATGCCGTGGCGAATCACGTTCTCCCTGCTTATGGTTGGCATTCTTATCGGGGGCGGCTCGCTGGTGATCGCCGCGCCTCCCCAGCAGAAACCCGGCAAACCGACCCCGCTCCCGAAGGCGAAGCCGTCTCCTCCCCCTTCGCTGCCGCAAAACCCCCTCCCGTCGCTGCTTCAGACCGGCCCGCTCCTCCCGGTTCCGCTGCCGAAGCCGCCGGTTCCCACGCGCTCCATGCTCTACGGCGTCAACGTCGTCTGGGGCATGAATGGCAGCGACACCGGATGGGAGGCGGGGAACAGCGCGAAGGCAAAGCGGCTTGTCGCGTTGATGAAGGCGGCGGGCGTCACCAATACCCGCGTTGGAATCGGGTGGGGCGATGTGGAGCGTGAGCGCGGCAAACTCGACTGGCGCGGCCCGGATAAGCGGCTCCGCTTCATCAAGAGCCAGGGCTTCGTTATCACCGGCGTCGTCGCCAGCATTCCCGACTGGGCCAACGATCCCGATCCTGCCGTCCGCGCGCTGTTCGCCGACCGGGGCCGCGCGGATAACTACGCGGCGATGGCTCCCTCCCCGCGCTTCTACGCCGACTTCGGGCGCTTCGCCTTCCAGTTAGGGAAACGCTACAAAGAGATCGTCCACCGGTGGGAGTTCTGGAACGAGCCGGACGGATGGGGGATGCCCAGCGTCGTGCGCGACCCCAGCGGGCGTCCGATAGACATCGCCTCCGGCGGCGATCCGGCCCTCTATGTCCGGCTGCTCAAAATCTTCTCCGAGAACATCAAACGCGCCGATCCGACCTGCCTGGTCGCCGTCGGCGGACTGTCCGTGCCGCGCACCGACTTCCTGCAAGCCCTCTATGCCAACGGCGGGCAGAAAGCTTTCGACGCCGTCGGCCTGCACCTCTCCAGCGGCCCGCGTCCGCTCGCCTTCGACTGGATAGACGCCTGCCGTCAGGTTCTCGTGGCGCACGGCGACGGGCGCAAGAAGCTGTGGCTTACTGAGTGGGGCTGGAACACCTACCCCGGCGAACCGGGCGGCATCGTGGAAGGGCAGCAGGCGAAACTCGTGCGCGCCAGCTTCGCCGGAATGCGCGAGCGGAACTTTATAGATCAGGCCAGCCTGCACACGCTCAACGATTGGCGCGCGCAGGAGGACGACCCGCTCAGCCTGCGCAGTACGGGCCTCTGCGCCCGCGATCTGACCCCCAAACCGGCCTACTACGCCTTCCAGTCGGAGGCGCGCGGCCTGAACCCCCTCCCGGCGGCGAAGCCCCGGCGCGTGCCGCTGGTCGCCAACTGGGAGGACACGGCGGACGCCCCCGCGCATCTTGACGTCTACACGAGCCAGGTTCGCGGCGCGCTGCCGAAGATCGGGCGCGGTATCGCGTTGGAAGATGCAGGGGCAGGCGGGCTGCCTTCGGACTGGGAGGGGATCGCCGCGCGCCTGAAGCCGAGTGGGGCGACGCTGGTCTGCCTCGCGCCTTTCCAGGCGGCAGGGATGGTGGCGCTGGCGGCGGACGGGACGCCCTCGGTGCAGTGGGAGCGCGCGGACGCCGCCCTGAGCGCCGTCGCGCAGACGGGTGCGGAGACGATCCTCGAACTCATGCCGCCACCCAATATGCCTCCTTC
>Ga0070741_10015533_pt1 | contig 12876 bp, 9 predicted proteins | sample Coa_R1_4_FD_66440 | JGI IMG/M metagenome (GOLD analysis project Ga0070741, IMG submission 66440) | Surface soil microbial communities from Centralia Pennsylvania, which are recovering from an underground coalmine fire - Coalmine... | ecosystem: Environmental > Terrestrial > Soil > Unclassified ...
GCCGACGTCGGGCTCGGTGAACGCGGCGGCGGTGAGCAATTCGCCCGAGGAGATCTTGGGCAGGAAGCGCTGCTTCTGCTCCTCGGTGCCGTTGGCCATGATGAGCGAGCCGGTGATCAGCATGCGCGTCATCACCGAGCCGACCGACAGCCAGCCGCGCGACAGCTCCTCGGTCACGATCGCCATCGACAGCGAGTCGAGGCCCATGCCGCCGTACTCGGCGGGGAAGATCAGCCCGAAGTAGCCGAGCTCGGCCATCTTGCCGATGACCGGCATCGGGATCTCTTTTTCCGCGTTGTCGAGCTCGTCGGCGATCGGGAGCACCTCGCGCTCCACGAACTCGCGCACGCTGTCGCGGATCTGCAGGTGCTCTTCACGAAGCATGAACCCTCCGCCGCGTTATCTGATTAACAACCTCATTGCATTCTTAAGCAGGTGCCGTTAAGCTGTCAACAATGATTATCCGCCGTCCAGCGACGGTAAAGTGCGATTGACGCGGCACGGCAAGATGATTCGTGATTTACTTTGTTAACGATCTTGTAAATCACGCGGAGGGCGAATGAGCGCGCAACGGGACCACCTCAATATAGGGCGCCGGCTGCGCGAGCTACGGCTCGAGCGCGGCGCGCAGCAGGCCGACGTGGCGCGCACGCTCGGCGTCTCGCCCGCGTATTTGAACTTGATCGAGAAGGGCAAGCGCGCGGTGCAGCTACCGCTGTTGTGGAAGGCGCTGTCGCACTTCAACGTCGAGATGGAGCCGTTCATGGCGTCGCTCGGCGAGCGCAACGCGCCCGACGGCCTGGCCAAGCTGCTCGACGAGCCGCTCCTGCGCTCGCTCGGCATCACCCACGAGGATCTGGCCGACTTCTCGGGCGAGCCCAAGCGCACGGCGACGCTGGTGGCGCTGTTCAACCTCTACAAGAACACGCGCACGCAGCTCGACCACGTGATGGCGCAGCTCGCCTCCGAGCAGAAGGAGACCACCGCCGGCGTGGCGCGCGCGCGCATCGGCTATTCGCCGTTCGACGAGATCACCGATTTTTTGCAGGCGCACAAAAACTATTTCCCCGAGCTGGAGGAGGAGGCGGGGCGCATCCGCGTCGACCACGGGCTCGAGCGGCGCATCCTCTCCGACGAGCTGGTGAAGATCCTGCGGGCGCGAAAAGTCCGCGTCGACTTCGTCGAGCCGCGCAAGGGATCGGTGGTGCGCAAGTACGAGCCGCGCACGCGCAAGCTGACGCTGTCGACGGCGCTGCTCGAGCAGCCGCTCAAGTTTCAGCTGGCGGCGACGGTGGGGCTGCGCGTGCTCGACGAGTCGCGGCTCGACGAGCGGCTGGCCGAGGCGTTCGGGCCCAAGCACGGCGAGACCGCGCGCCTGATCAAGATTCACTTGGCGAACTATTTCGCCGGCGCGCTGCTCCTGCCGTATCGCGAGTTCATCACCGAGGTCGAGCGCACGCGCTACGACGTCGAGCTGCTGTCGAACCTGTTCGAGATGAGCTACGAGGCGGTGGCGCACCGCGTGTGCAACCTCGGCGATCCGAAGCGGCCCGGCCTGCCGATGCACTTCGTCCGCTGCGACGTCGCGGGAAACATCTCCAAGCGCTACTCGGCGACCGGGCTGCGCTTCCCCGAGGGCACCGGCTCGTGCGCGAAATGGGCGGTGCACAACGCGTTCTTGAACCCGTCGGTGATCACGCGCCAGTACAGCGTGTTCCCCGACGGCGCGGCCTACTTCTGCTTCGCGAAAGTGGCGGTGCAACCGCAGCAGGGCTCGCTCGTGCGCGGCTCGATCTACTCGATCGGCCTCGGCACCCACGCCGACGCCGCCAAGCACCTGGTCTACGCGCAGGACATGCCGTTCGTCGATCCGCAGCGCATCGGCATTCCCGTCGGCGTGAGCTGCCAGTTCTGCGAGCGCACCGACTGCAACCAGCGCGCGGCGCCGAGCTACAAGTTCGCCTTCAACGTCGACGAGTACACCAAGAAGGACAACTTTTTCAGCCCGCTGCTCGAGCACGAAGGCAAGCCGTAGGAAAAGTTTTTCTCGGCCGCGTGCAAACCGGCGCGGCGACGCGTGGCACGTCGCTGGCAATTCACTTCCTTTAATGGAGCCGCCTGCCACGCCCATCGTGCCGATCGACCCGGTGCGCGCGCAGAAGCGGACCTTCGGCGTGCTGTTCCTCGTCGGCGCGTTTCTGTTTTTGTGGACCATCTCGCCGATGTGGGTGCCGATCTTCCTCGGCATCCTGCTCGCGGTCGTCGCCACGCCGCTCAAGCGCCGCCTCGAGCGGCGGCTCGGCGGCCACCCGCGCCTGCTCGCCGCGGTCATCTCGGCGGTGACGCTGGCCATCGGCGTGGGCACGATCGCGCTCATCGGCTTCGTGGTCGTGCGCGAGCTCGTCGAGTTCTTCTCCGGCCCCGATCAGCAGTACGCCGGCGAGGCGATCAAGTGGGTCCACTCGAAGCGCATGACCGGCATCCTGTCGCGCTTCGGCGAGACGCCCGATCACGTGGTGACCGCGGCGCGCGAGAAGGGACGCGAGCTGCTCACGCACCTGAGCGGCGTGCTCGGCAGCCTGCTGACGGTGACCTCGAACGCGGTGCTGACGCTGATCTTCACGTTCATCACGTCGTACTACCTGCTGCTCGACGGCGGCCGGCTGGCGACGCTGGTGGTGCGCCTCTTGCCGCTGCGCCAGGACGAGACGCGCTCGCTGATCGCCGACTTTCGCGAGTCCACCGTCGGCATCCTGCTGTCGATCGGCGTGGTGAGCCTGTTTCAAGGCGTGTCGGCCGGCATCGGCTTCGCCGTCTTCGGCGTGCCCAAGCCGCTCGTGTGGGGCGCGCTCACCGGCGCGGTGTCGCTGATCCCGGCCGTCGGCACCGCGCTCATCTGCGTCCCCGTCGGCGTCCTGCAGATCGCGACCGGCCACGTGTGGAGCGGCGTGGGCGTGCTGGTCTATTGGCTGATCGTGGTGGTGATGGTCGCCGACTATGTCCTGCGGCCGCGGGTGCTGCGCGGGCGATTGCGCATCCCCGATCTGCTGGTGTTGATCGGCGTGTTCGGCGGGCTCGAGGCGTTCGGCGTGCTCGGCCTCGCGCTCGGCCCGCTGATCGTCGCGCTGTTCGTCACGCTGGTGCGCATCTACGAGCGCGACTACCGCCCGCCGACGCGCCCGCTCGATCTGCCCGCGCGCTGATCGATTGGCGCCGGCGCCGCGTCAGGCGTCTTCGCGCAAGGCTTTGGCGACTTCCGGCCAGGCGATGTCGCCGAGCTCCACCGTGGGGTGAACCGCGCCGCACGCTTTGCAGGTGCGCAGCTTTGCATCGCCATTGAAGCGTTGTACTGCGCTCCAATATTGGTCTTGAACGATCCCCGCGCTGATCTCAGTAGAGTGCAATTCGCCGGCGCATTGAGGGCAGTACCAGACGACGGCTTCGCGCGAGGGCGGCTCGGCTTTGAGGCGGATTTGCAGGTTTTCGCCGTCGGGCTGCAATCGGCTCGGCACGCCCGCCGGGATATAGACGGTATCGCCGGGAACCAGCCGCAAACGATCGGGCTCGATGTCTCTAAAGAAGATGTGTCCTTCTCCCGCCATTTGAATCAGCACTTGATCGGTTTCACTGACGAGAAAGAACGGCTGCGGCAGGCGATTGCGGCTCAGGTGCGGCATCGGGTCGGTGCCCGCCGGCCCGACGGGATAGTCGTCATAAGAGCCCCACGCGTTTGGCGCCTCTTTGAAGACGTTCAAAGTCTTTTTGCGTTCGAGCGCCATTCAACCGCCTTTACGCGCCGACGCCGCTTCCATCGCCGCGCGCGCGCGATTGGCCAGCTCGGCGTATTGCGCGTAGCGCCGCCAGCCCACCAGCTCCGTCGGAAAACGCGGCTGCGCGGCGCCGCACTTGGCGCACGCGCGCGGCGCGGCGTTGAACTCGTCGGCCGCGTCCGCATAGAACCGCACATTGACCAGCTCGGGATAATAACGATGCTCGGGCCCCTGCCAGACGTCGCGGTCGACGCGAAACACGACTTCATTGCACTGCACGCAGCGCATGACGAAGCCTTCGTTCTGCGGCGCCGCCGGCTTCATGCGAATGATGATCAGCGCGATCTGATAGCTCTTGGCCTCGGGCCCGTTGGCGTTCTTGAGGAACGTGGTCACGCCATGCGTGCCCTGTTGTAAATAGAGCTGGCCGGGCGCGAGCAGCGCGCCCTCGCCGGCCATCGCCAGGATGACCTCAGTGATGTCGTTATAGTGATAGAAGTGAACGCGCGGCATGTCGGGCAGCGAGAGCGACAGCGCCGCCGTCGGCACGATGTCGCCCGGCCCGAAGTACGGAAACAGCGGCAGCTGCTCGAGCATGCCCTGGTGCGCGAGCATGTTCTCGAACACGTTGACCTTGAGCGGCCGCTTGCCCGGCTGAACGCCTTTGCCGAACCACTTCGTCATGGCGCCGCTAGCCGCCGCTCATCTTTCGCAGGTCCTCGTGCGTGGCGGCGAACTGCACCTCCTGGATCTCGTCATAGGGAAAACCGACGCGCTCCAACTCGCGGCCGACCGCCTCGCTCGACGCGCCGTCGTAGATGTTGACGATCGTGCCGGCGGCGAGGTTGACGAACGTTTGAACGAACGTCGCGTGCTTGCCTTTGAGCACCTCGGGGATGTTGCGCTGAAAGTCTTCCTGGCTCACGCCCGGAGCGTGGTGGATCACGAGATAACGCGGCATGGTCGAGCCCCCTTGGGTTTTACGTGACCACCGACGGTAACGCCGCCGGGCGTGCGGCGTCAATCGGGGACGTACGAGACCAGCATGCCGGCGCGGATCGACTCGCGGTAGCGGGCCTTGACGGCGGCCAGGATCTCGGGGCCCCAGCGCTCGCGGCATTTTGCCGCATCCGGCCAGCGGAGCACGATCAGCGCGAAGCGGCCGGCCGCGACGTCTTGGACGATCGGCGCGGGGTCCCACAGGCCGGCGGTCTGGAGCTGGCGGTATTCGAACGGCTGATAGAGGACCGGGCGGCCGGCGGCAACCAGCATGGTCATCGCGTCGTCGGCCAGCACCGGGCCGGGCGCGCGCGCCACCTCGGCGGCGATCGCGGCGTAGCCGGCGCGCTCGTGCCAGCCGACGCTGAGCTTCCATTGCATCAGGCCCACCGTCGAGAGCGCGGCCCACGCGGCCTGCGCGGCGAGGAGCGGGCGCAGCCATCGTGTGGGGCGGCGGCCGTCGTCGCGAGCCGCGCTCGCGCCAAACAGCACGATCGCCGTCACCAGCTCGAGGAAGTAGTTGTGCCACGAGCCGACTTTGCCGACGGTGAGCGCGGTCAGGAGCGCGCCCGCGGCGTAGACCGGCAGCGCGCGCCGCGCGAACTCGGTGGGCGCCGCGAGCCCGCGCGTGGCCAGCGCCAGCGCCAGCGTCAGGCCCGAGATGGCCACGAGCCGCCCGCCGAACTCGAGCACGCGCAGCCACTGAAAGTGGTTCACATTGGCGAGCATCGTGTGGAAATAAAAACCACTATTGGAGTAATGATTGAAAATCAAAAACAGCGCCAGGCACGCGCCGCCGACGGAGAAGACGAACGCGATGGATTTCTTACGATCGACGTGCCAGAGCCATACGGCGCCGGTGAGCGGCATGGCGAGCGCGAATGTTTGACGCGTGAAGATGGCGCCGACCGCGCACGCGGCGGCGGCGGCGAGCCAGGCCCACGATCGCGCGCGCGTCTGCAGGATGAGGAGCGCCGCCAGGCTGAGCGCCAGCGCCAGCGAGTCGACGCGCGCCACGATCGCCCATTCGACCACGAACAGGTTGCCGAGAAACAGCGCCGCCGCCAATCGGCCCGCGGCGCGGCTGTCCCACGCGCACCGCGCGATCGCGGCCGCCAAAAACGCGCTCGTTACCGTCGAGAAAATCGAGATCAGCCGGCCGGCGAACAGGAACCGCGCACCGCTCGCGCGTCCGAGCGCCGCGGTCAGCGCCGGGTAGAGCGGCGGATAGTTGTTGATGACCCACGGCGATTGGCTCCACATCGGTCGATAGAGAAGCTCGCCCGCGGCGATTCGTCGCGCCTGGTCGGCGAGCGGGCCTTCGCCGTAGTCGAGGGCGAACGGGAACCACAGCGCGTAGGCGGCGAAGAGCGCGAATATCAGGATCGAGGCGGCGAGCGCGGCGAATATGATTCGGCGGTTGTTCAATTACGGCGTAAAAACGTCGACCACGTTGGTGTAGCTGTTGCCGCGCGACGGCCCGCCACCGACGGCGTAGAGCGAGCCGCCGAGCGCCGCCAGCCCCATTCCGTGGCGGCGGTGCGGATTGGGCGCAAACGGCCGCCATTGTCCGTTTGCGAAATCGAACCCCTGATTATCGGCAAACGTGGCCGGGTCGGGGCCGATCCACTGCTCGCCGCCGATCGCGTAGCACGTCGTACCGAGCACGTTGGCCGCCAGCCCGCCGCGCGGCGTCGGCAGGTCGGGGAGCACGGTCCATCGATTGAGCGCGGGATCGTACGCCTCGGCGGCGGCCACCACCGTCTTGTCGTTCAGCCAGCCGCCGACGACGAGGAACTTGCCCTGGAGCGCGCACGAGGCGACGTGCTCGCGCGCGGTCGGCATCGGCGCGAGCGCGGTCCACTGGTCGGCGGCCGGATCGTAGACGTAGAGATCGTTCAGCGCGTCGGGCTCCTGCTTGCCGCCGCCGGCGACGTAGATCTTGCCGTCGATCGCCTGCGCCGTCGCCGAGCCGCGCGCGAGCGGCTGATCGGCGAGGCGCTTCCACGTCGCGCCGTCGAACGAGTAGGTGGTCGGGACCGGCGCGAAGTTGAGCGTGCCGCCGATGATCCCGGTGAAGCCGCCGAGCACGTAGACGGTGTCGTTCGACAGCGCGACCGCCAGGTGGTGGCGCGGCGCCTCGGCGGGGAGCGGCGGGCCGTCGAACCACATCTGCTGCGCGGGATCGTAGACGTCGACGTGATCGCTCACGCAGGCGTTCGCGCCGTCGGGGCAGCCGAGATCGCTGATGCCGCCGATGAAGTGGATCTTGCCGTGGAGCGTGACGGCGTAGGCCTCGAACCGCTCTTGCGGCAGCGGCCGCGCCCCGGCCCAGCTCCCAGGCCCGGTGCCGGCATCGAGCGGCGACGGTCGCGGCTGCGTACAGCCGGCGAGCAACAGCGCCGTCATTAATGAAGCGCGCACTGGAGAGCAGCCTACAACGGGACCGCGCAACCCGCGAGTGGGCGCCGTCACGGCGCGCATGGCTCGCAACGCCAGTGCCTTCGCGTTCAGAAGTTTTAACAATGAGATCAGGAGATCAAGAGGTCAGAAAATTAAAATTTCTGACCTCTTGATCTCCTGATCTCATTGTTAATCATCTTCACGTGCTTTACGCCAGCGCTCGCGCGTGCGACGGAGAGCCGGCGCGCGAGCAGCGTTAGCGCAGCCAGAACGGCGAGCGCCAGCGCAGAAAACGGCGAGGAAGGCGATGACGGTGCCTGCGGCATTGTGCCGCTGATGGAGCAGCCGCTGGCGCCGGACGGTTTCATTCCGCCGTCGGGCGCGCCGCTGTCGGGGGCGCCGCCGTCGCCGGGCGGCGTGGCGCTGCCGCAGTCGCGGTGCTCGGGCGCGGCGCCGGCGCGGTCGAGCAGCGCCAGCACGTAGCCGCCCGCGCCGAAGCCGACCATCGGCACCGCGCCGGTGTAGCCGCCGATCGGCCCGTCGCTGGCGAAGGTGTTGAACAGCTCGGGCAACAGATCGTAGTTGGCGTTTCCCTGCGACGTGACCCAACCGAGCAGCGCGTCGGCGGCCGAGACGCGGCCGAGCTTGCGCATGGCCGATTGCGCGCGCAGGTCGATCACGATCCACTCGTTGGAGTCGTACGACGACGCGGCGTTGTCGTTGCGCATGTAGCCGCCCGACGCGACCTGGAGCTTCTGCAAACCGTCGAGCTCGGCGGCGGCCAGCGGATCGCCCGGCGCGAACAGGTCCCAGTTGAGCGCCTCGAGCGCCGCGCCGTCGTGGTATTTGCCGGCGGCGATCCCTTCGACCGAGCCGCCGAGGTAGAGCTGCCCGTCGACCATGTGGGCGCGAATGGCGCCGGGGATCGCGCCCGCGCGCACGGCGAAGTGATCGGCGACGGCGCCGTCGCCGCTCGCGCGCGCCAGCGCGGCGAAGTCGCACAGCCCGCGCGCCGCCGCCAGCGACGTATAGGTAAAGTGCTTGCGCTGATTCCAATGCGATTCCCAGATCGACGTGTCGGGCGCGACGATTCCCGTCGAGGATTCGAGGTTCAGCTCCAGCGGCGCGGCGATCTGGCTTTGCAATACGGAATAGATGGTCTCGCCGGCGCGCGTCTTTTGCGACAGCCACGCCGCGTCGCCGCTGGCGTCGACGTACGTGCGCGCGGCCCACAGGTACGAGCCCCAGCCGTCGAGCTCGATGTTGGGGCCGTCGGCGTTCCAGTCCGACTCCTCCTGGCCGTCGCCGAAATAACGCGTTATCGAGATGCGATAAGGCGCGCCGACGTACGATTGATATTGATTGGCCTCGGCGTTCAGAAAGAACTCCAGCGCGCGTCTGGCCTCTGCAAAGTGGCCCATACGCGCCAGCGCCACCGTGGAGTATTGCGCGTCGCGCACCCAGCCGATGTGCCATTGGCCGGGCGGCAGGCTGGCGAGGATCATTCCATAGCCTTTTTGTTTCGGCGTCTCGGAATACGGCTCCAGAACCTGGCTCATTCGCAGCGTCGTTTCGGCCTGGCGCCAGATGCGCGTTTCTCCGTCGGCGAGGCCGGCGGGCGGCGGTTTGCGCCAGGCCTCCCATTCGCTCTCGGCGTCGCTCAGGACTTTGTCGGCGGCGCGGCCGGCGAGGAATTGCGACCAATTGGTTTGCGCCGCCGCGACCGCGGTCGGATCGGCGACGAATTCGATGGCCAGGCCCCACCACGCGCTCTGACCGGGCTGTAACGTTCCGAGCGACTTTTGAAACTCGATGGTGAGATCGGAGCCGGTGCAGGTTTGCGGCGTGCCGATTAAATCCTGCCCCATTTTGACGCGCATATAACCGGTGCCCGAACAGTCGGCTTTATCGAAGCCGCCAATCGGCGTATAGACCATCACGCCGCCGCCCGCGCCGGTCTCGGTGGCGACGCCGCTCGTCGTCGCGATGCTTTCTCCGTCGATGCCGGGCGCGTTCGGATCGGTCGCGGTGCCGAGGTGGAAGTTGGGATTGGCGAACGCGTCGACGGTCGCGGCCGCGCCGCTGTTGTTGACGGCGTGAACGATCATGACGAGCGCATTGCCCGAATAACCGAATGGCGCGAAATAGTACGATTCGGCATTGACGCCGTTTAGAACGGCATTGGATTGAATGATGCCGTTTTGATTGACGTAGCCGGCCGACGTTTGCGGCAGGTCCCGCAGCCACGCGCCGCTCGTGCCGGCGCGCAATCCGAAGTAGACGTCGAACGCGAGGTTGCGGCGCTCGATGCCGGTGCCGTGCGGGTCGAGGCCCGGGCGCAGATAACGATACGGGCGCTCGAGGAATTGAGTGACCTCTTTGGCGTTGGCGTCGAAGACTTGAAAGCCAAAGCCGTTTCCCGTCGGCAATTGGCTCCAGGAGGGAACCGGCGGCATTGCAAACGCATTGAATGAAACCGCAAACGATAGAACGACAAACGCGGAACGAAGGCGATTCACGGCGCCAGGACCTGGCTCGAATGGCCGGCGAGATTCAAAGACAGCGCCGCGCTCGACACCGTCACCGGCGGGCCGCCGAGGCGATCGGTGAGCACGGTGCCGCTCGCGAGCGGAATCGACGCGGGCACCGGAACCGAGACCGTGCGCGGATTCCAATTGCGATTGATGACGACAATCGCCACGTCATTGCCGGCGACGCGCGCATAGACGTAGAGATCGTCGTCAATCCACAACGTGGAGCGATTGCCGCGGCGAAGCGCGTTCAATTCGGCGCGCGCGGCGCCGAGGCGCTTGGTGTGATCGAGCGTGGCCTGCTCCGACGCGGTATAGCCGCTCCATTTCATGAAGCGGCGATTGTCGGGATCGGCCGCGCCCGGGATTCCGAATTCGTCGCCGTAATAAACCAGCGGCACGCCCGGCGACGTGGTGACGAAGGTGAGCGCGAGCTGCAGCTTTTGATAGGCCGAATCGTCGGGCGGCAAACTGGGCGGATTGGTCCACGCCTGCGCTTGCGGATCGGCGGCGAGCATTCCGGCGGCGATGGTCAAGAAACGGGGAACGTCGTGATTGCCGAGAAACGGCGACATCGGCGCGGAGCCGAAGACTTGATCGGACGACGCGGTCGACGCCTCCAGGTTTCGCAGCGACGAGGAATAGGAGGCGAGCGTGTTGACCACGTCGAAGTAGATCGGGAAATCGAACTGCGCGTGCAATTCATTCGGGCCGATGAAGCTGTTGATGAGGTTGCGATCGCCGTCGAACGTTTCGCCGACCAGATAATAAAGCGGGCCGGCGTGCTCGAACGTGTCGCGCAGCTTCGAGCGCAGGCGGCGCGTGGCGGCGGGGTAGAAGTGCTTGACCGCGTCGACGCGGAAACCGTCGACGTCGACTTCGCGCGCCCACCAGATCGCGTCGTCGATCATGGTGGTCATGGCGTCGAAGTTGCGATAGTCGAGATCGGGCAGGTACGCGGTGAACCAGCAGTCGAGCGCGTGCGTGGTCCAATCGCAGTTGGTGCCGCCGCAGACGCACGAGCCGTCGCCGTTGAACCAGCCTTCCGATTGGTGTTGCACGTAATAGGGGTTTTCTTTGTGGACGTGATTCAAAACCGAATCGATTAAAATTCGAATGCCGTGTTTATGGGCGGTTTTGACCAGCGCTTTGAGGGTATCGATGGAGCCGAAGCGCGATTGAGTCTGGCGGCCGGCGACGGGCCAATAGCCGTGATAACCGGAGTAGAGATAGCCGCCGGTGCCGACCTCGCTGTGATCGGGATTGGCGTTGGGCGGCGAGATCCAGATGGTGCGCACGCCGAGTGAATCGAAATAGCCGGCGTCGATCTTTTGCTGAATGCCGGCGAAATCGCCGCCCTCGTAATTGGCGCGCGGATCGACGCCGCTCGACGGCGAATCGTTTGACGGGTCGCCGTTGTTGAAACGATCGGTAAACGCGAAATAGAGCAGGCCGTCGCGGAAATCGAACGGCTGATCTTCGATCCAGAAAGGGATGTCGAGCTGCGCGGCGGCGTGGCCGGCGCGATCGGCGGCGTTGACGGTGACGCGGTGCTTGTCGTGCGCGAGGCCGGTGGCGTCAACGGTGATGACGCCGCTCGCGTCGACCGACTGCATGGCGGCGGGCGCGCCGTCGAGCGTGACCGCGAGCGCGCCGGAGTCGAGGCCGGCGGCGGCGTGGCCGTCGATGTACTGCACCTCGACGTGCAGCGCGCCGTCGGCGGATTTGGAGAGCGCGCGGAATTGCAATTGCGGGAGATTGCAGTCGTCGACCTCGACCACCGAGTTCTCGACGCCGCCGACGTACTTCGAGTACGGGTTTTGCGGATCGAGCTGCCAGGTGCCGTCGACGACGATCTTGTAGCCGTAGGAGCCGGGCTGAAGCGCGACGTCGGCGTGGTAGGCGCCGGCCTTGTCGGGGCCGGTCATCGGCGTCTGCGTGGGATCGAACTTGTTCCATTCGGCGCCGAGCGAGACCGACTTGGGCTGGCCTTGCGGCGTGAACGCGAACGGCGTGGTGCAGGCGCGCACCGGCGGCGGCGCGGCGTCTTGCGGGCCGAGATCCGCCGGCGCCAGCGGAACGGCGCCACATCCGGCGAGGGCGAGCGCGAGAAAACGAAACGAGCGCACCATTTCAACCACCGCCCTGCGACGACTTTGTTTCCATTTGGTAACTCAAGTCAGAGTGCCGTGTCAAGCGGACCGGCCGCTCTCGTCAGGATCGCACGATTTACCGTCGCTGCGCGCGAATCAGATGCGGCCGAGGGCGTGGTCGAGGCGGGCGCGCGCGGTGGCGACGTCGAGCGCGGCGGAGATCTGCTGGAACTGCGCGTTGACGAACGCCAGCTGCGCGTCGTCGAGCTCGATGATCGAGCCGACGCCGGCCTGGTAGCGGCCCTCGGCGAGATCGCGGCGGTCGCGCGAGGCCTCGAGCAGCTTGGCGGCGGCCAGCACCTCCTCGTGCGCCGACTCGAGCGCGGCGCGCGCCTGCGCGGTCTCGAGGCGCAGCGAGTTCTTGAGCGCGCGCTCCTGCTCGAGGAGCTGGCGGCGGTTGGCCTCGGCCTCGCGCACCTGGCCGTGCACCAGCAGCGGGTTCATGCCGGACAGCGGATACGAGAGGCCGACGGTGATGGTGACGTTGGTGGTGAGCGAGCCGAGATCGGAGCCGGCCCACGACGGGCCGAGCTGGAGCTGCAGGGACGGCAGGTAGCTGCCGCGCAGCGAGCGCGCGGTGTCGTCGAGGCTGCGGGCGCGGAGCGCGAGGTCGCGGGTCTCGGGGCGCGCGCGCAGCGACTCGGCGAACAGCGCCGGCTCGTCCTGGGCGGGCGGCGCGGTCGAGTCGGGCTCGGGCGGCGGCTCGAGCGTGTAGTCGTGCCACTCGTCCTCGCCGAGTGCGGCGGAGAGCGCGGCGCGCGCCGACTCGACGGCGCCGCGGGCGCGCGCCAGCGTCAGCTCGGCGTTGGCCTCCTCGGACTCGGCGGAGGCGACGTCGATGCGCGTGCGCGTGCCGACCTCGAGGAACGCGCGCGCCTGCTCGACGTGGCGCTGCTGCGTGGCCACCGCCTCGCCGGCGACGCGCTGCTGCGCCTCGGCGGCGAGCAGGCCGAAGAACGCCAGCTTGACGTCGAGCGCCACCTGCAGCCGCGAGCTGTCGACGGTGGCGCGTTGCGCCTC
>Ga0070741_10015534_pt1 | contig 12875 bp, 7 predicted proteins | sample Coa_R1_4_FD_66440 | JGI IMG/M metagenome (GOLD analysis project Ga0070741, IMG submission 66440) | Surface soil microbial communities from Centralia Pennsylvania, which are recovering from an underground coalmine fire - Coalmine... | ecosystem: Environmental > Terrestrial > Soil > Unclassified ...
GGTGACCGCCTTGCCCGAGCCGTGGAGAACGCGTCCGAACACCACGAGTTGCAGCGGGCAGACGCCGTCGAGCCGGTACGGCCAATCGAGCGCCAACTCCACCGCTCCGATCGGCAACGCGTGATCGGCGGTCAAAACCAGTTCCGAAACGCTGAACTGGCGCGTGCGTCCGTTGCCATGTTGAACCAACTGACTGTTGCGAATAACCTTGTAGCGCAGATCGAGTTGAACCGGATAGCTGCGGTTCGCACCTGCAGTGTGGGGAAATCGAATGGCGCCGGCGCGTGGTGAAGGGACAGACACGTGTCACCTCCTCTGAGTTGCGTATTGTCCAGGTGTATCATTCGCCGGCTGGACACGATACGCAGGATTCTCCTTAGACGTACTGCAGCCTTCGATTGAGCATGTACTTGGGGTTGTGGTGAATTTCGACATGCTGAGAGCCGCCGCTGGATCGCCGTCTGGTAGGAGGCAGAGCAGTGTCGCCCGAGTCCGTAACCCGTAGCCAGGGCCCGTAGCGCTCGTGCTCTTATGGTGCGGCGCCGTTTCGTAATCGACCTCCTGGAACTGCGCTGGTGGCCGCTATTCAATGTTGCTGATGCGGGAATCGCGGTAGGCGCCATTGCGATGTTATGGTGGCACTAGGATGTGCCAATGTGCCAATATCCGCCACTCGAGTTACTCAGCGCTGGGTTTGCCCAGTTCACGTCGTCGGTGAACTCAGGGACCTACCTGGCGCTAGTGGCTTGTCCCGGTGATACCTACAGCATGATCGGAACGTCTTTATGATGTGGCCGATAATCGAAGATTGCTGCAGGTCAGTTCCGAGCAAAGAGGAGAGTTGGAGCGGTGGGCGCAATCGCGCGCTTTGCCGGCGGGCGATGTCTTTCGAGCCCGCCTGATTCTGGCGCTGGCGGATGGACTTACCTACCGGGAAATCGAGCGGAAACTGGGCGCTAGCGCGCCGACGGTGGTGAAGTGGAAGAGCCGTTTTGAACAAGCTGGTATGGTCGGTTTGCAGGGGCGGCATCAAGGAAGCCGGCCGCGCACAGCCACTCCGGCCGTACAGGCCCGCATCATCCGCCGCGCCCAGCAGAAGCCGTCTGACCGCAGCATGCAGTGGTCGTGCCGAAAGTTGGCCGAGGAGTTGGGAATCAGCAAGTCCACTGTCCAGAGGGTGCTGTCGCAGACCAAGTTGCGGCCGCACCGCCTGGAGCGCTACATGGCCAGCAACGATCCGGAGTTCGAGACGAAAGCGGCGGACATCATCGGGTTGTATCTGAACCCACCGCAGCATGCGGCCGTATTCTGCGTTGACGAAAAGACCGCCATTCAGGCGCTGGATCGACTCGATCCGGTGCTGCCACTATCTCCCGGCAGAGCGGAGCGTCACGGATTCGAGTATTACCGCCATGGCACGCTGTCCCTCTACGCCGCCCTGAATGTGAAGACAGGTCAGGTGGAAGGCAAGACAGCGAAGCGTCATGCCAGTGCCGATTTCATTGCATTTCTCACGGAACTGATCGGCAAGACCAAATGGGCGCGTGAAATTCACATCGTGCTCGACAATCTCTCCGCGCACAAGACCTCGGCGGTGGAGGAGTTTCTCGCCGCGCACCCGAAGGTGCGTTTTCATTTCACTCCGACCTACTCCTCGTGGCTGAATCAGGTGGAGATCTGGTTCGCGAAAATCGAACGGGATGTGATTGCTCGCGGCGTTTTCACTTCCGTGGCCGATCTCCGCCGCAAACTAATGAAGTACATTCGCGCATATGCCCACCGCGCGCGGCCCATTCGCTGGACCTACACCGATCCCAAACGCCGGATCGCTGCTAAATCAATCAGCGGGACGGGCCTCTAGACGAGTTCAGCGAACGGTTTAGCCAAGAACCGCGGCCCGGCTTCACGAAGTCTACCGTGAACGCTTGGGGCCCCGCCCCGGAACTCGCGGGCTCGGCTGCGTCCCAGGTTGGCGGCTGATGGACGGGGACTTTCAGCGACCGAATTAAGAAGAATCGAGCCGCTTTCTCTGTGAGACCCCTTCGCGGCTCGTGACTTCGAGGGTAACGTTCAGGAAAACTGCCGTTATGGAGTACCGCTGTAGATCGAGTTAACCTCCGTGGCTGTGAGCGCCCGATTGTAGAGACGGACTTCATCCACGACGCCGTTCCAACCATAACCGCCGCCGTTGTACTGGCCCACGTGAAGGGGAAGATTGGTGTTGGCAGGCGCCGTGAAGGTGTCACGGGCCACGAGAACTGCGTCCACGTATAGCTTCGCGGTCGTGCCGTCGTACGTCCCAGTCACCAGCTGCCATTTGCGAGCTACTGTGCCGCCCACAGCGCAACCATAGGTGACCCCGCATGATGAGGTCGAGCCGGATCCCGCGTCGACGATGAATTGGTACTTGCTGCCATTGGCATTGGTACCCAGGTACAGCCCTGCGTTGTAGTGTGTCTCTGCGATTCGCGCGTATCCTCGTTGAGGAACCACCACCGGTTTCACCCATGCCGACACGGAAAAGGTATTCCCGAGCGCAATGTTGGGCGTTACAACGCTACTAGCGCCATCAAAGGTCAAGGCAGAATTGATCTTCCCGTTAGTCCAGGCGGCATTGTTGATCGTGCCGTTGTACCCGTGACCCGATATATCGTGAGCGATGCTTCCCGTTCCTTCATCGAAATTCCAGTACCCGATCACTTCCAATGTCAGGGAGGAGCTCACAGTGCTGCTAGCAGTTACTCGAAGCGGCGACGAGACGGTCCCGTTGTGAGAGGATTCCTTGGCATCGGAGCGGCCGCGAATCGTGACCATCGCCACGGCGTTTTCCAGCGGCAGCTGCTTCAAATCGCGGGTTACAGCTAAAACGTGCTCCAACCGAATCGGGGCGTCGCCGATAGACGCTTCCTCAGAAATCCTGAAGGTCAAACGAGCAACTGCTCCGCTTGGGATCGCTTTGTCACCGCCCGCCACGACACAGCGCAGGATTTGGTCTTCGGCGGTCTTGCTGATCAAGGCACAGGTCACGAATTTGCCCAGATCCTTCGCCGGCTGGACCGCCTCGTGTGGCGAGCCGCCCTGCAGTTGCAACTTGTCCGACGGGATTCTGGTTTCCCACTGAAGAGCGGCTGGTTGCATTTCGCTAGATGGAGATGAGGATTGCAGGGCAACCTCAATAGTAACGGATTCGCCTGCTTTGCCAACTGCCGGTGTGAGACGCAACGTCTGGCCTAACGCGCTCGTGAGCGAGCATACGATCCCAAGCAATGCCATTACCGGGCGGTTCTGAAGACGCAAATGAAGCCTCGCTCTGCAATACTATCATCATCCGCTGCTCGCCCGAACCACAGAGGGATCGACTTCAATTTTCGTAGTTCGGCATCCGCTTTTGCATGCTTTGCCCGCGGCACTCTGTTCAAAGCACGCCGTCTGACCTCCCCCGGCTCACTTTTTACACAGTAACAGCTGTAGTGGTAAATTTTTGGAATGCACGCACCCTGTGCTTCGAACGGACTTCGATCATTCGCGCTACTGGCGATTTTGCTCTTCCCCTTTTCGCTCCCCATTGCGAGATTGCTGGGGGCGCAACCGGCGAGCGGCAGAAATTTGACGGCGAATCCGTCGGATTATCGGAAGGTGATTGAAACTCTACTCCCTGGAGATCAGTTGCAACTTGAAGCGGGCCAATATGCCGGGCTCGCCATTACCAATATGAATGGTAAGCCCGACGCCTGGATCACAATATCTGGTACATCTTCGGGTGGAACAGCCATCATCCGAGGAAGGCCCGACACAAATACTGTGGAGATCCGGAATAGCAGCTATGTGACGTTAAGCAATTTGCGGATCGACAGCCGCGGAATACCTGGAGCCTTCGGCATTAGCGCCAGGAATTTCGGAGGGAGCGTCACGCACCATATCCGAATCGAGAACAATACCTTAATTGGCCAGAACGGAAATCAGCAGACAGATGGCATTTCGACGAAGACTCCCACGTGGGGCTGGATCATCCGGTTAAACACAATCATCGGAGCCGGGACCGGAATGTACCTCGGAGACTCGGATGGAAATCAGCCGTTTGTTGGAGCCGTTATCGAGAACAACTTGATCCAGAACACGATCGGCTACAACATCGAGATCAAAGATCAGAACTCATTGCCGGATGTTCCCGGTCTGCCCCGCGGGCCAACTTCCACGATCATTCGGAATAATGTTTTCATCAAGGATGACCGACCCAGTCCCGACGGCGACCGACCGAATCTCATTGTCGGTGCTTTCCCTCCGGCTGGTCCCGGTTCGCTCAACAGGTACGAGATTTACGGAAATTTCTTCTTGCACAACCACCGGGAAGCACTTCTGCAAGGCTCCGGCCGCGTCAGCATTCACGACAATATATTCGTCGACGGCCCGCGCACGTATCCGGCGGTAGTCCTTCAGGCGCAGAATTTCCCGCTGGAAATGGCGCAGATTTACAACAACACCATTTACACGGAAGGGCAGGGAATCCGGTTCGGGAGCCGGGCGCAGCTCTCTGATGCTGTTGTCGGCAATATCGTGTTCGGCAGGAGTCCGATTTCCGGGCCAATCCTGATGAGGAGCGGGAACATTGAGGACTCGTTCGAGAATGCCGCCAAGTATCTGAATGCGCCCTCATTCGCAGATGGACCTTTGGATTTTTATCCAAGAATAGGGCAATGCCAAGGGAAGCCACTCGATTTGAAAGACTTCCACGAAGATGCCGATAACACGGCCGATTTCAATGGAACGCCGAAGGCCGCTGCCAAGGGTGCTATCGTTTTCCGCGGCGCATATGCCGGAGAGGGCATGAATCGAGGATGGGTTTTACGGGCCGGCATCAAACCACCACGAGCGCCTTCGCCGAGAGGCAACATCCTGCTACCGAAGCGACCGGGCAATTAGCCGCGGGTTGAACGGGCTTGCGAGCGCACAACAAACCGCAGACGGCACATCCCAAAACGGCGGCTCTGCGCTGCTGCCAATTTCCGTGTAAAGTTCAGAGTTTAGATTTTGGCTCTTGAGTCAAAATGTTCGAACGTCTTTACTAGAATGGTAAACATTGTTGGCATTCGCCTCATATCAGAGGCCTTATTCACTGGCCTCCCTTTTGAACCCTGGTCCTGGCACGCTCGCTACCATGCCGGAAGTAGGGACTTTTCCGTGCTGCCGATATCCCATTCCTTGGCATTCGGACCGATTTTTGAGGAGTTCCGTGGCTGCCGTTGCCTCCGCCGCGCTTTTCGGTGCCGGATACGGCGACTGGAATTGTGCAGTAAGGGAACTATCGATAGCTAGCGTCAAGGCGCCGTTGTCGAAACTCCGAACGACGAGTTGAAGTCGCTCCTGCCGGACGAATCGGACGAGCGGTTGAGAACAGGCTTCTCCTAGAACTACACTCCGAAGGCGGCGGATGACCTGATATATTTGTGCGAAGCTGTTACCGTCAGCGATCGCGCACGAGCACCGAACTGATGACCTATCTTGAGCCGTTGCTTTCAGTATGTATTGCATTAACATTCCTCGGCTGGTTGCGCTTGCGCCGGTGCGAGGGTTCATGGCTGGTCGGGGCGGGTCTGCTTGGGTTTATTCTGATTTCCTGGCCACCGATACAATGGGTCCTTTCGCGCCCCCTCGAAGTCTGGTATCCCGTCCGTGCTTTCAGCACGGACGCTAATCCTAAGGCTATAGTCGTGCTCTCGTCATCGGTGGACCCTATTGACTACGCTCGGCCGTACGACCGCCCTGATTTGCAGACGTTGCAACGGTGCGAGTTCGCGGCATGGCTACACACACATTGGCGTCCTCTACCCATTCTTGCAACCGGCGGATCGTTGCAGGCAGGGCACGAGGCTTACTCCGCGACGATGCGCAGACTGCTCGCACGGGCGGGAATCCCCGTCACGATGATTTGGACAGAGGATCGATCCCGGTCCACACATGAGAACGCGGTCTTCGGCGCGCAGATTCTGCGGATGCACGGAGTAAAAAGCGCGGTCATCGTAGTTGAGGCCAGCAGTATGCTGCGCGCGGCGGCCTCGTTTCGTAAGCAGGGGATTACGGTCATTCCTGCACCTTGTAACTTTCGGCAGCTAGGCCCGCTGCAGGATGAACTGCTCCCCTCCTGGAAGGCCATCCGGCAAAACGAAGTCACGCTGCACGAAATCATGGGACTTGCGTGGTATAGGGTCCGAGGCTGGATCTGATTTGGCCTTTCCTAAACTTCGCGAACTCCTGTAGGGTAGTAGGACTGCCGCTGATTTTGCTCACCGCGGTGACGGTGAACGTTGACCGAAATCTGTGGCGGATTGTGATCCCGCGCGCGGTTTACTGTGGAGACTATTTCGGGGGGAGGGCGATTTCCCAAACATCGAGATGGCCCGCCATGCCTGCCAACAAGAAAGCCCGTCCACCGTCGTTTGTGAATGCGATTCGGGCCAGCGCGCCGAGCGTACCCAACGGGCAAATGCTCTGTATTCTACGGTTCGTAAGTAGGGAAAGATATTGGGAAGACGTATCCAAATAAAGCAGCCTCTCTTCGTCGGGGCTCCACTGAACACCGGAAACCACGCCCAAATCGATCCACGTCCCGTCACGACCATCGTAAACGCGAGTCCGATTCGCGGCGTCCTGGACCACGACGCGATGAGAGACGGGTCCCCAGGCCGCACGTTCCACATGATCCGCTACGACGTCCGGTTTCGCGTCGAATCCGCGCTGGACCCACAAACGTTTTTCATCATCGACACCGCCAAAGACAGAAAGATCGTTCGCCACAGCCGTGAAATGGGCCACATTGGCACCCCGTAAGACTTCACGGAAAGCCTCAGACCCTGTTTTGATCATCAGTTTCCCATCGGAACCGAGCCAAAACTGAGCGTCACTCGCTGGTATCACGTTGCCAGCCATGTTTGCAGGGGGCCAACCCTCTGGAGGCGCAAGGACGTCATCCGGAAGCCCGGAAATCGAATGGCGCACGATGCCTTGCGGCGTCTTTATGAGAACCCGGTCCTTGCCTAACCAGCGGATGAACTGTGACCCTGGCGGTAGATCCTGTGTGCTCGCGAACTTGCTGTCAGAGATGACGAAACCCGCTTTCTTGTCGCGCGGGTTAACCATTCCCAGAGCGACATGGCCGCCATCTGGCGAAAAGTCCGCGCCCGCCAGAACGAATCCAGCCGGCAGCTTAAACCTTTGTTCGCGAAGCGTATTCGTATCGAACAGAATACTGTTCCCCGGTTGTCCGGAAACCAACTGATCGGCGGCAGGACTGAGAAACATTTGTGTTTTCGATACGAGACCGCCTGTGATCTTCGAAAATCCTACTCTTCCCTCCAATATGATTGCCCGGCCTGCGCCGTGTTCATCTTGAATCTTCAAGCGCAAACGAAACAGACCCGTGGAATCGCCGCCAGCCGTGACGCGCGGGACACGAATGACAGCGGTCTCGCCGGCCTTCAACGGGGGAATGGTGACTTCGCCGGACGCTGTCGTCAAGCCGAGTTCGGGTTCAGCGGTCGCTTTCAACGCGGGCGTTCCTGAGCCTGGGGGTGCTACGGACTGTATTAGCACCAGGAGCGGAGCCGTCTCGCCTTTTTCCAGGATATGGTTGCCACCCTCCTTGATATAGCTCCTTGCGATCAATGAAGGTCGTGGGTTGGGACCAAAAGGGCGATAAAGCGGGTCTCCGAGGAGCACCATTGCCCAGGAAACGTTTGGCAAAGACAGCCAGTAGCTCTCAGCTACGCTTAAGCCACTTAACAGCGCCTCGATGAAAACACCACCGCTCGGGAACGCCTGCAGGTATGGTTCGAATGCCGGTCCGAGTGTAACGGCAGCACCCCGGCGCATGAGATTGATACACCAGAAACGGCTATTGAGATCCCAAATATTCTCTGCTTCCTGGCTCGCGATATGCCAGGCAATGGACCCACGGGCAAGCCCCTGGGGCCCGAAGATATCCTGGAAGTTCGCCAGATCATACCAGCCGACATAAAAAGCGGCGCCTGCTGCCTGATCCCCCACTCCTCCTTTTGGCTGGCTCCAGCTTGCCCGCTGCATATCCAATTTTGAGACGAATCCAGCTCCTGTGAGCCCGTCAATCGCCGCGCGAATCGAGGCGTCGCCCAGCCCCATCCCGGCAATAGTATCGCCCCCCTGGCTATCTCCGAATACGGGACCCAGCAGTCCGGTTTGTTCCACCGCGATGGCATCTTCGACCATGCGCGTGATGGTCTTCAGTTCCGGGCCGTCGAGCCGAGCAACAAATACCATTTGCGCCTTCCGCGGATCTACGATCCCAAACGGATTCGCGGTCTCCACGAACAGAGGGTTCGCCTGTCTCCGCTTCGGATCGCCCGGTTCTTCCCGAAGTACCGCTGCGAGTTCGTTGTCATATGCCGCTCCGGGGTCTTTTCCATCGGTTGCTTGAATGGTGTAGGGAACTCCTGCGGTCGTGACGATGCAACGGATTTCCGGATTTGCCTCCAACACTCGCTTTACCGGGGGGACTGTTTTGCTCCAATACTCTTCAGGAGTGATGTGACGGCTGGTTCCGAGTGAAATGCTGAGCGTATTGGCATCTGGGATGTGGCGCAGTTCCCTATACATCCGAGCGACCTGCGAAGATATCCGCGAGTCCTTGTTAACCAAAATTAGGATCTGTGCAGGTTCAAGCGCCGACGAACTCGCTGAGAATGCCAATAGACTTAAGCAGGCTAGCCTTGACGAAGAATTCCTGAACGAACGCACGCCAGCGACAAGTGTTGTAACAACGGTTTTCCCCACCATTTCTCAATTCATCGCTCTTGCGAAGCGCAAATGCAAGCGAAATCCGGTCATTTTTCTGGTAAGCCGTACCGAATCGTTAGGATGCCTCCGTACTGGCAAAGTTGGCTATACAAAAGCCAATTTCTTGCTGCGGGATTCCGACCCGGGTCTAGCACGTCCGATGCCGCGTGGACTGATAGGCGGCCCTTCCGGTCGGCCCTGCCGTCTTGGGCCCCGTCCACAAGCTATACAAACGGCGGCGCAGGATTGCTGGTATTGCCGGACTTTGGTTATCAGATCGTTGTGACCATTTGGAAGGATTGGCTTTTATGCATTTGGAAGGTATGATCTTGCCGAGCTCGTAGATTTTCAACCGCTCGATGTCGCGATCGTATAAAGTGGAGTTTTCACCGAGCACGACCAGGATTCCGAATTGCCCCCCGGGAGGGAATCTCACCCATCAGCCAGTGTTGGAGCGAGATCGGGACTTGGTTCGCACGTCGATTCGCCAGCGGACGATCCGAGCCACGAATGAAGACGCTCGGCCCAGGGTCCGCCAACTGCGCAAAATGACCCGAAAATACTTCGCAGGTGTACGGATCTCTCTAACACAGAAGCCGATTTTAGAGCAGGAGCCGATATTGAAGATGCTGAAGATACTGATTCTAAATGTTCTTCTGATCGTTCCGGGCGTGGCCGCAGTCAGCGTCCCCCTCACTATTCAGGAAGAGCTCCCGATCGGCACAACTGGCTGCTCGACTGCGGCCGCCTGTGGGGTGGCCCGAAGCAACGAGCCGTTCACGCAGGGCGTGCCGCTGCCCGACAGCGCATCGACAGGAACAAACACCACGTCCACCCTGGGATTGGCCGGTTGTTCCGCCGGCCAATTTCGAGTCCTGGAAACGTGGCCCAGCGGAAACATCAAATGGGTAGAGGTGTCCGGAATTGTCGGGAGTGTGGCGGCCGGCGGAACTGCAAATTGCACGCTCGTGAGCACGGGGAGCGGAAATTTCCCAAGCGGGTCGAATCTGGCGACCGACAACGGCTCGACGATCACGGTAGCGACTGGCACCAGTACCTACACGATCAAGAAAGCGAACTTCAACTTGATCGACTCGGCGACAGTCGGAACGACGCCGATCGTCACGAGTTCCAGTGCCGCCACCCGCGGTCTCGTTCTCAACGGTCCGGCCAGCCCGGCGACCGATTGCTCCGGCGGTTGCGCCACCGCATTCAGTTCGGCCAACGACGCCAGCTCTAGTTGCACCATCGAGGAGAACGGCCCCGTCAAAGCCGTCGTGAAATGCACGGGGGATTTGGTGGATGGCAGCGGGCATGTCTACCTACACCACACGACGCGCGAGACGTTCTGGAAAAACAAGGACGAGGTAAAGGTGGTCAACTCGCTGCGGAACGCCGACAAGAATACGTCCAGTTTCAATACGGCGTACAAGGGCTTCGCTTCCTATGTCGCGCAAGTCGATCTGGCTTCGTCCGGCGGGGCGGGAACCAACAAATACAGTTTCGGCGGCAAAGCCGGAACGGTGGGGCCGACGACGTTCAGCGGCTCGGAGAATGCGCAACTGGTACAGCTCTACTCGAATCGGCTGGAAGGGGGCGGGATCGGGACGTGGAACACGTCCATCAACATTGCGGACAATACCACGCAGAGTATTATTCCCCGTTCGGAAGGCGGCGGTTGCACGGACGCTTTCTGCTATCCCGATGCCACGCGATCCGCAGAAGGCTACACCATCAAAGATGGCGCGACCACGGTGGAATCCGGCACGCGGTCGGACTACCCGGTAGGCTGGTGCGACACGGATAACGCTTCCGGAGCCGGCGTGATGGCGGGCGGCTGGTATTTCGGCGCGTATTGGCCGAAATCGTGCGAACTGAACAATGGCGGCTCGACGGTCACGTACGGCATCTGGCCGAGCCAGATCAGTGGTTTCAACTATTGGATCGCCTGGCCGCAGTACCAGACGCACACGTTTTACCTGCAATTTCATTCCGCGGCGCTGTCTTCTCCCACCACGACGTTCCTCTCCCTGCAATATCCGCTGATCGCCCGATTCGGCGTGGCCCAATTGAACGCCAGCGGCGTGCTGCCGCAGGGGATGGTTCTGCCCGATCCAGCGGCCGAAGACAGCTTCTATCAGGGGATCGCCGACCGGTATGGGTTCAGTCGATCGTACGCCTGCTGTGTGACGGACACGAGCGCCGACGCCAACGCGCAGACCACGCGGATTTACAGTTGGGGGCAGGGCAGCGCCGACAACCAATCGGACCTGCGTTGGGCGGGCATGATCCTGTTTCAGACACGCGGGTTCACAAGCCGCTATACCAAGTCCGAAATGTTCGAGCGGTACGTGATGGACAACGCGCTGCCGCGGAGCGATTTCGCGGGCGGATGGCGCGGCGCGGGTGGCGCTCTGACGATGATCGGGTTCCCCGCCGACGCCAGCACCAACTCCGACAAGTCGCTGCGCTCGTGGATCGACGCGCTGCACGCCCACAATTACGGGATCTTCGATTATTACGGACTCACCGGAGACGAGGCGGTGAAGGATGCCATCTCGCAGGGATTTTATGACTGGCTGACTAATACCAGTCTGACTGCGTACTTTAACAGCGGGCCCCAAAGGGCTATTGGCGTTCTGTTGATGATGGAGCAGCATCTCCACGATTTCGCCTTGGGGATTGGGGATTCGGCGATGGCATCAACTGCATGGTCGGTCGCCGAGCAGGCCATGAACGCGGCGCGGCAGGTGATGAATACGTACGATTCCACGAGAGTCGGGAACCCCTGTCTCCAGGCCAATTGCGCGGGTCCCCACGATAGCGGGACCGATCCATCCCGTGGCGTAACGTTCTTCGCAGGCTCAGGGACCAACTGGGACAACCCGCCGGCCACCGGCAGTGGGAATCCGATCGGGTCCGGCACGTCGCGCAATTCCGGCCAGCTTCAGGAAGGCATCCTCGAAGAAGGGATGACGGAATACCTGCTGGCGCGCGGGCCCTCGTTCGCGACTTATGAATCCGATCGGGATCTCATTCTCGGCAACTCATTCTTTGTGAAAAACGAGTGGATGGTCACGGGGCAGAGCCCCCAACTCAAGAATGGCACGAGAGCGGGCGCGGCCCTGGATTACTGCAACGATCCAGCAGCCCCCTGCAGCGCAGGTACGCATAATACATGGGCCGTGTATTTCGCGCCCAATGCGGAATACTACACCTGGATTCCGTTTTCGATCTGGTACGGGGACAACTCCTGGACGCAGAGCTTCATCGACAATCTCTATCAGAATTACAGTTCGACAGGCTGCGCCAACATGAGCGAGTGCGGCATCTACTCCATGGCTTCGGCGGTCTATCGGGCGCTGAATCCACCGGCGGCGTTGGGAGACATCACACCAACCAATTTCGTGGATAATGGCGGGGGTTCGTACACGGTCAGTTGGACGGTGCCCGCGGGAGCGAACGGATACTTATTCAAGTGGGGATCGCACCCGATTAGCTATAACCTGGGTTTCGACAATGGCCAGACGATGACCTTTGCGTTGTCGCCCGCGGCAAACACTACCTGGTGGGCCGCCAACAACGTGAGTAATGAGCCCGCTCCGGCAGCGAGTGGTACGACGCAGAGCTACACATTCGTTACAGGCGTTAGTGGATTGACGGCTTCTTGTTTTAGCTTAAAGGCAGTTCTGACCGGAGGAGGAGGCGGCGGCGGTGGAACGGGAACCGCATCCAGACTTCTATCGATCAGTGGCAATGGCCAGACAGGTACTTCGGGACATGCTCTGGGGAGTCCTTTCACGGTGGAGGTAACCGATGCCAGCGGAAACCCGGTCTCTGGGATTGGTGTAACGTTTACGGTTGCAGGAGGAGGCGGCGCGCTGAGCGCGACATCAGTCACGACCAATGGCAGCGGTTTAGCTTCGACGGTTCTCACACTTGGACCGGCGGCCGGGTCGAACGCAGTTACGGCAAGCTCTGGTTCGCTAACGGGCAGCCCAATTACGTTTACTGCAACGGCGACGAGCGCACCGAGTGGTCCCGCGAATCTGACTCTGGTGAGCGGTAAC
>Ga0070741_10015535_pt1 | contig 12873 bp, 7 predicted proteins | sample Coa_R1_4_FD_66440 | JGI IMG/M metagenome (GOLD analysis project Ga0070741, IMG submission 66440) | Surface soil microbial communities from Centralia Pennsylvania, which are recovering from an underground coalmine fire - Coalmine... | ecosystem: Environmental > Terrestrial > Soil > Unclassified ...
TCAGGGGCTAAAGCCCAGATCTTGTGAGAGATGAAGCGCGCGGCTGAAGCCGCGCGCCTTCCGAAACGCTATCCAGGGCTAAAGCCCAGTCCTTATTTGATTCGGGAGCGCGGGCCTGAAGGCCCGCTCTTCCACAACGGAATCCAAGCTTTTGTTCACCGTCCAGGACCGAATCCAGGTTCTTGCCCGGTCTTCCACGGTTGCTCACCGCTCCGTTTGTTCAGTTGACGGCGACCATCTTAGTCAGTCTCAGCATCAGTCAGCAGCAGCGCGCGCAGTTTCCGGAGCGTGCTCGCGCTCAATGCGCATGCTGTAAAACGACCGGTATACGAAGATCAGGGACACTAGGAAAAAGATCACCGCGAGGACGTTACTCATAACGGCGCCTTTCTCGTGCGTGAGGCTGACCGCCAACTCCACCGCCAGCAATCCGAAGAGCGTGGTGAACTTGATCACCGGGTTCAGCGCGACGGAAGAGGTGTCCTTGAAGGGATCGCCCACGGTGTCACCAACGACCGTTGCGGCATGCAGCTCGGTTCCCTTCTGCTTGAGCTCGACCTCAACGATCTTCTTGGCGTTGTCCCAAGCGCCGCCAGCGTTGGCCATGAAAATGGCCTGGTAAAGGCCGAAGGTGGCAATGGAAATCAGATAACCGATGAAGAAGAAGGGTTCGGCGAAGGCAAACGCCAGGGTAGCAAAGAACACACCGATGAAAATGTTGAGCATGCCCTTTTGCGCGTACTTGGTGCAGATCTCCACCACCTTCTTGCTGTCGGCGACGGAGGCTTTCTCTACGCCTTCGAGCTTGATGTTGGCCTTGATGAACGCGACCGCGCGGTAGGCACCGGTACTGACCGCCTGCGTGGAAGCGCCCGTGAACCAGTAAATCACCGCACCACCGCTGATCAGGCCGAGCACAAAGGGAGCATGGAGCAGCGAAAGTTTATCCACATTCACCGTCAAGCCGGTGGTGAGGGCCATGATGATGGAGAAAATCATGGTGGTAGCCCCGACGACAGCGGTTCCGATCAAAACCGGCTTAGCGGTGGCTTTGAAGGTGTTTCCGGCGCCGTCGTTGGCTTCGAGTAGGTCCTTGGCACGATCGAAATTCACGTCGTTGATTTTGAAGTCCCGCTGAAGTTCCTGCTTGATTCCCGGCAACTGTTCGATTAACGACAGCTCGTAAATGGATTGCGCGTTGTCGGTGACGGGACCGTAGGAGTCCACTGCGATGGTCACCGGTCCCATTCCCAGGAATCCGAAGGCGACCAAGCCAAAGGCGAACACCGGGGCAGCCACCATCGTAGCAGCTTGAGTGAGACCAAGCGTGCTCATGTAGTAGCCGACCGACATGAGAAAGACCATGGTAAGGCCTAGGTAGTAGGCGGAAAAATTGCCGGCAACGAAGCCGGACAGAATGTCGAGCGAGGCGCCGCCTTCCTGGGCTGAAATCACGACTTCTTTCACGTGGCGTGATTCAGTGGAGGTAAACACCTTGACGAACTCAGGTATGACGGCACCAGCCAGGGTGCCGCAGGAAATAATGGTGGCGAGCTTCCACCACTGGGTGCTATCGCCGCCGAGGTCGGGAATGATCTGCCAGGAAACGATGTAGGTGAAGGCGATTGAAACCAGGGACGTGATCCAGACCAGCGAAGTCAGGGGTGTCTCGAAATTCATTTCCTTAGCATTGCCAAATCTCGCCTTGGCAATGGCACCGTTGATGAAGTAGGCGGCGGCGCTGGCGATCAGCATGACGATGCGCATGACGAAGATCCACACCAGCAACTCAACCTGGACGGTGGGATTCTTCACACCGAGAAGAATGAAAGTGATCAGGGCGACACCGGTCACGCCGTAGGTTTCGAAACCATCAGCGGAGGGACCAACGGAGTCGCCGGCATTGTCGCCCGTACAGTCGGCAATGACCCCGGGATTGCGAGCGTCGTCTTCCTTGATCTTGAAGACGATCTTCATCAGGTCGGAGCCGATGTCGGCGATCTTGGTAAAAATGCCTCCGGCGATGCGCAGGGCGGCCGCACCCAGGGATTCACCGATGGCAAATCCGATGAAGCAAGGACCGGCATAATCGCCGGGAATGAAGAGCAAAATGATGAGCATCATCAGCAACTCGACGCTGATCAGCATCATGCCGATGCTCATGCCGGCTTCGAGGGGAATCTGGTAACAGGGAAAGGGCTTTCCGGGAAGAGCGGCAAACGCGGTACGCGAGTTGGCAAAGGTATTGACGCGAATGCCAAACCAGGCCACGCCGTAGCTGCCAGCAATCCCGACCAGGCTAAACGCGAGAATGATGGGCAGAGTGGTGCTGATGGGTTTGCCGGGCACCGGCGAGAGTACGCCAAAATAAAGAACGATCACGGCGGCCACGAAAATCCAGAGCAGCATGAGGAACTTACCCTGCGTGACCAGGTAGGTCTTGCAGGTTTCGTAGATCAGTTCCGACATTTCGCGCATGGAACGATGGACGGGCAGGTTCTTCAGCTTGGTGTAAATGGCCAGGCCGAACAGCAATCCAAAGACGCAGAATAGAATTCCGACGAGCAGGAGCTTGTCCCCAGCAAAGCCGAGGAACTGCACGGAAGAGAGTTTGGGAACTTTGAGAGCGGCTTCGCCTCCGACTTCTTCATTGCCTTGGGCGAGAGCAGCGGCGCCAAGCGTCACGACCGTGGCGGCCAACGCGACAAGCTTAGCGGCGCGGCATCCTAAGGACGCAGCAGTTGCGATCCAGATGCGCATGGGGACATCCTCCGGGAAAAATTCATTAAAAGGATAACAACGTGTTTAGGGCACCACCTGCCGGAAGTCGCTATGCACCCGGGTTGCGGCCCGAGGAAAGCACCTGCCGGAGTTCCGAACACGCTTCCACTGCAAGACGGGAGTGATGAGTTTGGCCGCGTCGGATGTCTAATCCCCAGCCCGGCACTGCCGGCGACCAGGGGACATAAAGTCGAGTCTTTATAGCATGTTGCGAAAAGCCGGGTCAATGAGGCTGGTCACCGAGAGAGCCTCTGACACTCAATGTGGCGTTTTGGCCCTCGCAGTCGCTCGAATGACCATTTGTTCGGAATCGAGAGTAGGGGAGCGATCATTTTCAAAGAAGATTTGACGGCAAGTTCCGGGGTGCGTCAGCTCATGTCGGGCCGTAAACTCAGTGGCGGAGATTGCTCATGGATGGGAAAGAGTTTCGGGATGTGGGACACCGGGTGGTCGATATGCTGGCCGAGTGCCTCGACCACATCGAGGAGCGGCGGGTATTTCCGGATGTGGAGCCGCGGACGGTGAATGCTTTATTCGCTGAGCCGCTGCCGCAGGATCCGAAAACGCCGGACGCGGTATTGGGCGAACTCGAGGAAAAACTGCTGCCCTACTGCACGCACGTGGGCCACCCCGGATACATGGGGCTGATCACGCCGTCGCCCAATCCGGTGGGAGTGATCGCCGACTTCATCTGCTCGGCGCTGAACCAGAACGTGGGAGCGTACTCGATTGGGCCGTCGGCGGTGGCGATGGAGCGGCGGGTGGTGCGCTGGCTGACGGATCTTTGCGGATATGACCCGAAGGCGGGCGGAAACCTGACCAGCGGCGGAATGATGGCGAACTTCATCGGGCTGAAGGTGGGGCGAGATGCGGTCACGAAGGACCGGGCGCAGCACGATGGCATTCGAGAACGGTGGGCGGTGTATGCGTCGGAAGAACGGCACGTATCCGTGGATAAGGCGGTGGATGCGATCGGGCTGGGCCGGTCGGCGCTGCGGGCCCTGCCCACGGATGCAAATTTTCAGGTGCGGCTGGATGCGCTCGAAGAAGCGATTACGCAGGACAAGAAGAACGGCATTCGGCCGATGTGCATCGTCGGAATTTTTGGCACGACGAATACGGGAGCGGTGGATGACATTCGCACCCTGCGTCGCATCGCGGATCGGGAAGGCATGTGGCTCCACGCGGATGCGGCATACGGCGGCGGAATGCTGCTCTCGCACCAATGGCCGATGCGCGATCGCGGGCTGGAGCTGGCGGATTCCATCACGATTGACCCGCACAAGTGGTTCTATGCGCCGCTCGATGCAGGCGCGGTGCTGGTGAAGGATGAGCGGCGGCTCACCGCGTCATTTGGCATGAAGCCCTCCTATCTGACCGACGAATTTGACGAAACCAACGAGCGCTACCAGTACTACGTGCATGGGTTCGAGCAGTCTCGACGATTTCGCAGCCTGAAAGTGTGGATGAGTTTCAAGCGCTATGGGGCGCGGCAGATCGGGGAATGGATCGATAACAATATTCGCCAAGCGAAGCACATGTACGGCCTGGCGGAAAACGACCCGGAGTTCGAGCCGGCGAGCAATCCCCCGATGTCAGCCATATGCATTCGCTTCAAGGGAGTGGAGGGCGAGGATGCGAAGGAATTGCATGCGGAGGTTGCGCAACGCGTCGAACAGAGCGGCCGGTTCTGGATGTCCACGACGGAGCTGAAGGGAAAGTCATGGTTCCGCATCAATCCGGTAAATTTCCGCACCCGCGAGGAGCACATGGAGCAGTTGTTCGAGTTGCTAAAGCAGGAGTGCCACGCAGTGCTGCGCGCGAAGAGCGCCGCAACAACCTAACCACCAAGGACACGAAGAAGCACAAAGAAATACTTCGTGGTCTTCCTGACCTCGATGGTTAAAAACGTCTCTACGGCGTCACGCCGAGTTGCCAGAAGAGGAACGACCAGACGTCGGTGCCTTCCTCAATGAGCTTGGCGACCGGTTTCCCGGCACCATGGCCGGCTTTGGGTTCGATGCGCAGCAGAATGGGGCGCTCGTGGCTCTGGCCGTTGGCGGCCTTGGCCTGCATCAGCGCGGCCATTTTCTTGGCGTGCATGGGATCCACGCGGGTGTCCGTGTCGGCGGTCATGAACATGATCGCGGGATAAAGCTGCCCTTCCTTAACATGGTTGTAAGGCGAATAGGCGTACAGCCAATTAAATTGCGTGGCGTCATCGGCGGTGCCGTATTCCGGGATCCAGAGTTTTGCGATCAGGAAGTTCTGATAACGCAACATGTCGAGCAGCGGCACCTGGCAGATGACGGCGCGGTACAACTCGGGATGTTGAGTGAAAGCCGCGCCCATCAGTAATCCGCCATTGCTGCCACCCTGGATGGCGAGGTGGTTGGCGTCGGTGTATTTCTGCGCGATCAGGTACTCGGCGGCGGCGGCAAAGTCATCGAACACATTCTGCTTTTTGTCGAGCATGCCGGCACGATGCCAGTCTTCGCCGAACTCATTCCCTCCCCGCAAGGTGACATCGGCGTAAATGCCCCCGTGCTCCAGCCAAACGTAGAGTTCGCGCCTGAAAACGGGCGTGCGTCCCACGTTGAATCCACCATAACCGCTAAGCAGAGTGGGATTTTTGCCCTCACGCTTCAAACCCTTCTTGCTGACCAGGAACATGGGGACGCGGGTGCCGTCCTTGGAATTGAACCAAACTTGTTCAACCCGATAGGACGAAGTGTCGATGGGGGCTTTTATTTTTACCCACTCGCTGGTTTTGTTCGAAGCCAGGTCATAGTGATAGATGGTGGGGGGAACGGTATAAGAATAGAAATCGTAGAGGGCTTCCTTGCTGTCGTAATTGCCGCCGACGCCCACAACCGAGCCGATAGTGGGAAGCTGAGGCTCGGCGATGAGTTTGCCATCCAGGCCCAGAACCCGAAGCAATGAGCTGGCATTCCTGGTGCAGCGGGCGAAAATCCGACCGCCGATGATGTGCGTTTCTTCGATGACGGCATCGGATTCGGGAACGAGCTCTTTCCAGTTCTCACGCGCGGGATTGGCAGCATCAACCGTGAAGATGTGGAATCGCGGCGCGCCTTCGTTTGTGAGGATGTAGACCTTGCCACTAAAAACATCGCCCGTGTACAGAGAATCCTTGCCCGTGACGACGGGGACTGCCGGCGTGTTGGCTTTCAGGTCCTTGATCCACAACTCACTCTTTGCCCAGCCCTGGAAGACGGTGATTACGAGCCACCGGTCATCTTCGGAGAGAACAATCTGGGGAATGTCCTGAGGATTCAGCTTTTCCCCGAATACCAGCGGATCTTTTGCAGCGTCGGTTCCCAGCGCGTGGTAGAAGACCTTGACATGGTACACCTCTTCGCCGGCGGGCACTTCCCCCTTCTGGGGATGGCGGGTGTAGTAAAAGCCCGAATCGTCGCTCTTCCATCCCATACTCGAAAAGCGCGTCCCCGGAATCGCGTCAGGCAGGATGCGTCCGGTGGCAGTCTCGATGACGTGCAGCGTGCTCTCTTCCGAACCACTGGTCGAAAGGCCGTAGGCAACGTACTTGCCATCGTGGGAAGTGAAGTACCAGTCAATGGCGGTGGTTCCGTCGGACGAAAGCTGATTGGGATCGATGAGGGATCGATCGGCGCCGTGGAGGCCTTCGCGAACATAGAGCACCGGCTGGTTCTGTGAACCTTCGCGGCGCCGATACAGATAGTAGTTGCCGCCCATTTGCGGCGTTTCCAGCGTTCCTATGGCAAGGAGTTCGGCCAGACGGTGATTGATCTTTTCGCGGCCGGGCAGCGGATCGAGGATACTGCGGGTGTAAGCCGCTTCGGCGCGTACGTAGGCCTGCGTATCGGGACTCGCTGCGTTCTCCATGTAGCGATAGGGATCGGCAATCTTGTGGCCGTGCAACGTGTCTTCCACGGTTTCGATTTTTGCGACGGGCGGCTTGGTTGTGCTGCCGGAAGATGTGTCCGCGGAATTGACGGCGTTGGTGTGGTTCTGCGCGACAGCGGCGGCAACAAAGATCATCAGGCCAAACATGAAGCAGGTGGCTCCTCGCATGGGTTAGCCTCGGCTGAATTAAGGGGTAGCGTGCGCCCCTGTTGTAAGACGTGCGAATAGAAAAAGCGTAACACGAACACAGTGGCTGAAGCCGCTCGGCCATGGATGTTCATGGGGCGGGTGAAGCCCGCCTGTGCAAGTCCACGGGAAATCCGGGAGAAAAGCAAAAACGACGGCAAGATGCCGTCGCGACAGCCGGCGAGACGCCGGCGCTACTCTATGGCCAGGCTATTCTAGACCCAGGCTACTCTAGGCCCAGAAAGTGCGGTCGAGGGTGCGGTACTGGATGGCTTCGGCGATGTGCTTGGATTGAAGCGGGCCGCCACCCTCGAGATCGGCAACAGTGCGCGCGACCTTCAGGATGCGGTCGTGGGCGCGGGCACTGAGACCTTGCTGGGTCATGGCGCGTTCCAGAAGCCGTTCGCAATCCGCAGAAAGCTCACAATACTTGCGGATTTGACCCGACGTCATCTGGGCATTGCAGTAAATCTTCTCCGAGGCTGAACGGAAGCGCTGCAACTGAATATTCCTGGCATGCTCAACGCGAGCGCAGATGTGCTTGGAATCTTCAGGTTCCGAGCCGGATCGCATTTCCTTGTAGTTCACGGCAGGAACATCAATGTGGATATCAATACGATCAAGTAGGGGACCGGAGATTTTCGAGATATAGCGCTGGATCATGGGCGGAGTGCAGTGGCAATCGCGCGAGCGGTCATTGAAGTAACCGCAGGGGCAGGGATTCATGGCGGCGGCCAGCATGAATCGCGCGGGGAAGGTCAGCGACATGGCAGCACGGGCGATGGAGACGGTACCGTCCTCGAGAGGTTGGCGCATCACTTCGAGCACACTGCGGGGAAATTCGGGCAACTCGTCGAGAAAGAGAACGCCGTTATGAGCGAGCGAAACTTCTCCCGGTCGAGGCACGGCGCCCCCGCCGATGAGGCCCGCGTCGGAAATGGTGTGGTGCGGGGATCGGAAGGGCCGAATGCCGACCAGACCGGCGCGCGAATCGAGCACGCCTGCGACACTGTGAATTTTAGTTGTCTCGAGGGCCTCTTCGAAAGTGAGCGGCGGCAGGATGGTGGGCATGCGCTTCGCCAGCATGGTCTTGCCAGACCCGGGGGGGCCGATCATCAGGATGTTGTGACCGCCGGCGCAGGCCACTTCGAGGGCGCGCTTCGCCGTCAGTTGGCCGCGCACATCCTTGAAATCCACGGGAAATTGTTGCGCCTCCTGCAGAAGGGCGTCACGGTCGATGGTCACGGGCTTGGCTTCACCATTCGAGTTCACCAGGTTGATCACGTCGAGCAGCGAGCGCACCGCGAACACGCCCACTTCGCCCACGACCGCGGCTTCTTTGGCGTTCACCTCAGGGACGACCAAGCGGGGAATTTTCCGGCCTCGAGCTTCCACTGCGATGGGGAGGGCGCCGCGCACTCCGCGGATACCGCCGTCGAGCGACAACTCTCCTACGAACACGTATTGGGAAAGATCTTTTTTCTTCAGACCACCATAGGCACCGACAATGCCGAGCGCCATGGGGAGGTCAAAGCCGGAGCCCTCTTTTTTGATATCGGCAGGTGCGAGATTGATGGTGATGTGAGTCAGAGGGATGTCATACCCACAGTTTTTGAGCGCGGCGCGGACGCGGTCACGGCTCTCGCGCACCGCTGCATCCGGCAAACCGACGGTGTGGAAATGATCTTCCTGGGTCTTGATGCCGGAGATATCGACCTCAACTTCGATGATGCTGGCGTCAATGCCGTAGACGGCGGCGCTGAGGGTCTTAAAGAGCATGGGAACAGTTCAGTTTAGGCGGGTTCAGGCAGGGACACTGTGATGGGCGAACTCGGCGAGTGTGGGATGCCCCAATTCGGGAAGGTCAAATCAAGACCTCAACGCAGAGGACGCAGAGGGATTTTGTAATTTAGTAATCGGGTAATTTGGTAATTTAGACGCCACTACACTCGCATATTTCAAAATTACCCGATTACAAAAGCCAGATCAAAATCCCTCTGCTTCTCTGCGTCCTGCGTTAAGGTTTTTGCCGTCCTCTGCGTTGAGGTTTTAGGTTCGGATACAATGGCGGGCAGTGGAGGATGAGGTGCCCTGTCCGTTTTTTCTTCCGGTCGAAAAAATTTCGGGAGCGCTATGGGCGTTTCCGTCACGGCTGCCGCTGGGCGAAGGATGGCGGGGCGAATGTATGGCGCCCGGCCACGAGCACAGTACCCCTGCAGAAGACGAATTGCGCGAGTGCTGCAACCTGGGATATGCGCGCACCTGTTCGCGGCTGCCGCAAGATCGTGAAGCGGATGCGGTGCGTTTTTCGGTGTCGGTAGAAAATGGGAATCTGCTGCGGGTGTTTTACGTGTGCGAGAAAAACCATCTTCCCGGCGAGAATGGAACGCTGCAGTACGACAGCGCACTCCGTTGCTGGGTATCGCGCCATGCGAATCCGGTGATCCAGCGATTGGCGGAGTGCTATGTGCAGGCTTACCAGTCGCGCAAACATGAAGTGCGGGAATGCGCACTAAGCTGATTGACGAATCAATCTATGGGCGACCACCAACCAAAACTGACGCCACGCACGGTACGGGAATCTCAATCAGAGATGGATGAACTTGTTCTGCCCAATGACGCCAATCCTTTGGGCGCATTGCTGGGCGGACGCCTGATGCACTGGATTGACCTGGCGGGAGCGCTGGCTGCCCATCGCCATTCGCGTCACTACGTCGTTACCGCATCCATTGATCACCTTGATTTTGTGACGCCGGTGCATGTGGGGGATCTGGTCATCTTGCGGTCTTCCGTGAATCGCGCCTTCCACACCTCCATGGAAGTTGGTGTGAAGGTGTGGGTGGAAAACTACATCGCCAACACCAAGCGGCATGTCAGCTCCGCTTTTGTGACGTTTGTGGCCATCGACCGCGAGGGACACCATCTTCCCGTGCCGCCCGTCATTCCTGAGACCGCGGAAGAGAAGCGCCGCTATGAAGATGCGGGCCGGCGGCGGGAACTGCGGCGGGCGGAACTGGAGCGACGGCGGGCCGTGGCGCAACAATCCGGCACAGAACTTTAAATGAAAACCGCAAAGGACGCGGAGGACGCAGGGGAATAGGAGTGGAAAAGGCAAGGAACGGTGGAGATAGCTCCAGAACTGACTTCCAATACGAAGAGTGGCTGTTTTCTTTTCTGGGTGTTCGTACTGCTTTCGTGATTACCGTTTGCAGCGCTGTCGGGGATGGCACTTGATGCCGGGTCCCAATTCTCAGTCTACCTGTTCGTTATATCCGTTTGGACGTACTCGCTATCCGTTGGGATTGTGTGGGGATTCAAAGACAAGTTTCCCCTGATCTCCTTACTTCCATGCATCAACATTTTCGCGTTTTTTGCCTTTGGCAGAGCAGCCTAAATAGGTAAGCCGTTGCGTAAAGTACATACTTCCGCTTACTAGATTACAAAACCCGCTCCTGTGACCCGTATCACATCGCCGAGTTCACCGCACGAATAAGCTTTTCTGAGGCTACTCAGCCACGAGTTTCCTTATGGATAGCGCTCTCCTGGTTCACCGGCTTCATTTTGCCTTCACGGTCACATTTCATTACCTTTTTCCGCAATTAACCATGGGATTGGCGCCGCTGATCGTGGCGCTCAAAACGCTGGCGTTGTGGAAGAACGATGAAACGTACAACCGCGCCGCCCGGTTCTGGGCGAAAATTTTCGGCATCAATTTCCTGCTCGGCGTGGTAACTGGCATTCCGATGGAATTCCAATTCGGCACGAACTGGTCGCACTTCTCGCGATTCGCCGGCGGAGTCATCGGGCAAACCCTGGCCATGGAAGGGACGTTCGCATTCTTCCTTGAATCGGCCTTTCTGGGTTTGTTCCTCTACGGGGAGAAACGGCTGAGCAAGTGGGGTCATTGGGGCGTGGCGGTTGCGGTCTTCCTGGGATCGTGGCTGTCGGGCTATTTTATTGTCGTGACCGACGCCTGGATGCAGCACCCTGTGGGCTTCACCAGGACTCCCGACGGAATGTTTCAGCTTACAAGTTTCTGGCAGTTGCTGCTGAATCCCTGGGCAGGATGGCAATATGCGCACAACATGAGCGGCGCGGTTATCACGGGCGCGTTCGTGATGACATCCATCGGGGCCTGGTACCTGCTCAGCCGTAAGCAGGTCGAATACGGGCGACTGTTCGTCCGTACGGGGGTGATCGCGGGTGTGATTTTCAGCATCGTGCAGCTGTTCCCCACGGGAGATCAGCAGGGCCGCCTCGTTACCTACAACCAGCCGGTAACCCTGGCAGGCATGGAGGCCCTGTTCGCAACCCAACCGGGTGCACCACTGGTCCTGATCGGGCAACCAGACATGGAGAAGCACGCGATCGACAACCCGATCCAGATTCCGAAAATGCTGAGCTTTTTGACCTATCGGCGATGGAACGCACACGTGCAGGGACTGGAAGCGTTCCCGCAGAACACGTGGCCGACGAATGTCCCGCTGCTCTACTACGCGTATCACATCATGGTTGGACTGGGCACGGTTTTCATCGCAATCATGATCGTTGCTGTCTTTCTATTGTGGCGGGGAAAGCTGTACGACGCGCGGTGGATGTTATGGATCCTGCTGCTGTCACTTCCCTTCCCCTATATTGCGAATACCGCGGGCTGGATCACGGCGGAAATCGGGCGGCAGCCCTGGCTGGTGTACGGCCTGATGCTGACGCAAGACGGGTATTCGAAGATGGTGTCGGCCGGCAACGGTTTGTTCACGCTGCTCGGGTTCATGGGCATGTACATGGTGCTGGGCATTCTGTTCCTGTTCCTGGTGCAGCGCGAAATTCAACACGGCCCAGAACCGGTACCGGCCATGCGCTTGCCGATTACGGCACGGTCCCTCCCTGAAGCAGCCGGAAGAGCGAGGTAGAAGATCATGGAAACACTCTGGTTCATCCTGGTTGCAATCATGCTGGTGGCGTACGTCGTGCTGGACGGCTTCGACATCGGCGTGGGGATCGTTCACCTGCTTGCAGGGCGCACCAACAAGGAGCGCCAGATGATCCTGCGCTCGATCGGGCCGGTGTGGGATGGAAACGAAGTGTGGCTGCTGGCCGCCGGGGGCACCCTCTATTTCGCGTTTCCCCTGCTCTATGCCTCGAGCTTCAGCGGGTTCTATCTGCCGCTGATGATGGTGCTATGGCTGTTGATGCTGCGCGCGGTCAGCATCGAGTTTCGCGCGCACCTGCGGGAGCAGGTCTGGCAGAAGTTCTTCGATGGCGTTTTCTTTCTGTCGAGCACACTACTGGCGATCTTTTACGGGGCGGCGCTGGGCAATGTGATTCGCGGCGTGCCGCTGGCAAAGGACGGCTACTTCTTCGAAGCTTTGTGGACCAACTGGCAAGTAGGAGCGCAGCCGGGCATCCTCGACTGGTACACCGTCATTGCCGGGGTCGTGGCGCTAGTAGCGCTGGCGAATCATGGAGCTATTTATCTCGCGACCAAAACCGAAGACGACCTGCACAAGCGAGCCCACCGAATCGCGCTGCGGGCGTGGCCGCTACTGCTGCTCCTGACGCTGGTCAGCCTGATCGCGACGATTCGAGTCCGTCCGGAACTGGACGCGAACTATCACGCGCATCCAGTGGCACTGATCGCTCCTATTCTCGTATTCGCCAGCCTGGCGCTGATGTTGCATTCGCTGTTGCGGGGCAAGCACAAGTTTGCCTTCGCCTGCTCCACGGTCTACATGGGCGGAATGCTGGTGGGAGCAGCGATCGGACTCTATCCGAACGTGCTGCCCGCGAGCACCGATCCGGCGTACAGCCTGACCATCTACAACACGGCCGCGGCGCATTACGGTCTGAGCATCGGGCTGATCTGGTGGTGTGTTGGCATGGCTCTGGCGCTGGGATATTTCTTCTTCATCTACCGCATGTTCCGCGGCAAGGTTAGGGTGGATGCGGGAGAAGAAGGCTACTGAGCGTTAGTCAGGAGTCAGGGGTCCGAAGTCAGTTTCC
>Ga0070741_10015536_pt1 | contig 12873 bp, 9 predicted proteins | sample Coa_R1_4_FD_66440 | JGI IMG/M metagenome (GOLD analysis project Ga0070741, IMG submission 66440) | Surface soil microbial communities from Centralia Pennsylvania, which are recovering from an underground coalmine fire - Coalmine... | ecosystem: Environmental > Terrestrial > Soil > Unclassified ...
CTCGAGGCGACGTACCGCCGGCATCAGCTCGCCAGTCTGTTCGGCGAGCGGCTCGCCGCCCCCGAGCACGATTCCGACGTGGCGCCGCGGTGGCGCCTCGACTGGACGTCGGAGGTGTCGGGTTCCGGCGCGCTGGACGGCGACTTCGATTTCACGCGCCACATTCTGGTCGCGCGCACCGAGCTGCCGCTCTCCCGGCATCAGGCGGTCGCAGCGCGGGCGATCGCCGGGTGGTCCACCGGCGCGCTGCCGCCGCAGCGCCTGTTCTCGGCGGGCGGCATCGGCAGCGTTCACGGCTACGACGTCAAGGAGCAGATCGGCGATTCGCTGGCGCTCGTCAACCTGGAGTACGCGCTCGGCGATCTCACCGGCTTGCGGGTGATCGGGTTCTTCGACGCCGGCCGCGCCACCGATCGATCGTCGGCGACGAGCCCCGCGTGGCTGAAGGGCACGGGGTTCGGCATCGGCATGGGATCGGTCCGGCTCGATTTCGGCTACCAGCTCGATCGGATCCCGAGCTCGCTTCAGTTCCTGCTGCGGTTCACGCGGAACTTCTGATGGGCCGCCGCACGCTGGTCGCGACGGCCATCGTCTGCGCGGCGGCGAGCCGTGCGTCGGCGCTCAGCGTCGACGTCACGGACGTCCGCGCGGCGGCATCGACCGTCCACGCCACGATTCAGCTGCGCGACGTGATCCCGGATCGCTTCAGGAACATCATCGACCGCGGCGGGCAGCTGCACCTGCGGCTGCAAGCGGAGCTCTGGGAGAGCCGGCCCGTGTGGGATCGGCTCGTGTTCCCGACCATCGTCCGCGTGTTCCGCATGGCTCACCGCGCGTCCGGGCGCGACCTGACCATCGACGACGCTTCCGGCGGCTCGACCGTCGTCAACGCGCTGCCGAACCCGTGGGAAGTGCTCGTCGATCTCGGCGGCCGCGATCGGATCGCCGCGCCCCAGCGCTATTACGTGCACGTCGTCGCGACGATTGGCACGCTCGCGGATCGCGACGCCGACGATGTGAACGACGCCGTGTTCGGAAAGTCGGGCGACGACAACGCGCTGGGGACGTTCGGGCGGATGCTGTTCCGGACCGCTCTGCGCATCGGCGACTACCTGCAGAGCGTGTCGGCCGAGGCGAAGAGCCGCAAAGTGGACGGCGCCGACATCATCCGGCCCTGAGCGCGTCGACCGGCGCGATGCGCGCCGCTCGCCGTGCGGGCGCGATCGTCGCCGCGAGCGCGACGAGGGCCAGGACGGCGGCCCCGGCGACGAACGTCAGCGGGTCGGTCGGGTGCGTGTGATAGAGCAGGCCGGAGACGACGCGCGCCAGCGCCGCGGCCAGGGCGATCCCGATCGCCAATCCCAGCGCGGCCAGCCGGGCGGCGTTTCCCAGCACCAGCGCGAGGATGTCGCGCGTCTCGGCCCCGAGCGCCAGCCGCACGCCGATCTCCGGCGTCCGCTGGCTGACGGCGTACGACATCACGCCGTAGATCCCGATGCCGGCGAGCCACAGCGCCACGCCGGCGAAGATCGTCAGCAGGAACGACGCGAAGCGATCGCGGTTCAGCGAGCGCGCGATCCACTGGTCCATCGCGCGGACCTCGGACACCGGTTGATCCTTGTCGAGCGATCGGATCTCGCGCTCCACGAGCGGCGCGAACGCCAGCGGATCGCCGGCGGTGCGCACCGTCAGCGTCATCGCCGAGTACGGCAGCTGCGGGTGCGGCCAGTAACTCTGCGGACGCGTCTCGCTGCGGAGATCCGCGAACTTCGCGTCGCCGACCACGCCGACGATCGTCGTCGGCACGTTCGGATCGGTCATGTTGATCACGAGCTGCCGGCCGATCGGGTCCTGGCCGGGGAAGTACCGGCGGACCAGCTCCTCGTTGACGATCACGACGTTCGATCGCTCGTGCTGTTCCCGATCGGTGAACCGGCGGCCGCGTGTCAGCGGCAGCCGCATCGCGTCGAAGTAGCCGTTGTCGCAGACGCTGACGTCGACGGTGTACCCCTGACCCGGCGGGGGCGGCGGCTGCCCGACAATCGTGAACCCGGTGCCGGCGCCGAGTCCCGCGAACGGAAGGTAGCTGATGAGGCCCGCCGCCTGCACGCCGGGCAGCGGGCGGATGCGGTCGATCGCCGTCGAGAAGAAGCGCAACGTTTTCGGGTCGTCGTATTTCTGCGACGGCAGCGACACCCGCATCGTCAGCACGTTGCGCGCGTCGAACCCGGGGGCGACCGACTGCAGCGCCGCGAAGCTCCGGATCAGCAGGCCGGCGCCGACGAGCAGGACCGCGGCGAGCGCGATCTCGGCGACCACGAAGATCTGGCGCAGGCGCGCCGAGCGGCCGCCGCCGACCTGGCGGCCGCCGTCTTTGAGCGACTCCTGCACGTCGGCGCGCGCGCTCTCGAACGCCGGCGCGAGGCCGGCGACGATGGCCGTGGCGAACGACACGGCGGCGGTGAACGCGAGGACCGCGCGGCTGACGCGGATGGGCCCGACGCGCGACAGGTCGACGGGGCTCAGCGCGACCATCGCGTCGATGCCCCACTGCGCGATCAGGAGACCGAGCGCGCCGCCGATGATCGCGAGCACCATCGACTCGGTGAGCAGCTGCCGCATCACGCGCGAGCGCTTGGCGCCGAGCGCCGCGCGAATCGCGATCTCGCGCTGCCGGACCGCGGCGCGCGACAGAAGCAGGTTGGCGACGTTCGCGCACGCGATCAGCAGCACGAACCCGACGGCGCCGGCGAGCAGCAGCAGCGCCGGCTTGACGTCGCCGGCCAGTTCGTCGCGGACCGGCACGACCTTCGTCGTCCACCCCGTGTCGAACTCCGGCCATTCCGACGCGAGCGACGCCGCGATCGCGTTCAACTCGGTCTGCGCGCGGGAGGCCGTCGCGCCCGGCTGGAGGCGCGCGACGACCGAGAGAAAGCGGCCGCGCGGCTCGCGCCAGGACGCCGGCATCACCCATGGGCGCCAGAGATCCGGCGGACGGCCGGCAAGGGAGTTCGAGAACGTGAGCTGCGCGTCCGGCGGCATCACGCCGACGATCGTCGTCGGCGTCCCGTTCAGTTGAATCGATCGGCCGACGATCGCCGGGTCGCCGCCGAAGCGGCGCTGCCACAGCGCGTGGCTCAGAATGACGGCCGTCGGCGTCTCCTGCGCGTTCTCTTCGGCCGTGAAGGTCCGTCCGGCGAGGGGTGCAATCCCGAGGATCGGAAAGTAGTCGGCCGTCGCGTTGCGGACGACGAGCTCTTCCGGATCGCCGCTGCCGGTGAGGTTCGTCCGCGTGTCGGCAAACGCCGCGAACGCCTCGACGCTGCGGGCGCGATCGCGCCAGCGGAAGTAGTTTGCGGGCGCGACGACGTTGGCGCGGTCCGGCCGGCGCGCCGACACCTCCCACACCGCGACGAGCCGTTCGGGATCCTTGAACGGCAGCGGCTCGATCAGCGCGGCGTCGACGAGGGTGAAGATCGCGCTGTTGGCGCCGATGCCGATTGCGAGCGCGAGCACCGCGATCAGGGTGAATGCCGGCGCGCGCACGCACATCCGAAGCGCGTAGCGGACGTCCTGGAGCATGGAATCGAGCATCTAGATCTTCGAGCCGTCGGGAAGCGCCGACCAGCGTTTGTGAAAATGCGCGACGCCGAGCTTGACGTCCACGTCGACGGCGAGGGTCGACAGCACGGGTCGGATGCTGATGGTGAACGGGCTGTCCGCGGGCGCCGTGACGCCCACCGACACGAGCGCGGTCCCGGCGATCAGCACGGTCGCGACGGCTCTCCACAGCGCCTGGCGCAGCACGCGCCGGCGAAAGGCCAAGTTCGTGCCAGCATCGAACGGTCGGCGCAGCGTGATTTGTTAGGAAAATCTGGCCGGACCGCCGCATCCGGCCCCGGAGGTGTTCGCTTGTGGGACGTCAGTGCCCGCCATCGCGCAGGCCCGGACGGACCTGGATGTTGACCGCCGCGCTCGCCGTCGTGCGGTCGTGGTGCTTCAACCGCAGCATCACGCGGTACGCACCCGCTCGAAACACGTGTTCCACGGTGTACCGCCGCTTGATCTCGGACTTGCCGGCCTCGTACGGCGGGCAGTCGGCGCTCGATTCCGACTGCGTCCCGTCGCCCCAGTCCCATTCGACGCTTGGGCAGTAGTAATCCTCGGCGTCGTTCGGGCCGCCGACGACTTCGGCGGTGAGGACGACGCGTGACGGCGCCATGCTGATGACGGGTCGCGCGCTGAGCGAGAGCTTCGGCTTCGACGCGTCCTGATCTTTTTTCGGGTCGTTGTCGGGTTTCTGCGCCGCCACGAGCGACGCACCGAGCGTCAGCGACGCGGCACCGGCCCACGCGAATCGCCGCAGGTCTGTCATTCCCATGGCACCCTCGATTGTTCGGAGCAGCCAAATTGTACAATAAGCGGATGTCTCCAGTCCTTTCCGTGCCGGTGGTTTGCACGGCCGGACCGCTCGCCGCGGTCGATGCCGACCTCATCCTGATTCCGTGGTTCGAAGACGACGCGCCCGCCGCCGTTGCCGGTTTGGACGGCGCGACCGGCGGGGAAGTCGCCCGCGCGCTCGACGGACGCGAATTCCAGGCGAAGCGCTACGACCTCTTTCTCGCGCCCGTCGCCGATCGCAGCTGGCGTGCGCGGCGCGTCGCGCTGGTCGGCGCCGGCCCGCGCGAGGCGGCCGACACCGAAGTGATGCGCAAAGTCGCCGCCGCCGCCGGACTCGCGGCGCGTCAACGCCGCGCCGCGCGCGTCGCGCTGGTCGTGCGCGGTCAGGGATCGCCTGCGGCGCTCGCGCAGGCGGCCGTCGAAGGGCTGACGCTGGCCGAGTTCCACGGCGGCAGCTACAAGACCGCCGATCCGCCGCCGCCCGTGCCGACGTGGACGCTCGTTTCGCTCGATGCGCCGATCGACGCCGCGTTCGACGATGCGGTGACCCGCGGCCGGATCCTCGGCGAATCGAGCAACCTGGCGCGCGCGCTCGCGAACGAGCCGGGGAACACGCTGACGCCGCGCGAATTCGCCGCGCGCGCCTCCGCCGTCGCGTCGAGCGGCGGCGTGGCGGTCGAGGTCCTCGACGAGACGCAGATCGCGGCGCTCGGCATGGGCCTGCTGCTCGGCGTCGCGCGCGGCAGCAGCGAGCCGCCGCGGCTGATGGTGTTCCGCCACGATCCGCCCGGCGCGCCCGCGGCTCCGGTGCTCGGGCTCGTCGGCAAGGGCATCACCTTCGACACCGGCGGCATTTCGATCAAGCCGGCCGAAGGCATGGAGCGGATGAAGGACGACATGGCGGGCGGCGCCGCCGTCGCGTGCGCGATGCGCGCCATCGGCCTGCTGAACGCGCCGATTCGCGTCGTCGGCATCGTGCCCGCAACGGAGAACATGCCCGGCGGCCGCGCGATCAAGCCGGGCGACATCCTGACGAGCGCCGAGGGCAAGACGGTGGAAGTGATCAACACCGACGCCGAGGGGCGGCTGATTCTCGGCGATGGCCTGTGGTACGCGCGGAAGCTCGGCGCGACGCACCTCGTCGACGTGGCGACGCTGACGGGCGCCGTCGTGGTGGCGCTCGGGAAGGTGACGAGCGGCCTGTTCGGCACCCCCGACCGCTGGGTCGAGCAGGTCCGGCGCGTCGCCAACGCGGCCGGCGATCGCGTCTGGCCGATGCCGCTGCACGAGGACTACCGCGAGCAGTTGAAGAGCGAGATCGCCGACTTCACCAACACCGGAGGACGCCCCGGCGGATCGATCACCGCCGCCATGTTCCTGAAAGAGTTCACCGGCGGGCTGCCCTGGGCGCACCTCGACATCGCCGGCACCGCGTGGGCGGAGGAGGCGCGGCCCTTCCTGCCGAAGGGCGCGAGCGGCGTCGCCGTGCGCACGCTCGCGGCGCTCGCGTTCGAGACGTTCGACGTCTGAAGAAGGCGACGTGAAGCCGATCATCGTCAGGATCGTCGAGACGCCGCACGATCCCACCGGGATCTCCGGCGTCCTGATCGGCGCGCTGGGGCTGACCGGCGCCATCGCGCTGGCGGCGGTCGTCCTCGGCCTCGCGCTGGCGGGGCTGATGTTCGCATATCGACGATGGTCCGGCTGAGGCCGGACGCCCTCCGCCGCCGTTACTGGTGGGCGACGGTCTGGACGCTCTTGAGCGACGTCTGGTACTTGCGAATCGCGTTGAAGAGCGCTTCGGCGATCTTCTGGCGGTAGGCGTTTCCCTTCAGCAGCTTCGCCTCCTGCGGGTTCGTCAGGAACGAAATCTCCGCGAGCACGCTCGGCATCGTCGCGCCGATGAGGACGATGAACGGCGCCTGCTTGACGCCCAGGTCCTTCAGCGTCTTGTTGCTCGGACGGAGGCGGTCGACCATCGAGCGCTGCACGTGGCCGGCGAGATCGCGCGACTCGTCCAGCTTGTTGTTCAGCGCGATCGCCTTGACCATGTCGGGCAGCGTGCCCATGGAGAGCGCCGACGCGGCGTTCTCCCGCGCCGCAACCTGCGCGGCGTTCGGGTTGTTGGCGAAGTTGAGGAAGTAGGTCTCGACGCCGCGCGCCGCGGCGTTCGGGTTGGCGTTGGCGTGAATCGACAGGAACAGGTCGGCGTTCTCGCGATTCGCCATCATCGGCCGCTCCTGCAGCGGCACGAAATCGTCGGTGCTCCGCGTCAGGATCACCTCGATTCCCGCCTTCTCGAGCAGCTTCTGCAGCCGCAGCGAGACGTCGAGCACGAGTTCGGCCTCGGTGACGCCGCGGCCCTTCGCGCCAGGGTCGTGGCCGCCGTGGCCCGGATCGATGACGATGCGCGACACGCCGAGCCCGAGCTGGCGGGCCATCGAGAAGCCGCCCGTCGCGTTGCGCTGCGGCGGCGTCGTGGGCGTCGCGATCGGTGTCGTCGGCGCGGTGGGCGCCGTGGTCATCGCGGTGGGCATCGGCTCGGGCAACCTGGGCGCGGCCGGCGCCGGCGGCATCGATGCGCGGGCGAACGCGATCCGCGCGGACGCCCGCGGATGGCCGTTCGGATAGGCCTTCACCCAGTCGCGCGTGATCACGCGTGACGGCAGCAGCACCGGCTCCCTGGCGCGCGCGGGCGCCGCGTCGCGGACCGCCGGCGCCGCGCCGGAATCCGCGGAGCGGACGCAGTCGATCACCAGCCGGTACGGCGCGTACATCGGGTACACGCTGTAGCTGTCGATGCCGGCGGTGTCGAGGACGACGCGCGTCGTGTTGTTCGGGTGGCGTCCGATGCGGACCTGGCGGACCGCTTCGTTGTCCCCCTCGAAGCGCAGCGTGCGGTCCGTCAGATTCGGCGCGGGCCGCGTCCCCGACAGGTCGACGAACACGCGATCCGGATCGCCGATCCGTTCGTCGTGGAACGGCGGTTCGCCGTCGAGCTCGATGGTGATGCGCACCGCCTGCGGCGTCACCGAACGGCGGATGTCGCGGATGGTGACGAGGCCGGACGCGGACGCAACGGCGCTCGGCGCGGGCGCCGGCTGCGCGGCCACGGCCTGACGCTCGGCGGTGCCGGCATCGACGCGCGCGAGCTGGTCGGGAACCTGCGGCGCGAACTTGCTCGACGGGTAGCTCGCCGCGAGCCTCCGGAGGAGCCGCACGCCTGCGTCCCTGTCCTGCGACTGCCCGAACTTGGCGAACGCGTCGAGCGACAGACGGCCGCCGTACCACAGCGCGTCATCGCTGTACCCGCTGGCGGGGTAGCGCTTGGCGACGGCTTCGTACGCCGCCACGACCGATCGGACGTCGATCAGAATCGTCGCGAGCGCGCCCGGTGCGGCGAGCGCCGGCCGCACGGCCTGTTCGCCGGCGAGCGCGTCGTTGTACATCGTGCGCACGTGTTTGACCGGCTGCGGCGCCGCGAACGTCCGCGGCACGGCCGCCGTCGTCATCGACACGAGCGCGATTGCCAGGATTCGTTTGACCATAAGTCACCGCAACTGAGCGTCGACTTCTTCGAAGTAACTCTTGTCGACCAGGACCTCGCGCGCCTTGCCGCCGGCGGCGGGCGAGACGAGCCCCTCCATCTCCATCATGTCGACCAGGCGCGCCGCACGGCTGAAGCCGATGCGGAGCCGGCGCTGCAGGTACGAAATCGATGCCTGACCGCTGCCCACGACGATTCGGGCCGCTTCGTCGTAGAGATCGTCCTTCTCGAACTCCACGCCGTCGGGGCCGGAGCCGGTCTTCTCTTCCTGCGTGATCGTTTCGTCGTAGGTCGGCTTCCCCTGCTTGCGCAGGTAACTCGCCAGCCGCGCGCTCTCCTGTTCCGAGATGTACGGACCGTGGAGGCGCGTGAACCGCGACGACGCGGGCGGCAGGAAGAGCATGTCGCCTTTGCCGAGCAGCTGCTCGGCGCCGTTGCCGTCGAGGATCGTGCGCGAGTCGATCTTCGACGCGACGCGGAAGGCGATGCGCGCCGGCAGGTTCGCCTTGATCAGGCCGGTGATCACGTCGACCGACGGCCGCTGCGTCGCGAGAATCAGGTGGATGCCGACGGCGCGGGCCATCTGCGCCAGCCGCGCGATCGATTCCTCGACTTCGTTGCCGGCGACCATCATCAGGTCCGCCAGCTCGTCGATCACCACGACGATGAAGGGGAGCGTCTTCCACTCCTGGCCTTCGACGCGCGGCTCGCGCTTGTCGGCGATCGCCTGCACCATGTTGCGGTTGAACTGCTCGATGTTGCGGACGCCCTCGGCGGCGAGCAGCTTGTAGCGCTCTTCCATCTCGCGGACCGCCCAGCGCAGCGCGTTGGAGGCCTGCTTCGGATCGACCACCACGGGCGTCAGCAGGTGCGGGATGTCCTCGTACATGCCGAGCTCGAGGCGCTTGGGATCCACCATGATCATCCGCACGTCGTCCGGCGTCGCGCGGTAGAGGATGCTGGTCAGCATGCCGTTGATGCCGACCGACTTGCCGGCGCCGGTGGAGCCGGCGATCAGCAGGTGCGGCATCGTCGCGAGATCGGCGACGAAGGGTTCGCCGTGGATCGTCTTCCCGAGCGCGAGGGTGATCTTCGACGTCGAGCGGCGGTAGGTCTCCGACTCGAGCAGCTCGCGCAGCGAGATCGGTTCGCGGTCCGCGTTGGGAATCTGGATGCCGACGGTGGACTTGCCGGGGATGCGGTCGATCAAGACCGACTCGGCCTGCATCGCGAGGCAGAGGTCGTCTTCGAGGTTGGTGATCTTGGCGTATTTCACGCCGGCGTTCGGCTTGAACTCGAACGTCGTCACCACCGGGCCGGGGTGAATCTGCACGACCGATCCGTCGACGTTGAACTCGCGGCACTTCTCCTCGAGCAGCCGCGCGCGCTCCATCAACTCGCGCTCGTCGAACTTCCGCTGCGTCTTCGGCGCGTCGAGCAGCGCCATCGGCGGCAGCACGTACTCGCCCTTTCGGCGCTCGGCCGGCGCTTTGGCGGCGGGTTCCGGGTCGGAGAGCGGCAGGGGCGGCGGCGGCAGCGTGACCTTCGGCGGTTTCGCCGGCGCCAGCGCCTTCGCGCTGCTCCAGAGGCTTGGCTTCGCCGGCGCGGGCTCCTCGTCGTCGTCCGACCGGCCGAAGATGCGGCCGCCGTCGGCGCGCGGCGGCTCCTTGGCGCCGGATCGCGAGGCCTTCCCGGGGCGCGCGCCCTCGTCTTCCTTCGCGGCTGCGGCCTTGGCGATGGCGGGCGCCGCCTCGCCCTTCCTGGTGTGCTTCGCGATGACGTCGCGCCGCTGTTTCTCGCGGCGCCGCTCCTCGCGCCACTCCTGGAACGACTCCCAGCCGTGCGCCACGCTGCTCCGGATCGCCGCGAAGATCGCGCCGAAGAAGCGCCCGAACGAGAACTGCGTCGACATGATGACCGAGAGGAAGATCAGCGTGAGGAGCACGATGAGCGATCCGGTGCGGTTCAGGTATTCGGACAGCTCCTTCGCGAGGAACTCGCCCGCGTAGCCGCCCGCGCGGAACGCCTTGCCCGACACCTCCAGCGTCCCGAACACGAGGCTGAGAAACGCGCTGAGGCAGGAGAAGAGCAGTCCCGCGCCGGTCGCCTTGGTCGCGGCGGCGTCGAGCGACCGGCACCAGAAGTAGTTCCATCCGACGACGACCAGGAGCGCCGGAATCAGGTACGACGCGTAGCCGAACAGCTGGAACGACAGCTCCGCGAGGAAGGCGCCGACGCGTCCGGCGAAGTTGACCGGGGTCGCGTGCGCCCCCGTGCTGAAGAACCACGCCGGATCGCTCGGCTCGTAGCTCGCGAGCGAGATGATCCAGATGAGCGCGGTCGCAAACAGCGCGACGCCGACGAATTCGCTGACACGCCGCGAAACGGTCGATCCTGCCACCGGTCTCGTCTCCTAGATTTCCATGATGACGGGCAGCACGAACGGCCGGCGGCCCGAGCGTTTGCGGAAGAAGCGGCGCAGCTCGACGCGCAGCTTCTCCTTGATCAACCCCTGATCGGTGCGCTCCTCGAAGCTGGCCTGCTCGACGACCTCGGCCAGCGCCCTGGCGCCGTCGGCGAGCAGCGCCTCGGCGTCTTCCATGACGAACCCGCGCGCCACGATGTCGGGAACGCCTTCGAGCATCCCCGTCTGCTTGTTGATCGCGACGACCGGGACGACCAGGCCCTCCTCGGCGAGATGCCGGCGATCGCGCAGCACCTCGTCGCCGACTTCGCCGGTGCGCGTGTCGTCGATCAGCACGCGGCCGACGGGCGCCTTGCCGGCGATGCGCGCGCCGGCGGCGTCGAACTGCAGCAGGTCGCCGTTCTCGGCGAGGAGGATCTCGGTCTGCGGCTCGCGGCCGGCGAACACGCGCCGCGCGATGCGCGCGTGCTGCGACAGCTGACGGTATTCGCCGTGCACCGGCACGAAATAGCGCGGGCGCACGAGCGAGAGCATCAGCTTCAGCTCCTCTTCGCTGCCGTGCCCCGAAACGTGGACGTGCTTGATCCCTTCGTGGATCACTTCGGCGCCGCGGCGGGCGAGGTGATTCACGACGCGCCCGATCGCCTTCTCGTTGCCGGGAATCGCGCGGGCGGAGATCACGACCGTGTCGTCGCTGCCGACCTTCACGTAGCGGTGGTCGTCGATGGCGATGCGCGAGAGCGCCGCCTGCGGCTCGCCCTGCGATCCCGTGGTGATGCAGAGGACGTCCTGCGACGGATACCCGGCGACGTCGGAGTCGCGGATCTGCACGCCGGCCGGAATCCGCAGGTATCCGAGCTTCTGCGCGATCGCGGAGTTCTCCATCATCCCGCGGCCGACGAAAGCGACCTTGCGGTCGAATTCGGCCGCCAGATCGACGAGGATCTGCATCCGGTAGATGCTCGACGCGAACGCCGCCACGATCAGCTTGCCGGCGGCGCTCGTGAAGATCTCCTCGAACGCGTCGACCACCTCGCGCTCGGACCCGGTGAACCCGCGGCGATCGATGTTCGTGCTGTCGGCGAACAGCGCCAGGACGCCCTCGCTGCCGAGCTGCGCGAAGCGGTGGACGTCGAAGTGCTCGCCGTCGATCGGCGTCTGATCGATCTTGAAGTCGCCGGTGTGGACGATGAGGCCGGCGGGCGTGCGGATCGCGAGCGCGACGCAGTCGGGCATGCTGTGCGTCACGCGGATGAACTCGATTTCGAACGGCCCGATCGACACGCGGTCGCGCGGCTTCACCGGGATCAGCGCCACGCCGTCCAGATCGTGCTCCTGCAGCTTCGGCTCGACGAGCGCCAGCGTCAGCGGCGTCGCGTAGATCGGCCCGTTGACGAACGGCACGACGTGGGGCACCGCGCCGATGTGGTCCTCGTGGCCGTGCGTCAGCACGAGGGCGGCGGCGCCCCCTTTCTGCTGCAGGTAGGTGAGGTCGGGGATGATCCGATCGACGCCGAGCAGCTCGGGATCGGGGAACATCACGCCGGCGTCGACGACGATGGTGGTGTCGCCCCACGAGAGCGCGAGCATGTTCATGCCGAACTCGCCGAGTCCGCCAAGCGGTACGACTTCGAGCATTCGGGAAACGCGCAGACGCCCGCGTCGGGACGCACTCCTGGCGGAGACGTTCAGCGACGAAGGGAGCCGCCACAGCGGCTCGGTCAGGCTGCCGGGAGCGCCTGAGAAGATCGAGGCGGGTTACCGAGCCGTAAGTCTAACACAGCTCAGGCGTTAATAGCACAGCATCAACCGAAACGATTTGCGAGGTCCGCGTAGTCGGCGATCGAGAGCGTTTCGGCCCGCCGCCGGCCTATATCGAAACGGCGGGACGGAGTCGACTCCGTCCCCACTCCGTCCCCGAATAGGGCGTTCGCCAGCATCTTGCGGCGCTGGCTGAACGCTTTCTTGACCAGGCGCTCGAACGCCGCCTCGTCGCGGACCGCGGGATCCGGCGCGTGGAAGCGAAGGCGCACCACCGCGGACTGGACCTTCGGCGGCGGCCGGAACGCGCCCGGCGGCAGCGAAAGCAGCCGCTCGACGCTCGCGCGATGACGCACCAGCACCGTGAGCACCCCGTAGTCGCGCGAGCCGGGCTCGGCGAGCAGCCGGTCGGCGACCTCGCGCTGCAGCATCACGGTGGCGTCGACGAGCGGAACGCCCCGCCGCGACCAGTCGAGCAGCTTGAACAGAATCGGCGACGCGACGTTGTACGGAAGGTTCGCCGCGACGCGCAGCGGCCGATCGCCGGCCGCGGGCGGCTGGTCGAGAAAATCGCCCTCGACGAGCGTGAGATTCGGGACGGCGCAGGCGCGAAGGTCCGCCGCGAGATCGCGATCGATTTCGTACGCGGTCACGTGCCGCGCGCGCTCGGCGAGCGGACGCGTCAGCGCGCCTCGTCCCGGACCGATCTCGATGAAGGCTTCGTCCGGCTTCGGATCGA
>Ga0070741_10015537_pt1 | contig 12873 bp, 14 predicted proteins | sample Coa_R1_4_FD_66440 | JGI IMG/M metagenome (GOLD analysis project Ga0070741, IMG submission 66440) | Surface soil microbial communities from Centralia Pennsylvania, which are recovering from an underground coalmine fire - Coalmine... | ecosystem: Environmental > Terrestrial > Soil > Unclassified ...
ACAACGGCTGCATCTGCTGCAGCGTGCGCGGCGACCTCATCCGCATCCTCGGCCGGCTGCTCAAGCGCAAGGACCGCCTCGACGGCATCCTGATCGAGACCACCGGTCTGGCCGATCCCGGGCCCGTGGCCCAGACCTTTTTCACCGATGATGAGATGCGCACCCGTTTCCGGCTCGACGCCATCGTCACGGTGGTCGACGCCAAGCACATCCTCCTCCACCTCGACCGCTCGCCCGAGGCGAAGAAGCAGATCGGGTTTGCCGACGTTCTCATCCTCAACAAGACCGACCTCGTCTCCCCCGCCGAGCTCGACGCCCTGGAATCTCGTATTCGAAGAATGAATACAGCGGCAAAGGTTCACCGGGCCCGGAACGCCGACGTCCCCCTTTCCGCCGTGCTCGAGGTCGGCGGGTTCAGCCTCTCCCGCGCCGCCGAGCTCGATCCGAAGTTTCTCCAGCCGCAGTATCCCTTCGAATGGGCCGGCGCCTACATGCTGCCGGCGGGGAACCACAAACTCATCATCGGCCACCACGACCATGCGCACGAGCCTGGCGGGCACGACCACGAACACCATCACCACCAGGGCAACGCCAATGAGCTCGACGTCGTCATCATGCCGGCGAAATCGCTCGAGGAAAAAGATCTGGCCGCCGCCCGCGACGCCGCCGTGCTGGTCTTTGCCGATTGGGAAAACCGGGTCAAATCGGGCGAAGCCGTCGCGCCCGGCGGCACCCTTCATCGCCTCCTCCTCGAGGCGGGCGACGGCAGTTATCCGTTGAAAATCGGCCAGCGCGGGGTCTACGTCGTCTTCGAAGGCTGCGGCGAGGATCCGCTGCACATCCAGGTCGCGGGCGAAACCGTCCGTCCCTCCTGGCAGCAGGATTTCGAGCACAATCATTCGCACGAGGACGATGTCACCAGCGTCGGCCTGACCGCGCCGGGCGATCTCGACCCCCGCCGTCTCAACGAATGGATCGGACGCCTGCTCCAGACCCAGGGCGCCGACATCTACCGGATGAAGGGCGTGCTCAGCGTCAAGGGCTCGCCCAACCGGCTCGTCTGCCAGGGGGTGCACATGCTTTTCGATGGAAAATACGACCGGCCCTGGAACGGCGAGCCCCGCTCCAACACCCTCGTTTTCATCGGCAAAAATCTCGACCGCACCGCCCTGACCGAGGCGTTCAAGGCCTGCCTGGCCTGAACCTGGATCACAGAGGACACGAAGGTGAGTGGAGACTGCAGAGAATTTTTCTCGTCTCTGCGTCCTCTCGCTCCCTCTGTGTTCTCTGCGTTCAAAACATGAATCTGATCAAGCACTGGGCCGGCCAGCTCGATGATTATGTCATCGACCTGGCCTGGTCGCCGGACGGCGACCGCCTCGCCGCCGCTTCCGGCGCCGGTCCGGTCATGGTTTTTTCCGCCGCCAGCGGCGCCACGGCGTCTCCCCTGCCCGGCCACGAGGGCGGCACGAATTGCCTCGCCTGGATGCCGGTCGTTCCGGCTGCAGCAGCCGGAAGCCCGCCCTCGGAAACCGCCGGTGGCCTCCCGCCTCCCGCTTCCGTCATTTTCGCCAGCGGCGGCCAGGACGGCGCGGTGAAATTCTGGGATGCCGCCACCGGCCAGCACACCGGCACCGCCGCGCTGGGAAAGTCGTGGGTCGAACAGCTCGCCTGGCGGCCGTTGAGTCAGAAATCAGAGGTCAGAAATCAGAAATCGGAAGAAATTTCAGTTCCGCCGCATGCGTCCTCTGACGTCCGATCTCTGCCTTCTGATCTCTGTCTCGCCGCGGCCGCCGGACGGCAATTCACCCTGCTCAATGCCGACGCCTCCGTCCGCCACACTTTTCCGCCCGCGCCCAAAACCATTTCTGCCCTGGCCTGGCATCCGCAGGGCGGAGCCGTCGCCGTCGCCTATTTCGGCGGCGTTTGCCTGTGGGACGCCGGCACATTCGCCGCGCAGAAGGAGTTCGCCTACGGCAACGGCATTCACGCCCTCGTCTGGTCGCCCGATGGAAAATGGCTCGTTTCCGGCAACCAGGACCCGAGCGTGCATCTCTGGCTGCCCGCCGAGGACCAGGAGTTCCACATGAGCGGCTACGAGGGAAAGGTTAAGCATCTCTCGTTCGATCATTCCAGCCACTGGCTGGCGACGAGCGGCGGGCGCGAGGTCTGCACCTGGGATTGTTCCGGCGAAGGGCCGGAGGGTCGCGACCCGACGATGCTGCCGCACGATGCGCCGGTCTGCGCCGTCGCGTTCCAGCGCCGCCATGGCCTCCTCGCCGCCGCCTCGGAGGACGGCGCGCTCCAGCTCTGGAGCCCCGAACGCAAGCAACCGCTACGCGCCACCATGCGGCTCCCCGCCCCTGCCACCCGGCTCGGCTGGTCGCCGGACGACCGGCTCCTCGCGATCGGCACCGAAAGCGGCGCCGTATTTGTGCTCAGGTGCGAACTATGAACGCGCGGCCGGCGGCAATCCGGCCGGCTCCGCCGCCAGCGAATGAAAAAGCCGCCCATTTTTCGGGGCGCAGGACAACGGTCTCGTTATCAATGGCGAAGATTCGAATCACCCCGTTTGGCCGACCGATCGCAACTGCTCCCCGCGCAGGGCGGCGGCCATCCCACGCGTGACCGGATTGGAGGCAAGATCAAAGGCTTTGTGGTCGATCTCCCGGACCGGCATGACCCCAAGCAGGGCGTTGGTCAGAAAAACCTCCTCCGCCTCGAACAGCAAACTCGCCAGCAGCGGCGCCTCCCGCACCCGGCCCAGCCGCAGAACCTGCTGGCGGACGATTCCCGGCAGGATGCAGCCGTCCGCCGGCGGGGTCAGCACCTCCCCGCCGATCACGACGAAGACATTGGTCGTGGCGCCCTCCAGCACCAGGCGGTTGGTCCCGACGAAGAGCGCCTCGTCAGCCCCCGCCGCCTGCGCCGCCTGCTTCGCCCGGAAATTCTCCAGGTAGTTCAACGTCTTCCAGGCAAAAAGGCCGCCCCCATGCCGGACGCCGGCGAGCGTTTTCACCGCAAAACCCTCTTCGTATTTATTTTTTGAATACGAAAGGGGGCGCGCCGCGACCAGCCGGCCGGTGCCGTCTCCCTGCCGGAAAACCATGATTTTAAGCCCGCCCTCCTCCAGGCCGTTGGCCGCCAGGCAGCGTCCGCAGCATTCGCGCAACTCCTCCGCCGCCGGCCCGGGCGCGAGCCCCAAGGCCTCCGCGCTGCGCCGCAGCCGCTCGAAATGCTGGAGAAAAAACACCGGCCGGCCGTGCAGGACCTTGACGGTCTCAAACACGCCCTGCCCGTACATGAAGCCCTCGCTCAAGGGCGAAATCAGGGCATCGGCGGCGTCGGTCAGGCGACCGTTGAGAACGACATGACGAAGAAATCCATTCATGAGGCGGGGGGCGGACAAAGCGCGGCGCGCATGGCGCGGCCCTTGTCGAGCGTTTCTTCATATTCAGCCTCCGGAACGGAGTCGGCAACAATTCCTCCGCCGACATGATAACAAGCCCGGCCGGCATGGCAGACGATGGTGCGGATCGCGATGTTGAGGTCGGCGCTGCCGTCGAAGCCGATATAGCCGAGCGAGCCGGTGTAAAGATGGCGGCGGCGGGTCTCGAGTTCGTTGATAATCTGCATGGCGCGAATCTTGGGTGCGCCGGTGATGGAGCCGCCGGGAAAGGCAGCGCGGATGCAGTCAAAGACATCCATGCCCGGCCGGAGCGTTCCCGACACCGTGGCGACGAGATGATGCACCGTGGGGTGCGATTCGAGCCGGCAGGGATCGTCCACCTGCACCGAGCCGTAGGCGCAAACCCGGCCGAGGTCATTCCGCTCCAGGTCGACGATCATGAGCAGCTCGGCCCGGTCCTTCGCGCTCTGCCATAGCTCCCGGGCACGCCGCGCATCCTCCGCCGGGGTGGCACCGCGCGGCCGCGTGCCCTTGATCGGACGCGTCTCCACCCGGCCGGCGCGGAGCTGGAGGAACCGCTCCGGCGAGCTGCTCATGACCTGCAGGGGCCCAAAACTGAGATGCGCCGCGAACGGCGCCGGGCTCAGCCGGCGCAACCGCCGATAAAGCTCATCGGGCGCGCAGGCCAGCGGCGCCTCGAACCGTTGCGCCAGGTTGGCCTGGTAAATGTCGCCGGCCCGAATGTACTCCTTGATCCGCTCCACCGCCGCCAAATAGGCCGGCTTGGAAAAATTCGAGTGCGGCTCCGCCGCCGGCGACGCCGGATGAAATCCCGACCCCGCCGGACCGCGGCCGAGCGCGTCCCGCACGATTTGCTCGAACCGCCGGGCGGCTTCCTCGTCCTCACGCCGAAGGGAACCGGCCGCGACAAACACGCGCTGCGTGCCGTGCTCAAAAGCCAGCACCGTGTCATAAAACCCCAGCTCGATCTCGGGCTTGGCGGGATCATCCGGGCAGCCCGGCACGATGCCTTCGAACCGCAGCCCGAATTCATAGGAAAAATAGCCGACCGCTCCGCCGGCAAAAGGCAGCGGCGGCGCGGATGGCGCGCGATAACGTTGAAAAAGCCTTTTCAGCTCGGTCAAGGGATCGCCCCGCACCTGTTCCGTCCGCCCCTCGCTTTCCAAGGCTATTTCGTTTCCCGTCGCGCGAAAAATCAGGAACGGATCGAATCCGATGAAGGACCATCCGCCGAGGCCGCCCGCCAGCTGCGCGCTGTCGAGGAAAAAGCTGTGCGGCCGGTCGTGGACCGCGGCAAAAACCGTTTCCGGCGGCAGTCGAAGATCAATTTCCCGGATCAACATGTGGAAAATCAAGGGGGCGGAGCGCCCGGCGCTCGCCATTCCAGCGGACCGAGCCGGCGCACACCCGCCGCGCCGAGGCGGGCGGCCCATTCCGCCACGGTCCCACCAGCGAGCCGCAGCTCAGGCGCGATTTCCGCCAGCGGGATGAGGACAAAACTTCTTTCCTGCATCCGCGGATGCGGCACCTGCAGGCGGGCATCGCGAATGCATGCATCGGCGTAAAGCAACAGGTCGATGTCGATTGTGCGCGGCCCCCACCGCTCGCTGCGCACGCGGCCGAGGCCGGCCTCGATGTGCAGGCATTGATCCAGCAATTCCCGCGCCGGGTGCCGCGTGTCCACCCGCACCGCCAGGTTCAAAAAATCCGGCTGCGCCGTGACTCCGACCGGCGCTGTCTCGTAAACCGACGAGACCGCGGTGACCCGCGTGTCCGGCCCGGCATTGAGTTGGCGAATCGCCTCGGTCAGATGCCGGCGCCGGTCGCCAAGGTTGCTACCCAGCCCGAGGTACGCGGTGTTCACGCTCTTTGCTGGTTTCGAGGGCGACGTAGTCGAGCACGCCTCCGACGGGGGCGGAAGGTTTCTTGATGATGATCTCCACCTTGGTCACGCGCGGGCAGGCGTCGAGGACGCGGTCGAGCAGGTGATTGGCGAGCGTCTCCAGCAATTTCACCCGGTCCTGCTCCACGATCTGGCGGCAGATTCCATAAACCTTGATGTAGTCGACCGTGGCATGAAGGTCGTCGGTCCGGGCGGCCTCGGCGATGTCCAGGGTCATGACCAGGTCAATGAGGAAGCGCTGGCCGAGGGCGTTCTCCTCGGCGAGGTTTCCATGGTAGCCGTAAAAGACCATGTTTTGGAGATGAATGCGTCCGTTCATTGCAAAGCGCGGAGGGCGGCGGCGATTTTCGCGGCGCGGAGGTTGGCGGCGACATCGTGCACGCGGATGAACTCGACCCCCTGCCAGACGGCGAGCGCGGTCGTGGCCAGGGTGCCTTCCAGGCGCTCCGCCGGAGGCAGCCCGAGGACGTTTCCAATCACCGACTTGCGCGAGGCGCCGAGCAGGAGCGGAAAGCCGAGCGACCGAAGCTCGCCCAGACGGGCCATGACCTCGAGGTTCTGCCGCTGGGTCTTGCCGAAGCCGATGCCGGGATCGAGAACCAGGCGCTCTTCGGACACGCCGGCCTGCGCGGCGAGCTCAAGCGACCGGTGGAAAAAAAATTTCAGATGATCGATCACGTCGCCCGCCGTTTCGCGCAGCGCCGGGTCGTAATGCATCACGATCACGGCACAGCCGGATTCGGCGGCGAGAGGCGCCATTTCGGGACTGCGCTGCAGGCCATGGATGTCGTTGAGGATATGCGCGCCGGCCGCCAGCGCGGCGCGCGCCACCGCGGGTTTGTAGGTGTCGATGGAAACCGGCACCGCCGCCTGCCGGACCAGCGCCGCAATCACCGGCGCGGTGCGGGCAATTTCCTCCTCGGCGGAAATTTCCCCGTAGCCGGGGCGGGTCGACTGGCCGCCGATGTCAATCGCGGCCGCGCCCTCTTCAACCATGCGGCAGGCCTGCGCCACCGCCGCGCCGGCATCGGCGAACTTTCCGCCGTCAAAAAAGGAATCGGGCGTGACGTTGACGATGCCGACAAGCCGCGGCTCCGGACCGAACACGATTTCCCGGTCCCGGCATTTCAAGAGGCGGGCTTCGGCGGTTTGACCCGGTGGAGGCATGAAAGGAAGGGGTTATAGCGCACCGCGGCTCGGGCCGCCAGCCCAACCTGCGCGGTTCCGAACCGGGGTCAATCGCGGCGATCGAGGGCGGTTTTTTCGACTGACGAAGACCGGATGGCCGCATTAAATGCCGCCATGCCGCCCCGCCTTCCCGAACTCCAACTGCGCCTCCGTTTTCCCGGCTCCCCGCCCAATGCCTTTGGCCCGGGCAAGGCCGAGCTCCTTCGCTTGATCGCGGCCACCGGTTCGATTCGCGACGCCGCCGCGGGGATGAAGATGTCCTACAATCGGGCCTGGGTGCTGGTCCGCGCGATGAACGCCCTGTTCCGCCAGCCGCTGGTCGCGGCCGCGCGCGGCGGCCGCCGGGGCGGCGGCGCAGAAATCACGCCGACCGGCCGCCGGGTCCTTGCCGCCTATCGGCACATGGAGACGGCCTGCCTCGCCGCCGCGCGGCCGGACTGGCGGACATTGCGGCGGCTGCTCCGCCGCTGAACGGCGGAATCGCGGCACCCTTCTTCGATATATTTTATTGAAGATATCGGAATTTCCGTCTGGCCTGGAGAAGCTTATGCAACTGCCGCCAACCTTCGCCCGTCCTCCGCGTTATGCCCGGTTCATCGCCGCGGCCGTCCTGACGCTTGCCGCGGCTGCCCGGCCGCTCGCCGCCGCGGACCGCGATGAGATCAAGCAGCTGCAAGACAGGATCCAGTCGCTCGAGCAGAACCTGTCCGGCCTCAAGCAGGAGCTTTCCGCGCTGGAGCAAAAGCAAAAACAGAAGGACGAGGCGGACGCCGCCGCGGCCAAGGCCACGCCGAAGATCACCGCCAGCGACAAAGGCTTCAGCATCGCCTCGGCCGACAATGCCAATGTCCTCAATCTCCGCGGCATGGTGCAGGCCGATTCGCGCTGGTTTTTCGGCGCCGGCGGGGTTCCCAACAACAACACCTTTCTCGTCCGCCGCGCCCGCATCATCTTCGACGGAACGCTCAGCAAATATTACAACTTTCAGGTCGTGCCGGAATTCGCCGGCAGCAGTTTCAGTCTGCTCGATGCCAACATCACTGTCGCGCCGAGCAAGACGCTGCAATTCAAGCTGGGAAAACTCAAGACCCCCGTCGGCCTGGAGGTCATGCAGACCGACCCGACGCTTTTTTTTGCCGAGCGTTCGCTCGTCAACAATCTCATGCCGAACCGCGACGTCGGCGTGCTTGCGAGCGGCACCGTACTGGAGGGCGTGCTTACTTATGCCGGCGGAATCGTCAACGGTGTGCCCGACAACACCTCGTCCAGCAATTCCGACTTCAAGGATGACAAGGATGTGGTCGGCCGGATTTTCATCGAGCCGTTCAACAATTCCGACACCGCCGCCCTGCGGGGCCTTGGCTTCGGCGTGGGCGGCAGTTTCGGCCGGCAGCAAACCGCCAGCGCCAAGACCGGCGGTTACAAGACCGATGCGCAGCAGACGTTTTTCGCCTATAAAACAGCCGTGATTGCGGACGGCGACGCCTGTCGCCTCTCGCCCCAGGCTTATTATTACAACGGCCCGTTCGGCCTGCTGGCCGAATATGCCTTCTCCGCCATCACGGTCCGGCCCGCCGCCGGCGCGAGCCCCAAAACCCAACTTGTGCACCACGCCTGGCAGGCCGCGGCCGGCTACGTCCTCACCGGCGAAAATGCCACCTATTCTGGGGTGATGCCGAACCAGCCGTTCGACTGGACCAAGGAGACGTGGGGCGCGTGGGAAATCACCGCGCGCTACGCCCAGCTGCAGATGGATTCCAAAACCTTTCCCTTTTTCGCCGATCCGGGGGCGAGCGCGAGCCGCGCGAACGCCGTCGGCGTGGGTCTAAACTGGTACCTGAACAAAACCGTGCGCACCACCGTCGATTATTTCCAGACGCGGTTTCAGCATTTTTCGCCGGCATCGTCATTGAGCAATTCCGTGATCAAGCAGGATGAAAAGGCGCTGATCACCCGCGTCCAACTGAACTTTTAGCGGCGCGCCATGAAACGCCTGTTCGTTTTTCTGCTCGCCGGACTTGCGCTTACCGCCCGCGCCGAAAAGGTCACGATCGCGGCCGCAGCCAACCTGGTCTACTGCCTCGATGCGTTGAAGCCGGAATTCGCCAGAGCTGCGCCCGGCACCGAGCTGGTCACGATCACCGGCTCGTCCGGGAATCTTGTCGCCCAGATCAAAAATGGCGCGCCCTTCGACGTTTTCCTCTCCGCCGACGTCGATTTTCCGCAGCAGCTGGTGAACGCCGGATTGGCCGGACAGGACTCTGTCAGCATCTTCGCCACTGGACGCCTGGTGCTTTGGACCAAGCGCGCCGACCTTCCGCTGACCTCCCTGGCGGACGCCGTCCGCAGCCCGCAGGTGGCGAAGCTGGCCCTGGCCAACCCCCAGACTGCTCCTTACGGCCGGGCGGCAGAGGAGGCGATGAAAAGACTCGGCGTCTGGGCCGATGCCCGGCCCAAGTTGGTGGTAGGCGAAAATATTTCGCAAACGCTGCAATTTGTGGACACCGGCAACGCCGACGCCGGCTTCGTCGCCCTCAGCCTGCTGTTGTCACCGAAACTGCGCGGCACCGGCCGCTATGTGGAGGTTCCGCCCGGGCTTTACGGTTCGCTCGCACACGGCGGCGTCCTGACCAAGCGAGGCGCCACCAACCCCGGCGCCCGGCGCTTCCTGGAATTTCTCGCCAGCGAGCCCGCCCGGAAAATTCTCACCGAATTCGGCTATCGCGTGCCGGCGAAATGACCGGCGCGCGCGCTTGAGCCGGCGAACGGTCCCGATCAACCTCCCGCCATGGGCGATTCTGCATTTTCCGGCCTCTCTGCCGAACTCTGGCAATCGCTCGGCCTTACCGTCGAACTCGCCGTCTGCACCACCCTGCTCCTCGGCCTGATCGGCCTTCCCCTCGCCCACTGGCTCAATACCACGCGCTTTCGCCTCGCCCCGGTGATCGAAACCCTCGTCTGTCTTCCCGTCGTCCTGCCTCCCACCGTCATCGGGTTTTATTTGCTCGTGGCTTTTGCTCCGCAGCATCCGGCGGGAGCGGTATGGGCACGCCTGTTTGGTGCGCCGCTGGCTTTCAGCTTTCCCGGGCTGGTGGCCGGCTCGGTGATTTATTCGCTGCCGTTTGCCGTCCAGCCTTTCCAGGCCGCACTCCGCGCCGTCCCGGCGGAGCTGCTCGACGCCGGCCGCACCCTCGGCGCCGCCCCCTACCGCGTCTGGCTGCGCCTGCATTTGCCGCTGGCGCGGCGCGGCCTGTTCGCCGGCCTGACCCTGGGATTCGCCCACACGCTGGGCGAGTTTGGCGTTGTGCTCATGATCGGCGGCTCGATTCCCGGCAAGACGCGCGTGGCCAGCATCGCGCTTTACGACGAAGTGCAAAACCTGAATTACGCCGTCGCCCATGCCTATGCGGCGGTCCTGCTGATCGTCTCCTTTGCCCTGCTTTTTACCGTCAATCTTTTGCAACGCCGCAGCCATTGAGCCCGGCACGGCGCATTTGCCTGCGCCGGCGAAAGCCGTCAAGGTTGCGCCGATGAAACGCCTTCTCTTCTTGACCGCTACGGTTGCCCTCGCCGGCGGGCCGGCCCGGGCGGACGGCAACGGCGTTTCGACTGCGCCGCCCGCGGCCAGGGCGGACGATTGTCATTGCGACGACAAATCACCCGAAAAACTGCGCGGCTTCCCTTTCAAAGGACGCGTGATCGCGGTGCAAGCGGAGCGCGGCGAGGTACGCGTGACGAGCGGCGAAATTCCCGACGCGCTTCCGGCGGGCGTCCATGATTTCAAGGCCGATAAGGCCGTGCTCGCCGCGCTCGGTCCGGGCCGGGAATTTCTGGCGCGCACCGAACAGCGCAAGGGCGAATGGTGGCTGTTCGATGTACGTCTGCTCGTACCCCTGCCCGACTCGCACTAACGCCGCCGCTTCAGGCCGCCGCGGCCGGAAGAAAATCTTAAAATGACCGGCGCGGTGGCGTTTTTCGGAAAGTTCACCATTTTACCGCTGGGTCATGCGTTTTCCGGCGATGCTGGCCGCACCGAGGAACGCGATGAATCTGGAAACGTTTATGGTGGCTTACTTGCCCACCGCCCTGATCGCGGGCGTGCTCGGCGTGATCGCGATGGAAGTCGCAATGTGGTTGATCACCCGCAAGGGCGCGACCCGGGCCAATATGGTGGTGGCCCTCGGCAGCCTCATCACCCGCTCGCGCGAACATGCCGCGCTGGTCGGCGCCATTTTGCACGTTCTCTCCGGCATGATCTTCGCCCTGCTTTACGCCTGGGTGATGTGGAAGTTCGGCATCACTCATGTGCGAAGCTCGCTCACCGCTGGGGCGCTGTTCGGCACGTTGCAAGGCGTCGTGGTCAGCCTAATGCTGGTCTGGGTCGTGGCCGATCAGCACCCGCTGGAAGAATTCAAGGAGGCCGATCTGGCCATCGGACTCATCCATATCGTGGGCCACATGGCGTTTGGCGCCGTGGTCGGCTTGGTGATCGGGCTTTCGCCGCTGTGAAATAATTCATCCCTGCGGTATCAACAAAAAACCCGCCTCCGGTCGGGAGGCGGGTTCGAAAAAGGAATCCAGTCGCAGCGCTTAGAAGCCGGCCGTGATTGCAACCGAGAACCAACCGTGGTTGCGCGGCGTTCCGAAGGGCGCCTTGTTATTGCCGGCGTAATGCCCGGCCAGGGTCAGCGTGGTGCTGGCGGCCAGCTTGTACGGCAGGCTGACGTCTGCACCGTAATAATTGTACGATTCGTGGACATGCGGCCCGCGCAGGTCCGGCGTGGCGTCGTGCGCCGAGGTGGTGCCGAGATAAACGCTGAAGTCGAGCTCGGAGCCGATCGCGGCCAGCGGCAGGGCATAGCCCAGCGAGCCTTGGACGGTATCCGCTTTTAAGATGAAATCGTGATAGTAAAACACGCTCGGGGAGAAGCCCTCGATCGTGTAAGTGGCGCCGACGCCCGGTTCAAAGGAATCCTTTGCCCCGTCGATCCGGTTGGGCCGGGTGGTGGAGAATTCCGGATACCAATAATAGGTTGCCACGCCCTGGAGGGAGAGCTCCTTGGTCACGGCGTATTTGTAACCGCCGTAAATATCGACCTCGTTCTGCTGGCCGCCGGTGAGCGGCTGGCTGGTCCAGACGCCGAGATCGAAGTTGTTGGAATCCACCTCCACGGATGGCTGAAATGCATCCTTGGTGTTTTTGATGCCGCGGAAGACATATTCCGAGGTATAGCTGAAGCTCGTTGTGACCGAGTAATCGAGCTTCGGTCCGCTGGGCTCATCCGCACGCACGCTTGCGCCGGCAAGAAGAGCCGCGATGATGATCGCTGGTTTTTTCATAGTAGTCGTTTTCTGATGTAGTTGACAAGTCGCCCGGCCGGTGGGCCGGGCAAGCATGGAGTTGCAGGGAAAGGCCTTACACTTCCATCCTTGAGACCGGTTGACCGAGCCGGTCCGAACAAGTTCCAGAAATCTTTCTATTTAGTTACAGATGAATAAGTTTAATAAAATAAAACTCGCCGCCGGCCTGCTTGGCTTGAGCGGCGTGGCGCTGGGGGCTTTCGGTGCGCATGGGCTGAGTTCGCAGCTGGCCGCACGCGGCACCGTGGCGATGTGGGAAAAGGCCGTAATTTACCACCTGGTCCACGCAGTCGCGGTGCTGGCCGTCGCTATGGCTCCCGCCAGCCGGCGTTGGCTTGGGCGGGCCGCGGTTTGCTGGGCCGTGGGGGTGGTGTTTTTTTCCGGCTCGCTTTACCTGCTCGCGCTCGGCATGTCGCCGCGCTGGCTCTGGCCGGTGACGCCGGCCGGCGGGTTGCTCTTTCTCCTCGGCTGGGGTTTTGTCGTGGCCGACAGCCTGTGCGTGCCTTCCGCGGAAAAGAATTGACCATGCACTTGCCCAAAGATCTGCGCGCGGCGCTCGAGGCGGTGCGCCGCGTCGGTCGGCCGCGCCTCGTCGGTGGCTGCGTGCGCGACTGGCTGCTCGGGCTGGAACCGAAAGACTTCGATGTCGAGGTCGGCGGCGCGAGCTTCGAGCAGTTGTTGGCGGTGCTCTCCCCTTTCGGGGCGACGGATGTCGTCGGCCGGAGTTTCGGCGTGATCAAGCTCCGCCTCGCCAGCGGCGAGACCGACTTCAGCCTGCCCCGCCGGGAATCGAAAACCGGCGCCGGCCACCGCGGTTTTGCCGTCGCGCCCGACCCTTCGCTCGGTGATGCCGAGGCGGCAGCGCGGCGCGATTTTACGGTCAATGCCATTGCCTACGATCCCTTTGGCGGCGCGCTGATCGATCCGCTCCGGGGCGAGGCCGACCTGCGGGCCAAGCTTCTCCGCCACGCCGGCCCGGCATTCGCCGACG
>Ga0070741_10015539_pt1 | contig 12872 bp, 12 predicted proteins | sample Coa_R1_4_FD_66440 | JGI IMG/M metagenome (GOLD analysis project Ga0070741, IMG submission 66440) | Surface soil microbial communities from Centralia Pennsylvania, which are recovering from an underground coalmine fire - Coalmine... | ecosystem: Environmental > Terrestrial > Soil > Unclassified ...
CGCATGGACGTCGCCGTCAACACGATCGGCGGCAAGCTCGTGCTCCTCCGGCCGTCGGGGCCGAGCGGGCACTGGCTCGACGTCTCGCTGTCGCGGTTCTCGCCGGGTGCCGTCGTGACCATCACGCTGGCGGGTGGACGCGAGCTCGCGCGAGTCGTCGCCGCCGGCAGCAGCTATCTGTCCTCGGAGGATCCGCGCGTGCACTTCGGTCTCGGCGCAGCGGCTCGTGTCGAGCGGCTGACCGTGCGCTTACCCTGGGGCGCCGTCCGCACGCTCGACGGAGTTCACGCAGATCGCGTCGTCACCGTCGCCGTCCCCGCGCCGCAGCCGTTGCGCGTACCCGCCGCGTCGTCGGCGGCGATTGCGAATTGCACGCCGACCACGGGCTCCGGCTCGACGGCGACGTACTGGGATCGCGCGGCAGTCGCGGCCCTGCAGGCCGGGAATGCCCCGGAGACCGTGCAGGCCCGCGACCTCTTCGACCTCGCACGCGCGATGTGGCGCGCGAACGCGAGCGCATCGCCGGACGAGGCGGTGAGCTTCGCCGCCTACCGCCTTCTCGTGTGGCAAGCGTCGTACGACGCGAACCTGAGCCGGACGTTCGGGCTGCTCACGGCAAGGCTGCGCGCGCTCTGCTACTCGCCGGACTTCACGAGCACCGTCGGGAGCTCGCCAGCTGCGCTCGGCAACCGCATCGCCGCGTCCGCAGTCGCTGCCGGGCGCACCGACGGCTCGCTCGAGGCACTCCACTACGCCGACGCGAGTTTCACGTCCACCAACCAGCCGCTCGTCGTCGCACAGCCGGGGTCGACGGTGGAGGACGCGACGTTCTGGCAGCCACTCGCATTCGCATCGGCGCGAGTGCAGACGTTCGTCGGCGCGCAGTGGGGCCGGGTGCGCACGTTCGCCGGATCGAGGATCCGCGTTCCGGCGCCCGATCTCGGCGTCCCGAACGGCGCCGCGTACAAGCAGGCGGCGATCGCCGTCATCCGAGCGACCTCGGGGACGGGCGTCCCGGCGACCGCGACATCGCCGCTCGCGTGGAATCGAGTCGCCGCCGCAGCGGCGCCTCGCTCACAGGCGCAGTCGGTGAGCCTCTATCTCGCACTCAACGGCGCGCTGAACGACGCAGCCGTCGCCGCATGGCGCGCGAAGCGGGCGTATCAGGCTCCTCGCCCGATCTCGATGATCCGCTATCTCGCATTCGCGGGGCAGTCGAGCGACCCGAAAGGAGCGTCGTACAGCCGTGACGGCCTGCCACTCGTGCCGGGCCTGACGAAGCTCGACCACGGGCGTGTGATGGTCCTCTCCGGCGGGCGATGGGTCCCGGGGGCGGAGTGGACGCCGCCGGCGCCGACGCCGGCATCGCCGGGATACGCCTCCGAGGGCAGCGCGTTCGCCTATGCCGCGAACGAGGTGCTGACCTCGCTGCTCGGCCGTTCGTTCGCAGCGCGTGCGCAGTCGGCGAGCGCCGCCGGTCTCGCGCGCGGGATCGATGTGCCCATCGACATCGCGGCCGGCAAGGCTATCGGCGAGAGGGCCGGCCGTCTCGCGCTCGCGACGATGCGCGCTTACGGCTGACGGAAAGCGGCCGGCTCGAGCACGCTCGCGCAGCCCACATCGGGAACGTCATAGGCGCTGCTCAGGACGCTGCGAAGTCGACGTCCTTCGCTTCGACCGTGCCGGCCGTCCGTCCAGGAGCCTCGTGGTTGCCCCAGTAGAGATTCGTGTGCGCGATGACGAGCTCCGGCGGCGGCGCGCCCCAGGGCGAAAGGTCCTCAGTTGTGTGCGCATCGCTGACGAGCGTCGCGTCGTAGCCGCGCACGAGCGCGCCGTGCAGCGTCGACCGCACGCACTCGTCCGTCTGCGCACCGACGACGACGAGGCGGCCGACGGCGAGGCCGGCGAGGACCGACTCGAGGGTTGTTTCCTCGAACGAGTCCGGATACCGCTTCTGAACGACCAGCTCGCTCTCGTCCGGGCTCAGCTCCGGCACGATCTTCCATTGCTCGCTCCCCAGCGTGAGGTTGTCGCTCGAGTGCTGCACCCAGACGACGGGGACCTTCGCCGTGCGTGCTTTCTCGACAACGGTGCCGACGTTCGCAACGACGGTGTCTCGCTGGTAGGCGTCGCCTACGACGCCGTTCTGCACGTCGATCACGAGAAGCGCGGTGTTCGGGCGGTTCTCGAGTGTCGTCATGGTCTCCCCCTGCTCGTGCTATTCCGGCAGCCAGGCTAGCCGCACGGGACGACCCGGGACACTCTCGTGGGATTGTGCGCAGCCGATGTGTGCATCCTTCGGTGGTGTCGTACGATCCGACGATCTACAGCGGCGCCGCGGTCCACTACCGGCGCGGCAGACCCGCGTACTCTCCTCGGCTCGAGGCCGTCCTCACCGAGGAGCTGAATCTGGATGGAAGCGGGAGGCTCCTCGACGGGGGCTGCGGTCCCGGCATCCTCACCGTCCGACTCGCGCACCTGTTCGAAGAGACGGTCGGCCTCGATCCCGACCCTGCCATGCTCGCCGAAGGTCGGAAAGCTGCGGATGAACGAGGCATCTCGAGCATCCGCTGGGTGCAGGCGCTGGCCGAGGATCTCCCGGCGGCGGCGCCGGGGCCATACCGCCTCGTGACCTTCGGCTCTTCCTTTCACTGGACCGACGAGCTCCGTGTGGCCGAGGCGGTGTACGACATGTTGGAGCCCGGCGGCGCCTTGGCCATGATCGTGCACACCGCCGAGGGGCGGCCCGCGCCGCCGCAGCCGGGGCCACCGCCGATCCCGCACACAGAGATCAAAGCGCTGGTGGAGAAGTACCTCGGATCGACCCGGCGCGCCGGGCTGGGAATCGCCCCTACTCGAGCCCACCGCTTCGAGGACGTCCTCGTCCGTACGCGATTCGGGGCGCCGCTGTCGATCTTCGCCGCCGGCATCCCCGACCTCGTGCGCGACGCCGAGAGCGTCTTGTCCGGCTACTTCTCGTTCTCCTCGTCGGCGCCCCACCTCTTCGGAGACCGTGTCGAGGATTTCGCGCGCGAGGTGCGAGGCCTGCTTGCCTCACGAGCTCCCGACGGCGTCTTCTGGGACTGGCCCGGCGACACCGAAGTGGTCCTCGCCCGAAAGCCCGTCTGACGACTGCGGCGGCGGCGGCCCTCGCTCGGCCGCCGCTAGCGCGAGCGTGAGCCTCGGATCGCGGCGAGGATGCGTTCCATCGTCGCATCGTCCGATGGATCGGCCGACGCTCGTTCATAGATCTCGGCCGCGGCCTGATGGAAGCCCTCCGGCAGCCCGGCCGCTGCGTAGCTCGCGGCGATCTCCTCCATCTCGCCGACCCAGCGCCAGCCCTTGCCGACGGCCGAGCGAGCCGCGGCCGACGACCGCTCGAGCAGCTGCGGCAGGGACATCTGCCACTCCTCGAGCAACGCGTCCTCCACGCCCTCGGCCTGGGCGAGCGCACGCGCCGCAAGCAGAAGGGCCGAGCTGCCCTTCGTCCAGCTTGCGTACGACATCTTCAGCGCCGAGGCAGCGCCCGGTTCGTCCGACAGGACCCGGGCGTCGACCATCGTGCCGCGAAACAGCTCGGCCACGAGCTCCGCCTCGCCGCCGGAGAGGTAGAGCCGCGTCGCGCCCGTCGCAAGCGGCGGCGGGCCGATGATCCCGCCGTCCACGAAGCGGCCGTGCAGGCCCGCGATCGTGCGCGCAGTCTCGGGCGAGACCGCATTCGCGTCGACGTAGACGCCGTCGAAGCCCGCCGCCAGGCGGGCGACCTCGACCGCGGCGTGCGGCGGGCAGACCGAGACGAGCACATCGCACCTGCGGCACAGCTCCGGAACCGCACCGGCGTCCGTCAGGCCGGCCCGATCGGCCCTCTCCGCGGTGGCTCGGCTGCGGCCGGCCGAAGCCCACAGAACCACCTCTCCCCGGGCGCGCAGCCCTGCACCGATCGCGGCCCCCATCTCCCCCGGATGCAGCAGACCCACCGCCACCCGGTCATTCTGGTACCCGAACGCAGCCGACGCCCGGGCCATACGATGGGCATGGCAATGAACATCGCAGTCGCCAACGTGAAGGGCGGGGTCGGGAAGACGACCACCGCCGTCTACCTCGCCGCGGCGGCAGCCGAGCGCGAGAACGGCGAGGTCGTCCTCGTCGACGCGGACCGGCAGGCGTCGTCGGCGGAGTGGCTCGAGGAGCGGCCGGTCGAAGGTGTGACGGTCGTCGAGGCCCCGTCCGAGCGCACGCTCGCCAAGGCGATGGGCCGCCGCAACGGCGTCGTCGTCATCGACACGCCGCCCGGCGACCACCGCCTGCTCGCGGCCGCGGTCTCCTCGGCGCACGCGATCGTCGTCCCGACGAGGGCCGGCGGCGTCGAGCTCTCGCCGGCGCTGCAGACGCTCGACATGATTCCCGGCAAGAAGCCGCGCGGCGTCGTCATCTCATCGGCGCGGTTCGGCACGAACGACCTCGACGCGACCATCGCGTGGTGGCACGAGCAGAAGGTCCCGATCTGGGGCGTCATCCCCGAACGCGTCGGGATCGCCTCCGGGCCGGAGTCGCGGCTCAGCCGCGAGGGCGTGGCGCTCTACGCAGCGGTCCTGCGGCGCGCGATCCGCTAGCGCCCGGAGCGCTTCTGCAGACGCACGGCGAACGTGTCGAGCGTCACCGCGAAGAGCAGGACGAGACCGGTGACGATGTAGATCCAGCCGTTGGACACGTTGAGCGTGTTCAGGCCGTTCTGCAGCGTGCCGATGAGGGCCGCGCCGAGTAGGGCACCGCGCACCTCGCCGCGGCCGCCGAAGAGGCTGACGCCGCCGATGACGGCCGACGCGATCGCGTTCAGCAGCAGGTTGCCGGGAGGGAACGTCAGCGCGACGGAGTTCACCTGCGACGCGAAGATGATGCCGCCGATGCCGGCGGTCGCGCCCGAGATCATGAAGACGAGCACGCGGATGCGCGGCACGCTGATGCCGGCGCGCCGCGCCGCCTCTGCGCTTCCGCCGACGGCGTAGACATGACGCCCGAACGTCGTCCACTTCGCGAGGAACGTGAGGAGCACGAAGAAGAGGACGACGATGACGAGCGCCAGAGGAAGGCCTTCAGGGGTCGAGATGATCCTTCCGTGGTTGCAGATCGCCACCGTGCCGAATGCCGCGACGCCGATCCCGGCTGCCCGTAACGCAACGACTCTCCAGTTCTGCTGCGCGATTTGCGTGCCGCGCGCGACGATCGCCTTGTACAGGACGGAGAGCGGATAGAAGACCGTGAAGATCCCGGCGATCAGCCAGCCGAGCCAGTGCGAGAAGATGTACAGGTCGGTGTAGTTGATCCACCGGTCCTGGATGATGATCGTCCCGCGTTGCTCCAGGACGTTGAGGATCACGCCCTGCCAGATGAGGAAGCCGCCGAGCGTGACGACGAACGAGGGGACGCCGACGAACGCGATGATCGATCCCTGTACGAGGCCGATCCCCGCGCACGCAGCGACCGCGATCAGCATCGCGAGAATGCCGTTCAGCTGGTGCCCGCTTCCCGGTAGCTGCAGCTCGGCGACGACGAGCGCACCGATGCCGGCGACGTAGCCGATCGAGAGGTCGATCTCGCCGAGCAGGAGGACGAAGACGACGCCGTAGGCGAGCATCGCCGTGCCGGCCGTCTCTTCGATCAGGTTGACGAAGTTGACGGCGGTGAAGAAGTTCGTCGCCGTGAGGCCGAAGAGGGCGACCACGATGACGAGGCCGACGATGATCGGCAGCGGTCCGAGATTGCCGGTGCGGATGTTGAGCCAGGCGCGCTGCCACAGGCCCGCCATCCCGGGCGGGAAGTCCTGTCCCTCCGGCGGCGGCGCGGTCCGGTCCGGCCCGACGACGTCGGCGGCGCTGCTCATACCTGCGCCTCGGCCGTTGACGGGATCCCGGAGACCTTCGTCGGCCTGCCGGCGGTGATCGCCTCGACGATCGTCTGCTGCGTCGTGGTGCGGCGGTCGTAGACGCCGACGTTGCGGCCGAGACGGAGGACGGTGATGCGGTCGGCGGTCTCGAAGACGTCGTGGAGGTTGTGGGAGATGATCACGACGCCGAGGCCCTGCTCACCGAGGCGCCGGACGAGCGCGAGCACCTGCTCCGTCTGCGCGACGCCCAGCGCGGCGGTGGGCTCGTCGAGGATGACGACCTTCGAGTCCCACATGACCGCGCGGGCGACGGCGACCGACTGGCGCTGGCCGCCGGAGAGCGTTGCGACGGTCTGGCGGATCGACTTGATGGTCGTGACGGCGAGCGACGACAGCGTCGTCGAGGTCCTCTCCTCCATCGCCGCCTCGTTGAGGATCTGCCAGATGTTGATCTCACGGCCGAGGAACATGTTCTGCACGACGTCGAGGTTGTCGGCGAGCGCGAGATCCTGGTAGACGACCTCGATTCCCAGCTGGGCGGCATCGCGCGGCCCGTGGATGTGGACGTCGCGGCCCTCGAAGAGGATCTGGCCGCTGTCGGCCATGTGCGTGCCTGCAATGCACTTGATGAGCGTCGACTTGCCGGCGCCGTTGTCGCCGACGAGGGCCATCACCTCGCCCGGTCGGACCTCGAAGTCGACGTCGACGAGCGCCTGGACGGAACCGAACGACTTCGAGATGTCGCGAAGCTCGAGGAGAGGGGTGTCGTTCGTCGCCACGGCGCGTTCTTACCACACGGGAGGGACGGCGGGGGCGCCCGGAACGGGCGCCCCCAACGCTTTACGGCTACTTGCAGTACTGCGCGTACTGCCCGACGCAGACCTCGCTCTTCTTGAGCCAGCCCTGCGTGAACAACTGCTTGTAGTTCGCCTTCGTGATCCACTGGACCGGAAGCGCGAGCGTCGGCTCCTTTTTCTTGCCGTTCAGACGGAAGCCGTTCGACTTCGGCGTCTGACCCTTGAGCAGCGCGACGGCTGCTGCAGCAGCAGCGTTCGCCTCGTTCGGCACGTACTTGTAGACCGTGCCCGACTGCCAGCCGGCGAGGATGTACTGCACGCCCTGCGCCGTCGTGTCCTGGCCGCTCAGCGGCAGCGGCTTCAGGCCCTTCGCCTTCAGGTCGGCGACGACCGCGCCCGCGATGTTGTCGTTCGCCGCGAGCACTGCATCGATCTTGTTGCTCGTCTTGACGAGCATCTGGTTGAAGATGGTCGCCGCGTTGTTCGCGTCCCAGTCGGGCACGAACTGCTGCGGGCCCTTCGTCAGCGTGCCGCTCTTGAAGAGCGGGTTGAAGACGGCGTCGTTCCCGCTCTTGAACCAGAATGCGTTCTGGTCGGTCTGGCCGCCCCAGAGCTCGGCGACCACCGGCTTGCTGTTGTACTTGCCCTCCGCCTTCAGCCCGGCGATGACGCCGTTGGCCTGCGCCTCGCCGACGGCCTTGCCGTCGAACGTGACGTAGACCGACGCGCTGCCGCCGGTGACCTGGCGGTCGTAGTCGATCGCCTTGCCACCCTTCGAGGTGAAGAGCTTCTCGATCGACGACGCGGAGCCGTTGTCGAGAGCGGTCTCGATGACGACCTTCGCCCCGGCAGCCAGGCACGCCTGCGCCTGCGCCTTCTGCTTCAGCGGGTCGTTGAGGGCGTTGTTGATCGACGCCGTCACACCGGCCTTCTTGAACGCGGCCTTCAGGTCGGGAGCGTCGAACTGCACCCAGCGGACGGACGACTTCGTGTCCGGCAGCAGGACGCAGACCTGGACGCTCGCCTTGTGGCTCGCCGCCGCCCCGCTCGCCGCGACGGCGGCGATGGCGGCGAAGATGCCAAGCATGGCAAAGGTCTTCTTGGAGAACTTCCTCACGCTCTTGCCTCCTCCATCGGGGAAACTGCCGGGCAATCCTACTCTCCTAGTGGAATAGTTCAAGTCGGTCTGCGGCCGTCGTCAGCCCACCGGGAAGCGCTCGCGGCTCGTGCTTCCCTCGAACCTGCTCGTCGTCGTCAGATAGTGCGAGACGTTGGCGCGCGTGACGAAGTTCAGGCCGGTGTTCGTGCTCGCCGGCGCCACGAGGCCGCTGCTGTAGCGGTAGAGGAAGAGCTGCAGGACGGGCAGGAAGCCCTGCAGGTAGGGCTGCTGGTCGATGGTGAAGTCGAGCGCGCGCGCACGGATCGCCTCCAGGGTCGAGGTCAGGAGGTCGTATCCGCCCGCCCGCACTCCCCGCGCGTGGAGGCCGTGCTCGCGCATGACCTTCGCCACCCCCGCCGTCGACCCGGCGTCGACGGCGAAGAGGCCGCGCAGCTCCGGGTGCGCCTTGTAGGTCGCCTCGATCTTCTTCAGCTCCTCGCCGACGGCGACACCGCTCGCGACCACGTGCACGCGGACTGGGCGGCCCGAGTCCCGGATCGCATCCAGTGCGCCGTCGATCCGGGGCTGGATGTTCAGCTGCCGCGGCGTGGCGATGAACAGGTAGACATCGCCGCTGCCGACGAGCCGGACGAGCCGGGCGCCGAGCTCGAGACCGGACTGGTAGTTGTCCTGGCCGAAGTACGCGAGCCGTGCGTTGTCCTTGCCGCCGTCGGCGTTGTACGAGACGACCGGGATGGTGCGCGACAGCGCCAGCGCCGTCGGCCCGTTGAAAGCCGTCGGGTCGATGATGGAGACGGCGATGCCGTCGGCCTGCGTCTCGACGGCGTGCCGCATGGCGAGCACCATCTCGCCGACGTCGCTGCTCTTCGAGCCGGTCCATTCGACGTCGACCCCGAGCAGCTCCGCCGCGTCGTAGCTCCCGTACTTCGCCGGCACGAAGAACGGGTTCGTGAGCGCATGGTTCACGAAGACGAAGCGCCAGCGCGGATGCGGCCGCGGGAAGTCGACGGCACTGCCGACGGTGGCTGCAGCGGCAAGCTTGAGCAGCGCCGCGCGGTCGAACGAGGCGATCACGTGGGCCGCCGCCGCACGAGCCAGACGGCCGCGACGATGACGAGCGCGGCGAGACCGACGAAGAGGCCCGCCTCGAGCAGCTGGAACGTCCAGAACCTTCCCGCCGGCTGGTAGGAGACGAGCCGCTTCCAGCCGAGCGTGACGATGTACGTGTGCGGGTCGATGCCCGCCTGCTGCGCGTGCAGCACCGCGAGGTCCTCGCGCCCGGCCGTGATCTGGCGCCCGCCCGCGTCGACGAGGTTGTCGCTCAGCACCCAGCCTGCGACCTGACGGCCGCTGTCGGTTGCGACGACCGTCCGGTGCAGCGGGGCCAGGAAGTGCGGCCGCACGAACTCGAGGACCAGGAAGCGCGTCGCGACGAACGCGACGAGCGTCGAGGTCATCGCCGCGACCGTGCGCCGGAAGACGAGACCGGCGAGCACGCCGAGCGCGAGCGCGAACAGCGCGTACGCAGGCACGACCAGGCCTTCGACGTCGAAGCTGCTCGGCCCCATCCGGCCTTCGAGCGTGTCGAACGGGGACCGCCACCACATGACGAGGACGCTCGCGACGGCTCCTGCGACGGCGGTCGCCGTCGCGATCAGCGCCGTCTTCGAGAGCAGCCACCGCCGGCGCGTCACTCCCTGGGTCCATGCGAATCCGACCGTGCCCTGCTCGAGCTCCCGCGCGAGCAGCGGAGCGCCGACGAACAGCCCCGCGAGCACCGGCAGCACGGCGAGCCCGCGAACGGCGGTGACGAGCCCGTGGAACTGGCCCTCGAAGTGCGGGACGATGATGTCGCAGCCGCTACGCGCGGTCGGCGGCAGGCACGCCGCCAGCGAGTCGCGGCGGAACGCGGCCTGGATCGGCAGGCGCGTGCCGAGCGCTGCGAGCGCAAGCGCGAGGAGCAGGCCGGAGGCGGCGACGAGCTGTGCTCGGTGCTGTCTCCAGGTCACCCATGCCATCGGAGCGGCACCTCGTCCGGCCGTCGCGGCGCCGGCATCCGCTCGGGCACCATGTAGGCAAGCAGAAGCTCCTCGAGGCTGATGCGCTCGACGGTCCACGACGGATCGACGATCGGCCCGTCGACGACCGCGAGCAACGTGAGCTGCCGGCCGCTGTGCCGCTCGCGGACGATCTCCCGCACGCCGCGGATCGCGCCGAGCGGCCGCCGCGGGCCGGTCATCAGCCGGTGCGCCTCGAGAAGCTCCTCGACGTTCCCTTCGAGACGGACCGAGCCTTCGCCGAGCAGGACGATGTGGTCGCAGACGCGCTCGATGTCGGCAACCACGTGCGACGCGATCACGACCGTCGCGCCCGTCTCCGCGACGCCGTCCATCAGCAGCTGCAAGAGCTCGCGGCCGGCGAGCGGGTCGATGTTCGCGAACGGCTCGTCGAGGAGGACGAGCTGCGGCCGCTTGCCGAGCACGAGCCCGAGGGCGAGCCGTGCACGTTCACCTTCCGACAGCGAGCCGACCTTCGTGCGCGGGTCGATGCGCGTCAGGAGCTCGACGACGCTCTCGTCGTCCCAGTGTGCGTTCGTGCGCCGCGCGAACTCGATCGTGTCGGCGATGCTGAACGAGCGGTACAGCGGTGCGCCCTGCGCGACGTACCCGACCTCGGAGAGGACGCCCGGGTCGCGCAGCGGGTCGCGGCCGAGAAGCGAGATCGCGCCCTCGGTCGGCGCCAGGAGGCCGGTGGCGAGCGCGAGGAGCGTCGACTTGCCCGCCCCGTTCGGCCCGGCGAGCCCGACGATCGCGCCACGCGGGATCGTGAGCGTCAGGTCCCGCAGCCCCCACTCGCGGCGGAAGCGCTTCCCGAGGGAGCGCGTGACGAGCGGCGGCGGCGAGGGGCTCATGCCGCGCTGCGAGCCAGGGACTCCCGGAGAGTCGCAGAGATCAGCGCGCGAACGCTCTCCTCGTCGAGGCCGGCCGCGAGCGCAGACACGATCCAGCGCTCGAGCTCGGCACGGAGCTCTTCGTGATGCCGTAGCGACGCAGGAGCGAGGGTGCTCGCGATGAAGGTGCCGCGCCCCTGCCGGGCGACCACGAGACCTTCGCGTTCGAGGTCGCGGTATGCCTTGGCGACGGTGTTCGGGTTGATCGCGAGATCGGCGACCACTTCGCGCACCGTCGGCAGCTGGTCGCCGACGTCGATCGTCCCGAGCCGGAGCGCCTCCTTGACCTGCTGCACGATCTGGAGGTAGGTGGCGACCCCCGAGCTCGGATCGAGGTGGAACTGGATCACCGCAGGATCGTAACGCTCTAGTAGGGTCACGCAAATGAAGACTTCCTTGGGTATCTGGGCGTTCGGGGGGATGGCCACGCGTTTCAATCCGGGCGGCTACAAGCCGGAGCTCGCCGGCGTCCCGACCGTGGCGAAGGTGCGCACCGCGGTCGAAGGGCTCGGCGACCTGATGGACGACTACGAGTTCCACTATCCACAGGAGCTCTCGGCGGCGAACCTCGACGACGTCCGCGACGCGCTCGACGGCCACGGGATCTACTGCGTCGCGAGCGGTCTCCATCTCGACGCGAAGTTCGGCAAGGGCGCGTTCTGCTCTCCCGACGACGCGATCCGGAACGACGCGCTGCGCCTGACGCGTGAGGCGATCGACCTCGCGGCCGAGGTCGGTGCGCACATGATCATCTGGCCGGGAATCGAGGGGTACAACTATCCGTTCCAGACGCCGTACGCGGAGTCGTGGGCGCGCTTCATCGACGGTGTCGGCCAGTCGGCGTCCCACGCACGGGACAAGGGCGTCACCGTCTTCCTCGAGCACAAGAACTCGGAGCCGGCGATGAAGATCTTGATGCGAAACGTCGGGATGACGCTGCACGTCATCCACACGCTGCGCCGTCAGGGGATCGACAACGTCAGCGTCAACATGGACTGGCAGCACCTGATCATGAACGGCGAGAACCTCGCCGAGTACGCGGCGCTGCTCGCGGCGGAGGGGCTGCTCGGCCACCAGCATGCGAACTCGGGTTGGGGCACCTTCGACGACGACAACATGGTCGGCGCGACCGCGTTCATGGAAACGGTCGAGCTCGCAGTCGAGCTGCGCCGCGCCGGCTACGGCGACAACGGCGAGCGGCTCGGCTTCGACCTCTATCCGTACACGGAGGACGCCGTCGCGGCTGTGAAGCGCTCGGTCCTGCAGTGGCGGTTCATCGACCAGGTCGCCGCGAAGGTCGACGGCCCCGAGCTGCGCGAGGCGCAGCAGCGGAAGGACGCCGTGCGCGCGTACGAGCTCGTGTACGCAGCTCTAGGTGCCTGACGTCCTGATCGGCATCGACGTCGGCACCTCCGGCGTCAAGGGAGTCGCGATCGACGCCGAGGGGCGCGTGCTCGCGACAGCCGCCGCCGAGTATCCGCTGTCGCGGCCGCAACCCGGGTTCGCCGAGCAGAGCCCGGAGGACTGGTGGCGCGCGGCGGAGGACGTCCTCGCGCGGCTGCCCGACGGGCCGGTCGGCCTCTCGGGACAGATGCACGGGCTCGTCCTCCTGGACGCCGAAGGCGACGTGCTGCGGCCGGCGATCCTCTGGAACGACCAGCGCACTGCCGTCGAGGCGGCGGAGATCGAGGAGCTCGTCGGCCTTCCCCGCCTCGTCGAGCTCACCGGCAACCGGGCGCTCACCGGGTTCACGGCGCCGAAGCTGCTATGGCTCCGCCGGCACGAGCCGGAGATCTACTCACGCATCCGCCACGTGCTCCTGCCGAAGGACTACGTGCGCTTCCGGCTCACCGGAGAGCTCGTGATCGACGCGGCCGACGCATCGGGCACGCTCCTCTTCGACGTTCGCCGCCGTGCGTGGTCGGAGGAGGTCTGCGCCGCGCTGGAGGTCCCGCTCGAATGGCTTCCACAGGCCTTCGAGTCGACGGAGGTCGCCGGCGCCGGCGACCAGGCGGCGGCCGCGCTCGGCCTCGGAATCGCCCGCCCCGGGCCGGTGTCGGTCGTGCTCGGCACCTCGGGCGTGGTCTTCGCCGTCCTTCCCGAGTACACGGTCGATCCACT
>Ga0070741_10015540_pt1 | contig 12871 bp, 12 predicted proteins | sample Coa_R1_4_FD_66440 | JGI IMG/M metagenome (GOLD analysis project Ga0070741, IMG submission 66440) | Surface soil microbial communities from Centralia Pennsylvania, which are recovering from an underground coalmine fire - Coalmine... | ecosystem: Environmental > Terrestrial > Soil > Unclassified ...
GGTCTCGTCGGCGGCTGCGGCGCGCATGTTCGTCAGCTTCTTCGGCTTCGACGCGTTCACGTCGAGGTCGTTCTCGCGCGCGTTCTCGCCGACGACCATTCCCTCGTAGAGCTCGGCTCCCGGCGAGATGAAGAGCGACCCGCGCTCCTGCAGGTTGGCGATCGCAAACGCGGTCGCCTGGCCGCGCCGGTCGGCGACGAGGCTGCCGGTCGGCCGGGTGCGCAGCTCGCCGTGCCATGGCTCCCAGGCCTCGAAGACGTGGTGAATGATCCCCGTGCCGCGCGACTCGGTCAGGAACTCGGTGCGAAAGCCGATCAGCGCCCGGGCGGGAACGAGGTACTCCATCCGCGCCCAGCCGCTGCCGTGATCCACCATCTGCTGGAGGCGCCCCTTTCGCAGCGCGAGCAGCTGCGTGACGACGCCGATGAACTCCTCCGGGATGTCGATCGCGACGCGCTCCACCGGCTCGAGCGGCTTCCCGTCGACCTCCTTGGTCAGGACCTCCGGCTTGCCGACGGTCAGCTCGAAGCCCTCGCGGCGCATCAGCTCGACGAGGATCGCGAGCTGCAGCTCGCCGCGGCCCTGAACCTCCCAGGCGTCGGGCCGCGTCGTGGGCAGCACGCGCAGCGAGACGTTGCCGACGAGCTCCGCCTCGAGGCGCTCCTTGACCTGGCCGGCGGTCAGCCGCGTCCCGTCCCTGCCTGCGAGCGGGCTCGTGTTGATCCCGACGGTCACCGACAGGCTCGGCTCGTCGACCGTCGTCACCGGCAGCGGCCTCGGGTCGTCGGGATCGGCGATCGTCTCGCCGATCGTCACCTCGGGCAGGCCGGCGAGCGCCACGATCTCTCCCGGGCCCGCCTCGTCGGCGGGAACGCGGTCGAGCGCCTCCGTGGTGAAGAGCTCGGTAACGCGCGCCTGCTGGATCGTCCCGTCGGAGCGGCACCACGCGATCGGCGCGCCCTTGCGCAGCGTCCCGTGGCGGATCCGCAGCAACGCGAGCCGGCCGAGGTACGGGCTCGCGTCGAGATTCGTGACGAGCGCCTGCAGCGGATGCTCCGTGTCGTGGCTCGGCGCGGGGATCGCGTCGAGGAGCGTCGTGAACAGCGGGCCGAGATCGGGCGCAAGCTCGTCCGCGGCCGGCCCCGCACGGCCGGCGCGCGCGTTCGCGTACACGATCGGAAACTCGATCTGCGAGCTGTCAGCGTCGAGGTCGAGAAACAGCTCGTAGACCTCGTTCACGACCTCGGCCGGCCGTGCGTCCTTGCGGTCGACCTTGTTGACCACGAGAACGACCGGCAGCTTCAGCTCGAGCGCCTTGCGCAGCACGAACCTCGTCTGCGGCAGCGGCCCTTCGGATGCGTCGACGAGCAGCAGGACGCCGTCCACCATCGTCAGCGCGCGCTCCACCTCACCGCCGAAGTCGGCGTGGCCGGGCGTGTCGACGATGTTGATCTTCGTTTCGCCGAGCGACACCGCCGTGTTCTTGGCGAGGATCGTGATTCCCTTCTCGCGCTCGAGATCCATCGAGTCCATCACCCGCTCCGCGACCTCCTGGTTCGCACGGAAGGAGCCGGACTGCCAGAGCATCGCGTCGACCAGCGTCGTCTTGCCGTGGTCGACGTGGGCGATGATCGCGACGTTGCGCAGCTCGTTGCGACGAACGAGCACGCCTACCGCCGGCGACGCCTGCGCGCTCTCGATGCTGCCGACGGCGTCTCGATGCCGGACGCCGCGAAGGCGCGTCCGTGACCGAGCACACCGGCGAGCTTGCTCACGTCTCGACGCTGCTCGGGAAGCACCAGCGTCACTCCGGTGCCGGCGCGGCCCGCGCGACCGGTTCTGCCGGTGCGGTGGACGTAATCCTCGGGGGTGCGCGGCGGATCGAAGTTGATCACGTGCGTGATGTCGTCGACGTCGAGGCCGCGCGCTGCGATGTCGGTTGCGATCAACGTCGAGACGCGGCCCGACTCGAACTGGGCGAGGGAACGCTCGCGTGCGTTCTGCGACATGTTCCCGTGCAGGACCGCGGCGCGAACGTCGTGCATGCGCACGAGCTTGCGGGCGAGCCTGTCGGCGCCGTGCTTGGTGCGCACGAAGACCAGCGCGAGCCCTCGCTCACGCCGGAGCTGCTCGGCGAGCCGGTCGAGCTTGTCCTCGGAGGTCACCGCCACGAACTCGTGGCCGATGTCGCCGGCCGCGGTCTCGATCTGCGCGCCGGTCACGAACCGCGACGGATTGACCGTGTACGAGCTCGCGAGGTCGGCGACCGGCCCCTCGAGCGTCGCCGAGAACAGCAGCGTCTGCCGATTCCGCGGGATCTCTCGGACGATGCGGTCGACGTCCGGCCGGAAGCCCATGTCGAGCATCCGGTCGGCCTCGTCGAGCACGAGCACGCGGACCGCCTCGAGCGAGACGATCTTGCGCTCGAGCAGATCGATCAGGCGGCCAGGGGTGGCGACGAGGATGTGAGCGTCCCGGGCGTGCTTGGCCTGGGCCGCGATCGGCTTGCCGCCGTAGACGGCTGCGATGCGCAGGCCGCGAGTGGCCGCCGGCGGACGCAGCTCCTCGACGATCTGCGAAGCGAGCTCCCGCGTCGGCGCCAGCACGAGCGCGCCCGGATGCGCGGAGGCTCCGGCGATGCGCTCGATCAGCGGGATACCGAATGCGAGTGTCTTGCCCGAGCCGGTGGGCGACGCCGCTAGGACGTCGACGCCGGCGAGGCCGTCGGGCAAGACGAGCGCCTGGATGGCGAACGGCGACCGGACGCCGCGGCGCGCGAGCGCCTCGACGACGGGCGCGCTCACACCGAGCGCGGTGAATGACGTGGTCATTGAGTGGTTCCTTCCTGTGAAGCGTGTCGAGATGCGAGAGACTCGAAACGCCTGTAGACAGGAGGAACGAGAAGCTGGATCTCCCGGCCGCCGAGGTGGCGACCGTAGGGCCACGGTAGCAGCCGCTCCCGCCGAGGGGCTAATGGCCCGGTGTGGCCGTCAGTTCCGCGACATGACGCCGGAGCTCGTCGAGCAGCGTGATCCTGTCCTCGGCCGATGCGGCCGCGACCCCTGCGAGGAACGATGCCAACGGGGCGGCCGTCCGGTCGCCACTGCCGTGAGCGGCGACGGCTGCGAGCGCCAGAACCGACTCGATCTCGGCCGCCGTCAGCTGCGGCGTGCCGAGATGCTCGGCGAGCGCCTCGATTACCTCATCCCGTCGATCTCCCACGGTCGAACTCACCTCACTCTCCAAGTCGGGTGCCGTCACGCTACGACACGTCGGGCGGCATTCGCTGCGAATGGAGCTGGAGCGCCAGGGTGTGTGCGCAGAGCTCCAACCAGTCAAGCCTGGGCTCGGTCGATGAGGGCGAACACGGCGACGGCGAACGGGACTGCGATCCAGAGTTGCTGCACGCCGGCACGGCGAAGCTCGAGGCGCACGTCGGCGTCGCGGAGCTCCTGTTCGAGGGCGCCGGGCCTCGAGAGCGACTGAGCTTGGTGTGCGAGCGGGACGTAGTTGATCCCGGCAGCAACGAGCCAGGCTCCCAGCTCGAGCATCCAGCCGGATCCGCCGGCGATCACGTACGCGCCGAGGCCGGTGCAGCCGATCGCGCCGAGGAAGAACTCGGCCCGGATGATCCTGCGGCGGCGGATCGTGCCCGCGGTTCCCCACATGTCGAGTGCTGCCAAGCGTCGGACGTCGAGACGGCTCATCGCATCGCCGGTGGGAAGGCCATGATTCGGTTGACCATCTCGTCGACGAAGCGATTGTGTGGTGGCCCGGCGCTTAACCGCGCGCTTCCTGTACTGCCGCCCGAGCCCGCTGAACGGCTGCGGTCTCCGCACCGCCGTCCCGCGCGATCTGGTGTGCGAGCTCGTTCTCGGCCGTGAGCACTCGTTCGGCGGTACGGGGATCGGGCTGTGCGCGGATGTAGCTCTTGAGCGTCGAGCGAGTGCCGGCAAGCGCGTCCAGCTCGCCGGGCGAGACGACGCCGGCGGCGACCTCGGGCGCCATGAGCTCACGCATCCACTCGCGCTCGACCGCCTGCGTGGTGTTGTAGATCCAGCCGAACACGCTGAGGAGGATGCCCGCGACCGCCACCGGCGCGATCCAGCCGAAGACGCCGCTACCCGCGAGCGCGCCGCTCGCGTCCCAGACGCCGTGCATGGCCATCGCGGTGAGCATCAGCCCCGCGCCGAGCCCCCTGCGTGCCGGTACGTCGGGCCTGCCCACGAACCAGATCAGCCCGGCACCGAAGATCGCCGTGTACATCCAGTGCGAGGGAATCGACGAAAGCGTGCGCACGATGATCGTGGACCAGGCGGCACCGATGTCGCCGAACGAGTTGGCGGATCCGATCCACGCGTAGCTGATGTCCTCGCTGATTTGGAAGCCGAGGCCGATGAACGCGCCGAGGATGAGCCCGTCGAACGGGCTGCGGATCAGCTTCGGCGCAAGCGTGAGCAGGAGCAGGACGCCGGCGCCTTTCGCGAGCTCCTCGTCGACGGGTGCCGCGAGCGCTGCGCCCCAGTCGAAGGCGAAACTCGCCCCGAACACCTTCGCGTACAGGTTCAACACTGCGTCGTTCGCGAGCAGCGCGAATGCTCCGGTCGCCGCGACGAAGCCCCAGATGAAGCCGGTGGACGCGAGGTTGCGCGGGACGGTCGTGTACCGGTCCTCGTAGTGGATGAACCACAGGTAGGCGACCGCCACCAGGACGAACGCGACGATCCCGCTGACGAGCGCGCCGCTGTACGCGGCGGCGGCGATCGACACCTGTCCGGAGAGGACATAGGCGCCCGCGATGACGAGCGCGCCGTAGACCCAGAACGCGAGGTTGCGCGGCTGAACCAGGCGGAAGTCCTCGCCCCACCCGGACTGGTGGATCGCTTGGCTCTGCTCGACGGCGAGCGCGCTCATGACGCCGCCTCGATGCTGCGGATCATGGCGACGATGTCGTGGCGGTTGCGCGACATCTCGTCCGGCGGGCCTGAGACGACGATCTCGACACCCTCACGGATCCGCCGCCGGGCCTGCGTCGGCGCGGACTGCGCGGGCGGCGCGAAGATGAATGCGTAGACCGACCCTTCTCTGGCCATGCCGACGAAGTTCTCCGCCACGCCGACGACGCCCTGCCGGGTCGTCACCGCGTAGCGGGCGGTCATTCCGGAGGCGCGGCCTCGCGCGTGGTGGAGGTTCGCGGCGATCGCGTTGATGCGCGTGAGCAGCGACGCAGGCGTTCCCTGGAAGGGCGCCGCCTGGACGTCGAACCTGAGGCTGCCCTTGACGAGCTCCGTCCCGGCCGTGCTGCCGATCTGCGAGCGGGTGGAGCCGACGATCGACCCGCTCGCGACGTCCCAGCCGGCGGCCGGGACGAGCGTGATGCCGGCCGCGAGCCTGACGACATCACCTCGACGAACCGCGTTGCTGTAGGACGTCCTGCTGTCGATCGACGGAAGGACGAGGCTCATGACCCCTGCGAGCGCGAGGACGAGCAGCGCCGGGCCGATCGTGGGCAGGTCGAGCCCGAGCAGCCGCCGCTGGCCCGCTTCCACGCTCATGTGTGCATCGTACGGGGAGATGTCGCCCCGCTCCGGCGCATGCGCGAGCGCGGCCCTCGTCCGCTCTGCGCCGATTGACACCGTCCTCGTGTAGCTCGGGCTGCTCGAGCTGGGGTAACGTCGAGCCGTGCGGATGCTCGTTCTCTGCCGGCCACGCGAAGGTGTCGACCGTCCGAAGATCGCGTCCCATGCCGCCGAGGAGTTCGCAGTCATGCGCACTCTCCGCGATCAGGGGTTACTGCGCGAAGCGTGGTCGCCGGGAGGCCCGGGCGCGATTCTCGTGTTCGACGGCGAGCGTGACGACATCGAGGCGGGTCTGGCGTCACTGCCCTTGATCAAGTCGGGCCTGATCGACACGGAGCTGATCGAGCTCCACGAGTTTCCGGGGTTCGCCTAGGTGACGTCGAGCCACCTGCGGCGGGACTGTTCTCCTGGGACTCGGGCTGCGCCTCGCGCTCGAGCGTCGTGGCTGAGACCGGCCGACGCAGAGGAGGTGTCGGAGATTCTTCCGCGCGGGTCATGAGGGCGATGTCGCGTGGAACGTCACCTGGATCCGGAGACCGCCGTCCGCAGGAGCTTCGGTCGTGATCATCGCACCGTGCGCGTCGGCGATCGCGCGGACGATGGAGAGGCCGAGGCCGAACCCGTCCGTGCCGGTCGTCCTCGTGGCGTCGAGCCGCTCGAACGGCTGGAAGAGCCGGTCGAGCTCACCCGGCGGGATCGTAGGCCCGGTGTTCGCGACCGTGAGAACGGCGTGACCGTTGCGCGTCTCCGTCGAGAGGCTGACGGTGCCGCCAATGATGTTGTGGTGAATCGCGTTGTCAACGAGGTTGGCGACGAGCCGTTCGACGAGGCGCGGGTTGCCGGATGTGTGCGCGGGCTCGAGCGCAACGTCGACGGCGAGGCCGTCGTGGTCCGCGGCTGCGGCTGCAGCCGCGGTGATAGCGGTGAGGTCGACGGGCTGACGGTTGTCGAGGCCGCGCTGGCTGCGCGAGAGCGTGAGGAGCGCTTCGATCAACCGCTCCTGTTGCTCGCCGACGGCGAGCAGCTGCTCGCACGTGTGCCGGTAGGAGTTGATGCTCGCGTTCGGGTCGCTGAGCGCGAGCTCGAGCAGGGTGCGCTCTAGGGTGAGCGGCGTCCGCAGCTCGTGCGATGCGTTTGCGACGAACTGCCGCTGCGCGTCGAACGACGTCTCGAGACGCGCGAGCAGGCCGTCGACGGTGTTGCCGAGCTGTCTGAGCTCGTCGTCGGGCCCTCGCAGCGCGAGGCGGCGGTGGAGGTTGCTGGCCGAGATCTCCCGCGCGGTGTCGGTGATCGTGCGCAGCGGGCGCAGTGCGCGGCCGGCGATGACCCAGCCGAGCCAGAGCGAGAGCACGGCCATCACGGCGAGCGCGAATGCGGAGTCCACGAACAGCTTGTGCAGCGCCGCTTCCGACTGTCCCTGCGCCGCGGCGACCGCGAGCTTCGCGGTGGGCGCGAGCAGCTTCGGCCCGATCGGGACCGCGTAACCGACCTTGCCTGGGTTCGGCAGCACTTGGACGGTGTTCCCCTTCTGCAGGAGCGTTTGAGCGAAGACTGCGTGACGGCCGGAGCTGATGAAGAACGCGCCCGTGTACTGGTGGTTGACGAGCACGTACGTGATCGCGAGCAGCGCGGCAGCCGAGACGAGGAAGAGGCCGCCGTAGACGAGCGTCAACCGAAGGCGGATCGTGGGAGCGGGAAACCTCATTGGGCGATGCGGTAGCCGCGGTGGGGGACGGTCTCGATCAGGGGTGGGTCGCCGAGCTTGCGCCGCAGCCGACTGATCGTGACCTTGACGACGTTGCCGTCGGGGTCGACGTATTCGTCCCAGCCGCGCGCGAGCAGCTCGCGCGTCGTAACCGGAGCACCTGCGGCGGTCAGCAGCAGCTCGAGCACGGCGAGCTCCTTGTTCGAGAGCTCGAGGCGGCTGCCCCCGCGGACGGCGATCCGCTGCACGGTGTCGAGGCGAAGGTCGCCGCGCGTGAGTACGGGCGAGTGCGCCGTCTCGCTCCGGCGCGCGAGGGCGCGGATGCGGGCGACGAGCTCGGCGAATGCGAACGGCTTCGGAAGATAGTCGTCCGCGCCGAGTCCGAGGCCGTCGACTCGGTCCTCGATCGCATCGGCGGCGGTGAGCATGAGGACGCGTGAGCGCGACCCGCGCGCGACGAGCGCGCGGCAGACGTCGTCGCCTTTGATCTTCGGCAGGTCGCGGTCGAGCAGGATCACCTCGTAGCTGTCACCGGCTGCGTGCCGCAGCGCGTCTTCGCCGTCGAAGGTGATGTCGACGGCCATGCCCTCGCGGCGAAGGCCGATCGCGATGGTGGCGGCAAGCTCCTTGTGGTCTTCGACGACGAGCACCCGCATCCGCAATTCAACCTCCCTCTGCCGGTCTCAAGGATGCCGGAGCACCGGTTACACGCAGGTAACGGATCCTGTTCCCCCACCGTAACCGGGTGACGACTATCCCTTCGGCATGCCTGGTCGCGTGCTCGTGAGCGCATTGGCGGTCGTGTCGATCTCGCTGCTCGCGGCCGGCTGCGGTGGCGGCGGCAAGTCCCCCGGCGTGGCGAATCTCGCGTCGCCGCCGTCGGCCGGCACGACCACGACGACCACGACGGCGTCCGGGTCGGGCAAGCAGCTCGCGGGTCCCGGGCCGAGCGGGCACTTCCAGATCGGCATGCTCGTCGGCACGACGGACGGCCCCAAGTTCTCCGCCTGCATGCGCAAGCACGGAATCACGAACTTCCCCGACCCGAACGGCCAAGGCGTGATCACGATCAGCTCGGGGATGGGGATCGACCCCAGTTCGCCGAAGTTCATGGCGGCCCGCACGGTCTGCATGAAGCTCCTGCCGAACGGCGGCCAGCCAACTCCGGCGCAGATCGCGCAGCGCCAGAAGCAGATGCTCGCCTTCTCGGTGTGCATGCGCGCGCACGGGGTCAAGGACTTCCCCGACCCCTCTGACGGGGGCCTTCGGATCAGAGTCCAGCCGGGCAGCGACCTCGACCCGAGCAACCCCACCTTCCAGAAAGCACAGCAGGCGTGCCAGAAGAACCTCCCGTTCAAGGCCGACGGTGGCTGAGCGGTTGACGCGGCCGCGCAGAAGGCTCCTGATCGGAGCCGCCGCGCTCCTGGTCGTCGTCAGCGTGATTGTGCTTGCGATCGCTGATCCGTTCGCCGGCAGCTCGCCGGCAGCGAACGGCGTATCCGACAACGGAGCTTCGACCTCGATCGCGACGGTCAAGCGGCTCGATCTCTCGCAGCAGACGCAGGTGAGCGCGACGCTCGGCTACGCCGATGCGTCGACGGTCTCGGTGCCGAGCGGGACGGCGCCGGCCGGCCTCGAGCAGTCGCAACAGTCGGTGACCTCGGCGGAACAGACGCTCGCAGACGACCAGCGTGCGCTCACGCGGGCGCAGTCGTCGCTCCAGGCTGACCTGCGCAAGGTTGCGGTCGACTGCCGCGGCGGCAACGCCGCCGAGAGCGGCGGCTCGCAGCAGGGCGGCGGAACCGCCGGCCCGTGCGCAAGCGGCGCCCAGTCTCTCGCGGCCGATCGCGAAAGTGTCATCACCGCGACCGGGAAGGTGCAGGCCGATCAGCGGGCGCTATCGGCCGCTGCGGCCACGCTCGCCCAGGGAAACGCCTCGGCGGCGACATACGGCCAGAACGCGCTGTACACGATGCTGCCGAAGGTGGGGCACGTCGTCCGCCGCGGCGAGCCGCTGTATGCGATCGAGGGAGCGCCGGCGTTTCTTCTCTACGGCGGTGTGCCGGCTTCGCGCGCGTTCATGCCCGGGATGTCGCCCGGCGCGGACGTCGCGGAGTTGAACCGCAACCTGCGCGGCTACGGAGCCCCGAGCGGCGACGCGTTCACTGCGGCGACGACGAGTGCGGTCGAGCGGTTCCAAGCCGCGCGTCACGTGCAGCCGACCGGACAGCTTCCGCTCGGATCGGTCGTGTTCGAGCCCGGCGCCGTAAGGGTGACCACCGTGACCCCGACGGAAGGCTCGCCGGCGCAGCCGGGACCGATCATGACCATCAGCTCGACGCGCCGCGTGGTGACGATCGCGCTCGACGCGTCGCAACAGACGAACGTCAAGGTCGGCGATCCGGTCGTGATCACGCTGCCGGACGATTCGACGACTCCCGGGCACGTCTCGTTCGTCGGAACGGTGGCGACGACGCCGTCGAGCGACCAGAACGGCGGTGGCTCGAGTGGGCCGACCATAGAGGTGGACGTGACGGCGGATCGCCCGGCGGCGACGGGTCGGCTCGACCAGGCACCGGTCGACGTGTCGATCACGACCGCGACCGTTCGCGATGTGCTCGCCGTGCCCGTGAACGCGCTTGTCGCGCTCGCCGGCGGCGGCTACGCGGTGGAGGAGGTCGAGGTGACCGGCGTGCACAAGCTCGTCGGCGTCGACGTCGGGCTCTTCGACGACGCCGCCGGAATGGTGGAGATCTCGGGCAACGGTCTCGCCTCCGGGCAGCGCGTGGTGGTACCGGCATCGTGAGCAGCGTTCTGCAGCTCGAAAGCGTCACCAAGACATACGGCACGGATCCGCCCGTGCCGGTGCTGCAGGGCGTCAGTTTCAGCATCGCCGGCGGTGAGCTCGTCGCGGTCGTCGGACCGTCCGGCTCGGGCAAGTCGACGCTGCTGCATCTGATGGGGACGCTCGAACGACCGACATCGGGGCGCGTTTCGGTCACGGATCTCGACATCGCCGAGCTGAGCGACCGGGAGCTCGCCGCGGTACGCGCGACGAGGATCGGCTTCGTCTTCCAGCAATTCTTCCTCGCCGAGCACTCGACGCTGCTCGAGAACGTCGCCGACGGCCTCCTCTACGCCGGTGTTCCCGCCGACGAACGGCGCGAAAAGGCGGCGGCCGCTCTTGCGGCCGTCGGCCTCGGCGATCGACTGAATGCACGCCCGACACAGCTCTCCGGTGGGGAGCGGCAGCGCGTCGCGATCGCGCGCGCACTCATCGGCTCCCCGGCGATCGTGCTCGCCGACGAGCCGACCGGGAACCTCGACAGCACCACCGGCGAGCAGATCATGGCGCTGATCGACGAGCTCAACCGCGGGGGCGCGACGATCGTCGTGATCACCCACGAACACGCCGTCGCCGAGCGCTGCGCCCGGCACATCCAGCTGCTCGACGGCCGCGTCGTCTCCGACAGCCGCAAGGAGGACACGAGATGAAGCGGACGGTCGTCCTCGCCGCACTCGCGACCGCGGCCGCCATGACCGTCGCCGGCGGGAGCGCGCGCGCGGGCGCGAATGCCTGCCTGACGTCGAACCCGCCCAACGAGCTCGTGCTGGCGGGGGGCAGCGGTCAGCAGGCGCAATTGGGCAAGCAGTTCGCGCAGAGCCTGCAGGTCGCGCTCGCGAATTCGAACGGTTGCCCGCTCACCGGAAACCTTGCCGGCGTCACCGTCAACTTCGACGCCCCCGGGAGCGGGGCAAGCGGCGTCTTTGCCGGCAGCGGTTCGCGTGAGGCGTACGTCGGGACCGACTTCCAAGGGGTGGCCATCGCGCCTCCGTTCACCGCCAACGACACCGTCGGCAACTACTCGGTCGATGCCCATTCCGACTACGGGACGGTCGAGCTCTCCCTCTCGAATACCGCCAACGGGCTCCCCACGTCCGTCGCGGCGACCGGCACGACGAGTCAGGACGCGACGGTCGACAGCAGCTACGGACAGCCGTTGCAGGCGCGCGTCACCGACACCAACGGCAACCCGGTGCAGGGAGCGAACGTCACGTTCGCCATCCTTCCCGGCCCCACCGGCGCGAGCGCGAGCTTCCTCGGCGGCGAGCCGAGTGCGACCACCGACTCGAACGGCCTCGCCACCTCGCTTCCGCTCGTCGCCAACGGCGTGCCGGGACGGTTCAGCGCGACCGCCTCCACCGCCGGCGTCGCAACCGTCGCCATCTACACCCTCGGCAACCACGCCACCACGACGACGCTGCAGACGACCTCGACGCGCGATCCCAAGGCCACGGTCGACACTCGCTATCGCTGGTCGCTGCAGGCGCGGCTGCTCGACGCGAATGGACAGCCGCTCGAGGGGGCGACGGTCACGTTCGCGATAAGCGCCGGCGACCACGGCGCTGCCGCCGCGTTCCTCGGCGGCACCGGCCAAGCGACGGCGCTCACCGACGCCGACGGGCTCGCCACCGCACCACCGCTCGTCGCGAACAAGACCGCAGGCGCCTTCACCGCAACCGCCACCGCTCCCGGCGCACAGCCCGGCCAATACACCCTGGAGAACGTCGCTTCGGCCGCGGACAGCATCGCCGCCGGCGCCGCCAACGGCCAATCCACCACCGAGGGGATGCGCTTCGCGGTCCCGCTCGCCGTCACCGTCACCGACCAGAACGGAAACCCGGTCGCCGGCGCGACCGTCACCTTCACCGCCCCGGCCAAGGGGGCGAGCGGTCGCTTCGCGGTTCCACGTCGTCACCACCCGGCGAAGAAGGTGCGCGTGCGCGCGATACGCATCGTTCGCATTCAAACGAGTAGCAAGGGGATCGCGGTCGCACCGCCGTTCACGGCCAATACCGACGTCGGCGGCTACGCCGTGACCGCAACCGTCAAGGGCAGCTCGGTGCGAACGGCGTTCTCGCTGCTGAACCTACCGCGCGGATGAGTACGCATGCGAGCATCGAACCGCCACGGCTTCACCTCTCGGATCTCGCGTGGGTGGCGAGCGTCGGGCTGCGCACGCGACGCATGCGCGCAGCGCTCTCCGCGCTGGGTATCGCGATCGGCGTCGCCGCGATCGTCGCGGTGCTCGGCCTCTCGTCCTCGTCGCAGGCGGGACTGCTCGCCGAGATCGACAAGCTCGGCACGAACCTGCTGACTGTCCAGAATGGACAGACGCTGTTCGGCCAGACCGCGGAGCTGCCGCTCGCCGCGCCCGGGATGATCTCGCGCATCGGCCCCGTGCAGCAGGTGCAGTACACGGGCTCGACGAACGCGAACGTCTACCGCAGCCCGCTCATCCCCTCCGTCAACACGAATGCGCTCTCCGTCCAGGCCGCGAGCCTCGACCTACCGCGGACGGTCGGCGCAACGGTCGCAGTCGGCAGCTACCTCAACGCAGCGACCGCGCGAGAGCCGGTCGCCGTGCTCGGCTACGCCGCGGCGCAACGTCTGGGCATCGACCGGCTCTACCCCGGCGAGCGCATCTGGCTGGGAGGGATGTGGTTCTACCTCGCCGGCATCCTCAACTCCGCCACCCTCGCCCCAGACATCGACTCGTCGGTCCTCGTCGGATTCCCGGCCGCG
>Ga0070741_10015542_pt1 | contig 12870 bp, 9 predicted proteins | sample Coa_R1_4_FD_66440 | JGI IMG/M metagenome (GOLD analysis project Ga0070741, IMG submission 66440) | Surface soil microbial communities from Centralia Pennsylvania, which are recovering from an underground coalmine fire - Coalmine... | ecosystem: Environmental > Terrestrial > Soil > Unclassified ...
CCTTTGGAGCAACCTCCAAGTCGCCGCGGGCCAAGAGGGCGTCTGGTTCGCCGACCCGCTGAGCGGAGGGAGCACCGGACTCGTCGAGAAGATCGACGACGTCCTTGCGAGCGGCTCCCCGAGCGCTCAAATTGCGATCCGCGGCGACGAGACGGCCCTCGTCTCCTCGTACTTCTTCTTCGACGGCCTTGCTGCCGGGGACGGTGCGCTCTGGCTGGCCGGAGACGCTCAGGAGCGGGTCGTCTGGCACCTCGATCCGAAGACGCACCGGGTCGTCGCGCGGATCCGCCTGCCGTTCATCCCGAAGGCGATCGCGGCCGGCAGTGGTGCCGTCTGGGTGACGTCGCTCCTCGACGATACCGTCTCGCGGATCGACCCACGGACGAACCGCATCGTCGCGACGATCCCGGTCGGCCGCGGCCCGGACTCGATCGCGGCAGCCGACGGTGTCGTCTGGGTGACGAGCGCGATCGACGACGCGCTCTGGCGGATCGACCCGCGAACGAACCGGGTGGTTGCGCGGATCCCGCTGGGCGGGGTGCCGCGCGCCGTCGCGGTTGGTGCCGGCGGCGTCTGGGTGACGACCGCGGAGCCCGCCCCGGCCGCCCCGAAGGGAGCGATCAAGATCGGCGTCTACGCCGACTGCCAGGGCATATGGGGTTTCGCGCACGACGACAGCCTGGACGGCGCGGAGCTCCCGCTCGTCGAGCGCGGCGGCAGGCTCGGTGTCGAACCGTCCGAGGGGGTGAGCGGCGTCTCGGTCGGTGGTCGCCCGATCCGCCTCTACGTCGGCTGCGACGAGACGGACGGGGGCAGCTCGACGGCGCAGACGCTCGCCGAGGCGCGACGACTCGTGGAGCAGGTCGGGGTCGACATTCTGATCGCGCCGACTAACACGCTCGATGAGCTGGCGCTCCAGCAGTACGCCCGGATGCACCCGCAGACGACCTTCGTCGACGGCGCGGGCGCGGCGCCCGACCCGAAACCGGCCCCGAACTTCTTCAAGTTCAACACGAACGGCGCCCAGTGGATGGCCGGCCTCGGCTCCTACGCCTACCACACGCTCGGCTGGCGCCGAGCGGTGACCGTTGTCAGCTCCCAGTCGGACGCGTTCTGGTGGGCGCAGGCGGCCGCGTTCGACGCCGAGTTCTGCTCGCTCGGAGGGACGATCAAGCGGGTCTGGTACCCGCCGAGCCTCACCGACTACTCGACGGTCGCCGCCAAGGTTCCGAGTCACGGCGTGGACGGGGTGGTGGTCGACAACCCGTTCATGCTGCTCGCCCTCGCCAAGACAGACCCGCAATTGCACGGCAACCTCTCTCGCAAAGTCGTCCTCACCTTGCCCGGGACGGGAACGAGCCTCTATTCGCTCGGCGCGCGTGCGGCAGGGATCGTCGCTGCCGGCCCGACTCTCGTGCTGCCGGGAGCCGACGCGCGCCCCGGCCTCGCGCCAGGCGCTCGGTACCGGACCGCGTTCACCCGCGCCTTTCCGAGGATCCCGAAGGCCGTCATCGGCGTCTTCGACGTCCCCTACTACAACGCGATGGCGGCGACGCTGCAGGCACTCGACCGGGTGCACGGCGACCTCTCCGGCGGCGAGAAGCGCTTCATGGCCGCCCTGGCAAAGGTGACCCTCGACGGGCCGAGCGGGCGGATCTCGCTCGACTCGAAGCACCTCGGGATCGGTCCCAACTACGTCTGGCAGCTGCAGGGCCCGAAGCTGAAGCCGGTCGTGATCCGGACGATCCCGCGCGTCGACGCGAGCTTCGGCGGCTACTTCAAGGCGACCGATCCGCCGCCGAGCAAGACCACGCCGGCCTGCGTGAAACGGACGCCGCCGCCCTGGGCGCGCTAGCCGCCGACCCGACGATCAGCAGCGAGCTCGCCGGCTACCGGATCGAGGAGCTCGGTGGTCGGGGCGGCGGTTCGCATCCTCAGCCGGCCCTGAGCGACCAGGTGAATCGCGTGAGGTTCCCGGCCGGTGCGAGCCCGCCGGGCCTCAGGCCCTTGCGGACGATCAGCGTCGGGCGGCCGCTCCCGGCAAGCGCGGCCCGGCTCGGGCCGAGGCCGTCCTTGCGCCAGCGGTCGGACAGACCGACGACCGTCACACCGGCGTCCACGGCCGCGGCGACGAGCCCCTCCGGGCCCGGCTCGATCAGGAGCGGCTCGGCGGCCACGCCCAGCGCGCGCTGAACGGCGAGGGACGCGCTCGCCAGCAGGCGGCTCGCGTCCCGGCTGCCCTCGACCGCCGGCCCGGCAAGGCGGAGCGGCACCTGCCAGCTGCCCGCGAGCCAGGCTCCCACCTCGATCGCGCCCCAGTCGTGGTCGGTGCCAGCGAAGGGGACGAGCACAGGGCCTGGGACAGGCTCGCCGCCGGTGAGCAAGGCAACGTCGCACGGGGCAGATCGGAGAAGGTCGCCCAAGTCGCCGTCCCCCAACAGGGCCGGTGTCGCGGCGATGAGGACAAGGTCGACGTCCTGCTCGGTCGCGAGCCGAGAGGCATCGGCACCCGGTGAGTCGCTCGTGAACACGGCGGATCGCACAACCACGCCACAGGCCGCGAGCGATTCGGTGTGCTCCTTCAGATCCTCCGCCGCGGCTGCGAGTCCGGCGCGATCGGCAAGGAGGCGGGCGATGATGACCTCGCGCGGTTCCTTGCGCGCGAGCGGCTCCGCGACGGCGAGCAGCGGCTCTGCAGACCCGTCGCCGAGCCATACGACCAGGATCGAGCGCTCCGGGGCGGTCGTCTTTGCCAGTTCGAGCGCCGGATCCTGGCGCAGCATCGCCCGCTCGAGCTCCTGCAGTGCCGCGCTCGGCTCGATCCCCAGATCGTCGACGAGGGTGCGCCGCGCTACCTGGTATGCGGCAAGCGCCTCGGCCTGGCGGCCCGATCGGTAGAGCGCGAGCATCAGCTGGCCGCGCAGACGCTCGCGGAGCGGGTGCTCGGCCGCGAGCGCGTCGAGTTCCGCAACCAACGCGGCGTGCCGACCGAGGGCTAGGTCGGCGTCGACCCGCATCTCGACCGCGAGCAGGTGGACCTCCTCGAGACGCCCGATCGCCGCCTGCGCGAACGGCTCGTAGACGAAGTCGGCAAGCGGGGAGCCACGCCAGAGGGCAAGCGCCTCGCGCAGCCGCTCGGCGGCCTCCTTCGGCTCGGCGTCGGCGGCGTCCTGGACGAGGCGCTCGAACCGTTCGAGATCGAGCTGCTCGGAGTCGAGCTTGATCAGGTAACCGGTCGGGAGCGTGACGAGGAGCTCGGCACCGGGACCCAGCGCCTTGCGAAGGCGCGAGACGCTCGCCTGCAGCGCCCCGGCGTGAGACTCGGAGCCCTCCTCCGGCCACAGCTCCTCGATCAGCCGGCCCGACGAGACGACCTGGTTCCCGTGGAGCAGGAGCAGTGCCAGCAGGCTGCGCTGTCTCTGGCCGAACACCTCCAGCGCGCGATCCCCGTCCAGCACCTCCAGTGGCCCAAGAATCCGGAACTCCATCTTCCCTCCGAGTACTGTCTGCCAGCTGTCAGTGGCCTGTAAGCGGCCGATTGCATTCTCCCTCCCAGATCGACCGCACAGGGCGGTCGCGGAAGGGAAGGAGCGTCAGATGATCCGCAAGTCGTTCTCTCTGCTGGCACTGGCCCTCGTGGCCGCGGCCGTTGCGGCTCCGATCGCGCAGTCCAGCTCGACTCCCAAGGTCGACCCGCTGGCCGTGGGCTACCTGATCGGGCAGGGCCTCACGCCGAGCCAGGTCAGCTCCTGGACGACGGGTGCGTGCTCGCAGGCAGTCAAGGCCGCCTCCTGCTACGCGATGCTCGACCGGTCGGCGACCTCCACGAAGCCCGTCGACCCGCTCGCTGTCGGGTACCTGATCGGGCAGGGCCTCACGCCGAGCCAGGTCAGCTCCTGGACGACCGGCGCATGCTCGCACCAGGTCAAAGCCGCTTCGTGCTACGCGATGTTCAAGTCGGCTGCGACGTCCTCCACGCAGATCACCCGCTCGACTGGCTTCCAGTGGGGCGATGCCGGCATCGGCGCCGGGTTCACCCTCGGGATCGTCCTCCTCCTCGGAGGCGCAGGCGCCGGTTTGCTCATCTCACGCCAAAACCGTTCCGACACCACGGCACGCGCGTGAGCGCAAGTTCGCGTTGAGGTGTGGTGCCCTCCGACTCGAAAGCGGGCGGGCCTCCGCCCGCCCACTCCCTTTCGACCCGGCATCTCGCCGCCCGACGGCAGCGCCTTGGATCAGTCCGCGAATGTCGGCGCGGCGTCTGACCGTGGCACTAATACCGCCGCGACTAGGGCGGGACCGGGACCTGATGAGTTGGCGGTCGAGCGCTGAGCAGCAGCGGCCCCTGCCGCAGGAGGATTACGAATCCCACGGTCCTCGGGATTCTTAGTCCCAAGCGCTTGTTTGTTCACGACGCGCGTTGGGCGAGCCGGTAGATCCCACGGCTGAGCCGCTCGAAACGAGGCGAGCATCCCGATGCGCCTGCGGCCAACGATGCTTTCACGGAGCTCCCGTGCAGCTGCCGGCCGGCGAGGGCCTCTGCAGCGGCGTGGATCTCGCGCGCCCGCATCGGTCGACCGGCCAGAGCGAGCACAAGCGCGAGGGACTCGAGCATCGGACTCGGCCTGGTCGGTGGCGCGCGTCCAGGCTGTTTCGGGCTTCTCGCCGCCTGCTCGAGCAATGCTCTGCGGAGCTCAATTAGTCTCTCTAGCAGGGATTTATTCTTTGCAAAGGGGTTCGAGAGTGCCCGCTTAGTTCCACTGCCTCCATTTACAGGGAAAGCCCGAGCAGCCAAAGTGTCAGGTACGAACCCCGACCTCTGTTTGGCCAGGTTCGAGCCCGGTACCGCCCATGCGGCGTTGTCGTTCTGACAACGGGTATAGGTCCAGCTGCGCGGTGGGTTCCCGAGGCGGGTCAGGATCTCGCCGGTTGCGTCGGTGCCGCGTTCGAGATGAGCCGCCGGAAAGCGTTTCGTTGGGACCGTGCATCAAACGGCGGCGACTCCCACGTTTCGAGTGGCCCCGCAACTTGCACATCGACGTGGGCGCAGGGGGAGGACATCCGGTGCCGCTTTCGGCGACACGAAGGCTCGCGCCTCGGCGACCACAAGCAGGAAACGGCGATCGGGATCGCCACAAGTTCCCGAAGCGACTCGACCACCCGGTCCGCGGGTCTCAACTCGACTCGCTGCGGAGATAGCTGAGCACCGCGTGCACTCGACGGTTGTGCGCCGGACTGGACGGCAGGTCGAGCTTGGCGAAGATGTGGCGGATGTGGGTGTCCGTCGTCTTCGGCGTGATAAACAGGCGCTCGGAGATGCCGCGGTCGGTGAGGCCCTCGGCCATCAGTTCGAGCACTTGTCGTTCCCGCTCCGTCAGTTGATCGAGCGGATCGTCGACGCGCGCGCGATTCACGAGCTGGGCGACGAGGGCGGGATCGACCACGGTCTCTCCGGCAGCGACTCGCTCGAGCGCGGCGACGAAGTCGTCGATGTCCAGTACGCGATCTTTGAGCAGGTAGCCGACGCCCCCGCGGCCCTCGTTGAGCAGCCGGAGCGCGTACTGCGGCTCGACGTGCTGGGAGAGTACGAGGACGCCGACCTGCGGGTGATGCGCTGAGATCTTCTCTGCGGCGACGAGGCCCTCGTCGGTCATCGTCGGCGGCATGCGGATGTCGACGATCGCGACGTCGGGTCGATGCTCGTCGACGGCGTGGAGCAGCCCGTCTGCGGTGCCGTCCTGTGCGACGATCTCGACCCCCGCGGCGGCTAGCACCCGCGCAAGCCCTTCGCGTAGAACGACGGCGTCGTCGGCGAGGACTACGCGCACGGAATCTCCGCCCGGATCCGTGTCCCTGCGCCTGGCTCGCTGACAATCGCAACGGTGCCGTCGAGCGCCTGCACGCGGTCGGCGAGTCCGCGCAGGCCGGAGCCGTCGGGGTTGGCGCCGCCAACGCCGTCGTCCTCCAGTTCGACCGCGACGGCCGAGCCGGCTTGCGCGACCCGGAGCCGCACGCTCGTCGCCTGCGCGTGTTTGGCGACGTTCGCAAGGGCCTCGGAGACGAGGAAGTAGACCGCTGCCTCGGCCGGGCCGGGGAGCCGCTCGTCCGGCACCGACTCGATCCGCACTGGGACGGGCGAGCGTTCCGCGAGCGTCCGCAGCGCAGGGCCGAGGCCCTGCTCGGTCAGCACGGCCGGGTGGATGCCTTGTGCCAGCTCGCGGAGCTCGTCAAGGGCTGCGCGTAGTTCACCGTCCGCCTCTGCGAGCAAGTCGTCCGCGCCGTTGCCGCCGGCGCCGAGCCGCGCACGGGCGAGCTGGAGGGCCAGACCGAGGCTGAGTAGGCGCTGCTGGGCTCCGTCATGGAGGTCGCGCTCGAGCCGTCGTCGCTCCTGGTCGCCGGCCTCGACGATCCGGGCGCGTGACCGGCGGATCTCGACGAGCTGCGCCCGCAGCTCGGCCTGGAGCCGCTCGTTCTCGAGTGCCAGCCTGGCGGCGGCTCCGGCCGAGTCGAGCAGCGCGCGGCGTTCGAGCAGCGCCGGATCGTGAATGAGCGCAGCCAGCGGTGAGTCGTTCGGGCCGAGCACCGTCACCGTCCGCTCGGCGCTCGAGGTGGGATCGACCCGGTCGCCTGCGCCGTCGACGAACGCGCGTTGCTCCGGCAGCCAGAGGGCAAGCTCGAGGCTCGGATCGCCGAGAGTGCGGGCGAGCGCGTCGCGCACGGGCACCGGCGGTGTCCGCTCGAGCTCCAGGACGAGGTCGGCCACGGCAGCGCGCGCGCCGCGGCCCCAGAGCAGTCCGGCGGCGAGCGACAGGGGTACGACGAGCGTGGACGCAACCACGATCCAAAACCACGCTCGATTCGTCCAGGAGTCGACCTGCGCCCCGAAGACCGAGATCTGGACGATGAATTCGACGGCGACGAAGGTGCCGGCGAACGCGAGCGGCAGGACGACCTCGCGCTGCCTTCGGGTGGTCACGAGCAGCTTGCGCACTAGCCGGACGAGGAAGAGCAACGCCAGCACCGAGATCGCGACGTCGAGGCCGTCTCGAATGCCGAGCACGTCATACGTCTTGACATGCGTCCAGGGATCGGCGCACTCGAAGCATTCGGTGTAGCCGCCTGCGTGCGGCTCACGGGGGCTGAGGAAGAGCAGCTCGAGCAGCGCGTAGCCGGCGGCCAGTGAGAACCCGGCGACTACGAGGCCGCGGTCGACCCGCGATGCGAGCCGCCCCGTCGGATAGGAGAGGACGAGGAGCCCGAAGACCGGCACGACCACTTCGATCGCCGCCATGCCCGCTGTCTGCGCGGCAGGCGAGCCGTGGAAGACGATGCGGAGGTCCGGAAGCGCGAAGGCGAACCCGAACAGCACGAGCAGGATGCCGGTGCGGCTCTCGGGGCGCCGGCGCCAGACGATCAGGCCGACGGCGATTGCGGCGAAGTCCGCGCCGTAGCCGGCGACGGCCTGGATCGGCGTGAGGCGGTCGTGGTCGACGGCGCCGAGCCCGACTCCTGCGCACAACGCAGGCCCGGCGAGCAGGAGGGCAAGACGGAGCGCGCTCACGGCTCGCCGACAAGGGCGGAGAGCGCCGAGGCGGTCAGGTCGCGCTTGCCGATGAACCCGCGCGCGCTGGACCGTGCGAGGGCGTCACCGAAATCGGCTGCGCTGCGGCTCGAGGTGAGCACGACGACCGGGCCGTTTGGCTCGGCGGCGAGTTGTTCGGCGACCTCGAGGCCACTCTCATCCGGAAGCAGGACGTCGAGCAGGACGACATCGGGCCTTGCCTTGCGCACCGCCGGCAGGACGGACGCGCCGTCCGCCACCGCACCGACGACATCGAAGCCGCCGGCCTCGAGCAGCCGGCAGGCGAAGCGGCGGAAGCTGGGATGGTCGTCGACGACCAGGGCGGTTGTTGCCACGTGCGGATCGTCTCACAGCGCCCGTTGTCGACGCTCCGGATTTCTCCCGATCTTTCGAAATCTCAGGAGAAAACCCGAGGACACGGCGGCGGCGCGGTCCTACGCTCGACCGGTCTCGTGAACGAAGAGATCAAGGAGGAATCGTGTATCGGATCATGCTTTCCACTTGCATCGCGATTCTCGCCACGGCGATCGTGGCCGGGGTCGCGATCGGCTCGAGCTCGACGACGAACGGGCTGCTCGTCTACGAAGCGCACAGCGGCAAGCACCTGCAGCTGTTCACCGTAAAGCCCGACGGGACCGGCACTCGCCAGGTGACCCACTTCACCGACAGCGACGCCGTCTGGCCCGAATGGTCCCCGGACGGCAAGCAGATCGTCTTCGAACGCGACGTCTTCAAGAGCGGGCAGGTCGTGCGCGCAGCGATCTCCGTGATCAACGCCGACGGGAGCGGCCCGCGCTCGCTCACACCGACGGGCCTCAACGGCCGCCCGTCGTGGTCAACCGACGGAAGGACGATCGTCTTCAACACGCTGGTCCCGGGCAAACAGGCGACCGTCTCGGTGATGTCGGCGGACGGCCGCCATCCCCGCACCGTCGCGAGCGTGCCTCTCCCGGCCAAGGGCTTTGCCGCGTTCAACTCGCCGAGGTTCTCTCCCGACGGAAAGCGGATCGCGTTCGTCTGGATCAAGGACAGCGGAACGGCGATCTTCACGGTCGGTGCGAGCGGCGCCGGTCTGAAGCAGCTCACGCCCTGGAAGAACCAGGTCGCGGACAAGATCGGCTGGTCGCCCGACGGCTCGAGGATCGCCTTCTCGAGCCCCGAGTTCGGAGGCCGTCCCGGCGTCTCCGCGAACGTCTACACCGTCCGGCCGGACGGAAGCGGCCGCGTCGAGCTCACGCACGACCGGGGCGGCGAGGTCAACAACGGCTTCGACTCGTGGTCGCCGGACGGGACGAAGATCGCCTTTGCCTCGAACCGCGGCGGGACGTACTCCATCTACGCGATGAACACGGACGGCACGAGCGTCGTGCAGATCACCAAGGGCACGGAAGCCCATCACGCAGCCTGGGGGAGTCACCTCTAGGCCGAATCGGCACAAGGAGGAACGATGTACCGGATCATGCTCTCTGCCTGTCTCGCCATCCTCGTCGCGGCGGCGATCGCCCGGCCTGCGTTCGGCTCGACCCCGGCGGCCACGATCAACGCCGAGCTCCTCTTCACCGGGTTCACGAACGTCGACTCCGACCACAACGGGAAGGCGAGCGTCGGCGACCTCACCCTCGCACCCGGCTTCTATGTGAACTCGGGCGGCAAGCGCATGGGGAAAGTGTCGGCGTCCTGCGTCCAGATGAACACGGCCGGGACGGAGTTCAACTGCACCGACGTCCACCACTTCGCCGGCGGCGACATCGTGACGGCAGGGCGGTTCTCGCCGCTCGAGAAGATCGCCCACCAGGCGATCGTCGGCGGAACCGGCGTCTACGCCGGAGTGCGCGGGACGTTGGCAGCCAAATGGCTCGCTCGCGACTTCTCCCTCGCCGCAGTCACTTTCACGCTGAATCCGTGACCGGTGGGGCTGGACGGACCGGGCTTCGGCCCGGTCCGTCGGCCGTGAAAGCGGGAACGACTTCGCGAGGACGTTCGAAAGATGCCCGAGTTACCTCCACCGGATGAACCGTCGCGGCCTGCATGCGTCTGGATGGCTCAGAGCGGCTGCCTCTCTCTTCGAGATCACCGGCCTAGCTGGTAGAGCCCACGTCGGATTCGGATGAAGCGATGATCGTTTCCGACCGTGTGGGCGGAGAGGATGCCTCTGACTGATGAGCGGAGCAGAGGTCGCCCGAGGAGTTGCTGCGCGGCGGCGTGGATCTCGATCGTGCGTATGGGGACCGGTGCTCGTTCGAGCACGAGCGTTACCGCCTCGAGCACAGGGGCAGCCTTGGGTGGGACGGGTCGGGGCTCTCGCGGAGTCTTTGCGGCTTGGGCGAGCAGGGTGGGGCGGGGCTCGATTAGGCTTCTGAGCAGGGAGTTACTTCTTTCGAAGGGGTTCGAGAGTGCCCCGTTTAGTTCCAGTCGTCACAAGAGCGCCTGTGGTCGGCGCCGTTGAGGCGAGTCGCTTACGGGCCGATCGATCACGCGCCGCGCCGAACTCACGACGTGCGTGAGTTTGGGACGGAAAGCTGGCCGCGAGCGCGGAGACGCTGCCGGAGGCGACCGAGATTCGGTCGAGGTCCGTGGGCCGCTAGCGTGAAGGGATGGCGCGCCGCGAGGACATCCGCAACGTCGCGATCGTCGCGCACGTCGATCACGGGAAGACGACGCTCGTCGACGCGCTGCTGTGGCAGTCGGGCGCGTTCCGCGCGAACGAGATCGTCGCGGAGCGGGTGCTCGACACGATGGACCTCGAGCGCGAGAAGGGGATCACGATCCTCGCCAAGAACACGGCCGTTCGCTACGGCGGGACGAAGATCAACATCGTCGATACGCCGGGGCACGCGGACTTCGGCGGTGAGGTCGAGCGCGGGCTGACAATGGTCGACGGCGTGCTCCTGCTCGTGGACGCGAGCGAGGGACCGCTGCCGCAGACCCGATTCGTGCTGCGCAAGGCGCTCGAGGCGCGGTTGCCGCTGATTCTCGTCGTGAACAAGGTCGATCGCCCCGACGCGCGCATCGAGGCCGTCGTGAACGACGTGTACGAGCTCTTCCTGGATCTCGACGCCGACGAGAGCCAGATCGAGTTCCCGATCGTCTACTGCAACGCGAGGGCAGGCCGTGCGTCGCTCGAGGCGACGCCGGACGCGCTCGAGCCCGACCTGCAGCCGCTCCTCGACGTGATCCTCGCTCGCATCCCGGCGCCGAGCTACGAGGAGGGCCGTCCGCTGCAGGCGCTCGTCACCAACCTCGACGCGTCGCCGTACGTCGGGCGGCTCGCGCTCTGCAGAGTCATCCAGGGTTCGATCCGTCGCGCCCAGCAGGTCGCGTGGTGCCGCGCCGACGGCACGGTCGAGCCGGCGAAGGTGACGGCGCTGTACGTGACGGAGGCGCTCGACCGCGTCGAGGCGCAGGAGGCCGGGCCCGGAGAGATCATCGCCGTCGCTGGGATCCCCGAGGTGACGATCGGCGAGACGCTCGCCGACCCGGAGGATCCGCGGCCTCTCCCGGTGATCACCGTCGACGAGCCGTCGCTGTCGGTGACGATCGGCATCAACACGTCGCCGCTCGCAGGGCTCGACGGCGACAAGGTCACAGCAAGCCTCGTCGAGCGGCGGCTGGGCGGCGAGCTGATCGGCAACGTCTCCCTGCGCGTGCTGCCCACCGAGCGCCCGGACACGTGGGAGGTGCAGGGACGCGGTGAGCTCCAGCTCGCGGTGCTGGTCGAGCAGATGCGACGCGAGGGCTTCGAGCTCACCGTCGGCAAGCCGCAGGTGGTGACGCGGCGAATCGACGGGGTGCTGCACGAGCCGGTCGAGCGCGTCTCGATCGACGTGCCGGAGGAGTACCTCGGCGTCGTCACGCAGCTGTTCGCGCTGCGGAAGGGGCGGACGGAGGCGCTCGTCAACCACGGCACCGGCTGGGTGCGAATGGACGTCGTCGTCCCCGCGCGCGGCCTGATCGGCTTCCGGACGGAGTTCCTGACCGAGACGCGCGGCACCGGGATCCTGCACCACGTCTTCGAGCGCTTCGAGCCGTGGGTCGGAGAGCTGCGCACCCGTCCGACGGGGGCGCTCGTCGCCGACCGGCGCGGCAAGGCGACGGCCTTCGCGATCCTGAACCTGCAGGAGCGTGGGTCGCTGTTCGTCGAGCCGGGGGCGGATGTCTACGAGGGGATGATCGTCGGCGAGAACGCGCGAGCCGAGGACCTCGACGTGAACGCGACCAAGGAGAAGAAGCTGACGAACATGCGCTCCTCGACCGCCGACGAGCTCGTCCGGCTGATTCCCCCGCGGCGGCTCTCGCTCGACCAGGCGCTCGAATACATCCGCGAGGACGAGTGCGTCGAGGTAGCGCCCCATGCCGTGCGTCTGCGCAAGCTCGAGCTCTCGACACAGAAGCGCCAGAGCGCCGCGAGCCGCAAGGCACGAGGGCTGGCGCCGGTCTACTAACGCGAATCCCTTTGTGCTCCCCCGGCGGACGAACGCCACATCAGTCGGTGTCGCGACGGCGTCTCGGCCGAGCCCAAGTGCCGCGTTACGCTGCCCGCACGGCAGCCAAGAAGAGGAGATCGGTGAAGGACTACGCAGTCGAGCCGCTCGATGCCACTACCTGGGACGCATTCGCGCGGCTCGTCGAGCGACACAACGGTGTGTTCGGCGGCTGTTGGTGTACCTGGTTCCACACCTTCCATGGCGAGAAGACGTTCACCGCCGAGGGCAACCGCGCCCTCAAGAAGCGTTTGGTCGAGGAGGGCCGCGCGCACGCTGCGCTGGTGTTCGACGGTGATGAGGCAGTGGCGTGGTGCCAGTTCGGCACGCCGGAGGAACTGCCGAACATCCACCACCGCAAGGAGTATGAGGCCGCTCTCGACAGGCCGCCCGACTACCGGATCACCTGCATCTTCGTGGACAAGAAGTACCGGCGCAAAGGAGTGACGGCGGCCGCTCTTCGTGGTGCCGTGGATCTGATTGCGCAGGCCGGCGGCGGGGTCGTCGAGGGCTACCCGCACGATATCGGCGGCCAGAAGGTGTCCGTGCTCTACAACGGCACACGGGATCTCTACGAGCGGGCCGGCTTCACCTACGTCCGCCCCAAAGGCAAGCGGAACTGTGTGATGCGCAAGGTTGTGTCTTGAGACCTGCGCGTGCGAGCTGCGGGCCTTCTTCGAGGGGCCACTGGCGGTGAATCGATCACGGACGCGGCACTCTCGGGCTAACTCAAGCTCAGCTAGATCGGCCTCGCTCTTGCGAGGAGGCCACGAGACTCTCGAAGAGGTCGGTCAGCCCGCGGTCCTC
>Ga0070741_10015543_pt1 | contig 12869 bp, 7 predicted proteins | sample Coa_R1_4_FD_66440 | JGI IMG/M metagenome (GOLD analysis project Ga0070741, IMG submission 66440) | Surface soil microbial communities from Centralia Pennsylvania, which are recovering from an underground coalmine fire - Coalmine... | ecosystem: Environmental > Terrestrial > Soil > Unclassified ...
GCCGGCGGCAGCCCACAGGGACGCTGGATCGGGCTGCTGAGTGTGAACCGCGCGGGATTGGAAAAGCTCAAGACCGTGCTCGGGAAGTTGCAGCAGCGCGCGGATTTCAGCGCACTGGACATGCCGGCGCTGATCAACGGCCTCATCAGCAGCGGAGCAGCCATCGAGGTCCTGTATGTGCACGGTCACTGGCGCGGGGTCAATGACCTGGAGGACTTCGGCCGTGCGGTCGAGTTTGCGCATGGACAAACACCTCTTGGCGGTGCCCGCGGTGCGGCAGGGGTGGATGAGGCGACATGATCGAGGCCGCTCAATTCGTGGAGGCGGCGCGCGAGTATGGCTTCGAATGGTATGCGGGGGTGCCGTGCTCGCACCTGACGCCGTTCATCAACTACGTTCTGCAGGACCGCTCGCTGCATTACCTGTCCATGACCAATGAGGGGGATGCCGTGGCGCTGATAGCGGGCATCGCCCTCGGAGCCCGGGCAGAGGGGCATGGCCGCGGGGTCGCCATGATGCAGAATTCAGGACTCGGCAATGCCGTCAGTCCACTGACCTCACTGACCTGGACATTCCATCTCCCGCAGCTGCTGATCGTCACCTGGCGCGGCCAGCCCGGCAGCCACGACGAGCCGCAGCATGCACTCATGGGTCCGATCACGCCTACCTTGCTCGAAACGATGCAGATTCCGTGGGAGCTTTTTCCGAGAGAGCGGGACGAGATCGATCCGGCTCTGCGCCGGGCCGCTTCCCACATGGAGGAAACGGGCCGGCCCTATGCGTTGCTCATGCAGAAGGGCTCGGTGGCCGCATGCGAGCTGAAGCCCGGATCACAGCAGCTGCAGGCAAGGGGCGCCAAGGCACAGCCGATCGTTCGGTTGCGCGGCCTTGCGACCGAGAGCCGAGCCTCACGCAACGATGCGTTGCGCGAAGTGATCGCGCGCACGCCGAGCTCCCGCTGCGCCGTGCTGGCCACGACGGGCTATTGCGGGCGTGAGCTGTATGCGATCGAGGATCGCCCCAACCAGCTCTACATGGTGGGCTCCATGGGCTGCGTGTTGCCCTTGGCGCTCGGGCTGGCCCTGGCGCGGCCGGATCTGCGCGTCCTGGCCGTGGACGGCGATGGAGCGGCGCTCATGCGCATGGGAGCGTTTGCCACCGCCGGCGCCTATGGGCCGCCTAACTTCTCCCATCTGCTCCTGGACAACGGTGTGCACGACTCCACCGGCGGCCAGGCGACGGTCTCAACTCACGTCTCCTTCGCCGGCATAGCCGCCTCCTGCGGTTACGCCTCGGCGCTGCAGACCGATGATCTCGGGGAGATCGCCGAGTGGCTGGACGGTAGTGTGCTGGAGGGATCACGCTTCGCCTGCCTCCTCACACGCAAGGGCACGCCAGACAGCTTGCCGCGACCGTCCGTCAGCCCGCGGGAACTGAAGTTGCGATGGATGCAGCATTTCGCCCCAGCTGGAGTCAGGTGATGCAGTTGCTGCTCAACCCCGGGCCGGTAACACTCTCCGAGCGCGTTCGGCGCAGCTTGTTGCAGCCTGATCTGTGTCACCGCGAGAGCGAGTTTTTCGACCTGCAGGACACTGCCCGCGAGCTGCTCCTCGGCACCTATGAGCTCGCGCCGAAGACCTGGACGGCCGTGCTGATGACCGCTTCCGGCACCGGCGCCGTCGAAAGTATGGTCGCCTCCCTCGTACCGGCCAACGGCCGCGTGCTCGTGATCGAGAATGGTGTATATGGGGAGCGCATCGCCCAGATCTGTAAGCAGTACGGCATCGCGCATGATCGCATTCGCGGTGACTGGATGCAGCCGCCGGACCTGGCGGAAGTCGCGACACGACTGGATTCCGCTCGAGGCGATGCAGCCTTCACCCACATCGCCGTCGTTCATCATGAGACCACCACCGGCCGCCTGAACGATCTGCCTTCGCTCGCCGATGTCTGTCGCGCTCGACGTGTGCGTTTGCTGGTGGACGCCGTGAGCAGCTTTGGAGCCGAAGCCATCGATTTCGCCGACGAGACCGTGGCGGCCGTGGCCGCCACGGCCAACAAGTGTCTGCACGGTGTCCCCGGCGTCGCCTTCGTGATTGCCCGGCGCGAGTCACTGGCCACGGCGGCCAACCGGACCTATTACCTGGATCTGGCCCGCCTCGCACGCGCCCAGGACCAGCGCAACACGCCGTTCACGCCCGCCGTGCATGCTTGCTATGCAATGGTCGAGGCGTTGCGCGAATACGCCGAGGAGGGCGGGCGTGCCGCACGCTTTCGCCGCTACGCAGCGCTGGCCGAGCAGGTGCGGGCCGGACTGGCTGCGCTCGCCATCCGTGCCGTGCTGCCGCCGGAGGAGTCCTCGGTGGTGCTGCGCGCCTATACGTTGCCGGCGCACATGCAGTATCCGGCCTTGCACGATGCTCTGAAGGCTGGGGGCTTCGTGATTTATGCGGGTCAGGGAGAGCTGGCAAAAATCCTGTTCCGCATCTCCACCATGGGAAATCTGAATTCGGCCGACATCGAGCGGCTGCTGACGTGCTTCGCCCGTTTGCCAGCAAACTGATCGGCGGCGTCGCCCTCGCCCTGCTGCTGGGGACGCGGGCGCTCGCCCAGACCCAGGTCCCGGCACCCGATGCCAGCGGGGCCCAGCCCTCTGCGCCGCCCCCGGTCGAGTCGAGCTGGTACAACCGTTTGCCGTTCATCCCGGTGCCGGACATCGGCAGCGATCCGGACAGCGGGACCACGGTCGGAATCCTGCCCGTCTGGCTCAAAACCGACGACCAGCACGCCATCCGCCGGATCATTGCGCCGGATTTCGTCTACAACCCTTTCTTCGGCTACGGCATCGACGCGCGCCTGTATGCCTACGACTCGGAGGATGAGCAGTGGTCGATCGAGGGCGGCGTCAAGGAGCGGGTCGAGCGCGACTTCGACGCCGAGTGGCAGCGCGGCCGGCTCCGCGAGGGGCCCTGGTCCTACACTGCGAGCCTCATCTATAGCCGTGACGGGACTCCACGGTTCTTCGGGATCGGCAACAACTCACCAGCCATTGCCGAGACGAACTACACCAACTCGCAGGAACTGGCGCAGATTCAGGTCGGGCACAATTTCAGCCCGGTCTGGCAGCTGCTGTACACGCTGCGGGTGCGCACGGTGCACGTGCTGCCCGGAACGCTCGCCCGGATTGCCTCCATCCAGAGTCGCTTCGCAGATATCCTCGGCATCGGGACCAACAGCGAGGTGCTCAATCGGATCTCGCTCGTGTACGACACGCGTGACAACCTGACTGCGCCCCGCCGGGGCATGCAATGGGTAATCTACGGCGGCCTGGCGACTCGCACCGTCGTGCACGACAACACCGACGCGGTCTACGACGAGACGGGCATCGATGGGCGCAGTTATCTGCCGATAGCTCCGCAAACGATTCTCGCCACCCACGTCGCCCTGCGTTACCTGCCCAGCGTGCGTCGCCTGCCTTTCTGGGCATTGAGCAGTATCGGCGGGGGCGAGAGTGTGATCGGTGGTGAGCAGCCGCTTCGAGGCTACGGTGCCGGCCGCTTTTACGATCGCAACGCATTTTCCGCCAGCGCCGAGCTGCGCCACACCGTGTGGTCCTTCGATGCGATGTCGACGCACGTCGATATCGAGTTGACCCCCTTCGTTGATGTGGGTCAGGTGTTTGCGCGCACCGGGACCTGGCCCATCCAGGATCTGCACAAGGTCGGCGGGATCGGCTTTCGCGGTGTCGCCCGGCCTTCGGTGGTCGGATTCGTCGACGTCGGTTATGGGAACGAGGGCGTGGCCGTGTTCACGGGGATCAACTACCCGTTCTGATGTCAGTGCGCTGCTTGCGCGCGACCCCGATCGATTGAGCCTATCGCAGCAGCGAGCGCGCGATCAGCTCCTTCATGATCTCGTTCGTGCCCCCATAGATCCGTTGCACGCGCGCGTCGGCGAACATGCGGCACACGAGGTATTCGTTCATGTAGCCGTAGCCGCCATGCAGCTGCACGCACTCATCTAGTACGTGCTGCTGCATGTCGGTCGTCCACCACTTGGCCATGGAGGCCGTCGCCGTGTCGAGCGTGCCCTCGACGACCTTTCCAACGCAGTCATCGACGAACGCGCGTGCGATTCTTGCGACCGTGGCGATCTCGGCGAGTTTGAAGCGCGCGTTCTGGAATTCGGCCACCGGATGGCCAAAGGCTTTGCGCTCCTTCACGTAGTGCAGGGTCGCCTCGATGGCGCCCTCCATGGCACCTACGGCCGCCAGCGCGACGATCATCCGCTCGTAAGGAAGATCCGACATCATCTGCGCGAACCCCCGGCCCGGCTCGCCGCCCAGCAGGTTGGATGCGGGGACGCGGACGTCCTCGAAGAAAAGCTCGGCAGTGTCCTGTGACTTCATGCCCATCTTGTCGAGAATTCGGCCGACCCGGTACCCGGGTAGATCGCGCGTCTCGACCATGAGGATGGAGATGCCTTTGGCACGCTGAGCGGGATCGGTCTTCACCGCCAGGGCGAGCAGCCCCGCGAGGTAGCCGTTGGTGATGAAGAGCTTCGAGCCACTCACCAGGTATTCATCGCCCTGGCGCTGCGCCCGGGTGCGAATGGCCTGAAGATCGGACCCGGCGCCAGGCTCGGTCATGGCGATTGCGCCGATCAGCTCGCCACGGGCCATGCGCGGGAGCCAGCGCTGCTTCTGCTCCTCGAGGCCATGATTCAACAGGTAATGCGCACAGATGCTGTGCACCCCGGCGCCGAAGCCACTCATGCCGGTCCGCGCCAGCTCCTCGTGCACAACGGCCTCGTGCACAAACGACCCGCCCACTCCCCCGTATTGCGCCGGCACATCGGCGCACAGCAGGCCCAGCTCGCCGGCACGGCGCCAGATCTCCGGCCCGACATGCTGTTGCTTGCGCCAGGCAGCATCGTTCGGCGTCATTTCGGCCGCGATGAACCGGGCGATCGCCTCGCGAAAGAGTGACAGCTCTTCGTTCATTGCGAGTCAAGGGTAACATGGCTGCCAGTGCGCATTGACCGGCGGAGCCGGCCGATGCTGCAGCGTTCCGCAGCGCCCCGCGGGACCCGATCGAAAGAGCTTCCGGCCGATCCGCGCCGTCGCTATACTCACGCCGCTTTAGGTACGCGCAAGGTTCCTCGTAGAGGATTCGGTGAGATCGGCGGGAGTCACTCTTTCGCCGACGGGTCGAAACGGCCGCAGGCTGTGCTCGACGATCCGAAGAGGGAACGCGGTTGGAATCCGCGACTGCCCCCGCAACTGTAACCGGCGAGCGACCGTCCAGATGGCCACTGAGGTTCGAGCCTCGGGAAGGCGGACGCGAGCGATGACCCGGGAGTCAGGAGACCTGCCTCGCGCCGTCGTCCTGTTCCCGGCCGGGGTGTGGCGGGAGCTGCGGGGTATCCGTCGTGACGACACGGTTGGAGTCGTCGACGCGGAGCCCCGGTTGAATGTGCCGCATGCGGCAGTCTTCCACCCCCCGCGTAACGGCTCCTGGATTCAAGCCAGGAGAATGTATGCGCGAATCAGTGTTGCTTTCGATGCTTGCGGCAACCGCTTTGTGGACCCCGGGCTTCTCCCGGGCCACGGATGCCGATGTGGCCGGCGCCCCCGCCGCGGATGCGGAGACACCCGACAGCGTCGTGGTGACGGCGACTTTCATTCCCACCCCGGAGCAGGAAATTGCCAGCAGCATGACGGTGATCACCGCCCAGGATATCGAGACCCACCGGCAACAGTCCCTGCCGCAGGTGCTGCGGGATGTGCCCGGCCTCAATGTCGTGCAGCCGGGGGGTCCTGGCGGATATACCTCCTTGTTCATGCGCGGCACCAACTCCAACCATACGAAAGTACTGGTGGACGGTATCGATGTCACCGATCCGAGCAGCAGCGGCTCGACGTTCGATTTCGGCCAATTCCTGAGTCAGGACATCGAGCGGGTCGAGGTCCTGCGCGGCCCGCAGAGCGGCTTGTACGGAGCGGACGCCATCGGCGGGGTCATCAACATCATCACCCGCAGCGGCGCGGGCCCGGCGCAGGTGTGGGGCTCGGCGGAAGCCGGCTCGTTCGATACTTTCAGTCAGGCCGCAGGCCTCAGCGGTGCCGCGGAACAGTTTCATTACTCCGCCAACCTCGAGCATCTGCATGCCGGGGCGACTCCCGTCACGCCGCTGGACCTGCTGTTGCCTGGCGAGAAGCGTCATGATGACAGCTATGACAATCTCACTGCGTCCACCAAGCTGGGCCTCGATGTGACGGAGCACTTCGATCTGGGGCTCGTCGCGCGCTATACCGATTCACATCTGCGCTTCACCGGCGATGACGAGTTCGCCTTTCCGAGCTTCCCGCAAGCGCGGCAGAGCGCGAGCAATACCAGCGAGTACTACGCCCGTGCGTTCGCTCACGGCGTTGCCGCAGACGGCTTCATCGATCAGACTCTCGGTGTCGGCTTCACGCGCAATCGCTCGGTGAACTTCGACCCGGAAATCCCGGCTACGCTCGACATCGGCGAGCGCGCCAAGGTGGACTGGCGCGGCGCCTTGAAGTTCTCCGATGCCCAGACCCTGGTTCTCGGTGCCGAACACGAGCACGATGAGATCAGCCAGCCGGTCTCCGCAGGCGTTGCAATCAGCGCCGGGTATGGCGAGTTGCAATCCCAGCTCGGGGAGCATCTGTTCTCGGCGCTCAATCTGCGTTACGACGCCAACAGCCAGTTCGGGGGCAAAGCGACCTACCGGCTCGCGCCGGCATGGCTGATCTCCGAAACGGGCACGAAGCTCAAGGCCAGCATCGGCAGCGGATTCAAGGCGCCCACCCTGGGCGAGCTGTATCAGAATTTTCCGCAGTTCTTCTTTTTCGGCAATCCGAACCTCAAACCCGAGACGAGCATCGGCTACGACCTCGGATTCGAGCAGTCCGTGGCGCAGGAGACAGTGCGCTTCGGAGCCACGTACTTTCGCAACCGGATCCGCAATCTCATCGACATTGCGGCTTCCGGCGCGACCTACGCAAACTTCGGCCGAGCCACCACTCAAGGGGTCGAGAGCTTTTTGTCCTGGTCGCCGGTGAAGTCGCTGCTGTTCAGACTCGATTACACCTACACGGAAGCGACGGACGACATCCGGGATCAGGAGCTGCTGCTCAGGCCGCGTCACAAGGGCAGCCTCGATGTGCGCTGGCAGCCGCTGCAGCCGTTGTCACTCGATCTGAATGTGCTCGCAGTGGGCACCTACATCGATGGCAACCGGGACTTCTCGATTCCGCGCCTGCAGGCGCCCGGCTATACGCTCGCCAATGCCGCGGTCAACCTGGCCATCACGCCCCACCTGACCGCCTATGCCCGAGTGGACAACATTTTCGATCGGCACTACGAGAGCCCGGTTGGCTTTCTGCAGCCCTCGCTCGGGGCGTTCGTGGGGCTCAGCGTGAAGCTGTGAGGAACTAGGTTCCCGACACGCGGGGCTGCCAGCCGCCCCCGAGTGCCTTGATCAGCAGCACGGCGGCCGTGAGCCGGCGCACCTGGATGTCCGAGGCGGTGAGCTCGGCCGAGAGAGCCGCGTTTTCGGTGATGACCACCTGCAGATAGGTCACCACGCCGCCCTTGTACTGGTATTGCGTCTGGGTCAGCGCTCCGGTGGTTGCCGCCACCGCCGCAGCCTGACTGGTGCTTTCGCTCTCCAGATCGCGAAGGGCCGCGAGGTTGTCCTCGACCTCCTGATAAGCGGTCAACACGGTGTTGCGATAGTCCGCGACCTGTTCGTCGTATGCCGCATGTGCAGCTGCAGATTGGGCCAGATAGCGTCCGCCATCGAAAGCCGTCAGCAGCGCGGAGGGGCCAATAGACCAGAGGCGGCTCGGGGCCGTGATCCAGTTGGAAGCCTGAGTGCTCTCGAATCCGACGCGTCCGAACAGATCGAAGACCGGGAAATAGGCCGCCCGCGCGACCCCGATTTGCGCATTGGCGGAGGCGACGCGCCGCTCGGCGGCGGCTACATCGGGCCGACGCTCGAGCAGGGCCGAGGGCAACCCGGGATCCAGGACGGGCGGCAGCACCTCGGGCTTGAGCGGTTGCGGGTCGAGGCGAAAGCTCGAGGGAGACTCGCCGATCAGCACAGCGATGGCGTGCTCGGTCTGCGCCCGGCGCAGGCGAGCATCGGTGGCCTGGGTTCGCGCCGATTCGAGCTGGGCCTTGGATTGATCGACATCAGCGAGTGCCGCGGCGCCACCGTTGTACAGATGCTCGGTGAGCTCGAGCGCTTGCCGATAGTCTTCGACGGTCCGATCGAGAAGCTCGAGCTGCGTATCCTCACCGCGAAGAGTGAAATAGTCCGCGGCCAGCTCAGCGTGCGTGCTCAGATCGAGTGTTGCCAGGTCCGCCGCAGTGGCCTGCTCGGTGGCGCGCGCCGAGGCTACCGAATTGCGCACCCGGCCCCAAACATCGATCTCGTATGACAGATCGGCATCGAGCACGAAGTCATTGCCGATGGCGGGCTTGGTGTTGGTGTACAGGGGCGAATTGAGGGACACGCGCGAACGGGTAGCGGAGGGCCCGACCGTCAACGTCGGGAAATAGGCTGCCCGCGCCACACGGGTCTGTGCGCGTGCCTCCTGCAGGCGTGCGAAGGCCGCCTTGATGTTCTGATTGGCCCCGGTCACGCGCGCCTCGAGCGTATCCAGGGTAGGGTCTCCGAACAGGCTCCACCACGGACCGCGGCTCTGCGCATCGGCCGGCTGCGCCAGCTTCCAGTCCACCGACTCCTTCCACCGTGGCGGTGGCGTCTCGACGGGCGGTCTGGAGTATCTCGGCGCGAACGAGCAGGCAGCCACCGCCGCGCAAACAAGCATTGGCAGAGTGCGATGCATGTGCTCAGGGTGCGCGGGCGGCCGGTTTCGGGGCGCTGCCCTGTTGCGCTGGCGGGGGCCGGGTCCGCACCGTGGAACCCTCGCTGAGGGAGTCCGGCGGGTTGACGATGATCTCGTCATTGGCCGTCAGGCCGGAAAGCACTTCCACGGAAGTGCCGAAGTCACGGCCCTGGAGGATGCCTTTCATGTGGACGTGATTGCCGTCGGTGACCGTCGCGACCTGCAGGCCCTGTGCGCGAAACACCAGGGCGGTCGCGGGGACACGCACCGTGCTGGAGCTGCCCGGCAGCTTGAAATGGACTTCGGCATACGCACCCGGGAACAACTCGCCCTCGCTGTTATCCACCTGGAGTTCCACCTGCAGCGTGCGCAAGGTGGGATCCAGTGCCTGAGCGGTGCGGACCAGGGTTGCTGGATAGTCCTCCCCGGGATGCTCGTTGAAGTGCAGCTGCGCTTGCAGGCCGACCGTCATACGTGCGGCATACGACTCAGGCACGTCCACATAGATACGCAATTTTTTGGTGTCGGCCACGCGGAACAGCCAGCTGCCGGAGCTCTGCCCGGCGTTGATCAAAGCGCCAATATCGGTATTGCGGCCGGTGACGACGCCATCGAAGGGCGCGACCACCCTCTTGAAGGTCTCGAGCTGCTCGAGTCGCGCCTCGTTCGCCTCAGCCGAAGCCGCCGAGGCGCGTGTGGCCGCGGCATCCGCAGCGCGTGTGTCCGCATCCTGCTGCGAGACCGCGTGGTTAGCCAGCAAACCCTGCCACCTCGTATTCGTGCTCTGCGCCAGCTGGGCGTTCGCCCGCGCGGTGGCGAGGTCGGCTCGGGACTGCCGCAGCTGCTGATCGACTTCGGGCGTGTCGATCTCCGCGAGGAGCTGGCCCTTGCTGACCGGAGTACCGATGTCGGTGTACCAGACCCGCAGGTAGCCGCTGGTGCGGGCGTAGATCGGCGCTTCGATGAAGGCCTGCACGTTGCCCGGCAGCACCAGCTCCTCGGAAGCGGGGCTGCCCTCCGGATGGCTGCTGATGACGACCGGTACCGCCTCGTTGGCGGTCTGTTTGCCGAGACTGCTGCGCGAATGAACCCGGCTGGCGACACCCCAGATCGCCAGCAGCACCGCTACCACGAGGGCAATCCAGGCGTAACGCTTCACCCTGTGCACTGTGATCTCGTCGGCAGAGGGCGGCACAGGCTCGGTCATGCGGGGCTCCCATCGGCCGCTTCTCGCTGGGCTGTTCGGCCGTGGATCAGCGTGAACACCGTGGGAACGAAGAACAGCGTGGCGATCGTTGCGAAGACGAGTCCGCCGATGACCGCGCGGCCGAGTGGCGCGTTCTGCTCGCCGCCTTCACCGAGGCTCAGGGCCATGGGGATCATGCCGATGATCATCGCGAGCGCTGTCATCAATACGGGGCGAAAGCGCGTGAAACCTGCTTTCGAGGCAGCCGTGAATGCATCATCGCCAGCGTTCATCCGCTCACGCGCGAAGCTGACCACGAGAACGCTGTTGGCGGTCGCTACACCCATGCACATGATTGCCCCGGTGAGAGCCGGTACGCTGACGGTCGTGTGCGTCAGGAACAGCATCCAGACGATGCCTGCGAGCGCTGCCGGGAGCGCGGTGATGATGACCAGCGGATCGAGCCAGGACTGGAAATTGACCACGATCAGGAGGTACACCAGGACTACCGCCGCGAGCAGGCCCAGCAACAGCCCATGGAAGGAGGCGTTCATCGTCTGAACCTGGCCTCGCACGACGACGTGCGATCCTCTAGGGACCTGTCCCTTGGTGGCTTCCACGATCCTGTTCACCTGCGTGGAGATGTAGCCCAGGTCGGTATCCTGCACCGATCCATAGATATCGAGCACGGGCGTGGCATCGTAGTGACTCACGACCGCAGGACTCGCGCTGCGGTGGAAAGTGGCGACATTCGCCAGCAGCTGTCCGGCGCCGCCGCCTCCATTGGTCAACGGTGTCGTCGCGAGCGAGTTCAGGGTTTCGAGCTGCGGCTGCGGCGTTTGTGCGACGACGTTGTATTGCGTACCGCTGTGCGGATCGATCCAGAAGGAGGGCTGCGTCTGGAAGCTGCCAGAGAGCGAGACCAGCATGTTGGAGGCCACGTTCTGCTGAGTGAGCCCGAGCTGGCGCGCCTTGGTCCGATCGACGTCCACGTTGAGCGTCGGATAATCGAAGGCCTGCTGGATGTGCAGGTCAACAGCACCCGGCACCGCACGCAACCTCTGCAGAAGCAGGTTGGCATAGGTCCGGTTCGACTGCAGATCGTTGCCCACGACCTGGACGTCGATCGGGCTCGGCAGCCCGAAGTTGAGCGTCTGGCTCACGATATCGGCCGGGGGAAAGGAGAAGCTCGTGGAGGGGAAGCCGGCATTGAGCACAGAGCGCAGGGTGCGCATGTAATCCGCCGTGGCGTGATGGCTCTTCTTCAGAGCCACAAAGATGTCCGCATCGCTCGGTCCGACCGGTGCGGACGTGCTGTAGGAGAGGTTGATTCCGCTGTAGGGGAGGCCGATGTTGTCGACGATGCTTTCCAGTTCGCCCGCAGGAATGACGCGGCGGATGCCGGCCTCGACTCGATCGCACAGCGCCGCCGTCTCCTCGATGCGCATCCCGGTGCGCGCACGGAAGTGAAGCTTGATCTGCCCGGAGTCCACGGCGGGGAAGAAGTCCTGACCCAAGCCCGGCAGGTAGGTCCCGAATGGGAAGGCCAGAATCGCCGACAGCACCATCGCAGCCAGGAAGATGCCTGCAAATCGCAGCCCGCCGTGAAGCGCCATTTCCATCAGGGCGTGATAGCGGTCGCGAGTGCGAGTGAAGCCACGCTCGAATCCCGCTTGAAAGCGCGCCAGCCAGCCGCCTCGGCCGGTGCGCTCGTGCTCGTGCGTGGTGAGCCAGTACTTCGACAGGGTGGGGACCAGCGTCCGTGACAGCAGGTACGAGGCGAGCATCGCGAACACGACGGCCTCGGCGAGGGGCACGAACAGGAACTTGGCGATTCCGGCCAGCATGAACATCGGAACGAATACGATGCAGATCGCGAGCGTCGAGACCAGCGCAGGCAAGGCGATCTGCTGCGCACCGTGCAGGATCGAGCGCTCCACCTCCTCACCTTCCTCCAGGTGCGAGTTGATGTTCTCGATCGTCACGGTAGCGTCATCGACGAGGATCCCCACCGCGAGCGCCAGTCCGCCCAGCGTCATGATGTTGAGGGTCTCTCCGAGCGCCGCCAGGCAGGCGATCGAGGCGAGAATCGACAACGGGATCGAGATGAAAATGATGATCGTGCTGCGCCAGCTGCCGAGGAACAGCAGGATCATCAGCCCGGTGAGAGCCGCCGCGATCGTCGCCTCGCGTACCACCCCCGAGATCGCCGCGCGCACGAAGATCGACTGATCGCCGATCGGCTCGATGCGCAGCTGCGGCGGCACCATCTCCCGGATCTGCGGCAGCTTCTGCTTGATGGCGTTGATCACATCGAGCGTCGAGGCCTTGCCGAGCTTCAGCACGGTCATGAGGGAGGCGCGGCGGCCTCCGAGACGGGCGATGTTGGTCTGCGGTGGCGAGCCATCCCGAACGTGCGCCACGTCGCGCACGTAGACCACGTTGCCGTTCGCGGTCGAGCTGATCGGCAGATCGTTGAGCTCCTCGATCTTCTGCGGGCTGGCATTGAGCCCGATGTAATACTCGAGGTCGCCGATCTTCTGCGTGCCGGCCGGCAGGATCAGGTTCTGCTGGGTGATGGCCGCCGTCACATCCGACCCGGACAGTCCGCGAGCGCGCAGGGCCGGCAGATCGAGGTCCACCTGCACCTGGCGTTGCCGGCCGCCATAGGGCCAGGGAATGGCGGCGCCGGGGATCGTGGCGAGCGCGGTCCGGATGATGTTGTTACCGAGATCGAAGATCTGCGCCTCCGAGAGCGACTCACTCGAGAGCGCGAGCTGGATGATCGGCACGGTAGAG
>Ga0070741_10015544_pt1 | contig 12867 bp, 14 predicted proteins | sample Coa_R1_4_FD_66440 | JGI IMG/M metagenome (GOLD analysis project Ga0070741, IMG submission 66440) | Surface soil microbial communities from Centralia Pennsylvania, which are recovering from an underground coalmine fire - Coalmine... | ecosystem: Environmental > Terrestrial > Soil > Unclassified ...
GGGAAGGTCGACGTTCTGGATTACGTCATGGCCGATGATTCGGGAGTCGTCATCAATCCGATGATTGTCGAAGGCCAGCACCAGGGCTCGGTGCCGTTCGGGCTCGGCCAGGCGTTAGGTGAGGGGCTTATTTATGACGAGAACGGTCAGCTGCTGAACGGCAACTACCGCGACTACTACATTCCGCTGGCCACGGACGTGCCGGACCTCACCAAATTCTACGATTGCGGCGTGCCCTCGAAGCTGACTCTGCTCGGACAAAAAGGAGCCGGCGAGTCGGGCAATGTTCCACCCTTGGCCGTAATTGCTAATGCGGTCGAGGACGCCACCGGTGTTCGTATTACGGAACTGCCGGTAACGCCTGACAAAGTCCTGATGGGAATGAAGAAGACCAAAGCTGCGAAATCAGGTGGAAACGGCAGCAGGGCATGAGACGTGGTGGTGCCGAAAGGACTTGAAGCATGCCGGTGGAAAAAATTAATGGCGTGAATATGTATTACCAGGTGGAGGGCGAGGGAGATCCCGTCCTCTTCATCATGGGAACGGGTCTCACCCATGCACTCTGGGCGCGGCAGATTGAGGCGTTCAAGCAGAAGTACCAATGCATCAGCTTTGACAATCGTGGAACCGGTCAGACCGACCGCACCGCCGAGGGGCACACGGTCGGCAACTATGCGGAGGACGCGGCCGCACTGCTGGCGCACTTAGGAATTCCCAGCGCGCACGTCATCGGATGGTCTCTGGGGTCGTGCATCGGCCAGGAGTTAGCGATTCGCCATCCTGAAAAGGTAAGGTCCCTCATTCTGGTCGCAACCTGGTGCCGTCCGTATCCATTTTTGCGTCGCCGTTTTGAGGTACAGATTGAGATCGCCAAGAGCGGAAACCAGAAGCTGCTCGGAGCATATTCAGTCTTGCATCTCTTCCGGGCGGATCATCTGGACGAGAAGGATGATGCAGTTTCCGAGTTTCAGCGGCGGTCGCTCGAAGGACCAGGCCGCTCGCCAATGGAGACCCTTATCGCGCATTACCGCATGGACATCGAGCACGATACGGCCGAGAGGCTGTCTGAGATCAAAGTACCTACGCTGGTCCTGGGTGGCAAAGACGATGCGCTAATTCGGGCTCCATATCAGGAAGAGGTACACCGTCGCATTAGCGGGTCAGAGTTGAACCTGATTCCAAATGCCGATCACATGGCATTGGCTCTGATCCCTGACGTGCTGAATGGCATTGCATTGGATTTTCTGGACAGAAAGTTTGGGGCGAAGGCGCGAAGCAGTCGCGCATCCTAGCCGGGTCACAAGGAACGGAATGTATTTCGAAAAAGAATTCGTGCTCAAAAAACCTCTCGCGGAAGTATGGAAGTTCATTTCGACTCCGGAAACTATTGCTCCCTGCATACCTGGAGTCGAGTCGGTGGAGACCATCGACCCCGCCCACTATCGGACCAAGGTGAAGGTCATGGTCTCCTTCGTCTCTGCCACGTTTCTGCTGAACGTCGAAATTCTGGATCGGCGAGACCCAACGTTTCTGAAGAGCCGGATCAAGGGAAAGGATAGCGGCATCGGCAGCGCGATCAGTGCAGAAACCACCCTTGAGCTCACGCCTGTATCGGACAATGAAACACGCGTGAAGTATGGCGCGAATTTTGTTTTTACCGGGCAGGTTGCGAGCCTGGGACGCTCGATCATGCAGGCCAAGACCGAAGAGCAGACCGCGTTATTCGTCAATAATGTGCGCCGCAACATCGGTGAAGAAGGCGGCCAGCAGGAAGAAGTGAAGAAAGCCGGCGTAGGTGCAATGGCGCGCCTGCTGGCTCGGGATGTCGGCGCTGCCGTAAAAAATCGCCTTACCGGTTCCGGTGCGGCAGCAGCAGCCAATAACGAGGAGACCCGATGAGAAGCTTCGAATATTTCCGACCGACCAGCCTCGATGAGGCCGTCACGTTGATGGCGAAGTTCGGCCCCAAAGCCCGCGTGCTCGCCGGCGGCCAGTCCCTGCTCAACATGATGAAGCTCAGGATTGCGAGCCCGGAATATCTGGTCGATCTCTGCGAACTCGGAGATCTGAGGACTGCGCAAGTCGATTCCAAGGGCCGCCTGCGGATTGGCGCAATGGTTACGTATCGCCAGATGCAAACGTCGGGGCTACTGAGTGCCGCGTACGGAGCCGTCTCGGATGCACTCGAGGTGATCGCCGACGATCAGATTCGCAACGTCGGCACTCTGGGAGGCTCGTGCTGCCAGGCCGATCCGCATGGCGACACTCCCAACGTGGTAGTTGCATTCAATGCGGAGCTGGAGGCGGTCAGCGGCAAGGGCCGCCGCACCATAGCAGCTCGCGAGTTCTTCACCGGCCTCTTGCAAACGGCGCTAGCGCCGGAAGAGATACTCGCAAACATTTATCTTCCCAAGTTGCCTGCCTCGACCGGCAGCGCGTACGAGAAGTTCGCCTGGCGCAAGGGGGATTACGCAATCATCTCTGCGGCGGCAGTTGTGACCCTGAATGGGGGCAAGTGTTCACAGGCGAGTCTCGTCATTGGCTCGGCTCAGTCCAGTCCTCTGCTGGTCGAGAGCGCCCCACGTGTGCTCGATGGCAAACAGGTAACTGCGGAGCTGATTCAGCAGGCCGCAAATACGGCTTTCGACGAAGTTGAACCCGAAGCCGACGCGATCTACGGCTCCTCCGAGTACAAAAAAGAACTGGTCCGCACTTTAACTGAACGTAGCCTGCGGAAGGCGTGGCAGCGCGCACAGCAGGGGGGGAATTAGGAGAACCTATGGCACGGATTTCGACCAAGATAAACGGCAAGCAGTACACGGCTGACATTGATCCCCGCACGCTGCTGCTCGACTTCATCCGCGACAACGCCAACCTTACCGGCTCGAAACGAGGATGCAACGAGGGCAAGTGTGGCGCGTGTACCGTCATCCTGGACGGCCTCACGGTCAAAGCATGTAACCTGCTGGCCATGCGCGCGCACGGTAAAGAAGTGCTGACGATAGAAAGTCTCGCCGTCGACGGCCATCTGAGTCCATTGCAGGAATGTTTCCATGAGAACCATTCGCTGCAGTGCGGATTCTGCACGGCGGGTTTCCTTATGTCGGCCAAGTATTTGCTGGCCAACAATCCAAGTCCTTCTGAGGCTGAGATTCGCGACGCCATTCATGGTAATGTGTGCCGCTGCACCGGATATCAGAAGATCGTGGAAGGTATTCGTGCCGCCGCGGACCGCCTGAGATCACAGCAGGAGGAGAAGCCGCAAAGCGCATCGGTCGGCGCCTAGTTGGTATGATTCCCAGCATTCGCGAAATCGAAGCGCGCATGGAGGAGCACGGCTACGTCTCCGATCAGGCCATCGCGACCTCGATTTTCCTGCTGATGGAACTCAAGAAGCCGATCCTCATCGAAGGACATGCAGGCGTCGGAAAAACTGAGATCGCAAAGGTCCTCGCCAAGATACTCGGCACCGAACTGATCCGGCTGCAGTGCTATGAAGGGCTGGACGTCTCCACCGCTCTTTATGAGTGGAACTATCAGAAGCAAGTTCTGCGAATGCGCCTGGAGGACGGCACTCCTCACTCCGTCGAAGAAAAAGAGCAGATTATCTTTTCGCCGCAGTTTCTGCTGAAGAGACCGCTACTGTCCGCGATTACAAATCCGGAGCGCAGCGCCGTTCTGCTGATTGACGAGATCGATCGTGCCGACGAGGAGTTTGAGGCGTTCCTTCTGGAGGTGCTTTCCGATTTTCAGGTTTCGATTCCAGAGCTGGGCACCATCAAAGCGACACATATTCCGTACGTCATTCTGACCTCGAATCGCACTCGAGAGTTGAGTGATGCGCTTCGCCGCCGCTGTCAATATCTATGGATCGATTATCCCAGCTTTGAGAAGGAACTCTCGATCGTCGAGATGCGCGTGCCGGGAATCAATCCCAGACTTGCTCGTCAGATTACCGCGTTCATGCAGCGTATCCGCACCAAGAAGCTGATGAAGAAACCTGGCGTGTCCGAAACCCTGGATTGGGCGGCGAGCCTGCTCTTGCTGCACCGGGACTGCCTGGATCGTGAAGCAGTGGAGGCGACGCTGGGCTGTATTTTTAAGGATATTCACGACCTGCAGCGTGTCACCAAGGATGACTTCCACGAGGTCATCGCGGAAGTAGAGGCCATTCAACATGTGCCCTGACCTGCTGACGATACCCGGGGACTGGCCGCTCTCGCCCGGCTACCGCAACCTGGTTGAACGCCGTCGCGATGGCGATTTGTCGCAGAACATGGTGCGGTTCTGCGCCCTGCTGAGAGAGCGCGGGCTCCGGGTCGGCATTGCTGAGGCGGTGGATGCCCTACGGATTCTGCCGCACCTTGACATTGAGGATTGGAGAGAGTTTTACCTCGTCCTCCGAACTCTATTTGTGTGCCGTTACGAAGAGTTGACTGTCTTCGACGCCAACTTTCATATGTTTTGGACCGGCTGGGGTGGTATCGAGCACAAGTCGCTACAGCTCTTCGATAAACCTCCGGAGCAGGCTCGGGCGCTGCCCAATCCTAAAGCTGTTCGGGAGAAACAGGGCGCGGCAGAACTCGAGGATGGGGACGGTGACACCCACGGCGATGTTCCAATGGCGCTCTACAGTCCGGAGGAGATTCTGGTCGGTAGACTTTTCGGCCGCATTGATGAAGATGAACTGCGCGACATGCAAGCCGGGGTTAAAAGGCTGGGCAGATGGATTGCCACGAAACCCGGCCGGCGTACTCGCATTGCGCCGAAGGGCCACCTGGTTGATTTGCGACGCAGCATGCGCCGCAGCCTGGGGTTTGGCGGAGAAATTCTGGCATTGGCGCGCAAGCGCCGTCGCTTGCGGCGCCTGCGCCTGGTGCTGTTGCTCGATGTCAGCCGATCGATGGATGTCTATTCTCAGCTCCTGCTAAAATTGATTTACTCGCTACATTCGCTTCGCGGCAGGACGGAATCGTTCGTCTTCGGAACTGATCTCAAGCGCGTGACGCCGAGTTTCCGTTCATCGAACATCAACACGGCACTGGGGAATCTGTCGCATCAGGTTCCCTTCTGGTCTGGAGGCACGCGGATCGGCCACGCTTTTCGGTTATTTAACCGTAAGTATAGTGACAAGGTGCTCACCAACCGCACTGTACTGATCGTTCTCAGTGACGGTCTCGATACCGATGCCTCCGATCTGGTCGCCGATGAAATGGCGCTGATGAGGCAGAAAGTGGCGCGCCTGATCTGGCTCAACCCCTTGGCCGATACGCCGGGATATGAGCCCTTGGCCGGCAGCATGGCCGCGGCCCTCCCCTATATAGATGTGTTCACTTCGCTCGATCAGCTGCTGCTGGGCAGAAAGGACGCGGCGTTGCGCACCGCTTAACCGTGTACTCGGAACTGGTCCGCGAACATTACCTTCATCCGCGAAACGTCGGCACGTTGCCGGAGCCGTGCGGGAAAGCTCTGGTGAAGAGTTCGTACGACAGTGACGCCTTGCAGGTGACGTTGCGAATTGAAGACGACAAGATCGCGGATATTCGCTTCAAGTGCGTGGGATGCCCGGTGGCAATTGCCGCTTCTTCCATCGCGACTGAGATGGTGAAGGGCAAGACGGTTGACCAGGCGTATGCCTTGTCCAAGCAGGATGTAGCCGACGCGCTTGGCGGAATTCCCGAGTACAAGATGTTGTGCAGCAACTTATCCCCGGAAGCAATCCGCCGTGCGATTGATGACTGGCGCGATCGCTGTACTGAGCGCCGAGCTGCCGTGGGGAGTTGATTCGAATGCCGACAGAAATATTTCAAAAAGCCGGCGAGCTTTCAGCCAAAAAAGTCCCGTACGCGGTAGCTACCGTGGTGCGCGTCGAAGGGTCAGCATCGGCGAAGCCGGGATCCAAGGCCTTGATCGACGCCGATGGCAAGATCGTGGCGGGATGGGTGGGCGGCGGATGTGCCGAAACTGCCGTCCGCACCGAAGCGCGTAACTGCATCGCTTCGGGCCGGCCTCAAATGATCACCCTCGATCTCATGGACGAAGTGCTCGGGGTTGGCATGCCCTGCGGAGGCCTGATGGACGTCTTCATCGAACCGGTAGTCCCAAAGCCTGAGTTGTTGATCGCAGGCCACGGCCGCATCGCCGAAACCCTGGCCGAACTCGCGTACCAGATGAAGTTTTCTGTTGTGGTGAATGATCCGACGGCCTCACAGGAAAGATTTCCGCATGCGGACCGCCTGGTTACCGACGATATTGACTTCGACCAATGCGAAGTCACCTCGGCTACTTACCTGGTCATAGCCACGCAACATAAGGCAGATCACATCTGGGTGCAAAAAGCCTTGCAGGGGAACGCCGCCTACATTGGCCTGGTGGCGAGCAGGAAGCGGTCCCGGCTGGTGCTCGATTATGCCCTCGCCGAAGGCGTTCCCGCCGAGCAACTCAGCCGTGTATCGGCGCCAGCCGGTTTGGAGATCGGCGCGCTCACGCCCGAAGAGATCGCTCTGAGCATCATGGGCGAAATTGTCGCGCTGCGGCGCGGCACGGCTGCCCAGCAGACGCGGAAAGGTGAGACGACAAGCGAAGGTGCAACATCGAACCGCGCCGGAGGGAGTGCCGGGAAGGTGATCTCGCACTGCGAGACTGGATCTTAGATTTTGGTCCGACACAAATGAGTGTTCCCGTTGGGAGGACAGAGATGCTTCGCTGCAGACTGATTCTGGTCGGTTTTGTGTGTGCTCAATTTATTGGTTCCGCTGCGGGTCAGAAATCGGAACTCAAGAAAGAACCAATCCACTACACGTCCCCTGCTTCCGGACAGGAGATGTTCATGAGCTACTGCGCGGTGTGCCACGGAAAGGACGCGAAAGGCGCCGGCCCGGCAGCCTCCGTACTGAAAATAGCTCCGGCAAACCTGACCACGCTTACCAAGCGCCACGGCGGAAAGTTTCCTTCGGAGAGAGTTTCGACCATGATTATGGGCGAAGCCGACCTGCCCGCCCATGGCACGCGTGAAATGCCGGTCTGGGGGCCGCTGTTCCGCTCACTCGATTCGCACGGCGACATGATCGTCCGCCAGCGAATTGTCAGCCTGGAGGATTATCTGAAATCGGTGCAGGAGAAGTAAGGCGCATTTCCGGCAGTGCCGGCGCTAAGGCGAACGCAGCCGTGAATGCATGGCCTGAACCTCAGCTTCGGTAAACTGCAATCTTTTTCGACGGGCGTCGAGAAGTTGTTCGTGGCGCCACTGCGCGAGCATGATGCCCGACTTGGAATGATCGGCCCGGTCAAGAACACTGTGACCGATTTCGTGGGCTGCGACGTATGCCAGAAGTCTGGGCTGTGGGATCTCCGGACCCGCATTGGCCAACTTGTAATAGAAGATGTAGGCGTAGCAGGTCCGCTGCTTCACGCGGCAGGGCAGCGTGAAACCCACAACCCCGTCGTCCATTTTTATTCGGGACGCCATCGAACGGGTCTCGACGTTAATGACCAATTGCATCTGGCCGCGCCTGGGCGCGGGATGATTGTCCGAAGCCCAGGTCACGTTAATTCCATCGGCAGCGAAAATCCGAGAGATCTCGTCTGCGGCTGTGGCCAAGTCCCGTGCTAGTACGTTCGCATAGTCACGAATCAGGACATTAATGGTTGCAAGGTGCTGTGCGCTGGGGTGCAACGTGTCTGCCACGCGTGACTTGTCCAGCGCGCGTGCCAGCACACTTAATAAGATGAACAGCCCGACACTAAGTCCTGTGCGCACGCCTTTCACTTGCTATATCGTAGCGTATTCTGGGGACCGTGGCTTCCTGCCGCCTCCAGCTTCCTTTCTGTCGACATGAATGAGGACATTCGATTGCGGGTGTCTGCGGTTGTATTGGCCGCGGGCATAGGTTCTCGCATGCGGCAAGTGAAGCCCCTTGTAACTGTCGGGGGAAAGCCCTTGCTCGATCATGTCCTCGCAACCGCAAGGAAGGCCGGCTTAACTGACATCGTCGTGGTTCTAGGCGCCGCGGCAGATCAGATCCGAGCGGCTGTTGTGCTTAATGACTGCAAAGTCATACTCAATGACAGTTTCGAGCAGGGAATCGGAACCTCGGTAAGCCAGGGGCTCGCAAACGTGTCCTGCGACAGCCAGGCGGCGGTGATGTTGTTGGCCGATGCACCTCTTGTCCTTACTTCCACATTGGTCGCATTACAATCGGCGTATGCAAAGTCAAGGCCCCCGGCGGTGATTCTCACTTACCAGGGACAGCGCGGCAATCCTGTTTTGCTGGATCGGCAGTTGTTTCCTCAGGCGATGCAGCTAACAGGCGATGAAGGATTTCGGTCTATTTTGAGGAATGTACCCGACGTACTTCAGCTTGAAGTTGACGACCCCGGTATTGTTCTCGACATCGACACCACCGATGACCTTCGAAGATGTGAAGAGCTTTACCGGTTGAGAAATCAAGAGCGCTGAACTTCAGTCAGCAGCATCCGCACTCTGTCATTCCGAACATTTCTGTCATCCCGAGCAGAGGGAGCCATTCGGAAACGAATCGCTTTCCGGAGTCGAGGGACCTTGTGTTTGCCGTTTTCGCTCGCTCACAGAAAGCGCAAGGTCCCTCGACTCCGCCGGATGATTCGCGCACGAATCATCCGGCTACGCTCGGGATGACAGTTGGGTCGAAGTGGGCGACAAATCGGACGTTCTGGCGATGCGGTAAACTCCTCGCAATGGGCTCCCTCGATCAGATGGGCTTTAATTTCCGTCCGCCCGAGCGGCGGATCTGGACGGTGCGCGACCTGATCGCCTCCGTGCGAACTCAGCTGGAACGCGAATTTACCGACATGTGGGTTGAAGGGGAGGTGTCCAACTTTCGTGCGCATCCTTCCGGGCACCTGTATTTCACGCTGAAAGACCAGGCGGCGCAGATCCGTGTCGTGATGTTCCGCTCGTCTGCACGCCTGCTTCGGTTCAAACCTGGGGAAGGCATGCAGGTGATCGCGCGCGGGCGAGTGACCATCTATGAGGACCGTGGAGAGTTGCAGATTTCCGCCGAGTACCTTGAGCCGAAGGGCGCTGGGGCTCTGCAGGTGGCGTTCGAGCAACTGAAGGCGAAGCTTGAAGCGGAGGGCCTCTTTGACGCGGCGCGCAAGAAGCCGATTCCCCCGTTACCTGGCCGCATCGGCATTGTCACCTCGCCGCAGGCGGCCGCATTGCGGGACATCCTCAATATTCTTCGCCGCCGGCATCACACCGTGAACGTTCTGATATTTCCCGCGCAAGTTCAGGGAGATTCAGCCCCCATTGAAGTCTCTGCCGGCATTCGCTGGTTCAACAAGGCCCGGAATGTCGAGGTCATCATCGTTGCCCGTGGCGGTGGGTCGGTGGAGGACCTTGCTGCCTTCAACCATGAAGGCCTGGCGCGCACGATTGCAGGTTCGAAGATTCCGGTGATCTCAGCTGTGGGACACGAGACCGATTTTACGATCGCGGATTTCGTTGCTGATTTGCGGGCACCCACACCATCCGCGGCAGCGGAGTTGGTAATCCGCTCGCGGCAGGATATCGAGGAGCAATCGGAAGGATTGCGGCAACGGCTCGCGCGAGGAATGCGTTACCGCTTGCTGATCGCGCGGCAGCGTTTGACTGAGCTGTCGCAGCATGGTGCTTTCGCGCGAATGACCGACCTGCTGGGCCGGCGCCAGCAGCGAATTGATGACTTGGTCTTTCGGCTGGAGAAGGCGGAGCGCCGGATTATCGAGCAGCAGCGTCGGCGGTGGGAGCTGGCGGCCTCTGCCGTAAGACATTACGACGTGCAGCGCCGCCTGGCGGCCATGCACCAGCAACTCGATAACCGGAGCGCCGCGCTGGTCGCGGGATTCAGGGCGGCTCTGCTGCAGCGGCGTTCGCGGCTGGAGCGCCTGGCGGGAGCGTTGGAGGCGCTCTCGCCCGTTGCGATTCTGGAGCGCGGTTATGCGCTGGTGTTCGACTCTTCTGGAAATCTGCTGAAGGATGCGACGGCGGTAAAGCCCGGCGATGAAATCAAGGCACGTTTGGCACGGGGCGAGATAATCGCGAACGTAAAAAAAACCAGCTAGACAGCAGAGCGAACGCAGATTCCTGGCGTTCTACGCTCCCAAAGCAGCGCGAATCGCTCCCGCAATGGAGCCAGCCAAGGCGCGCATCTTTTCTTCCGACTCGGCTTCCACCATCACCCGGGCAAGAGCTTCTGTTCCGGAGTAGCGGACAACAACGCGTCCATTGCCGTTCAATTCGCGTTCGGCGCTTTGAATAGCGTGTTGAACTTCGGGGACCGTGCTGAGGGGAACCTTTTCCCGTACCCGGACGTTCTGGATCGTTTGTGGAAACACCTTCAAGTCGCTGGTCAGGTCGGCCAAGGAGCGGCCAGTACGCGCGACGATCTCCATTACCCGCAGTGCCGTCAGCAGACCATCGCCGGTGGTCGCATCGCCGTCGCGAAAGATAATGTGTCCTGACTGTTCACCGCCGAGTGTTGCTCCCGTCTTTTGCATCTCTTCCAGCACATATTTATCGCCGACGTTGGCACGCAGCATCGCAATCCCCGAGCGCCTGAGTGCGATCTCCAAGCCCATGTTAGACATGGTTGTCGCCACGACGGTGTTGCCGATGAGCGAACCGGAAGCCTGCATGTCCCGAGCGGTAACCAGCAGAATGGCATCGCCATTGACCACTTTTCCGTGGGCATCGCAAAAGAGGGCGCGGTCGGCATCACCATCAAACGTTATGCCGAGATCGAACTGTCCTTCCATCTCGCGCATCGCGCGTGCAATCGTTTCCGGGTGCAGGGCGCCACAGTTCTCGTTGATGTTTCTGCCATCCGGCCTGGCATGAATGAATGTGGCCTGCACACCGCAGGTACGGAATAATTCCGGAGCCTCAGCGGTGGCCGCACCATTGGCGCAGTCCACTACTACCTTGAGCTTGCTCACGTCAGCCGAAACGTTCCGGGCCAGCCATTCGACGTAGGCGTGCCGCAGGCCGGCATCTCCGGGCAGGGACGAAGTTGTCCCTTGGGGAGGCGCTCCAGGAGAGCTCTGCAACAGGGCAAAAATTTCGTGTTCGATTGCCAGCTCGCGCGCGTCTGGAAGCTTGTATCCATCGCCGGAAAACACCTTGATTCCGTTGTCGGTCCAGGGATTATGAGAGGCGGAGATGACCACCCCGGCCGAGAAGCCCCGAGAATGCGCTAGATATGCAACTCCGGGGGTGGTAATTACGCCGGCGCTCTGCACACGCACGCCATGAGAAGTCAGGCCGTCAGTAACGCGGTCGGCAATCCAGCGGCTTGACTCGCGAGTGTCCTGGCCGATAATCACACTGGCAGAACGGTTGCTGCGAACGAGATCATGACCCAGCGCGCGGCCAATGACATAAGTGCTCTCAGTCGTCAGAGGGAACTCCCCCGCCACGCCGCGAATTCCATCGGTTCCAAACAACTGCCTTTGGGCACTCATAATTAGCTAGTCGCTGCCGGACGTCCCTGAAATTCTTTCCATCATAACCGTTACATGGACGGGGACGGGGTTCACAACTTGGATCAGCGGGTCGGGAACGTAGGCGTGCGTGGTAAACGTCTGCGCCTGGGTCACGCCGGAGGCATCGATGGGGTCGGTGGTGGCAAAATCTACGGCGATAACCCGGCTGCGGGGACCAATAATGGTGATTACGGCGGGGCTGGCGACGACGCGGCCCAGGCGGAGACCTCGAGCAAACTCGCCCTTAACCCGGGGACGGATTTCCAGCTCGCGGCGGGAACGCTCATCAAAACTAACTTGAAACTGGCTGGGCACGACTTGGACAACTTCGAGATCGCGAGGTTCGCGGATTTGTTGTGCGCTCAGGTTGTATGTGCGTTCCCCGGCTTTGGCCCCCCCCACGTCCACCTCGACATGAATCTGGTCGGGGCGAAGCCGGCTGACGACACGCTCGGGGCCACGGACCCGCACTTCCGCCGTAGCGATGTGTTCGGAATCGATCTCGAGATTGTCGGGCATGTGCTGGAACTCGATCGGCGCCTGAATAGCTACTTCGGCGCGCGGTTCGCGGGCGAGTACGAACCATAGGCCGGTAGCCAGGGCCAGCGAGAACAATTTCAGACCGAAATTCTGAACTACCCAACGTTGGAGAAAGTCGCGCATCTAGCCTTCCGGTCCTGATCTCAAAGAAGGGTTGGGGAGCGAAGCCCGTGGTACAGATTCGTCGCTTTCACTGTCGGCTGCAGCGGTTGTGATCGTTGGCAATGTAGTCGGCGGGACATAACGCCGCAAGAGACTGCTCAGGAGGGTACGCAACTGTTCGACCGTAATATCACGATCGATCTTCCCCCCCACGGCAAGGCTGATCGCGCCGGTCTCCTCCGAAACGATGACGGCGATCGCGTCAGTTTCTTCCGTGATTCCGATGGCCGCTCGGTGCCGAGTGCCGAGCTGAGTCGATAGGACCGGGTTCATTGACAGGGGAAGGAAACAAGCGGCCGCCGCCACGCGATCGCGCTGGATTATAACGGCCCCATCATGCAAAGGAGCGCTGGGACGAAAAATAGTTGCCAGCAGGTCATAGGAGAGATGAGCGTCCAGCGGAACTCCGCTTTCAATGTATGTGCGCAAGCCCACTTCCCGTTCGATAACGATTAAAGCACCGGTCTGATTCTGCGAAAACAAGTTAGCCGCTAAGACGATGTCGTCGTAAGCATCGCCTTCAGCGGTTTGCGAGCTGCGGAACGTCAGCTTGCGGCCGAGGCGCGCCAGGGCTTGGCGAATCTCTGGGGCGAACACCACGACGAGGGCAAACACGCCATAGGGGAGCAGAGTGCCGATGAGCCAGTTCAGCGTGACCAGGTC
>Ga0070741_10015545_pt1 | contig 12867 bp, 12 predicted proteins | sample Coa_R1_4_FD_66440 | JGI IMG/M metagenome (GOLD analysis project Ga0070741, IMG submission 66440) | Surface soil microbial communities from Centralia Pennsylvania, which are recovering from an underground coalmine fire - Coalmine... | ecosystem: Environmental > Terrestrial > Soil > Unclassified ...
GCGCACGTTGCACGGCAGGCAGGCGCAGACCACGTTCTCCCACGACGACTTCCCGCCCCGCGAGATCGGCACCACGTGATCGAGCGACAGCTCCGACGACGAGAATCGCCTGCCGCAGTACTGGCAGCGGTTGGAGTCCCGCAGGTAGATGTTGCCACGGGAGAACTTGACCTCCTGACGCGGCAGCCGGTCGAAGAGCAGAAGCTGAACCACGTGCGGAATCAGGATCTTACGGTTCGGCGTCCGGACGTAGTGGTCGTTCGGCTGGACCGGGATGTCCATCCAGTTCTCGAAGTCGTAGGTTCGGTACTCAGAATCGACGGCGCGGACGTGTCCCTTGTAGAACAGGATCAGGGCCCGGCGGACCGAGGTGATTTGCACCGCCTGAAAGACCCGATTGAGAACGAGGACATGGCCGTCGAGCATGGTTGACCTTGTAACAGAGCGCGCCGGCCATTGTTTCCACGGCCGAGCGCTCCTGACAGCGGTGCCGTACATCATATAACGCCCCTAACGCCCCTGCCGGGGCGGCGGCAGAGGGGCCAGAGTTGAAAAAACTCCTCATTTGCGAGATAGTTAAGACCTTAGACGAATCCGATTCGAGCTCTGCGGAGCGCGTCAAGGGTGTGGTTTTGGGAGGCATGTATGCGCGTTTTCTCACGGATCGCTCTCACTCTGCTGGCCTGCCTGGTTCTCCTCGCCCCGACGGCACTGGCCAGCCACTTCGAGGCTGATTGTCCGCTGCGGCTGGTCGCGGCGGCAGCGCCGGTGACGAACTTCGGCCTGTCGCCGCACGGCGCCTTTCGCTTCGGCAACCAGTTTTTCATCCTGCGGGGGCAGTCGCTGACGACGTATGTCGTGACCGATCTCGGGGACCTGCAGACCGATCCTCGCCAGGACTTCCTGGGCACTCTCGCCGGACGGGAAGCGAACGGCGGGGTGACCTTCAACAACGGCTTTCTCTTCATCAGCAGTGACGCCGGGCTGGAGATCTTCGATCTCCGCAGCGTCCGCAAGGGCGGGTCGGCGCCCACTCTGGTCTCCCGCACCGCGGGTCTCCACTACCGGCGGCTGGCCGTCAATGGAAACGTCCTGGCGGGCGTTTTTCCGAGCACCGACTACCCCTGCTACGTCGGAGGGCCGACGATCAACTGCTCGAATTCGGTCGACATCTACAACATCTCGAACATGAACGCGCCAGTGCGCGTGGCGACGCTGTCGTCCGCGACCACCTCGTTCGGCGGTTTCAATGACGTGGCGTTCAACTACGGCTACCTGGTGGTCACCGCGCAGAACGGCACCGCGGTCTACAGCATCAGCAACCCGGCGGCCCCGACGCTGATCTCCAGCGCTCCGAACCCCGGCACGTTCCTGGTCAGCAACGGGGCGAATCTCGTCGGAGTCGGCAACGACACGTCGATCCTGACGTTCGCCGTCGTTTCGCCGGGCAACTCGAACGCGGGCACGATCATTCCGATGTTCCTGCACACCGTGGCCACGCTGCGCATCGAGCACTCCAATCCGATCATGTTCCACCCGCAGGCGACCTTCGACGAACAGGGCGGACGCCTGATCACCATGGTCGACGAGCTCGATCCGCAGACGCTGCAGCCCGCGCGCACGTTCGCCTTCGACGTCTTCGACTACGCGGTTCCGATGTTCGAAGGAAAAGATCCGCGCGAATACGAGCAGGTCTCGTACACGCAATCGGACGAGGTCAAGTACAACCCGCTGGCCATCGGACCGAACGTCTACGTGGTCGGCGAGATCAGCGGACTGCAGGAATACGGCGCATGCGGCCAGATGGCCGGCCGGATCGAATGGGACGGCACGGCGGCCCTCCCCTGCGGCGGCGCGCAGATCCACGGATGGATCACCGGCACGAACAGGATCGCCAACGTCGAGATCCTCCTCGATGGCGGATCGCTCGGATCGGCGGACATGAACGGTCCGCTGCGCATCGACATCCCGTCGACCACCCCGGTGCAGTCGTGGCGCATCAACGTCAGCCTCGATGCAACCAAGAGCGGGGAACACCTGATGACGGCGATCGGCACCGATGTCAACGGAAACCGGCGCCAGTTCGCCAGCCAGCGGATCCTGTTCCCCGGACCTCCGAACAACTGCTTCCAGCGGCGGAGAGTCTCAGGGCAGTGATTCGAGAATCGCGGAGGCCGCGGCGCACGGATCGCGCGCGTCGATGACCGGCCGCCCGACAACGATGAAATCAGCGCCCGCCGCGATTGCCGCGGCGGGCGTTCTCGTTCTCCGCTGATCCCCGGGCGCGCTCCCCTCCGGACGCACACCGGGCACGACCAGCGTCAGATCGATTCCGCACGCCGCGCGGATGGCTTCGATCTCCTCCGGCGAGGCGACGACGCCGCGCAGGCCGCATTCCCGGCAGAGCTTCGCCAGGCGGACCGCATTCTCGACCGGCGAGCCGTGCAAGCCGATCCGCTGCAATTCCGCCGCGTCGAGGCTGGTCAGGATCGTCACTCCGAGGACGTGGAGCGCCGCCGCCCCCGGCGGGGCCGCGCAGGCACGCAGCATCGCTGCTCCTCCGGCGGCATGCACTGTGGTCATGAACGCGCCCAGCGCAGCCGCCTCGGCCACGGCGCGCCCGGCGGTGTTCGGAATGTCGTGGATCTTCAGGTCGAGGAACACCTTCTCGCCGCGTCCGGTGATCTCGCGCACCAGGGAAGGGCCGTTTGCCACGAATGCCTGCAGGCCGATTTTGAACGCGCCGGCAACCCCGTGGAGAGCGTCGGCCAGCCGAAGCACCTCGTCGCGCGACGACCGGTCAAGGGCCACGATGAGCCGCTCGCGCGATTGCATCAGTAGGATGATAGCCGTATGGACAAGTGGGAGGTCGCGCGCGCGCTCGACGAGATCGCGCGCTACGTCGAGCTCGGCGAACCGAATCGCTTCAAAGCCCTGGCGTTCGAGAAGGCCTCGCGCGCTGTCTCGGCGCTCGATCGCGATCTCGCCGAGGTCGTGGCCACGGGAGAGCTCCAGAAACTTCCGGGCATCGGCAAGACAACCGGCGCGGTGATCGAGGAGCTGGTCCGCACCGGCGGTTCGCGCTATCTCGACGATCTCCGCAAGCAATATCCCGCCGGCATCTTCGAGCTCCTGCGTGTCCCGCGCCTCGGCATCCGGAAGATCGCCGTCCTTCACGAGACGCTCGGCATCGGCAGCCTCGACGATCTCCAGGAGGCCTGCCGCAACGGGCGCCTGCGCACGCTGCGCGGATTCGGGGCGAAAACGGAACAGGCGATCCTCGAAGGGATCGCCAGGGCCCGCCAGCGCGAGTCCAAGTTCCTTCTGCCGATCGGGATCGAGGTCGCGGAACGGATTCGCGAACGCCTCGCGTCGATCGAGGCGATCGACAACGCGGAGATCAGCGGAAGCGTGCGGCGACGGCTCGAAGTGATCCGAAACGTGAACATCGCCGTGGAGACGCGCGATCCGAAGCGAGTCACCGAAGCGCTGTGGAACGTCGTCGCCAACGCCGAGGTGATCGATGCGGCGACGATGAAGGGGACCACGGAGAACGACCTCGAGGTCTACTTTCATCTGGCACGGCCGTCGGAATTCGGGTGGACGCTGCTGCGGACGACCGGATCGGGCGAGTTCGTGCAGGCACTGCTGGAACGGGCGGGCGACCGGGCGGCGCAGAGCGAGGAACAGCTCTTCGAACGCGCCGGCGTGGCCTTCGTCCCACCCGAGCGGCGGGAGACGGCGGACGACCTGCGGCGCAAACGCGCGCGTCCGCTGGTGCGTCACGAAGACCTCCGCGGTACCTTTCACGTGCATACGACTTTCTCCGACGGGCGCAACACGGTCCGGGAGATGCTCACCGCGGCGCACGATCGCGGCTTCCAGTACGTCGGCGTTTCGGACCATTCCAAATCGGCCTACTACGCCGGCGGTTTGACCGAAGCGCAGTTGCGCGAACAGCAGGCCGAGATCGCGCGCCACGAAGAGGCGGTCAAGCCGATGCGCGTCTTTCGCGGAACGGAGGCCGACATCCTGGCCGACGGCTCGATCGATTACGACGCCACCACGCTCGCGTCGTTCGACTTCGTCATCGCCTCGATTCACTCCCGCTTTGGAATGACGGCCAAGCAGATGACCGAGCGCATTCTCCGCGCGCTGGAGAATCCTTTCGTGACCTTTCTCGGACATCTCACCGGCCGGCTGCTGCTCTCGCGCGACGGCTACACGATGGATTTCGACCGCGTATTCGAGAAAGCCGCGGAGCGCGGCGTGATGATCGAGATCAACGGCAATCCGCGACGGCTCGATATCGATTGGCGTCTCGCCGGGCGCGCCTGCGACCGCGGCGTCCGCTTCAGCATCCACCCCGACGCGCACTCCATCGCTGAATACGGCGCGCTCGTCAGCGGCACCTGGGCCGCGCGCAAGGCCGGGCTCGCTCCACGCGACATTTTCAACACAAAACCGGTGGAGGAAGTGTCACAGCTTCTTGTCACGCGCCGGCGCAACGCCTTGCGGCTGACCGGGTGACGGTACGCCGATTGCTGTGTGGAACAGTGGGGGGAGGAAGGAAGTTATGAAACACAAATTGTTAGTCCTCGCAGCATTCTTCGGTCTGTTTCTTTCCATCAGTCCACGAGCCGCCATGGCTCAGGGCAACGACATTCTCAAGGCAAGAATCCCGTTCGCTTTCCGTGTCGGAAACGTCAACTTTCCATCAGGACGGTACACACTCAAGCCCATGGATGAAACCGATCGCTGGATGGAAATCCGCAGTGACAAGACCGGCCGCGGCGCGTTCTTCCAGGTGGTGGCCACCGATGTCCGGAAGGCGCCTTCAAAGAACGAACTGATCTTCCACCGAACCGGCAATCGTTACAGCCTGGCGACGCTCCTCGATCAGGGAAGCCACGTCGGCGACAAGGTCATTCGATTTCGTCGCGGTTGACGCCCGCGGGCTGTCGACAAAAAAAGGCGCGGCACGAGGGTGAGCATGCCGCGCCCTTTGCGTAGGAGGAACGCGCGCTACTTGTGCGCGACCAGGACAATCATCAGAGCGCGTGCGCTCTGCGGGGTCTTCGTGGCGCCGACGATGTAGGTCTCGCCGACGCGCAGGTTCAGCGTCGTCTTGAGCAGCGAGGTGAGCTGGTCATCCTTCAGCTTCGAGAGTTGAAAATCGCTGACGGTGACCGAGTTGCTCGCCGGATCGTATTCGCCGAATTTGAAAGCGGCGCGGTAGCCGGTCGGCAGGGTGACGATCCCCGGATCGCCTTCCCGCCCGGCGACGTCCGCGTTGCCCAGGCTCTCGAAGGAGTTGAAGCGGAACATCTCCAGCTTCGGAGCGACGTCCCTCAGATCGTCGGGCACCTTCGGGGCTTCGCCGGAAACGCGCGCGGCGCCGACCAGACGCACAGTCAGCCTGAACGCCTGCGGCGGCGCGTCGAACTGCGCCAGGGCGCGGGCGACGCTCTTCAAATTCTCCGCTCGGTCGGTGACCACCAGCGCGTTCGTCGACGGCTGGATGGAGATCGTGCCGTCCTCGCTCATCAGCGGCTTGATCACCGCCGCCGCCTTCTCGGCGTTCTTGTAGTGGAAGGTGAACGTGCGGACGGAGAGCGACTTTGGCGCGTCCTGCTGCGCCGGCGCGGTTTCCGCCATCGCGGCCCCCGAAAGCATCAGCACAGCCGCAAATGAAATCAGTGCTCGTTTCATAAATCCGCCGGCAGCGAATCGTCGAAGATCATGACCACCTTCGGGTCGTGCGGTCCCTCGGAGGGCATCTCCACAATCGTCGCGTTCTTCGATTGATACGTTTCCACGACCGGTTTCGTCGTGAGCGCCACCGGCTGCACTGCCGCGGCGGCCGGCGTGTGCACCGGCGCACGCGGTTTCGGACCACGATCCAACATCAGCGCGGCGACACCGATGATCGCCGTGACCGCGGCGGCCGCGGCCAGGCGGCGGGGCGGAATGAGGAACCGACGAATGGCGGGCGCCTCCGCCTGTCTCAGGTGGACCTGGGTCATCACGCCCTCGGTGAAGGCATCGATGCCGCCGGGCGGCACCATCTCTTCCCCTCCGATGGCGCGGTAGAAATTGTCCGGATCGATGCGCACCGCCCAATCGAGGCAGGCGTCGCATTTGCGCAGATGCTCCAGCACCGCGGCATCGGTGGTGCCGGGGCGGAGATTCTCGCGGAAGGCCTGGCAGGAAATCATGGCTGCTCCTTCCACAGGCGCGAGTACTCGGGAAACCGCTTCTTCAACTGCTGCTGCATCATCTTGCGCGCGTTGAACAGGTGGTTGCGCACCGTCGACTCGCGGCAACCGAGGATGCGGGCGATTTCCGCGGACGGCAGATCGTCCATTTCCCGCATCACGAAAATCGTCTTCTGCTTGGGCGAAAGGACCGTCGAAACGGCCTGGAACACGTTCTCGATCTCCTTCCGCTGGATGACCACCCCCTGCTCGGGATCGGTCGAAGTCCTCACCAAACGGAGATTCGAGTTGACCGCGTTCTCGCGCGACTGCTTATTGCGCATGAAGTCGATGGCCACATTGGTGACGATGCGGTAGAGCCACGTGTCGAACGCGTAGGCCGGATCGTACTTGCCGAGGTTTTCCCACAGTTTGATGAACGCGAGTTGCGCGACGTCCTTGGCGTCCTCGGTGTTGCCGATGATCCGGCAGCAGAGGCTGTAGACCTTCGAGGTCTTGCGGCGGACGAGCTGCTCGAACGCCGAGGCGTCGCCATTCCGAATCGTCCGGACGAGCTCGCGATCGTCGGGTTCGATGGATTCGTTGGTCGGGATCATCAGGCGCAGTACCGCGGCCATCGTGACACAAGTACGAGAGCCGCTTCAAAAACGTCCAATCGAGCCGGGTTCATCCCGCACTCAAAAGGTGACAAACAGGGCGTAACCCCCTAGAATCGAGTGACTTTCTCTCTCGTATGCGCGTTTTGGTCGTTGGGCAGGGAGCGCGGGAGCACGCCATTGCATGGAAGCTCCGGCAATCGCCTCTCGTCAAGGAAATCTATGCAGCGCCGGGAAATGCAGGGATCGCCGAGGTGGCGGACTGCGTCAACATCGGCGTGGCCGACATCATCGAGCTGGCCGATTTCGCCGAAAAGCTGAAAATCGACCTCACCGTGGTTGGCCCTGAGCTCCCCCTGACCCTCGGCATTGTCGACGAGTTCCGCATGCGCGAGCTGCCGATCTTCGGCCCCACCCGTTTAGCGGCGGAGCTGGAGGGGTCCAAGGTCTTCTCCAAGGAGTTCATGCACAAGTACAAGATCCCCACCGCCGAGTCGATCATCTGCAACTCGACCGACGAGGCCAAGGGGGCCCTGAAGAAGACGAAATACCCGGCGGTGATCAAGGTCGAGGGCCTCGCCGGCGGCAAGGGCGTGGTGATCGTTCAGTCGGCGAAAGAAGCGGACGAATATCTGCACCTGATCTTTGAAGAGAAGAAGTTCGGCAACGCGGGCAATCGCATTCTGATCGAGGAGTTCCTCACCGGCGAAGAAGTGTCGTTCATGGTGCTCACCGACGGCACGAAATTCGCCTCGCTCGCTCCGGCGAAGGACTACAAGAAGGCGCTCGACGGCGATGAAGGGCCGAACACCGGCGGCATGGGGTCGCACTCCCCCGCGGTGGTCTTGAAGCCCGAGGCCGCGGCGGAGATCGTCAAATCGATCGTCATCCCCACGATCCAGGGAATGGCGGAAGAGGGTCGGACCTACACCGGCTGCCTTTACGCGGGCCTGATACTGACGGCGAACGGGCCAAAAGTGCTGGAGTTCAATTGTCGCTTCGGAGACCCGGAAACGCAGGTGCAGATGCTGCGGCTGGAAAATGATCTCGCCGAGGTGCTGCTCAGCGTCGCGCGCGGCGATCTTGGGGAGACGAAACTCAACTGGAAAAAGGAAGCGGCGGCCTGCGTGGTGGTCGCGGTCGAAGGCTATCCGGGCGATCACCTGAAGGGGCAGGAAGTGGCGATCGATCCGATCAACGACCCGTCGGTGGTGCTGTTCCACGCCGGGACGGTGCGCAAGGGAGGAAAGCTCCTGAACAGCGCCGGGCGCGTGATCAACGTCTGCGCGCACGCGGCGACGCTCTCGGAAGCGCTGAGCCACGCCTACCAGGCCGTACCCAAGATTCGATTCGAAGGGGCTCGGTATCGCCGCGACATCGGATACCGCGCACTCGAACAGCGCAAGCAGGCCGTGGGAGAATGATCCGTCTGGAGTGCGGCAGCCACGCTGCCGCTCTGTGGTGATGAAACCCTGGGTCTGCATTCTCATCGGCAGCGATTCCGACGCGGAAGTGATGTCGCAGGCGTGCGGCGCGCTCGATGAAGCGGGCGTGCCGTACGAGATGAAGGTCGCGTCGGCGCACCGCAGTCCCGAACGGACGAAGCAGATCGTCACCGACGCCGAGCGCGAGGGCGCCGCGGTGTTCATCGCCGGAGCAGGGATGGCCGCTCACCTTCCGGGTGTGGTGGCGTCGTTCACGACGAGGCCGGTGATCGGCGTCCCGCTCAGCGGAAGTATGCTGCAAGGCCTTGACGCGCTGCTCGCCGTGGTCCAGATGCCTCCTGGGATCCCCGTGGCCACGGTCGCCATCGGGGGCGCGCGAAACGCGGCCATTCTCGCGGCACAGATCGTGGCCACCGCAGATTCCGCACTGGCCGGGCGTTTGAAAGAACAGCGTTCGGCGATGGCGAAGGCCGTCGCCGAAAAGTCGAAGCCGGTCGAACGTTCGACACGGTAGCCGTCATGCACGATCACGCCCCGCAGACCGTTTCCCGCAAGCTGCTGGTCTCGTCCGTGGCCACGTTTCTGTTCGTGCTGTTCGAGCTGGCCATCGGCATCCTGGCCAATTCCCTGGCCCTGATCGGCGACGCGTTCCACAACTTCACCGACACGCTCGCGCTGCTGCTGGCGCTCATCGCCGTCCGGCTGGAACGCCGTCCGGCGACGGCCGTCAAGTCCTACGGCTATCACCGCGCCGGTGTGCTCACCGCGTTCGTGAACGCGGGAACGCTGGTGGCGTTCACGATTTTCATCTTCGTCGAGGCCATCAGCCGTTTCCGTAAACCGGAGCACGTCAACGCAACCTCGATGCTGATCACCGCCGCGGTCGCGCTGCTCCTGAACGCCGCGATCACCTTGTGGTTGCGTAACGACGGGCGCACTGATCTGAACATCCGCAGCGCGGTGCTGCACATGCTCGGAGATGCGGCTTCCTCCGCGGGGATCATCGTCGCCGCGGTCCTGATCCGCGAAACGGGGATGCCCTTGTGGGATCCCGCCGTTTCGATCGTGATCGCCTGCCTGATCCTCTGGAGCAGTTGGGGAGTTTTAGTCGAGGCGATGAATCTGCTGCTGGAGGGAACGCCGAGCGGGATCGATCCCGACGCGGTCACGCGCTCACTCGCGGCCATCGATGGCGTCCACGGCGTGCATCACCTGCACATCTGGGCCCTCGGCCCGTCGCGGCCCGCGCTTTCGTGTCATCTCATGGTGGGCGACGTCCCGGTGAAGACGACCGGGCGGCTCCTCGATCGCATCAACGAGATGCTCGAGCACGACTACCGGATCGCGCACACCACGATCCAGTTCGAATTCGCCAGTTGCGATCTCGATGATCCGTATTGCGTGCCGTATGGCAGCGATACGAACTCCCCTCGCCCCGCGGGCGGAGAAGGGAGTTCGGGGATCACCGCACCTTGAATGAATCCGGATAGGTGAACGTCACGCTGGCCCGCGACACGCCGTAGGCGAGGGCGACCCCGAGGTTCGGCGACAGCGCGTAGAACGGGCGGAGATCGATCGGATTGCCGAGCAGCAGATTGCCCGCGGTGCCGCAGAGATCGCCGGTGCGCATCATGTTCTCCATCGGCCGGCGCACGCGCATGGCGGGATAGATCCTGCCCATCTCTTCGCGGATCGCCCCCTGCGGCTTCGCGTTGTACATCTTGTTGAGCGCGGTGACGGCGAGGTCCTCTTTGGCTACGCGCCCGGCGTTGTCGTAGGTATAGGCAATCGCCACCTGCCACTCGACATGCGGCGATCCCTCGACAGCGTAGCCATCGTAACCGCCCTTGATCCTCGCCGCGGTCGGCAGATCGTTCTGATAGACGTAGTCGGCGGTCATGTCGATGATGTGATTGCAGCCCGCGGCGTTTTGATACTCCACCTGCTGCTGCACGATGTGGTTCGCGGCGTCGAAGGTGTAACGCGACGTGTATTTCTGGCCGTCGATGACGAGGTCCTCGCGGTCGAGCAGCCAGGCGTTTCCGTCGCTTCCGCGATGCGCGGCGAACAGCAGGATCTCGCCGCCGCTCGGCGAGACGATCTTCTCCAGCACGTCGGGTCCCTGCACGTATCGGATCTCGTTGCCCTGTTTGTCGCGCCAGCCCTGGATGATCTCGCCGTTGTACCACCACCCTTCCGCCTTGCGCGCGTCCTGAATCCGCTTCTGTTTCGCCGGCGAGTAGCGCAGCGCATCGACCATTGACCCGTCGAAGATGCAGGGCAGGACGTCGTTCTTCGCGAAGCGATTGTCGGCGTAGTAGGTGGCCCGGGTCGCCGTTGCTCCCTCCAGGCACGGGCGCGAGTTCCACAGCGGCGACGAGGTGAAGTACGGACCGTGCCAGCACCGCGGGCACCATGCCGCGCCGATCGGCAGGCGCAGTCCGCAGAACGAGCAGACGATCTTCGAATGCATGTCCGACAGCTCGCTCTCCAGACCGAGGATCCTCTGATCGACGGAGGCCTTGAGCGCCGCATCGGACTCCAGCTCCTGATAGCGATGGAAGCGCTGTGTCGCCTTCTCGAAGTCGCCAAGCTTTTCGTAGACGATCGCTTCGTTGTAGACCGCCGCGGAATCGGTCGGGCGCTTCTGCTCCGCGTCCTGAAACATCTTCAGCGCCGGCCCGAGCTCGCCACGGCTGTAAAGAAACCGCCCGCGCGTGAACAGCTCGCCGTAGTCCTGATCCTCCTGACGCCGCTTCTGCAGCTCGCGCTGGAAGTCGAGCTCGAATTGCAGCTTCGTCACCAGTGGCTTCTCCGCGCCGGCCGGATAGAGCTGGTTGTAGCGATCGAGTTTGGTCTGCGCTTCGGAATAACGCCCCCCCTTCGCCAGCAGCAGCGCCATGTCATACAGGACCCCCGGCTGGTCGGCCTGGATGGCGTCCGCCTTGACGAACTGCTCGTAGGCCGCCGCGTAGTCCTTCATGTCGAAGAATTTTCGGGCGATGAAAACCGCCCGCTGGAACTCTTCGCTCGACGGCGGAGGCGAAGCCTGCTGCGCCAGTGCGCTTCCGGCGATCAGGAGAACGAGAAGCGGACGGATCTTCATTGCAGAAACGTATCGACCACCGTCGACAGCCACAGTTGTTGGTCCTCGGTCGGCTGCGTCTGCGCTAACAGCATGTACAACGCGCGACGCTTCTGCTGGCCGGAAAAACGATTGCCGCTGTCGCGCAGGACTTTCTCCGGGTCGCTGTCGACATCAGGCATCGGCGGCAGGATCACGTCCGCCGCGTCCTTCGGCGCCCAATGCGGAGGCATGTCCCTGCCGAAGAGCCTGGCCACCAGCGCAAGCCGCTCCGTTTCCGCGTGCGCCGACCGCGCTTCGGTTGCCAGCCGGCTCCGTGCGCCCGATCCCTGTATCAGCGTGCGCAGGTTCGACAGAAGCTGGATCCGCTGCATACACGACTGCAGGATCTTCGATTTCACCGCCTCGTCGGTCATCGTGCCGCTGGCGGTGAGCACGTTCTGAATGCGCTGCGTCTCGACGCTGATGAACGCGTCCGCGCTCTCCTCGGCCGTCGGCATCGGCGCGCTCTGCTCGGCCTTCACCTCCGCGGGCGCGGGCGCCGGGGCAGAGGCGGGAACGGGCGCAGCCGTCACGTCCGCGGCGACGGGGGCGGGCGCGGAGGGCGGCGCCACGGCCACAGCGACCGGCTCGGAGCTCGAGACGTCGACGAGCGGCAGATCGATGCTCGACGGAGCCGTGCTGAGATTCTCGACCGATTTCGTCGCTTTCAGATCGTCCGGGGAGTACGCCGCCGCGGCGGCGACCTGCGCCGGCGGCAGCGGCAGCAGCCGCGGCCCACCGAGGAGCGCGTTGAATCCCGGGGCCGGATTGAGGCCGCGAACGACATCCGAATCGCTGGTCAGATCCCGGTCCAGAAGCCGCTCCCTCACGCGTCCGCGAACTTCCTCGGCCAGCCGAACCTGCGCCACGCGCTGCAGGTCGGTCAGAAAGTTCGGGCTCGTCTTTTCGACGGTCATGTCGCAGTGGCAGGGACCGAAGTGGTCGGGCTGATACTGCTGGTCGTTGGCCACGCGCTTCATCGTCTCGACCACTGCCAGATTGCGCGCCATCTGCGCTTCGCGCGCGCGGTCGCACGCGGCCTGCGATGCGAATCGATTGATCCCGATCAGGTCGGCAAAGCCGCGCGTGTCGGGGCGATACATCTGCACGTGGAAGTGATAGACCTCGCACGGACGGCCGGAGATGTTCGTCACTTGAGGACAGGTGAGCGGCTGCGCGAGCGCGGAGGAGACTGCCGCCAGCAGGACGAGCAAGGGAGTGGAACGCATGGCCGAAGTCACCGGAATTATACCGTTCAACGTTTGCCGCGCCGCGGTCGTAACCCGTCCGAGTCGTTAGGAGGAACCCGATGAAGAAATCGACCTTGTACACCCTCGCCGCCATCGCTCTCGTGGCGTTGCTGGCGGTGCCATTGGCATATGCGCAGCGCATGCGGGCCATGCACGACGGCGTGGGCCCGGGGATGGGGATGATGTTCGGCCGCCTGCAGCACGCCCAGCAGGCGCTCGGGCTTTCCGATC
>Ga0070741_10015546_pt1 | contig 12866 bp, 8 predicted proteins | sample Coa_R1_4_FD_66440 | JGI IMG/M metagenome (GOLD analysis project Ga0070741, IMG submission 66440) | Surface soil microbial communities from Centralia Pennsylvania, which are recovering from an underground coalmine fire - Coalmine... | ecosystem: Environmental > Terrestrial > Soil > Unclassified ...
CGTGCACCGCTGCCGCCCTGGGTGTATTCCAGCATCTCCTGGTCGCCACGCGAATTGCCGAACGCGGCGATCGGGCGACGGCCGATGTGCTGGTTGATGCCGACGGGCTTGTCGGCCTTGTCATCGTTGAAATTCAGTTCCGGCAAGCGCACGAGGACCGGCTTGCCGTCGCGCATTTCGAACTTCGTCTTGATGCTGCTGCCGATGACCTGTTCAGGCGGTATGCCATAGGTCCGCTCCGCCCATGGACGCATGAACTCGATCCCGCCGCCGGAAACGATAAAGGTCTTGAAGCCGTTCGCGCGCAGGTAGGAGAGAACCTCGAGCATTGGCTGATAGACCATATCGGTGAAGAGTTGGCCGGTTTTCGGATGCTTCGCCGCAGCGATCCAGTCCTTCACGATCTGCTCGAATTCCGCCGTCGTCACGCCCGCATGCGTAGCCATGACGATTTCGAGCAGAGTACGGTCGCCGCCTGCCAGCGCCGTCTGCAAATCGCCCCTAAGGAGCGAGGCGAACGGCTCGGTCGTATTCCACTCCGGATGCCGAGGCGCCAGCGCCTTCACACGGTCCAGCACAAAATACAATTGCACAGGCACCGGTTGCTCGCACCACAGAGTACCGTCGTTGTCGAAGGCGGCGATTCGTTCGGGGACCGGCACGAAATCCGGCGAGCCGGGTTCAGTGACTTTTTCGACAAACGCGATGATGGATTGTTTCGCCAGGCCATCATTCCAGGATGGCAAAGGGTCGGTCGCGCGAGAAGCGCCTGTTGTCGACACCAACACGCAAACTAGCGCAACAGCCGCCAGAATTGGCTTGAAGGCGGCTCTCGGCAGCTTGAACATGGACTCGACCTTTTTCTGCATCCGGATTGCTCCACCCAATAGCCGGCCGCTCGATGCGGCCGACCGCGGCAACGCTGCGCAGATTGGTCAGCATCGGCCAGCGCAGCTCCTCGAAGGGAGCCTCCCAGACCTTGATGCCCACCGCGTTCTGTCGCAGGAAGCTAGCTTCCACTTGTCAAATCGCAGGGCAGCAACGCTCCGCCAACCTGATGCCCTTCCTGAAGGGCGACCCGAACGAACGGCCGCGCCACGAGTGGTCTCTCCACGAGTGCGGCCATCGGGCGATGGCCGCACTCGTTTGTGGTCCGCTGACAGAAAGCTTACTTGTCGGGGCTTTCCTTCAGCTTCTGCATCACTTCGTCGAGGTTGAAACTCGCCGCCTTCTGGCGCTGCGGATAGTCTCTAAACGTCGCCAAGAATTGGCCGACGTAGTCCTGCGCAGGGACCAAAAGAAAGACGTGATCCAGCAGCCAATCGTAGTACGTGTTCGAGGTAACGTCTGCCCGTTCGTAGGGATCAGTGCGGAGGTTGAAGATCTTCGGGACACGCAATGTCGTGAACGGCTCCGCCCAGATGGCAAGAGTTCCTCTAGCCCTTTGCTCCAAGAATACGATTTTCCAGTTGTCGTACCGCAGGGCAGTCAACTGCTGGTCGTCGTTAATGTAGAGGAACGAGTCGCGCGGGCTCTTCGCAACCTGTCCCGTCAGGTATGGCAGGAGATTGTCGCCATCGAGGTGGACCTTGTACGTCATGTCGCCGATCTTGTAGCCCTTTGCCAATTTGTCTTTCACGTCCGTGTCGCCGGCGGCCGCCAGAATCGTCGGCAGCATATCGAGGTGAGCGACCATCTCGTTGGCCACGGTGCCCGGCTTGATCTTGCCTGGCCAGCGCAACATCGCCGGCACTCGGTAGGCGCCTTCCCAATTCGTGTTCTTCTCGCTGCGGAACGGCGTCATCGCGCCATCAGGCCATGTATTCATATGCGGACCGTTGTCGGTACTAAACATGACCAAGGTGTTGTCCGCGATGCCCAGATCGTCGAGCACCTTGAGAACGGTGCCGACGTTCTTGTCATGGTCGATCATGGCGTCGTGATACGCGCTCTGCCAGCGGCCCGACTGACCGATACTTTCCGGCTTGACGTGCGTGCGCAGATGCATGTGGGTGAAGTTCACCCAAACAAAAATCGGCTTGTTGGCAGCATTCTGGCGCTTGATGAAGTCCACCGCCCGGTCCGCGACGTCGTCGTCAATCGTCTCCATCCGTTTCTTGGTCAGCGGACCTGTGTCCTTGCACACCTGCTTGCCAACCTTGCCGAAGCGTGGATCGATCGTTGTATCGTCCATGGTCGAGGCCTTGCAGTCCATCACGCCGCGCGGGCCGTATTTCGCGAGGAATGCCGGGTCTTTCGGATAATCCCGCAGTTCCGGTTCTTCCTCGGCGTTCAGATGATAAAGGTTGCCGTAGAACTCGTCGAAGCCGTGGACCGTTGGTAGAAACTCGTTGCGGTCGCCAAGATGGTTCTTGCCGAACTGTCCGGTCGCATAGCCGAGCGGCTTGAGCAGCTCCGCAATCGTCGGATCTTCCTTCTGCAACCCGAGCGTGGCGCCGGGAAGACCGACCTTGGTCAGGCCGGTGCGCAAGCCCGATTGACCGGTGATGAAGGAAGCCCGGCCGGCGGTGCAACTCTGTTCCGCGTAAAAGTCAGTGAACATTACCCCTTCTTTGGCGACGCGGTCGATATTGGGGGACTGGAAGCCCATCAGACCGTGCGAATAGGCGCTGATGTCGGACAGGCCGATGTCGTCGCCCCAAATAATGACGATGTTGGGCTTTTTAGACGGCTGCGCCTGCACTGGTGACGCCAACAGCGATGCGGCCGCCAGGCCCATCGCTGCAAACAATATTCGTTTGATATTCATTTTGGCTTGTCCTTCTGCCTGCTCGCTGGCGACCACCACCTTCGGCGCTGCGTCGAGCGACACATCCCACGATCGACGCTCGTCGGAACAACTGAAAACCTTCGATCTCAAACCGGCATGACTTCAGGGGTCGAAACCCATGCGTCTTGCGCTATCCCTGTACTTGCCCGTCCGCAAACTCTTGTTCGCCGCCTGCCTGCGGCCGGCCACGGGCCCGAGAGAAGAGCGGCAAGCACGACAGTTGAACGTGAGCGCTTCATGTTCGTATCCCCCGAGACTTGGCATCGAGCGATGAGCACGCCGCGCGCGGCCTCATGCACGTGCGCGCGAGGGCGATTGGCCCCGATTGTCACTTCGCAAGAAGCAGGCCAACACGCACGATCAACATCCTGAAAAAAAGCCAGTGCCGAATCAGTGAGTTATCTGACCGTCGACACGCCACCGCAGCAAGCTGCGCGGAATCTCGCGCACGACATATCGGAGGCTCTCCGAAATATCGGAGGTCCTCGCCCCCCGCCGGCGCCGTCAACTCTCGCGGTTGACGGATGATCGAGAATACCAGCACCGATGATGAGAGATCGGTCGACGATGAACGGAGCTGCCAGCTTCAACACCGGCGCGCATCAGGGTTTGCGACAAGGCGCGCGCGCACAAGATCGATGTGACTCCGCAGCCTGCATGCTTGATTCACGTCAAGTTAGCCCAGAGAGGGCGAGAATAGCTTTTCAATCGGAGGAAACAATAGGAGTTTCAAATGAAATCATCCGCGTTTCTCGCGTTTGCAATATTGGTCGCCGCACCGACATCGGCGTCTTTCTCGCCGGCACAAGCCGCTTCGGAATGCCCCGCAACGGGATCGCTGTCGGGCTGGGGCGTCAATTCAACGGTCTATTTCGACATCGCATCCGGCGGGACTTGCCTGTTTCCAATCAGGCTGGAAGGAGAAGTCAAGACCTCGAGCATTTCGCAGAAGCCGGCGCATGGGACGTTGAAACGGCTGAACATATCCACGTTCCAATATACGGCGAAGCCGGGATACAAGGGGACCGATGTCATGGCGATTACCGCCACAGGCAAAGGTCCGATGACATCCGGCACTTCATCCATCACTGCGACCGCAACAATCCGATAGAGCCGATTCCACATTCTCAACGGCCCGCAATTCCACGCGGTCCGTTGGATGTTTAGTGCCGCTGATTTGCGGTGAGACGCGCGCCCGCGAACGAAAGGCTTCAGAAGGTCACCGAGCAGAATTGCGGCGGCGGCAAGTTAGTGGTTTGGAAGATGCCCCCGTTGATCCACATCAGCATCCTTTGCGCAGCGACAGGAACGCAAATCACGAAAACTCTGGCGAGTTTCTAAAGCGCGACAATAAACACGGTTGGCGCGCAGATAGGCGCTGACAAGATCGCCCCATGGACGACCCGTCTATTTGGAAACCATGTGCCTCGATGGCGGCGCAGTCGATGTGGGTGCCGCAGGCGATATCGACAGAGTGAACCACGCATTCCACCCTTCGGGGCGGTGCTCCGCACCGAATTCCTTGTAGCCCTTGAGGTTCACGTAGCCTTGCTTGTCTCCGATGGGAAAAAAGTATCCGATCTGCGGGCCAACGCCGAAAACGCGGGACTTGAAGTCGCCCAGGATTGGCAGAGCACCGCTGTCTGCGGTGAGCTGCTGATAGGCATAGCCGACGACGCCGATCAGCAGTTGCTTTGACAGGAATTGCGAAGCCGCCCAATCGACATGGAAGTCGATGCCATTTTGATATTGGGTATCGGGATTCTTGAAGTTATAGGTGAAACCACCCGCCGCCGTGAACTCATGGCCGGTCTGCGGATTCAGGTATGTGTAGCCCGCGCCGGCGTCGATCGCGCCGTGACCGATCCCCAAGTTGGCCAGGCGATTTGGATTGTAAGCGCCGACCGGGATATCGCCAGCCACGTAGGTCATGAAATTGTGGACGCCTTGATTCCAGCGGATCGTTGCGTTCGGATACAAATCGCCGAACGCGGTCACGGAATCCGCAAGACTGCCCGACCTCGTAAATCCGAATGGACCAGCAGAGCCGGTCAGTGTGGCATCGACCGAGGCCTGGCTACGGCCATAGATTCCCATGGCACTCAACGCCAATTGCCCGCCGAACACGGGAGTCGCGAAAACATAGCTCGGCACCACGATTCCGAGGTCGCCCCGTGCATCCAGATTCGCGGTGATGGTACCGCTCACGTTCGCTGTGAGCCCGCCGCGGGTGACCTGCCGTGCAAGGGCAACGCTGCCATCGGCTGAGACGCTCGTATGGTAGTACATCGCTGCAACTGACCATCCGGCCTGCTGGGGAACCGCCGTAAGGCTCCCGTACAGGCCGGGACTCCAGAAGCTGACGCCGCCCTCGTCCGCCATCGCCATTCGAGGAATGCACGCGAGCACCAATGCGCTCGATACCGTCAACACGCGGCTTACTTTGCCGATCGTCGAAGTTGCCTTGGCTCGGGAGCCATTAACCGCTGTCGAATGCATGTGGACACCCTCTCACTAGGCCCATCGCTACTTTTCCTGGAACAGAAGCACGAGCGTCGTTCGCAATTGCCGGTCTGATGCGCCAGTTGGACGTATCGCGTTTTAGTAGGCTTCGATCTGCGCTTTCACCGGCTGGTCTCCCATTTTGAACACGCGACCAAAGCCCCCGCCGACCGGCACCGTCCATTTCTGACCCGATGCCGCCAGCCAGTTGGCCGTGACGGGTGTCGAGGTCACGAACCAGCCGCCCGCCATGTTGGTCGACGCCGAGGAGAAGGTGACCCGTCTGGAAATTATAACCGCCCTGGACGCCGCCGATGAACTCGTTGAGTCCGCCTGTTGAACCGTTGCCGGGGATGTTCAGGCTGCCGTTGCTCCATCCCCCGCCGAAATTGACCGCAGCGTAAAATCCATTCCAATTGTAGGACGGCGTCGCGATCGTCGCCTTGTAGCCAGGTGCGTTGATCGGCAGATCAGACGCAAGGGCTGGCGTGCCGAATAGTCCTATTTCCGCCGGGCGCACAAGGTAACGCGCTTTCATGGAAGTGTCTCCAGGTCCGCGCGCCGGACCGTCGCGTAAGACAAGCACGACCACCGCGGATGCGGTTCAATCAAATTTGAAAATCGAGCTTCAAGTCGTTTAATTCCGTTCGCCGTGACATAGTCGCCACGGCGCCCCACGCTGCACCGGGCGCTCGGGGCACCCGCGCTATACCGACACATCAGGAATGAGCGAGCTTCTTCAGCCGAAACGCCAGTGCGACCAGGATCACGCCCATGATTACAGCGTAAGTGCCGATGACCCAAAGCAAAGCGAGCGCGCCCGCCCCTGGAGCCATCATCACGCCGATACCGAACAGCACCGAAACGACGCCGCCCAGGATCAGATACCACTCGTCGTCGATCTCCTTGCGCAGCCTGATTGCACCGATGATCTGGAAGATGCCGGTTGCGACCGCCCAGCCGCCGATGAAATAGAGCAGCACGAGCGCGGTGAGGCCCGGCATCGTGAACATCAGGAACCCTGTCGCAATGCCAAGCAGGCCGACAACGGCCAGCCACCAGCGCGGTGCCGGCGCGCCACCGGTAATGGCGGCAATGATCGCGAGCACTCCGTCGATCAGCGCAAACGCGCCGTAGAACATGATCAGCGTCAGCAGGGTCATGCCTGGCCAGGCGAACGCGAGCACTCCGAAGATGATCGCTGCGATTCCACGCAACAACAGCATCCACCAGTTCTTCGCCAAGGCGTGAACCATGACCGACCCGATGCCCATTCCGGGTGGCCGACCGACTTGCACTGTGCTCATGGAGAACCCCTCTCAAGTTGGCTGAAAGTTAGGACCGCCTTCGGAATCGATGCCCGTTGGAGGCGGCGCTGCGGCTGCGCAGTCTCACGTCGCAAGAAGCAGGCCAACATTCACGTCCGCCATGACGGCAAAAAAACCGGCGTGCGGTCAGTGAGTTATACGGCCGTCCACGCGCCGCCCCGGTCACTGCCCTCACGATCACGCCCGAGATATCGGAGGCCCTCCGAAATATCGGAGGTTACCGCGCGTGAGCGATCCCGAGCTTTTTCATGCGGGATTCAAGGGTCGTCGGCTTGATGCCAAGCTGCTCGGCCGCGCCGCCGGCACCACGGATGCGCCAGCCGCTGCGTTCGAGCGTACGAACGATATGGGCACGCTCGGCCTCTTCGAGCGTGCCATCCGCCGGCTTGCCGGGCTCCAGTGGAAGCGGCCTGTTGGCAAGCTTGATCTGCAGCACCGGCCCGTGCGCGAGGATCATCGCGCGTTCGATCACGTTGCGAAGCTCGCGGATATTGCCCGGCCAGGAGTAAGCCATCAGCGTGCTCATCGACTCCGACGCAATCTTCTCGATCTGCTTGCCCATCGAGTTGCTGAACTCCTTGACGAAGGTCCACGACAACAGCGGAATGTCCTCGGGGCGTTCGCGCAATGGGGGCAGCTCGATCGGGAACACGTCCAACCGATAGAAGAGGTCCTCGCGAAACCTGCCGTCGCGAACCGCCTGCGAAAGATCCCGATTGGTCGCGGCGATGACGCGTACATCGACCTTGATCGTTCGCGACCCGCCCAACCGCTCAAACTCACCCTCCTGGAGCACCCGCAGAAGCTTCGGCTGGAGTTCGAGGGGCAGTTCGCCGATTTCGTCCAGAAAGATGGTCGAGCCATCGGCAATCTCGAAGCGGCCAGCCTGACGCGCAATCGCGCCGGTGAATGCTCCCTTTTCGCGGCCGAACAGTTCCGACTCGATCAGCGTCGCGGGAAGTGCCGCGCAGTTGACCTTGACCATTGGACGGCCCTTGCGGGCACTTGCATCGTGAATGGCCTGAGCCAGGACTTCCTTGCCGCTGCCGGTCTCACCGAGCAAAAGGACCGTCGTGTTCGTCTGCGAGACCCGGCTGGCCTCCTCGATGACCTTGAGGAAATGCGGCGAGTGACTCGTCAGGCCCTGCGGCATTTTTTCCTGGACGACATGTCGCAGATAGGCGTTTTCCTGTTCCAGGCGGTCCTTGAGGGTTCGGATTTCGACCAGCGCGGCTTCGAGCCTCTCGTCGGACCGCTTGCGCGCGATCGCCTGGGCAATGATTTCGCCGATGAGCTTGGCGCGCGCCATCAGGTCGACCGGCCAACGGCGGGTTTCGCGGAACGATCCAAAAGCAAGCAAGGCCGAGAACCGTCCCCCAACACTGATCGGAATGCCCACATGCGCGCGGAAGCCAACGCTCCTGCAATACTCGGCTTCGGCCACTGCTTCAGGCGGGAGATCGTCGGGTAGCGATTGAAGAACAACCATCTCGCCCGCGCGTAATTTGCGATGATACCAGGCCAGGTCCTGCGAGAGATTGCCAAGCTGCAGTGGCGCGACCCCCTCGATCGCACTTGTCGAGAGGACGTCAATCGAACCATCTTCGAGCAGTTCACCGAAGCTGCATCGATCGAACCCGAGAAACTCCCGAATGCGAGAGAGCGCCGTCTGGATTGCGATCTCGAACCGGTCACCCGCAAGATTTGCGAATTGCGCGGAGAGATCGACCAGCAGGCGCTCGAATGCCAGACGCTCATCGGCCGACGCAATTGAACCTGCCGCCGTCTTCGAAGGCCTGCTGAGATGCACCGTGCTGGCCATGTGCAATCTTTGCCTCGCAAAATGGGGAACGAACCAAAACACTGAGAATCCGCAGTTCCAGGCAAGGATCTCGCCACGAACTCGCGCCGCAAGCACTCACTTTTCCGCGCGTCAAAATGCGCAAATGCCATCATACCATTTCATGACGCGGCCAATTGATGCACATCAACGGATTGACCTCTCCGGCCGCGCTCCGAAAGCCACCGCGAACACCTTTGGCGCCGGCCACAGATCATGGACTCGGCTTAAACCCGCTCTCTTTATATTGGCAAATGCCATCCATCGGATATCGTGACGAACTTGCGTTCCAGTTGGCCCTGCCGCTAACTCATAACTCTCCTCGGCGAGGTGCCCGACAGCCGACGCATTATTCTGACCTTCTAAATTTTGCGGCTTAGCAAGGCAAAAACCGCTCCCATCACTACACTGTAGGTTTCCACCATTCCAAGTGAGAACAGCGCAGGCTTAATGCCAAGCCCAACGCCCCAACCAAAAAACCCGAGGCCCACTAGCGGAAAGAATACCAAACCCATAATAAGCCATACGAGTACGCCGACTAAAAGTCCTTTGGTTATTCCATGCTTGCCCGGAAGTAGTCGATAGCTGCTCCCAAACAGCAGTCCCACTACGGTCATGCCGTTTAGATATGAGATTACCCAAGGAATGACGGGGGAAATATTGCTGCCGAGAAGGCGGCTGAGCGTTTTTTGGAGTGCCTCGTACGGCTGAAACGAGGGCAGCCATCCTCCGTGAACCTTGAGGTATATGAGCAATGTGTGGGCCATCACGCCACACAGCCCGGCTATCAGTGATTTCCAAAACCAGCTCTGCCGCGGCTTGGTCATATGGCGAATTCGGCTCTAGTACCTAATACATTGCCGCGGAGCTGCAATTCTGGACAGCTTCTGCTCGAGGGGGCGCCAAATATTTCGAGCACCTCGGCAAAGATTAGAGAACTTCGGCATCAATGACTTATCGGAGGCCTCGACTTTCCTTACAACGCGTGTCGACGTAACCGTTGGTATCGCCATAATTCTCTAGCTCAACCTCCGCGTTCGCTGCTGACCTTCCGCCAGAAAGAACTGCGGCCAGAACGAGAACGCGACGCATCGGCGTACTTCCTCGTTTGATTCTTACGCCCGGGACGATTGCGGCGATCGATATTCATCCCCGCCTCGAACGCCACCATGATATTGTTTTGAAGATCTATCGGCGCTCACCGAATTTGCTTGCCCGCGACGGAGCGATGTTGCGCCAGTGCATCAACGCCCTCCTCGCGATCGACAGTGTCGATCCGAACTATGGGCGCCTCCCCTGAGAGTTCGATCGCTCCGACAATGGTATTCAGCTTTGCGGTATCGAGATTGCGCTCGAATTGCTCGCGCGACTCCCATTCCTCAACAAAAACGAGCGCCCCGAGCTTATCGATATCGGTGAAGAGACGTACAGAGAGACACCCTGGCGCCACCCGCGTCGGCCCGAGAACCGATCCAAGTGTGCGCAGCAATGCTGTTCGCACCCGATCCGGCGCTGCGATCTCCAGCGAAAATACGATCAAGACCTGGTTCTTTCGGTCGCATCCGCGTTGAGTTGTTGGCTTCGCAAGAAGCGGGCCAGCCGGAGGGCAATCTCGATCTCTACCGAAATGCTCGCAAAATCAGAGCCGTATGCTGTCGCGTTTCACGCCTTTTCGATCGTCCCTCTGCGTTCAGGCTCCGAAATGTCGGAGCTTCTCCGAAATCTCGGAGTCAACGGCAGCACGGTTCCGCACCGGCCTGACAATTTGGTTTGACACAGATCAACAGCGCTCGCTCTCGTATTGAGCATTGTTTAGCGTTTCGGATAACCGCAAGATTTTCGGGAGAAGATGCCATTTCCACCACTCTCTCACTTCAAACCCTGAAGACGTTCCCCGGATCGATAATCAAGCAGTCGATCCGGCGGCGGATCGTCGCCATCGCCGTCGGTTTGATTGTTCTGATGATGGCAACATCCGTCCTGTCGATGCTGATGGTTGGACGGGTGGGTCATCTGCTAGACGAGTTGACGGCGCGATATATTCCGGCCAACGCGCATTTGACGCGGATCAACGTCCTGTCCGTGGAGCGCGCGCTCGCGCTTCGCAGGATGGTGATCGCAAAGATGCAGGAGCCACCCGATGAGATCGGCTACAAGCTTCGCCGGCAGCTCTACGATGCGGCGGATGCCGAGGTCGCGAGTGAAGCTCAAGCCGCGCGCGCGCTCATCAACGCGATCATTGATGACACAAGCACTCCATCGGACAACGCAGAGCTGGGGCGGATCGACAGCCGCATCGATACCCTGACCAGCGAGACCCGTCGTCATCTCAAGCACGAGTCGGGAGAATTGATACTCGAACTTGAGGCGCGGGATTTTGCGGCCGCGAGACGCAGCCTTGCGCAAGCCGATGCGCTCCGTGACGAATTCGACAAGGCGGTGGATGCCGTTCGCAACGACATGCTGAAGGTGAGCTATGCCGCGATCGCGACGATCCGCGCCGAGCAGAACCGCGCGGTGCTGACCTCAGCGATTGTGACGGTGCTCGCCGCCATCATCGGCCTGATCTTCGCCAACCTTGTCAGCGGCGGCATCATTCGCTCTGTCCGGAAATTGCTCGATGGCACGCGGGCCGTAGAGGCCGGCCGGCTCGATCAAGCCATCGATGTAACGACGGGCGACGAAATCGGACAACTGGCAGGCGCCTTCAACCGGATGGTTGTACAGCTACGCGAGAACCAACGCGTTAGAGAAACGTTCGGCAAATATATCGATCCTCGCGTCGTCGAGGGGTTGATCGACCGCCCGACCCTGACAGCCGCGGAGGGCCAGCGGCGCGTGATGACGGTCCTGTTCTGCGATATGAAGGGCTTTACCAGCCTGAGCGAAGGCATGACGCCGCAAGGTCTGGTGAAGGTGATGAACCGCTACCTTTCGGTGATGTCCGAACCAATTCGGACCAACCGGGGGATTATCGACAAATATATCGGCGACGGCATCATGGCCTATTGGGGGCCTCCGTTTGTGGACGAAGCCGATCATGCACGCTTTGCGTGTCTCGCCGCTCTGGACATGATCGCGCGCATCGCGACGCTGCGCCATGATATCCCCGAGCTGCTTGGTGTGCGCGGCACGCCCATGGAGAAATGCGATTTGAGAATCGGCGTTGCCACGGGCGAGGCCTTGGTCGGCAGCATCGGCTCCGATGTGATGATGAGCTACACGGTGATGGGTGATGTGGTGAACCTGGCCTCGCGCCTGGAAGGTGCCAACAAGGCGTACGGCACCCGCAATCTGGTTTCCGAGCGAACGATCGCGGCCGCGGGCGACGCGGTCGAGATTCGCGAGATTGACCGGGTGGTGGTTGCGGGCCACACGCGTTCGGAAGTCATATTCGAGATGCTCGGCCGCAAGGGCGAATTGACACCGCAGCAGAGCTCATTGCGGGACAGATACGCGGAAGGCCTCGTGGCCTACCGGGACAAGCGATGGGATGAAGCCCTTGCCGCGTTCAACGCCTCGCTTGAGGCAATACCGGGCGACGGACCGTCGATGACACTCCTCAAACGGGTCGAAGAGCTCAAGATGCATCCACCTCCGCAAGATTGGGACGGATCGTGGCACCTCGAAAAATAGATGTCGACTCCTCTTGGCTCCCGAGGGATGCGTGCCTTTGGGACTTGATAGTGTGACGAGCGACGATGCGTGATCCTGCCCGGGAGTACCGCATCGAACCGGGGTCATCTTGCTGCAAGGACGACGACCCGTTGGCCCGCAAACGACAGAAGTCCGCCACAACAAACCGATCACGGAAGCGGCCGGCGGAGCCGTCGCCGCAGGCTGCAGCCTCACACCCTGACCCGGCCGAAATCGTCCGATCGCGACGCTGGATGTGGCTGGCGGCGGCAATCGCAGCGGTCGTGGTGACTGGCGCCGGGTTGTTCGCCGGCTTTCGCGTCAGCGACAATGTCGCGGCAGACAATTCGTCCGCCGCCACCTTCGTCGGTAGCGAGGCCTGCGCTGGTTGCCACCAGGCCGAGGCAAAACTATGGAATGCCTCGCAGCACAAGGCCGCCATGCAGCATGCGACCGACAAGACGGTGCTCGGCGATTTCGACGACACAAGCTTCGACTATTATGGCGTTCATTCACGCTTCTTTCGCAAGGATGGCAAGTTTCTGGTCGAGACCGACGGCCCCGACGGAAGCCTCGCGACCTTCGAAGTCAAGTATACGTTCGGCATCGACCCGTTGCAGCAATATCTCGTGGAATTTCCCGACGGCCGCATCCAGGCTTTGCCAATTGCCTGGGACAGCCGGCCGCAATCTGCCGGCGGCCAGCGCTGGTTTCACCTCTATCCCGACGAAGAGATCAAGCACGACGATATCCTGCACTGGACGAAGCT
>Ga0070741_10015547_pt1 | contig 12866 bp, 10 predicted proteins | sample Coa_R1_4_FD_66440 | JGI IMG/M metagenome (GOLD analysis project Ga0070741, IMG submission 66440) | Surface soil microbial communities from Centralia Pennsylvania, which are recovering from an underground coalmine fire - Coalmine... | ecosystem: Environmental > Terrestrial > Soil > Unclassified ...
GCAGCTTTTTGATACTGGCATTTGATACTCCCCCTGCTTTAAAGAAATTCGCTCCCACACCAGATATGGAAACGATGGGCGGAGAACCTCGTCAAATATAACCCGCACGCACATACTACGTTCGAGGGCGGGTCACGGGCAAATTGCACACCAAGTCCCTTGAGACGCCGTTGTTGACGGTCGCGCGCCACCGAGTAAGCGACGGGATTCACAAGCTTCGCCCTTCGAGTAGCCTTCGCAATAGCCGTGCGTCCAGGCAAGATGCGAGTCGCCGGGGCCGTCGCGATTTATCGCGAGCGCCTCTAGGCAGACGCTCATATCAAGCAGTCCACGAGAGAATATTACAACACGTTTGACGGCCTTGTTGCGATCATAGACGAGTTTGCCAAAAATGGATGTCCAGAGTCTCTCCGAGCTCGATTGAAGGATTGAGTAGCCAGACTCCCTCGGGAGTTCGGCGGAACTCGCGCCAACAATACGGTGATGGTCCTGCGTAAATACCCCCGAAATCGCCGTCGAACCCGGAGCTTTGTATTCCAATCCAGCGCGCGCTTGGCCGCGCGAAACTCTTTCGGAAGCGATCGGTGTCACGTGGCGCGATGTCGATTTTAACAAATCCGAAATCACCATTCGTGAGCCCGGAACTTTTCGCGCTTTTCATCGGAAAGGTTTGGGCTAAAATTCCGCGCTGTTAATGGCACGATCCCGACCTGCCGCAAAGACTAACTCCTCAGCTAACATCGGCTTCGAGCAAAAGCTCTGGCTCGCCGCCGATAAGCTCCGCAGCAACATGGACGCGGCGGAATACAAGCACGTCGTTCTTGGGCTGATCTTCCTCAAATACATCTCCGACAGCTTCGAGGAGCAGCACGCGAAACTGGTCGCGACCAAAGGCGCTGACCCAGAAGACCCCGATGAATACCGCGCCGAAAATGTTTTCTGGATCCCGCCTGCTGCGCGTTGGAGTTATCTCCAGAACAGCGCCAAGCAGCCGAGCATCGGTAAGATTGTCGATGACGCCATGGTCGCGATCGAGCGTGACAACCCGCGCCTGAAAGGCGTCCTCCCGAAAGAATACGCCCGACCCGCGCTCGACAAAAATCGACTCGACGAACTGATCGGTGCTTGGAAAACAATTACTGCGATCGGGAACGTCGGCAGGCGCGAACTATCGCGGAGCGCACTGCGGGCGCAGCAAGTTAGAGTTTACCGCGAAATGCGGCGATTCACTGCGCGAGCTGGAGGAGACGGCTTACTGGTTAGAACTGGTGCGGGACGCCGGTCTCGTTTCTTTGGACAAACTGCAACCGCCGCTTCGAGAGTGCGACGAACTGACTGCCATTTTCGTCACCATCATCAAACGCTCCAAGGAGCAGCGACGAATTCAGACGTGAGAATGCAGAAACCTCGTCATTCATCCATCTACTTTGAGACCTTCGAAGCCCCGCCCGGCAACGCCACCTCGCTTGGCTTTTCTTTTGGAATAAATGGACAACGCAAGGCGCATTCACGCGAGGAGACGGGCGGCGCGTCCTGCGTGATCCACAACGTCGAAGGCGACCTTTTCGCTCGCGGTGACGAGACAGCGCGCTAGCTATTTGTTGTAACTGATGCAACACGACATCATAGACAATCGGGAACGGAAGCTCGCCGCTTCTGTGAAGCCACTGTTGTCCGAATGTGAACGCGCAAAGTTCGCTGTTGGTTACTTCTTTATCTCTGGCTTCAAGTTCATTGCAGATGAACTTGAAAAAATTTCGGAGTTAAAACTGCTGATTGGCAATGTTTCAGATTCACAAACGATCGAGCAATTAGCGGAAACACATTCTGCCGCGCAACTTCTCGAACGAACGCGCAAACGCGAATTTGCGAATCAAAAGGAGCGCCAGACAGCATTAGATGAGGCGAGTGCGGCAATCCGCGCGCGCATCGAGCAGCTCAATCAGACGGACGAAGACGAGCGCGTCATAAATTTGCTCGTGAAACTCATTCAGGAGAGACGGTTCATTATCCGCGTTTACACAAAATCCCGATTACACGCGAAGGCGTACATTTTCGATTATCCGACCGAGCGTTACGACCGCGGAATGGCCATCATCGGCTCATCCAATCTTTCGCTTTCGGGTCTTGTCGACAATACCGAACTGAACGTGGAGGTGCATGGTAGAGCGAATCATGAGCAACTCACGAAATGGTTCAACGAACTATGGGATGAAGCCGAGGATTTCGACGCTGAGTTAATGCGCGAATTGCGTTCGAGCTGGGCGCTCAACCTGATCACGCCGTTTGAGCTTTATGTGAAGGTGTTGTTCGAACTCGTGCGCGATCGCCTCGAACATCCGCTCCAAGCGATGCCGAGCGACTTTCCGCCCCTCACAGATTTTCAATGGGCAGCGGTTCAGTCGGCTCTGCGGATTCTCAAAAGACAAAACGGAGTAATTCTCGCCGATGTAGTCGGTTTCGGGAAAACGCTCATGGGAACAGCGTTGCTCAAATGGTTATATGCGCGGGAACGTTGGCGTGCGCTCATCATCTGCCCAAAACAACTCAAACCGATGTGGGAGAAGTACAACAGTGACTACGGCCTGCGTGCGAAGGTTCTTACGCTTGGACAAATTCGCTCGCCTGGATTTGACTGGGCGATCCTCGAAGATTTCGAGCCACGGCTGGCGCTGGTTGATGAATCACACAATTTTCGACACAGCGATACCGAGCAATACAGGCAAACGTCTGCCTACCTCCGTGAGCGAGGGCTTCCAGTCATTTGCATTACCGCGACGCCACGAAACAGACTTGCGAAGGATGTTTACAATCAGATCAACTTGTTTCATCCGGATGATTCGATTGATTTAGGTCTAGCGCCGCCGAGCCTGTCGAAGTATTTTCAATTAATCAAAAAACACGAGCGCGAGTTACCGCCACTGTTGCAGCATTTCATGGTGCGGCGAACTCGCCGGCATATTCGTGATCACTGGCCCAATGCACAGATCAATGGGCGAAAACTGATTTTTCCGGATCGGAAGCTCACAACCATTCGCTACAATATCAACAAAGTTTATGACGGATTGTACGATCAGCTGCGACGACTAATCGAGCCGCCAAATCCAAAGCAGCACAAAACCGATGGACTTCGTTATGGCCGTTACGGGTTGATTGATTACGTCAATCCGGCAATGCGTTCGCAATCGTCCTACGTTGACCTCGCTCGTGCTGGTCTCCGTCTCTCTGGCCTGATGCGGTCGCTGCTCTTTAAACGATTGGAATCAAGCGTTGAGGCATTTCGTTGCACCGTGTCGCATCTACTCGAATCCCACAAACTATTCCTTACGCTTTTGAAAGAAGGAAAAATCTCAGCAGGTGAAGATGTCGAGCCGCTACTGAAAGACCTCGAAGAGGGCGATTCAGAAGATGAGGAACTGCTCGAATCGCTACGCCAAGTCAGTGGAAAATACGATATAGCGCACTTCGACCGCAAACGCTTGCAAGACGACATCGAGAGTGACGTCGTCACCCTAAAAAAGATTAAAGATCTCGTCGAACCAATCACGCCCGAGCGCGACGCAAAGCTGCAGCGCCTGATTAAATGGCTCGATGAAGAAGCGTTGCTTCGCCAACACAAGCTTTTGATCTTCACGCAGTTTTCCGATACGGGCAAGTATCTCCACGACAATCTGCGCGGAAAGTTTCGTAATCTCGAGTTCGCAGATAGCACTCGCTCGGATTTAACGAGCGTCGTACGGCGCTTCGCTCCGATCGCAAACAAGGTTCCCGCTGGCGAGCTTGAATCCAAAGGACAAATCCAAATTCTGATCGCCACGGACGTGCTCTCGGAAGGTCTGAACCTCCAGGATGCTGCTTACATTTTGAATTATGACCTCCATTGGAATCCGGTTCGCTTGATTCAGCGCTTCGGCCGTATTGACCGACTCAACACGCTGCATCGCGAGATTTACGCGTTCAATTTCCTGCCTGATCCAAAGCTCGATCAACATCTGGGCATCGAACAAACGCTGCGAGATCGAATCGCAGAAATTCACGAGTCGATTGGTGAAGACTCACCGATCCTCGACCCGGATGAACAACTCAATGAAAAAGCGATGTACGCCATTTATGAAGGCGACGGCAAGGCGCTGGAATCCTTCGAAGAAGCCGAAGACGATTACGACAGCCTGGGCATTCAAGCAGCCGAAGATTTCATTCGAAAACTTGAACGTGACGAGCCTGAATTCATGGCAAAGATCAAGCGACTGCCAAATGCCGTTCGCACGGCGCGAAAATTGGCCTGGCCGCAGCCACAGGATTCTGCCCTTTCGGGAGTAAGCGAGAAGCCGGCGATTTTCTTTTTTGGAAAGGCTGCGGAATTTCAAAAGCTATACCTCGCTGACGCCGCCGGAAAAATCATTGCCGAAGACCAAATGGCAGCTACGGCAGCAATTCGTTGTTCAAAAGACGAACCTGCGGCACAGCTTCCCCCGAATTACAACGCCCTTGTAGAAAACCTGCGCGCCCAATTCGAGAAGGCTTTCACCGAACATCTCGCTGCTGGGGGATTGCCGCATCGCTTATCGCCGCCTGCGCGGCGGGCGTTGGATGAAATTCAGAAAGTCTTTACGACAACCAAGGATGAAGACGAAAAAAATAAGCTCGCGCACTTGCGCGAATTGTTTCGACTGCCTCTCGACGCGCGTACCGAGACCGAATTGCGAGATTGGCGCCGCACGATCAGCGATGAGCCGAGCGTCAATGTCCAGCGTCTGAACGATATCGCTTTCTCTTGCAAGCTCGAAGATTTATGGGCTGAGCAGAGTCGGCATAAAACGGTGCAGAAGGAATCTGTGCCGATGATTATCTGCACAGAAGCACTCGTTTAGCGGTCATGGCGCGCTCGCGGAACCCCGATCTTGAATCGAAGCTGTTTCGTCTCTTCAACGACCGCAAGCTCAAGACGAAAGACGATCTGCTCACGCTTTTCTGCAAGCATCTTGGCTTCACGGTTGCCGAAACAAAGATTCCAAGCAGAAGCACCGAGTACTGGGGCGATGGTCAGATCGCGCAGCTGGTCGCAAATGAATCATTCGAGATTCTCGCGACAGAAGGCAGCTTCGCCGTCATCTATGGGACTTTGCGTGATTTCTCGCTTTCAAATCAGCGCGCGATCGTGTTGCAGCTTCGAAAAACTTTTCCCGATGCCCTTTACATCTTCGCAAATCCAAAGACGCTCGGAAGAGAAACAGGCGCTCAGATAAATATTGTTCATGCGCGCTTGCGCGCCGCTGCGCAGGATGATGGAGCAACTGCGTCACGGCTGTTGCTTCGCCGGTTTCGTTTTGGTCCAGGCGAACGCTACCGCACAGCAGCCGAACGTCTCGCTCGACTTGATTTAAACCAACTCAAACCCCGCCCTGCGATAGCAATCACCGCGCTTTGCAATGAGGCGTTCGACAAAGAAGCGCTCACTAACGAGTTCTTTAAAAAGCTCGACCAACACATCAAGGCGATCGAGTCCGATCTCCGCGAGCATCAGCACATGACCGGGCCGGAAGCGTTCAGCCAGGCGCAATTGCTCATCGAGCGGATGATCTTTCTCTATTTCGCGCAGAACCGTGGTTGGCTGAATCAGGAACCCGACTACCTCGTCAAGAATTTTGCCGAATACCGAGACAATGCTGATGGCTTTGGCTACTACCAGGACTTCCTGCACCGACTCTTCCACAGCTTGGCCGAGCAGGATTTCGGAAACAGGCTTGCCGGAATTCCGTTCCTTAACGGCGGCCTCTTCGATGATGACGAATTCAAACTGCCATCGTCGAAACTGAAGATTCGCAACGCCACGTTCGCGAGTCTCTTCGATGATCTGCTCGAAGCCTACAACTTCACAGTTCGTGAAGACACGCCGCTGTCACAGGAAGTCGCTGTCGATCCTGAAATGCTCGGGAAAATCTTCGAGAGCATCGTGCTCCACGCGGAAGCGGCTGGCGAAGAATATCAGGCTCCCGACAAACGCAAAGCGACTGGCAGCTACTACACGCCGCGAATCGTGGTGCACTTCATCTGCCGCGAGAGTCTGCGCCTGTATTTCGCGCAGCGGAGCGAATTGCTTTCCGATCCCGCATGTCGCGGCACATGGACTGAGCGCATCAGCCGGTTGTTCAAAGAAATCGATCCGACCGACGGGTTCTCCGAAGAAGAACTGCGAAGCCTGAAGACATTGCTCTCGCCTGACGAAGCGAAGCGCTGCCTTCAATTGTTGTTAACGATGCGTACCCTCGATCCCGCCGTCGGCTCGGGCGCATTTCCCGTTGGGCTGTTGCATGAACTGACCTCGCTTCAGCGTGTGTTCGAGACCGCAGTGAATGGATATGTCGATCCTGTAAAAGGCAGCGGAACGCGATGGATGCAAGAAGCGAAAGAATACTTCGTTCAAAACAGTCTTTTCGGCGTCGATATTCAACAGCAGGCAATCGAGATCTGTCGTTTGCGACTTTGGCTTAGTCTGCTTGTCGATTACGAACTCGGCATCAATCCGTTCGAAGCCGAGCGGAGCGAGTTCATCAAAGCGATCAACAAGATTTCGCAGTTGCCAAACCTCGAAATGAACTTCAAGCGCGGCGACAGCTTGCACGACTACATCTGCGGCAAACCGGTTCGCATCGAACCACAAAAGCCAAGTCAATATGCAACCGAACTGGAGCAGATCGAAAAGCTTGGCACGAAACTGCACAAGGCAAAGCGTGGCGAGACAAAGAAGAAACTTCGGCTCGAAATTTTGGAGAAACGTATCGCGCTCGCGCAGCGGATCATTACCGATGAAATCGCTGAGCTAAAGAAAGGATTCATCGGCAGCAACTGGTTCGGCGAAAGCTTGTCCGAGCGCGAGGAACGCGAGCGAACAGAAACAGAAATCGAGCGACTCCAAACCGCGCTCAAGCAGCTCGAACGCGACGAAGCAAATCTCAAGAAACTGCAACAACGACAGTTCGACAAAGATTTCTATCGCAAGTTACGCGAACTCGAAGGTTCCGAGATGGATGGCCCGCTGAACTTCGCATGGCGCATTGATTTCCCGCACGTTCTCAGCGGCGTGTCGAGCGAGACCTTGCGCGGCGAGTTCGCTCTCGTGAATGAAGCGCAACGCCAGCAGGAGCTGACCGCCGCGCCGCGTCCGGCGAAGTCCGATGCCGGATTCGATTTGATCGTCGGCAACCCGCCGTTCGTCACGGCACGCAACGCAGAAAAGCGCGAGCTTTATCGCGAACGCTGGCCGCGCGTGTGCCGTATGAAATTCCTACTCGTCTGTCCATTCTTTGAAATGAGCTTCGGCCTGCTGCGACAGGACGGACAGCTTGGCTTCATCGTCTCAAATGCTTTCGCCAAGCGCGAGTTTGGTAAACCGCTCGTTGAGGTTTTTTTTCCGACGGTGGACTTACAAAAGGTCATTGATTGCTCCGGTCTCCTATTTCCCGGACATGGCACGCCAACGTGCCTTATTTTTGGTGCGCAGCGAAAGCCGAATGAAAGCTCGCCAATTCGAGTTGCCGCGATCTTGCCCGGCGGTGGTGATTTGCGCACGCCTCCGGAAGAAAGCGCCCTTTGGCACACCCTCGCTGCGCAACACGACAACCCCGGTTTCGAAAACGAACAAGTCGTTGTTTCAGATCGCGACCGAAAAGACATGGCGAAGTGGCCATGGAATCTCGATTCAACTGCCGAGGTTACTCGAAAAGAAATAGAACGTTCTCCAGTTCGTTTGTCCGACTTGATCGAAGGCGAAGTCGGCGTCTGCACGATGACTAACTGTGACGAGGTGTTTCCCATGACAGCCGATCAATCGCGACGATTTGAGATTCCTCTTGAGTTACTCCGAATGTTTCAAGAAGGCGATGCGATCCGCAATTGGTCCATGACCTCGGATTTGCTCGTGCTCACACCGTATGATGACAAGAGTCAGCCACTATCGGAGAAGAAGCTGGGCAAAGCGCTCGATTATCTTAGGCCCTACAAGAAACCACTCGAAGAGAGACTGAGTTTCGGAAACAAGACTTTCAAAGAACTCGGCAGACCGTGGTTTTCATTCGAGCGAATGAACGCCAACAAATATGCGACGCTAGAGTTCATCGTGTTCGTCGAAATCGCTACGCACGGTCACTTTGTATTCTGGAACGCGCAGCGGGTATACAAGCAGACGTGTCAAACAGTTAAGCTCCCAGCGACAACTAAATTGCCGGCCTATTATGGTTTGACTGGTTTTCTTAACTCGTCGCCTGCGTTGTTCTGGTTGAAGCAGGTTTGTTTCAATAAGGGCGCTGGTGAAGATGAGCATCGAGACCGTTTTGTTTATGCAGGCGGCAAAGTTCAACAACTGCCGATTCCGGCGGCAATTGCCGATGCATTGCGCGATAAAAGCAATCCACCGGCGGAAGCGCTGACGGGACTGGCATGCGCGTGTGACGAACGCGGACGCGAGTTGCCGTCGCTGGCGCTGCGCAAGCTTTTTGAAAAACCTAACGAGGCTTATCACGCCTGGAATGCTTCGCTGCCGGGCTATGTGAAACCGCACAAGGAACTCGGCGCGCCGTTTTCCTCGACTGCGGAATTGCAAGCGCGCGTCGCTGGCGCGCAGGAAATCCGAGAAAAGCTGCACCGCGAGATGATCGCGCGGCAGGAGGAGATGGATTGGCTGGTGTATGCCGCCTACGGGTTGATCCCCGAAACGCACCCGGCTGCCGCTTACCTGACGGCAGACGCCGATCTAACGCTCGACCGCGACGAGCGCCCGTTCCGGTTGTGGGCAAAGGCCGAATGCGATTTCGACAAGGCGCTCGCGCTGATCCCAGGCGGATGGTCAGCCGCGAAGAAAAAACTCTGGCGCGCCCGGCTGGAAACGATCCGCGACAACGAACACATTCGCCGCATCGAGCAGCCGGTGTACAAACGTCGCTGGGATGAGCAATGGAAAGTGGGCAACCGCTGGACCTGCGGCCCAGCCGCTTACGCGCAGGAACTGATCGATGCCTTCACATGGTGGCTACGCGAAAAAGCCGAGTGGCATCTCGAACACAAAGCCAAAGGCGGTCCGCTCGCCTTACCGGATTGGTCAGCCGCTTTATTCAAAGACGCGCGAGTCGCAGCCGCATGGCCGGTAATCGCGAATGCAATTTACGAAGTCGAAAAATACAAATTTGATTCTTTGGACACCGACAAAAAAGAAACAAAGCGCCCACCGAAGATCGACAATTCCTACACCGCCTTCGAACGCTTCTTCCGCGACACAGTTCTCGATCAATCCGTCGCGCACGGCATCCCACCGGCCATTCCGTGGAACGAACTCGCCGCGAAAAAGAAATGGACGGCTGCGCAGTTAAAGAAAGCCCAAGCCGTGCGCGGCAAGCTCAACGTCCCCCGCGAACGTTTTCAGATCGGCTCCGCCGGCGAATTCTTTTGGGCCGGGAAATGCTCTGTATGATACCGTCAACGAACTCAGTAACCACATCGGAGTTTCCAATTCCCATTCCAGATCGCCTGCCGATCAAAATTGATCCGTGTCCGATTGTTGAAGCGATCCTGGAAATTCGTTTTGTCACGCAAGAGTCGTGGGCAACGTTGCCGGGGTTGTTGTTTGCCAGAATTCGCGACCGTTATCCAGAGCAGAAAACTCTGCCGCTTGCGCAGATACCAGAAGAGATGCGGCGCCGTGAACCAGCCTTCACGTATCAACCATTGATTCAGTTCCTTAGTCGTGGCGACTTCCTGATTCAATTCGGACCGCGGGTCGTCAGCCTGGTCGCGAAATCAAAGGAATACCCAGGCTGGCCGGCTCTTGAAGACGAGACGAGATGGCTGATGTCACAATTGCAGCAGACCGGCTTCGTCTCAGAAGGGGAGCGACTCGGCGTGCGCTATATCAACTTCTTCAACTTCGATGTATTCGAGAAACTTCAGCTTGAAGTTTGCGCTGGTGAAAAATGCCTTGCTGGAAACGAGCTTTCGGTCACGACTGTGCTCACTCGGCCGCCGCTAACTTCCCGACTGCTAGTAGCGAACAGCGCAATCCTGGGAACCGATGATGGCGCACGACACGGTAGCATTTTGGATGTGGATGTCTGGGTAGGACCGGCTGATTTTGACTTATTTCAGAATGGACTGGCTAAATTTAATGAAGCGCATGAGTTCGAGAAACAGATATTCTTTGGCTTGTTAAAACCTGATTTCTTAGCCACATTAAGTCCGATTTACCCATGACCACGACTTTGCCGCAGCCGCGGCAGTTCGTTTACCGACTCTCCGATAACCTGCGTGACGAAACGCCTGCCTTTGGCGTGCGACGATCCGCACCAAGTGAAGGCGAGCGAGAAGAATTGCTGTTGTCTAAACTTGGCGCAAAAGGCTGGGGACGATTGCATCATTTCCGTAATTTCTACTCTGCCGGCTGGGGCGGTGGAACAGGCAAGCCGTTGTCTCCCCGTGCGCTAGAGACGTTTTACCGGTTTTTGGAATCCGCGAGATTTCCCGAAACGTCAATGCCCAGTGTGTTTTTGACAGACGAAGGCACCATCGAGCTTTGCTGGGAAGACCAAACTGGCAAAGCAGTACAAGTCGAGTTTCGACCAAGTGACATCGAACTTTACCTCGAGGCGGACGAAGTCGAAGAGTCTGTTCCCGCTAGCGAAGCTAAAGCTCTGGCAAGCCGCCTCGCACCTTGATGCCGATCTCGCCTGACGAGGACGTTGTCCGCGCGATTTTGACCGACAAGTGGGACGGCCAACGCGCCTCGCCAAGCCTATTCAAAGGGCAGAATGTTTCAGTAAGTCGCCTTGCGATCATTCCGCTTGCCGATCATTGGGACATTTTCCGGAGCCGTCTAGAAAATCCGCCTGAGCGCCGGCTGGAACGCATCGGTGAAATCAACGTGGGACGGCTTCAGGAAATTGGTCGCGATTATGCACATCCAATCGAATTGACGGTCGAGCCGAAGCCGGAAGATTGGAATCGAGCGCACGCGGAAATTCCGCAGAACATCACGCGAGGCTTAGCAAACAAAATCGTCAGCGCGCTAAAGCTTCACAAGCCACCAGCCAATTAGTTCCAAGCCTTCGAATTCTGCGTTCGGTGTGAATGAGCCAGCTATTCGCAAAAAAGCGCTCTCAATGCGCGCAGAGAAGCGGGGTCAGATCTAATATTTGACATTCGATTAACGCTAGGCCGATCGACCCGTCGTATCTCGGCAGTTCTCGCCGCGGCCAAGCTCGACAAAAACCGCGCAAACTGGTTCACTCGGCGTTCAAAGCATCATCATGAATCAAGCTTATAAGAGTTGCCAGAGTTGCGGGATGCCAATGAAACGGGATGAGAAAGGCGGTGGCACTAACGCTGACGGAACCCAAAGCACCATGTACTGCAGTCATTGTTATCAGAACGGACAGTTCGTTCTCCCCAATATTTCTGTGACGGAGATGCAGGCGCGGGTGCGCGACGAGATTATCGAATTCGGAATGCCCGGATTCCTGGCCGGGATTTTACGCGCAAGATTCCAAGGCTGGCGCGCCGATGAACTCGACAGACCCGACGCAGCAGTCGATTTGTCCGGCTTCGAACCGAACATTATTTTGTCCGAATCATTCGTCAGCCCAACCTAGCATTGCGATCCGTGCCTCGATCCTGTAATTTTTGACTGTATGTCAGTCGCAGAAATAAAAGCTGAAATCCAGAAGCTAACGCCGGAGGGAAAAAAAACAACTGCGCGACGCGTTGGAGGCGGAAGTTTCTGTCCCGGAAAAGGAGCCTACGACGATGGCGGAGTATCTCGGCTCGCTTCGCGGCACAGTCATCCTAAAACCGGGGTGGGACAGTGACGAGCCACTGGAGCAGTGGAACGCCGAACGCGATGACGTACCTCTTTGACACGAATGCCTGGATTCGCGCGATTGAGCGGCCTGACGAACTCACCAGTTCCGCCAACGCTGTTTTGCTGAACCCGGCTTCAGCGCCTTTCGGTCTTTCGGCGATCAGCATTTATGAGATTGGACAAAAAGCGCGCAAAGGAAAACTGGCACTCGCAATTCCGATCGATCGTTGGTTGTCGATCGCACTGCGTCCCGCGTTAGTCCAGGTTATTCCAATCGACGCGGTGGCGGGTTTTCTGACGGAGTGGACGCAAAATCTCGTTGCACCGCAGCACTCTCTCGATATCATATGATTCAACATCAGGAACGACTCCGAAACGAGTCTGGCAACCTGGCATGTGGAGAACTAAGGTGCCCTTGCGCGGGAACGACAAGTTCCCGACGATGTGCGGTGGGGAAACTCACCGAATAAAATCTCCGCCGGAGGACTGAAAACCGCCGCCCTGATGGAGCGCGTGGATGCGCAGGGACATATTATCGGCTTCAGCATCATGGGCGTCAGTCGCTTCAAAAAAGATAAGCCGCTTGAGGCGGATCTTGCTTCCGCTTGAGATTCTCGCTCTCGGAGCGTTTCTCCATCTCCGCCTCTGTAGTCTTGAACGGATTTAAGAGCGTCCGAGTGATGCTCGAGCGCGAGCTTTTGTTGAACAAATAAATTCCCGATCTCCAAAAAAATCTGGGCCCGCCAGGATTCGAACCTGGGACCAAGGGATTATGAGTCCCCTGCTCTGCCGCTGAGCTACAGGCCCGTTGGTGCGCGGGCATTCAATCATAGCATACCATCCCCGACCAACTCGGAAAGACGATCCACTTGTGTCACGCCCGAACTGCAGCCCCCGGGGGATCACGTCGCATTGAAACCATTACCGCTCCGCTTTCCCACAAGCTTTCCGAAATTTGCTGATGTTTCTGATTGCGGTTTGCTGCTTCAAGATTTGGGATGAAGCAGTTGTGCAGCGAGTCAAA
>Ga0070741_10015548_pt1 | contig 12866 bp, 13 predicted proteins | sample Coa_R1_4_FD_66440 | JGI IMG/M metagenome (GOLD analysis project Ga0070741, IMG submission 66440) | Surface soil microbial communities from Centralia Pennsylvania, which are recovering from an underground coalmine fire - Coalmine... | ecosystem: Environmental > Terrestrial > Soil > Unclassified ...
GTGCGGAGCACGCCGGGGGTTGAAGCGGCGTCTAGCCCTTTTCCTGCGACATCGTGACGTTGCCGTTCAGCGTCGCCCCGTCTTCCACCGTGAGCCGGCTGACGCGAACGTCGCCGTTCAGGTGTCCCGAGCCGCCCAGGGTGAGCCGCTTGCGGGCCGTCACGTTGCCGGTCACCTGGCCACGAACGCTGACGTTGGCGCCTTCGATGGCAGCCTGGATGTTCGCGGTCGAATCGACTGTGACGTCACCGCTCGCCTTGAGGTCACCCTCGACGTTGCCGGCGATCTTGAGGTCGCCCTGGATCTCGAGCCGGCCCTGCAGGACGTCCCGGGGACCGAGGCTGACCACGTTGGCGCCGCCGTTCGACGTGGAGCCGGAAGCGGGGGCCGCGGTCTTCTCGCCTTGTGCCATGGAATCCTCCACTGCGTTCATCGTGCCTTGCATACTTTCACCCAACTCCGGCCCGAACGCGACCTTGCGCCGCTAAGACGGCGGAGTCCGGTTTTCAGGGAGCTAGCATCGTAACAGGCGTGCCAGCAGACGTCGCCGAACGTTGAGGACCGGCCCGGAAAGGGCCTGGATCCCGGATTTGGAGCAATCGTGGCCTTGATGGACCCGGACGCGTCGGATGAGATGGTCGACCATCTGGTCGACTTCTTCGACCGGGTCGCCCCCGTCTACGACAGCTGGGCTGGCGGACAGCACGGGCGCGTCGCGGCGCGCCTGGTCGATCTGCTCGGGCCGGAAAAAGGCCAGCAGGTGCTCGACGTCGGGACCGGCACCGGCCTGGTCGCGCACCTGATCGCGCCCAGGGTGTCGCCCGGGCTCGTCATGGGCATCGACCTCTCGCCCCAGATGCTCGCCATCGCCCGCACCAGGGCGAGGCGGAACGAGCAGTACGTCGGCATGGCCGCCGAGCAGCTCGTCTTCCGGCCGGAGACTTTCGACATCGTCACCATGGGCGAGGCGCTTGCCTACCTGGCCGACCCGGCGGCCGGCCTCGCCGAGGCGCACCGCGTGCTGAGGCCGGGCGGTAGGCTCGCCGTCTCCGCCCAGCGCCGCAGCCTCAGCACCCGCGCCCAGGACCTCTTCTTCCAGGGCCTTGCGCCGCTCGCGCGCCGGCACTACCTGAGCCTGCCGCGGTACAGCTCCGACCGCTCGCGGTTTGGCGAGCCCGGCCTGCTGCCCGGCATCCTCGCGGAGGCGGGCTTCGAGGTGACGAGGATGACCGAGATGGTGACGGGCGGACGGGCCAAGGACGCGCGGGAGTGGACCGAGCTGATGGCCGGAGCGGGTCCCCTCCCGTACACGCTGATCAACGCGCTCGGGCCGAGGTACCGGACCGAGCTCGAGGCTGACGTCGACGCGGCCATGGCGAGCCTGGGTGACCCGGACGAGGCGTTCCGCTACCACCATTCATACCTCCTGGCGGTGGCTCGCAAGGCCTGAGAGTGCGCCGCCCTTGGCGTCAGACCCTTGCGGGTTTCGGGGGCCGGACGGCGACCGCGCTCACCGCGGCCGCGACCAGGCAGATCCCGGCCGCGATCAGGAAGATCTCGCGGTACTCCTGGAGGAAGGCCGCGGTGACCAGCTGATCGAGGTGTCGCAGGCGGGCCCGGATGTCTGGATCGTTGAGGACGGGCGTGCCCAGGATCTGGCGAAAGCGATACAGGCCGAATGCGGTCAGCCCGGCCAGGCCGAGCAGCATGCCTGTCGTACGCGCGAGGACGACAAGGCTCGTCGCGAGGCCATGGCTCTCGTCCCTGGTGATCGCGAGCACGGCGGAGGTGAGGGGCGCGATCACGACGCCGAACCCGAGGCCGCAAACCGCCAGGGCCACGTCGGCCTGCGTCAGAGGTCCGAGATGAACCGACAGCTCGTCGGCGCGCCATCCCGACATCGCGAAAAAAGCGGCCGCGGAAACGCACATGCCCGCGACCGCCGTGACGCGCGAGCCCAGGCGTGCGCCGGCCCACCCTCCCAGCGCGGCGCCGACGGGGACGCCCACCAGGAACTGCGTCAGCAGAAGCCCGGATGCGAGCTGGTCGAGCCTGAACACCAATCGTCCGAGGATCGGCACGTCCAGCAGAGCGACCATCAGGGCGGCGCCCACGAGCAGGTTCGCGAGCGCCACCCCGATCACGACCCGGCTGCGCCAGAGCTCGCGAGGAACGAGCGGCTCGGGCCGCCGCGCCTGCACGAAGGCGAATGCCGCGAGGGCAGCGATCGCGCCCAGGCCGGCGGGCACGAAGAGCGAGTTGACCGCCCTGTGCTCGGGGTCGTCCGGGTAGAGCGCCAGCACCACCAGGCCAAGCCCCAGCCCCAGGAGCGCGGCGCCAAGCCAGTCGACCGACTTTCGCGCCGTGTCTACTTCGTCATCGGGGCGCCGACGCGCCGTCAGCACCAGCCCCGTGCCGCATACCGCGGCGAGCGGCAGGTTGAGCCAGAACACGAAGCGCCAGCCGCCCGCGGCGGCCGCCGCCGCGGCGACGGTCGCGCCGTAAAGGGGGCCGAAGACGCTCCCCGCCTCCTGGAATGCGGCCACCCCGCCGAGCGCGAGGAACCTGGAGCGGCCCTTGTACATGTCCGCCGCGAGCGCCAGCGACAGCGGCACGAGCCCTCCGCCGCCGAGGCCCTGCACGAACCTGCCGGCGACAAGCCACGGCAGGCCGGCGAAGGCGAACAGGCCTGCCGTGGCCGTGACGAGGGAGCCGGCGCCGAACGCGGCGAGGCAAGCCAGGTACACCGGCACGCGGCCGTGCGCATCCGAGTACGCGCCGAGCAGCGGCATGGCCACGACGTATCCGGCCAGAAAGCCGGTGACGATCGGGGTCGCCTGCTCGATCCGGTCGATCGTCAGGCCGACGTCGCCCATCATCGCCGGGAGCAGCGTCACCACGACGTAGGCGTCGAGCGCCGCGATGAAGAGCCCTGCGCCGGCAAGCCCCAGCGCCGCGGGCCTGCGCATCAAGGGGTCGGAGTCGTGATGCTCACCGGCGCGTTGAAGTCGCTCAGGTCGACCTCGACGCTCGCTTCCTTTCCGCCGTCACCGAACGCGCCGTCGAGCACCGCCTTGCGAATGAGGTGGTCTCCTGCGTCGACCCAAACGTGGGCGTGCACGTCGGTGGCCGACGTGAGCTGGGGAAGCATGCCGCGAACCTGCGCGCCGCTGTAGGTCGTCGAGATCTGGTAAGCGGTCACGCCGCCGACCTGGTCGGTGCTGACGTAGCGCGAGCCGCTGCCGGCGGGAATCAGGGCCGGGAGGCCCGTGGCGGGGTTGAACATCTTCGCGAGGTCGGGGACGAGCGCGGCGTCGGGGCCGGTCAGCTCGCGGAAGGTCGAGAAGGGCACGTGGATGTAGACATGGCCGCCGGTGATCACCACCTCGAAGCCGATCGACAGGTCCTGCTCCTTGACCGTGTACACGGTGTCGCTGTCGCCGGGCATTCGCACCGTCGCCTTAGCGCTGGCGAGGCTGAAGCCCTGGAAGGTGATCGTGCCCTTGGTGAAGGTGAGCGTCGCCTTCACCGTCTTGAGCGCAGCCGTCGCGGCGGCGCCTTGCTGCAGCGTCTTCTTCGGATCGGGTGCCTGGGCCTGGCCGCCACATGCTGCGATGACGATCGACAGGGTGACGGCCGCGACGAGGCGGCGCGCGACCGCGCGAACAGGTCTGGCGGAGGGCATCTTCAAGTTGAGCACCGCGGAAGCCGGTTTTCTGACACCAGCCTCACCGGGGTGAGTCGGCCCGCGCGGCGACGATGAGGCGGATGGGCCTGTCGTAAAAGAGGTAGTCCCACGCCCAGTTGACCAGGACGAGGATGCGGCTTCGAAACGAGATGACGTTCACAAGATGCACGCCAAGCCACATCACCCATCCCGGGAAGCCGGACAGCCGCACGCCGCCCAGCTGCGCGACCGCGGAGTTGCGCCCGATCGTAGCCATGATCCCCGGATCCTTGTAGCTGAACACGGTGGCCGCACCGCCTTCCGCCATGGCGCCGATCGACCTGGCGACGTGGCGCCCGGCCTGCATCGCCACGGGAATCAGCATCGGCAGGGCGGCCTCGCCTTCGCTCGCGCCGGACACGTCTCCGATGGCGAAGACCTCCGGATGCCCTGGGACTTGAAGTGAACTTTCGACCCTGACCCGCGACTGCCTTGCGAGCTGCACGCCGGGCGCCTGGCCGAGGTCCGTCGCACGCACGCCCGCCGTCCAGATCACCGTCCCGGCCGCGAGCTCTCGACCGCCGGCGAGCCGGACGCAGCCCGCCGTCACGGCTTCGACCTTGGCGCCGAGCATCAACTCGATCCCCTTGGCCTCGAGCGAGCGTCGCGCAGCCTCGCGCAGCGGCGGCGCGAATGGCGCCAGCACGTGGTCGGCGGCTTCGACGAGCACGACGCGGACCTCCGAGAGGTCGAGATCGCGGTAGTCCTTGCGCAGGACGAGGCGGACGAGCTCCGAGATCGCGCCGGCCATCTCCACGCCGGTCGGTCCTCCGCCGACGACGGCAAAGGTCAGCATCGCGCGACGCTTCGCGGCGTCCTCCTCCCACCGCGATTGCTCCAGCAGGGACAGCACGTGATTGCGCACCGCGAGGCCCTCGCCGAGGTCCTTCAGCGCGAACGTGTTCTCGCGCAGCGACGAATTGCCGAAGTAGTCGCTCTGCGCTCCCATCGCGAGGACCAGGAAGTCGTACGGGACCGGTCCGTGGTCGGTCATGACGCGACGTGCTTCGAGGTCGACCCCCGTGATCTCCGCTTGCCGGAAGTCGGCGTTGCGCAGCGGGCGGATGAGTTCGCGCACAGGGCGCGCGACCTCGCCTGGGTCCAGCAGCGCGGTCGCCACCTGGTAGAGGAGGGGCGTGAACAGGTGATAGTTGTTGCGATCGAGGAGCAGGACGTCGACGTGCGCGTGCTTCAGCGCCCTTGCGCATGTGAGTCCGCCGAATCCCGCGCCCGCGATCACGACGCGAGGGCGGCTCATCGCTCGGCTGGTCGGCCGTACCGTCCACCGCCGCGCCGGCGGTTTGCCATCTTCTCGAGCGCCTCTGCGCCTCCCGTCGCCAGCAGCAGCGACTTTGGAAGCTTCTGCTTCTTCGTGGCGACGGGCGCGAACAGGTCGCCGAGCTTTTCGACGCGCTTGAGAACCTGGTCGGAATCGAAGACCAGGAGGGACGGGTCCTGGGCCTTGAGGCACTTTTCGACCTCGTCCCACGAAACGGGAGTGGAGACCGTCGGCCGCGCGCGCGCCCTCAGGGAGTAGACGTTGACGGTCGTCTTGTACTCGTCGTTCTGGCTCCAGTCGATGAGGACACGCCCGGTGCGCAGCTCCTTGAGCTGCTTGTGCACCGCTAGGTCGGGGTGCTGCTGCTCGAAAAGCTGCGCCAGGCCCTTCGAAACGACCTTTGTCTGGTTGTAATCCACCTTCGTGTTGAGCGGGACGTACAGCTGCAGTCCCTTTGAGCCTGACGTCTTCGCGAAAGCCTCGAGTCCGTGCTCGGCGAAAACGTCACGGAGCATGAGCCCGATTCGGCAGCACTCGACGATCGTCGCGGGCGGCCCGGGATCGAGGTCGAAGACCAGCGTCCGTGGTTCTGGCAGGTTGCTGCACAGCGAAAGCGACGTGTGCATCTCGAGCGTCGCGAGGTTCGCGAGCCAGACCAGCGTGGGCAGGTCCTGCGCCAGGCAGTAGTACATGTCGCGGTTGTTGCCGCCGCTCCACACCTTCGCGGTCTCGACCCATGGCGGCCGGTGCTTGGGGCAGTTCTTCTCGTAGAAGAACTCGGCGTCGACGCCGTTGGGGTAGCGCTTGAGGGTCAGCGGATGGTCGTGAAGGTGGGTGAGGACGACGGGCGCGATCCGGGTGTAGTAGTCGATGACCTGCGCCTTCGTGAACCCGGTTTCCGGGTACAGCACCTTCTCGAGGTTGGAGAGCTTGAGGTTGCGCCCCTCGATCTGGACCTCGACCGACGTCTCCTTAGCCACGTTCTCTGATCACCTCACGTGCGGGCTTGTCGTCTCGGAGCCCTTTGAACGCCGGGGCGCGCAGCTGGCCCGACTTCGTCCACTCGACGAACACGAGCTCCGCGACCAGCTTCGGCTCGACGAAGTGTGACTTGGTCGGCGGCTTGCCGGCGTCGAAAGGGCTCGTTTTGCGCTCGAGCGGCTCCATGAGATCTTTCAGCTTCGCGAGCATCTTGTCGGTGAAACCGGTCCCGACCTTCCCCGCGTAGACGAACTTCCCATCCTCGTAATAGCCGACGAGAAGGGCCCCGGGATAGCCCCGTCGTTTGCCCTCGCCCTCCAGCCAGCCGCCGATGACGAGCTCCTGGCCACGCCGGTTCTTGATCTTCTGCCACGCACCGCTGCGCTTGCCCGGCTCGTAGCGCGAGTCGAGGCGCTTCGCCATGATGCCCTCGAGGCCCGCCTTCTCGCTGGCCTCCTTCATCGTTTGTCCGCCGCCTTTCTCCCAAGGCGGCGTCTGCCACGACGCGCCGCCGAGCTTGAGTCGCGCCAACGCGCCGCGGCGCTCCGTGTAGGTCGCGTCCATCAGCGAGTGCCCGTCCTGCCAGAGCAGGTCGAAGATCATGTATGTCACGGGCACGACCTTCATCTTGCGGCGGACATCGTTCTCGGACGTCAGGCCCATTCGCTGCTGGATCTCCTCGAAGCTCGGCCGGCCCTCCTCGTCGAGCGCCACGATCTCGCCGTCCAGGACGACCTCGCGCGAGCCGATCGCACGTCCCATCGCGTGGATCTCCGGATACCGGGGCGTGACGTCTTCGCCGCTGCGGCTGATGAGGCGCACCCTTCCGCCGTCGACGTAGGCCAGGGCCCGGATGCCGTCCCACTTGAACTCGAACCCCCACGCGGCGTCGGGTTTCGGGAGGGCCGTGGCAAGTTTGGCCTTCATCGGCTCGATGCCTTCGGGCATTGCCTGGCGGCCGGGATCCTGGGGCGGATCCATGCGGTGCATCATCCAGTTCTCGCCGTTCGTCCTGAAAAGGACGTAACGGCCCTGGACGCGCTCGCCGTGCAGGACGACCATCACCTCGCGGTCCGACCACTTCTCAGTGTCGTACGTGCCGTGGTCCCAGATCGAGACCTGCCCGGCGCCGTAGTTGCCGGCGGGGATCTGGCCGGCGAAGTCGATGTAATCGAGCGGGTGGTCCTCGACGTGGACGGCGAGGTGGTTCTTCTTCGGGTCGGGCGGCACGCCCTTCGGCACGGCCCACGAGACGAGCACGCCTTCGCGCTCTAGGCGGAAGTCCCAGTGCAGTCGCCGCGCGTGATGCTCCTGGACGACGAAGCGAAGCGCGGGTGACTTCTTGCGGGGCACCTTGCCGCCGGGCTCGGGTGTCTTCTTGAAGTCGCGCTTCGCCTCGTACTCGGCGAGCTTTTTCGCCATCAATACAAATTTAGGCGCCCGATCTCGCTTTGGTCAGGTGCACGCGCAGGCCAATGCCGGCTTCGGCCACGTCACAGGTCTTGAACGGACTTTCGGCGACCAGGCGCTCGAACGCCGGGCGCGAGTAGGCGCGGCGCCGCAGCATCTCCAGCGTCGCGGTCGTCATGAAGGAGCTGAGGCGGCCGAGGCCCATTCCCGCGACCTCATTCGCGATGGCCTCGTGCGATGCGTCGTGGCTCATGTCGTCGATGACGGCGGTCCCGCCCGGGCACAGCACGCGATACATCTCGCGCAGCGCGGTGGCCGGTCGCGAGAAGTTCTTGAACGCCGCCTGGCAGACGATCAGGTCGAACGAGCCGTCCTGGAACGGCATCGCCGCCACGTCACCCTGGCGGAAATCGACGTCGAGCCCCGCTTTGGCCGCGTTGCCGGTCGCGATCTCCACAAAGGTGTGGCTGATGTCGAGGCCGGTGACGGCCCGCCCGCTGCGGGCGATCTCGATCGCCAGGTAGCCGGGTCCCGGAGCCACCTCCAGGGCCCTGGCGCCGGCGGGCAGCCCGTTCGTGAGCGTGGCCGCGTCCCTGCGGTTGATCTCGACCTGGCTTTCCGACCTCCTGATCCCGGCGTACCAGCGGGCGATCGGGCCCTCCATCTCCGGGCCTTTGAACTTCCAGCGGCTCACTTCTGCAGCTTCCATCGGGTTGCCTCCATCTGGGAATGTCCACTAACAGCGTTAGGGGTTGAATGGCCATACAGTACCCCTAACGCTGTTAGGATGCAAGTGTGCGCGAGACGGGAAAGGGCGCCGGCGACCGGCCCGGACTCAGCAGGGAGCGGCTCGTCGCGGCCGCCCTGGAGGTCGTTTCGGCAAGCGGGTTGGACGGGCTGACGATGCGGTCGCTCGCCGACCGTCTACGCGTCAAAGCCGCGTCCCTGTACTGGCACGTGCGCGATCGCCGCGACCTTCTCGAGCTGCTGGCCGATTCGATCCTGGCCGGCGTCCCTGGCGTGGATGATCGGGCCGGCTGGCGGTCGGGCGTGACGGCGCAGTCGGTGGCGCTGCGCCAGGTGGTGTCGGCGCAGAAGGACGCGTCGCGGATCCTGCTCGAGGTCCCCGATGCCGTGGACCGCAGCCCGGTGCTCGCGCGCATGGCCGGGACTCTCGGTGCCGCCGGGCTCGGGCCGGCAGAGGCGCGCGAGGTCGCGCGCATGGTGATGGTGCACGTGATCGCGGGTGCGACGACGGCCGAGGCGGCCGACGCGGGCGAGGCCCGGGGGGCATCCGTGGCCGCGCTCGCGATCGACTCGGGCTCGCGGGGCGTGGTCGTGCGCCGCGGGGAAGCGCTGGAAGGGCTATTCAGGGTGGCACGGGATCGCGCCGGCGCCGCTCCGGCCGTCGTCCGCGGCGAGACCGTCATCGTCCGGCGGCTGCGCGGGGTCGGCCAGGGCGAGATCGAGCTGAACGGCCGCCGTCCGTGGACGTTCCAGGTCCAGGGTCCGACCTGGAACACGACGCTGGAGCTCGCGGGCCTGGACGTGCGTGGGATCAAGCTCGACAGCGGCGCCGCAAAGGTCGAGTGCTTCCTGCCGCGGCCGCACGGCATCGTGCCGGTCGTGGTCTCGGGAGGGGTGGCCGGCGTGAGGATCCATCGGCCAGCCGGCGCCGCGGCCGTGGCCAGCGTGAGCTCCGGGGTGGTGAGGGTGAACCTGGACGGCGATTCACACAGGGCCGTGGTAAGCGACCTGCGCTGGAGCAGTGAAGGAGCCGCGGAGGCGCGGGACCGCTACGAGCTGCGGATCGCGGGGGGCGCGATGCAGGTCACGCTCGACGCCGCGTCGCCGGCGAGTGGCGATGTGCCTGTCGAGCCACCTGCGCCCCGAGGCGATGAGCGGCCCGCGCTGGACATCCTGCTCGACGGAGTCGCAAACCGAGTCGGGCGTCCAAGCTGAACGTGCGACTTCGCCTCTTCCGGTTACCTCGTGAGGTCAACACAGGGCAGCTTTCGTGTGAGTAGGTCGGCGGCGAAACCTCCCTTTACAGGCTGAGTTCCCGCGCGACACCGGGGCCGGTAGCTTTCCGCGAAAAGCCCAGGAGGCGCACATGGAATTCTTGACTGCGGCGAACCCGGACATTTCGAACATCCAGGATCTGATAGCGACCTGGACTCACATCGGGCAGGCGCTCGTCGGCTCGATAGGTGCGCTGGCGTTCATCTTCGCGTTGGCGTGGAGTGCATAAACACTGCAGTGGAACACACCCCAACGTCCGACGGCACCATCGAGTACAGGGCCATCGCCACCTCCCCCGTACTTCCTGGGTCGGTCCTTTCCTTCATCGGAACCAGACCGCGAGTGTGATCACTGCCAGGGCTGCCGCGAGAATGATCAAGAGCGCGACAGCGATGGTAGGGAAGTCGAAAGCGAAGGCGCCCGGGAACTCCCTTCTGATTTCTCGAACGCTCGCGCCTCTAGTGTCTGGTCAGGCGAGTCCCAGTACCTCGATCAGGCGCTGCAAGGCACGAGGGTCGTAGTCGTCCTTTGGCAGCCGCACCAGGGAGCGACCGTCCTTGCCGATCAACAAGAAGGCGTTCGTTGGGATCGGCCCGTAACGGGTCGGGGCGATGATCGATCGCATGGCCGCATGACCCACTTCTGATCGGGCGAAACGCCTGTGACGACCAAGCCAATCGCGCACCACGACGATGTCGCCATCAACGGTCAGCTCCGGCAGGGCAGTACCAAGAAGGACGCTGATCCCATAGAGGGCGAGAATTGGGAAAACGATCCACGCGAGGACCATGTCGTTCTGGCTTCTGATGCTATTGAGTGCCTGGGCAATCACCCAGATGACCGCGCTGAACAGAAGCCATGCGCCGCCAAAGACATAGCCCGCACGATGGGGACGAATGACCAGGCTTTCCGTTTGCCTCATGCGCCTAGAGTCTGACGGCGAGCTGCGGACTGGATCATGCGAATGCCTCATGCGTGAGTCTCTGCGCGATGAACGCAGAGGTGGCGATGGGTTTGCTGCACCTGTAGTCCAGCACCAGAGTCTTAACACCCAGGGTTCCGATCCGCTCGCTCGGCTCCTAATCTCCTGGCAAAACGCGTGGAGGTTCGCATGCTGTTTCTCGCTCCGGGACCGGACATCACCCCGATCACAGATCTGATCACTACCTGGATTCACATTGGCCAGGCGCTCGTCGGTTCGGTCGGCGCTTTGGCATTTATTTTTGCGTTCGCGTGTGCGCAGTAAACACTGCTGTCGCGATCGGGAATCCACCCTGCCGTCTCATCCTCCGAACGGGATTCCCATCGTCCTCGACTGCTGCGGCTCGTCATGGGAGGAGCACGGGGTAGGTTAGGTTCCTCTAAGGACACCGTAGCCCGGGCTGGTGGACAGCATCAGCGGGGCCACATTGGAGAAGACCAACTACCCGGAACGCGAACACGAGAATGGCGACGCTCGCGCCAAAGCCGATGATGCCAAGGATCAGGCCTGCAAGGGCGACGCCGCCGCCACCGAGAGTGCCAGGGCTGGCTGCGACCCGCCGGCGGGAGATGAAGCCCATGATCGCCGCCACGGGACCGAGCAGAAGCCCGGACCCGAGGAGAATGACTGAGAAGACGAGCGACAAGATGCCCGTGACGAGGGCAGCGTAAGCAAGGCCGTCGATACGAGGACGGGCACCTGCGATTGCAGGTCTCCGCTCGTGACCACCAGGAGGTGGAGGCGGCAGCGCGTCACTCACGGCACCAAAGTACAGCGCCACGGGAATGGCAGGGCCGCTGTTACCAACCGGGGTTCCAGCCGTTATGGCGGCTCCGTAGTGGGGCCGGCCAGGTGCCGCCGGAAGAAGCCGCTGGAAAAGGCCGCCGTTAACAACCTGGGTTCCTATACCGGCGATCGGTGCCTAACGTGCGCCTCAAAACATCTGGAGGTTCACATGCCGTTTCTTGCCGCCGGACCGGACATCACTCCGATTCAGGACTTGATCATCACCTGGACGCACATCGGCCAGGCGCTGGTTGGGTCGATCGGAGCTTTGGCCTTTGTTATTATTCAATTAGTATGTACTCCGCCCAGTTGCCAGCGGGCATCTACTGCCGCATCTCGCAGGACCCGGCTGGAACGGCTCTCGGCGTAGAGAGGCAGCGGCAAGACTGCGAAAAGCTGGCGACCGCTAAGGGCTGGAAGGTCGCCGATACCTACATCGACAACGACATCAGCGCCTATTCAGGGAAACCGCGGCCCGCGTATCGCCGTCTCCTCGCTGACATCGAGGACGGCTCGATCCGGGCGGTTGTGGTCTGGCACTTGGATCGCCTACACCGTCAGCCCAAGGAGCTGGAATCCTTCATCGACCTCGTGGAAAAGAAGGCGGTCCTCCTTGCCTCGGTTTCGGGTGAAATCGACCTAGCAACCCCGGAGGGTCGCCTATTCGCCCGCATGATGGGCGCGGTCGCGCGGCACGAGAGTGAGCACAAATCGCGCCGCATCAGGCGAGCTCACCTTGAGCTCGCGAAGGCGGGTGAACCGTGGAAGAGCGGTTATCGGCCCTACGGATACGCGAAAGGTGGAATGACCATCGAGCTGCACGAGGCCGACGTGATCCGCGCCTCCGTTGCTCGGATCATCGCTGGCGAGAGTCTGCGCTCGGTTTGCCTTGACTTGAATCGCAATGGTGAGCGAACTGTAGGGGGCAAGCTGTGGATGCAGCGAGAGCTAAAACGGACTCTGATTCGTCCCCGGAACGCCGCCTTCCGAGATCACTCCGAGGCGGGCTTGGTAAAAGGGAAGTGGCCGGCGATCCTTTCCGAGCAAGACTGGAGAAGGGTCAAAGCAATTCTCACCGACCCCGCACGAAACAATCGACCTGGTTCTCCTAAGCGCCACCTCCTGAGCGGGATTCTGCGCTGCGACGTATGCGGCAAAGGACTGATGGCAGGCCCTCACGATGCCCATACGCGAGCACCCACCTACAGATGTCCACCGCCTCCCTATGGCTGCATGAAGGTAAGCATCACTGCCCCTTGGGCGGAACAGTTCATCACCGAGGCAGTGATCGAGGCTCTCCAAAACCCGGATATCTCGAAGGGTGACCCGGGCAGAAGTGGCGGTGATGAAGCTGCGCTCGAGTCGATGGCGCAAGACAGGGCACAACTGGAAGAGCTGGCTCTGATGTACAGCCAGCGGAAGATCACCTCAGCTGAGTGGTTGGCCGCTCGGGCACCCATCGAAGCGAGGATCAACGAAGCGCAAGCCTCTGTGGTTGAGAGTTCGCAAGCCACTCTTCGTCGTGAGCTGGCCAGTGAGAGCGGAAACCTGCGTCAGCTCTGGCCGTCCCTCACAGTCGAGAAGCAGAGGGCGATCATCGGGACTGTGATCGACCATATCGTGGTGAAGCGCGTTGGCTTCCGCAGCAAGAAAGACACGTCGCGGCTCGTTCCTGTCTG